>CDYR01030209.1_pt1 | contig 44188 bp, 55 predicted proteins | sample 557691 | NCBI WGS metagenome assembly CDYR01 (sample SAMEA3182103, study PRJEB8094) | gut metagenome | biome: human; feature: gut; material: Stool; isolation source: human stools | place: Canada | collected 2013-02-19 | reverse complement strand
CCCGCAAATCGAAAATCCCGAAAAAATAACGGCAAAAGAGTTGGCGGAAATGGTAAAGCAGATGCGGCACAACCAACGACGTTGCCAACGGAACCCAACCCCGGAAAAGTTGGCGACGTTGGAGCGTTGGGAAAAGGAGGTTGACGCCGTGGTTGCGGTTCTGACAGATACACAAATGAAATTGTTTTGATTGTTCCCGGTACGACATTACGCCGTATCGGGAATATTTTTTTTACCCTAACACGGAAATAAAAGAAAAAAATTTTGGTAATTAAAATATTTACCGTAATTTTGTGGCATGAAATAACAACGACCGGGCGTTTTCCCGGAAAATAAAAACCGAGAGTATGGATACATTAGAAACAGCAAAACAGACAAAAACGGCTTATTTCATTGAGTACGTTTACCCAATCGACGCATACGGCAAACAGTCGTTTTATTTTCAGTTGGTACGAACCAAAGATTGTGCGATATTATACGCCAATGAAAATATAAATAATGTTTTTATAGCGTGTTGGAAAATGGATATTTCGCATAAAGACGTAACGATATGGTAACGGACGAATTGGGAGCCGTTCGCCATGCAATGACGGCAAAAGAGTTGGACGACCTGTATAAGCGTTTGGAAAACTTTATTGCCGATTGCACCCGGTCGGAGGTTGACGCCAACCGGGATGCGCTTAACAAGGTGCAAAGCATGATACACCAAAGAATGAGATTAACAAACAAATAAGTAGTAACCGCCGGGGGCAACCCCGGCATAAAAAGAGCGATAAAATGATTATCAAAAAATTAGAGTTGTCGAATTTCCAAGTAATTAAGGAGTTCAACGCAGATTTTGAGGGTAATGTATATTTCATTACCGGGGACAATGAGTTAGGAAAATCCACGCTATTAAAGGCAATCGGGGCGTTGTTGACCGGGAACCGGGACGCCGTGTTGCGTAATGGCGAGGACAAAGGGTTTGCCAAAATGGTTGTCGGCGACGACGGCGAGGAATACGACGTTGAATTGCGGTTTACCAAAGCCAACCCCCGTGGTACGTTATCAATCAAACAGAAAACAACCGGGATGCGGTCGGATAACGTAAGTATGTTGCAAAAGGTTTTCGGATATACGGATTTTGACGCCGTGGAGTTTTCCCGGTGGTCTGAAACCGCCGAGGGTCGCCGAAAGCAAGTGCAATACGTCCGGGCATTGTTGCCGGAGAATGTGCAAAAACGTATTGCCGAGATTGACGCCGAGGTTATGACCGTTAAGGAGAAAAGAAAGGACGCCAACGCCGAGGTCAAGACGTACACGACCATTTGCGCCGCCGCCGAAAAGCAGTTGAAACCGGGCGACGTCAAAACGTATGCCGAGAAAATCGACATTGCCGATTTAATGGAGGAACAAAACGAGAACGCCCGGTTGATTGAGAAAGCGAAAACCGTGCGTACCGCATTGCAAACCCGGACGGAACAATTGGAGGCAATCCCCGGTCGTATCAAAGCCGCCGAGGAAACCAAGAATACAGAGATTGAAGCCGCAATAAAGTATGAGGCGGAAGCCCAAGCCGAATACGACCGGATTGTTGCCGAGGCAAAAAAGGTATTGGAAGCGGCAAAGAAAAAGAGCAAAGCCGATGCGAAAGCCGCCGCCGACAAATACGACGAAACATTGGCGCAAATCCAAACGGATAAAGCCGATTACGAAACCCGCAAGAACAACGCCGCCGCATGGTTGGCAAAGTACGAGGAAAACAACCCGGAGAATTTGGATACAGCCGAACGCCTCAAACAAGCCGAGGAACACAACAAAATCAATGCGTTGGTTGTGGACTATCTGACGAAGAAAAAGCAAAAGGACGCCGCCGAAAAGGTCGCCCAAACCCACGAAAAAAAGTTGTCGGATTTGCTCAAAGAGCGGGAAACCCTTATTGCGAAATCGGAATTGCCGATTGCCGGGTTGACGTTCACGGACGACGGGTTGGAGTTAAACGGTGTGCCGTTTGTCGCCGGGAAAGTGTCGGATAGTCAGATAATGGAGGTTGCCGCAAAATTGATTATCGCAAGCAATCCGACTGTTAAGGTATTCCGCATTGCGAGGGGCGAAAGTTTGGGCGCAAAACGTCTGCAATCCCTTATCGAATTAGCCCGGAAAGAAGGGTATCAAGGATTTATAGAGGAAGTCAAGCGAGGACAGGACGATTTAATTATTGAGGAATACAGCGAAACCGAGTAATTAACCGGGGCGTCGGTTCCCCGGCGTCCCTTAAACAAAACAATATGGAAGTTAAAGAAATGACAATTGCGGACGTGTTGAAAACACCCGCTTTTTATAATAATCTGAAAGTGGTTATTTCCGATTTGGAAAACACCCGCAGAAAAGCCGGAATGATGGCGGACGCACCATTGAAGCGGCACCCGATAGACCGTTTGCAGGAACGAGGAGTTTTTGAACCGGGACAAATGACGGTATTGTTTGCAAATGCAATGGATAAGAAGTTGCATGGATATTCAAGCAGCGAAAGAAAGTTTATATTGGAAGTTGGCGGCGAAGCGTTTAATATTACAATGAAACAATTGGTTGACCAAGAAAAGAAAGACAATGAAAACGTTGAAAGAAAAGATTGATTTTGCTATTAAACTGATTCAATCAGCAGCAGCAAAAGCAAAAGAAGTAGGGCAGCCAATAGAAGTTTGTTATAGCGGTGGAAAGGATTCTGACGTTATTTTAGAACTTGTAAGAATGACAAAAGTAGAATATAGGGCGATATACAAAAATACAACGATAGACCCGCCGGGTACAATAAAACATTGCAGGGAAAGAGGAGTTGAAATAATAAAACCTAAATATTCATTTGGGCAAATAATACAGAAAACCGGATTCCCGTCAAGATACAAAAGAATATGTTGTGCATATCTTAAAGAGTATAAAATACTTAATTATGCTATTTTAGGCATAAGGAGCGAAGAAAGTAATAAAAGAAAAGAACGTTACAAAGAACCGGAGCAATGCAGAGTTTTCAACAAAAAAGAAAAACAAAAACAATATTTCCCTATATTAAATTGGACAAAAAAAGATATTGAAGATTTTGTGAAAGAAAGGAATATAAAATTACACCCATTGTATTATGATAACAAAGGTAATTTTATTTCTGAAAGGCGTTTAGGTTGTATGTGTTGCCCGTTAGCAAGTAAAAAAAATAGGATATTAGAATTTATGAAATATCCTAATATGATAAAATACTATATTAATAACGGACAAAAATATTTAGATAAACATCCAAAAAGCAAAATAAATGAATATTTCAATGATGCTTATGAATGGTTGTTTTTTTCATTGCATTATGATTCTATTGCAGAATTTAATGAGTTTATGAAAGAAAATATATTTGGAGAAAAGTTTGATTGTAAAAAATATCTTTCAGAAAGGTTTAACGTAAAGTTTGGAGATAATGAAAAAAAGAGAGATGACAGCAACGGGCATAATTAACAACAATGGCGGTTTGCAAATGTATATGGGTGAATTGAATCAGTTCTTTTCCATGCACAAAGGGAGCCGCATAATTGCACGTTTTACCGTTGCGTCACCCGGTTCGTCGGAGGCGTTGAAAGGGTACTATTTCAATTGTGTTGTACCAACATTCCGCCAAGCCATTTGGGAGGCGGGCGAACGTCTGACAGAGGAACAAACCGAACGCCGATTGCGTGAGTTGTCCCCGGTTATGTATGAGCAGACCCCGGATATTAACACCGGGAAATATGAAACCCGGTTGCGGACAATTGCAGAGTTGAGCAATGCGGAATTAATAGAACATATCGAATTTTTAAAACAGATTGCAAGTGAAGAATATTATATATATATTGCAGACCCAAATGAAATTTGATTATGGAAAATGAAATATGGAAAGAAATACCTGGATATAAAGGATTATATGAGGTTAGCAATTATGGGCAAATTAAGTCTATTGAAAGATTGGAAAAGTGCGGAAATAAAACAAGAATACGAAAAGCACGTATTTTGAAACAATCATTAAGGCGTGGTTATTTGTTTGTATCATTATGTAAAAATGGGAGAAAAGAAAATGTTGTAATACATAGAATAGTATCATTATTATTTATTCCTAACCCCAATAATATGTCGGAAGTAGACCATATCGATGGTAATAAAATTAATAATAAAGTCAGTAATTTACGATGGGTAACAGCAAAACAAAATAGCAATAATTTAAAAGCCCCAAATACGTATATTGGTAAAAAACTAAATAAAGGAGGCAAAGCAGTTTTGCAATTTGATTTATCGGGTAACTTTATAAAAGAATGGGTTACAGCAATGGAAGTTGAAAGAAGTTTAGGTTTTGGACGTAGTTCTATAAGTAATTGTTGTAATGGAGTTTTAAAAACAGCATTTGGTTTTAAATGGAAATATAAATGATATGTTTTGCAAGTGTAACGGAAAACGTAAGAATTACCCGTTGGCGGATTGGCGGATTATTCGCCACGAATACACGCCAAAGCATTACAGCCGGATAAAGTGTTTGCGTTGCGGGTGCGTTTGGATTACACGGGCAAAATATGTTGAGCAAACGCCCAACGACGACGGGCAAAAACGATTATTTAACGAATAAAAAAGTAACGAGAGTATGAAATTTGAATTAAAAGACATTTGTTTTTTCGATTGCGAAACAACAGGAGTACCCGCAAAGGGTTTGAAATGGGATGCGGATTTTAACCAATTCCCGCACGTCGTACAATTGGCGTGGGCGTTCGGCGACAAAGAACGCAGTTTTATAATTAAGCCGGACAATTACGAGATACCGCCGGAAACAACCGCAATACACGGGATAACGACCGAACGGGCAATTGCCGAGGGTGTACCGTTTGCCGAGGTTATCGACGAATTTTTGACGGATGCCGCCGCCGCACCGCTTGTATGTGCGCACAACATTTATTTCGATACGTCGATGTTGAAAGCGAACATTTTGCGTTATTGCGGCAAAGAGTATTACGACGCCAAAGCCGAGGACGCATTGCACAAGGGAAAGCGCATTGATACAATGATGAAAACTATTAAATTTGTCGGCGCATTGTATCAGAATGGCAAACCGGGAAAATTCCCCAAATTGTTTGTCGGCAAATTGTATCAGAATGGCAAACCGGGAAAATATCCCAAATTAGAGGAATTATATAGTAAGTTATTCCCCGGCGAAACATTCCCGGCGCACGACGCATTACAGGACGTTAAGGCATTACGCCGATGCGTCCCGGAATTGGTCGAATTGGGGATTATCGAGTTGAAGCAAAAGGAATACCCGGCGGAACAACTCAAAGCGAAATTTGAGCCGGAAAAGCCCAAAGGCGGGCGCAATATTGAGTTCCACGACCCCAACCCGGTAACGGAACCAATCGGAACCGGGGAACCCGCCCCGGAACCAATCCCGGAACCGGAACGCCCGGCGGTTCCGTCGAATAGTAAGACACGGGAATTGTTAAACGAAAACGAATTTTAAATATGATAGTATTAAGTTTATTTGACGGTATGAGTTGCGGACAAATAGCACTTAATCAATTAGGAATCAAAATTGAAAAGTATTTTGCAGCGGAAATAAAGCCGCACGCAATAAAATGTACGCAACATAATTTCCCCGATACAATCCAAATTGGAGATGTGCAAAAAGTGAGTTATAAGGATGGAATTTTGACGACCGCCAACGGATGTTTTGAAGTTGGGAAAATTGATTTGTTAATTGGCGGGTCGCCGTGTCAAGATTTGAGCATTTTAATGCGTAACCGTGAGGGGCTGGAGGGTAAAAAAAGTTCGTTGTTTAATGAGTGGTTGAGAATAAAAGAAGAAACGAACCCCCGTAATTTCATGTTGGAAAACGTGGCATCTATGAGTGTGGAAAACAAAAACAAAATCGACGAATTGTTAGGCGTAACGGGTATATTCATAAATTCAGCATTATTTTCCGCTCAATTGAGAAAACGGTATTATTGGACTAACTTAAATGTTGATTTAGAAATTGAGGACAAAGGGGTTGAATTGCAAAGCATATTAGAAAGCGGATATACAAACCGTAAAAAAAGTGTCTGTATTGTGCGAAATTACGCCGGAAGTGTTCAGAGTTCAAATAGAGAATCATTTATTAGGATGTGCAACGAACGTTCAAAAAAGGGTTTTTTGACGGTTGTATTTGAGGAAAAAGGCAATCCAAATTCGGTGCGATTATTTACGCAAACAGAATTAGAGCGATTACAGACCGTCCCCGTTGGATATACAAGTTGCGTAACATACCAAGAGGCGGCGGATTTAATTGGCGACGGTTGGAATATTGAAACGGTAAAACACATATTGAAAAATTTATAAAAACCGAGCCGCGCGGGTTCCCGGCAACAAATAAATTATCAAAAAAATGAGCGAGAAAAAAGAAACCGCAAACGTAATGCCGATACCGTCGGAAAAGTCGTTTGCATTATCGAAAGTCAAGACGTTAAAAGACGGCGGGTTGGATGTTCATTATGAAGTTACCGAAACAATCGGCAACGAAAATTATAGGAACAAATACCACGTCGAGAGCGCAAAGGATATACACCCCGATTTGCGCAATTGCTTTGACAGGTTGCGCCCAATTATGGGGCGTATTTTCAATATCACGTCGTTTTTGTCCCTTATGGATACGCCGGATATGAAAGCCAACCAAAAGCAGAAAGACGCCGCCCGTAACTTTGCGGACGAAATGTTGAAAAGCATTGAGGTTCGGGGCGTATCCCTTTCCGGTCAAGATGATAACGTTGGTTGCGTCCTTACGGGGTTGTTCACGGTATCCAATAACCAAAAGACGGCGATAAATTCGCCCCGTCTGAAATTCAATACCGAAACGTTCGGTTTTGAGGAAGAATTGGAAGAAATTATTAGTGACATTGAAAACGAGGTTTACGCCTTTCTTTTCAAGGGTAAAAAGGCGCAATTGGAGTTGTTCGGAGCCGACGGGGAAGCCGCACCGGGATTGGATGCAAAGCCGGATAACGGTTTGTTCCCGGACGTTGACGACCCGACAAGCGAGAACAACGACGATAACGAGAACCCGGACGACGAAACGGCGGATATGTAACGTATGGAGCCGATATTGCTAACAGACCGGGAGGAATACCAATTTGTAACCGATAGGGGGTTTTGCCCCCTATTGGATTACAAGCGGTTTACAATGGATATTCGTTTGCGGGTCGAAATACAACGGGAATTGTTCGGACATTGCGTTTTCGGTCGTGGCAACATACCGCAAGCCAATGAACGTTTTTTTAGGTGGGTTTGGGAACATAAACCGCACCAATGCGAAGAATGTTTGAAGCCATTGCACAACTATTCCGCCGTATATTGTTCGCATATATTGACCCGTGGGGCATACCCGGAGGCGGCGCACGATGCAAGGAATATAAATATACTTTGCTTTGAACACCATAGCGAATGGGAAAACGGTAATAAAACCAAAATGCGTATTTATCCCGGAAATGTGAAAATAATAGAGTTAATTAAAAATGAGTATGGAAGTTTGGAAAGAGATAGACGATTATAACCAACGTTACGAGGTTAGCAATTACGGGCGGGTTCGTTCTAAAGATATGGTTGTAAATGGACGGTTACAGAATTGCCACAAAATAAAAGGGCGAATATTGAAACCGCATACGGATAAAGAGGGATATAAGGGCGTTGTACTCTGTATTAATCAAAAACGCAAAACGTTTCGATTACATAGATTAGTTGCGGCGGCTTTTATTCCGAACCCGGACAATTTGCCGGAAATCGACCATATCGACGGCGACCGAGCCAATAATCATGCGGACAACTTACGTTGGAGTACCCGGAAACAAAATGCCAATAATCCAATAACCCGGAAACGGGTTGCAGTTTCTAAAATAGGAGAACGAAATCAGAATTATAAGAAATGAGAACAAAAAAGAGAACACCCGATTACGGGGCAATTTCCCGCCAATCAATCAAAAATGATTTCAGACGGGTACAAACATACCCGGCAGAGGAAAAACGCCCGCAAATCGAAAATCCGCCCGAAATAAATGCAGAAAGACGGGTTTTGTTTGTTAGCGAAAATTCAGGTTATTACAAATTGCGTTCTTTCATTGTTGGTAAATTGGTTCGATTAGTTCAAAAATCAAGCGTCGGCGGTTGGGTTTGTGAGTTCGTACACGACGACGACCGAAAAGCGATAAACCATGCCGCCGGATGGTCGGACAATAAGAAACAATATTTGTTGGATTGCGTAAAATTCAAGTGACATGAAAATAAAATCAAAAACCGGATATAAAATTGCGTTATACACGTTCGTGACGTTGACGGTTGCGTCTTATATGTGGGCGTTGTATAGTATCATTGTTTGGATAATTAAAGCGTTTTTTGTATGAGTGTAAACAAGGTTATTTTGATGGGACATACCGGGAAATCCCCGGATTTTAAGGAGTTCGACAACGGGGGTTGCGTGGCGACCTTTTCGTTGGCAACCACGAAACGAGGTTATACCACAAAGGACGGGCGGCAAATCCCGGAGCGTACCGAATGGCATAACGTCGTATTGCAAAACGGGTTGGCAAAGGTCGCCAATCAGTACGTCAAAAAGGGCGACAAACTGTATATTGAGGGCGAATTGAGAACCCGGAGTTATGACGATGCGCAAGGCGTCAAACGGTATGTTACCGAGATAGTCGCAACCGATATGGAAATGTTGACCCCGAAAGCGACCGGAGCCGGGGCGCAAGTACCGCCGCCGCCCGTGCCGGATGCACCCGCCCCCGACGGAAACGACGATTTACCATTTTAAGCCGTTGACGATATGGGAGCGATAAACGGACGGGTTATTTACAGCCCAAAAGGTAAAGCCGGGGAATACGCCGAGAACGCCGCCAATTTCTTTGTCGGTTGTTCCAACGGTTGTACTTACTGTTATTTGCGCAAAGGTCGTGGCGCAAAGGTATTGGGAGGCAGTCGCCCGGAGTTGAAAAAGACGTTGCGGGAATATCCATACGCTTGGGATATTTTCAAAAACGAATTGTTGGCGCATAAGGAGGAATTGCAGAAAACGGGGTTATTCTTTTCGTTCACGACCGACCCGTTGTTGCCGGAAACGGAACGGTTGACCCGTCAAGCGGTCGGCGTATGCCAACGCCACGGCGTCCCGGTTAAGATATTGAGCAAATGCGCCGAGGGGTTGAACCGCTTCATTGATTTTGCCGAGGCGTCCGAGGGTTGGGACGTGTCCCGTATCGCTTTGGGCGCAACGTTGACAGGTTGCGACGAATTGGAGCCGAACGCCGACCCAAATATGATGCGGGTTAATGTGTTGGCACGGGCAAAACGCCACGGGTTCCGCACCTTTGCAAGCGTGGAGCCAATCCCGCCGGGAATGTACGACCGGGCAATTGGGATAATCAAATTGTCGTATCCGTTCGTTGACCTGTATAAAATCGGGTTGCAGAGCGGCGGCAAATATCCGAAACGGGAAATACGATTGATTTACGACACGATTAAGGAACATTGGGAGGGACGCCCGGAACAACCCCGTATCTATTGGAAAGATAGTATTGTTAATCCGTTGGGGATTGACCGGGGAGAATTGCCGGGGTATTGTGTCCCTGTTAATTGGGATTTGTTTAACAATGAAAAGTGAAATACGGGTTGAGGTTCCCGCCGATTGCCGATTGGTCGGAGTAAGGACGGACGGCGATGTTGTCGTTATCATTTACGAGCCAATCCAAAACGTCCGGCAAATTGGATTTATCCATTACCCGGAACCCGACGACGAAACCGAGGAACCCGAAAATAAAAAGTAAATATGCAGTACAGCAACAAGGATTACAACCCGGAAAAGCACGACCGTTGGCGTGCGTTGACCGTAAAACAGCCATACGCAAATGATTTGGTAACGGAGGCGTACAAGGACGAAAACGGTATTGTTTACGGGAAAAAGACAATTGAAGTTCGGAGCAAAAACACGTCATACCGTGGCGACGTGCTGATATGTTCCGCAGCGTCCCCGGTTTATCCGGGAATGGAAAGCGGCGTTACTTTGGGATTGGTTGAGTTGTACGACGTAAAGCCGATAAAAGAGTTTACGCCGGAGGATTGGGAAAACACCCGGATTCCAAAGGAAAAGAGGGCGAAAATAACAAAGGGGTACGGGTGGTTGATGCGCAACCCCCGCCGGGTTATTGAATTTCCGGTTAAGGGGCAATTGGGTATCTATAATCTCGTATATACCAAAGATTGTATATTGCCGTACCCCGTGGCAATGGTAATGGATAAAAAGGGTTATGAATTAGCAAGAAAGGAGGCACACAATGAGTAAGGACAAACACACCGTCCAAACAGGCATACACGTTGGGCGGGTCGGCGTCTATGTTTACGCCCGTGAGTATTGGCAATATCATAGTTGGCAATTTGGGGTATCCATTGATGCAATAAACGGTTACGACCGTTATGTTGATATTGAGGCGAAAATATTGTTTGTCGGCATTGGCATACGGTTTATATGGATTAAAAGAAAGGTAAAACGATGAAAGCAAAGATTTTATTGTTATCTTTGGCAACGCTTTTGTTGGGGGCGTGCCAAAGCGAGAACGAACCAACAGAGGCATTTTATTTACTTCAAAAATCCGAGAGCATGGAAGAAAGAAACGAGTTTGTAACGAATACCACGGCGTCAATGATACAGATAAACGCCCCCCGGTATAATTGCGAGATTGTCGAAACCGCATTAGCGGGCGGCGATAGGGTACGAATTTGCGTAAAAGGCGCAAAGGAAGATTTGGACGCATTGTTTGACTATGTAAACGAAGCGGGCAAAGAATGAGAGTTAAGCAACCCGAACCGTTCGACCCGTCCAAAGAATACCGCCCCGGCGAACGTTGCGTTTACCGGGGTGTGGTATTGATTGCCGAGATATGGACGAAAGCCGCCCAAAGGTTAGCAGACGACCCCGGAACCCTATTTTGCCAACGGTGCGTCCGTTGCAAGATAGACCGGGACGTTTGCACCGGGGCGCATTTACAATGCGATAAGTACAACAGAACCGACCGAAAAACGATATTTTGGCGGTTGGCATATCCGAAAACAGTAAGAACGAATAAAAAATTAGAGCGATGACAGAAAGTAAGTTAAACCCGTTTGATGCGGAATTGTTGGTTATGATTGGCGATATTGCCAAAAGCCAACCGGAGGTCGAGGAAAAACCCGACCGTTACGAAATCACGGTTGACACAACCGAAATACAGGGAAAAAGCATTGAAGCACTAAAACAGGCAGTCGCCGGACGATTGGGGAAACGCTTGTTAATTACCCACACGTTAGACGCCGCCGTTGTTTTCAACGTCGAGTACGACCCGACGGAATACCCGGAACAAATCCGCACCCGGTTAGTTGAGCCGGACGCCACGGCGGGAACCCGATATTGCCGCACGTTGTTAGAAGTTGACGCAATACAGGTACGCCGGGACAATTTGGACGACCTGTTGAGATTTACCGGAGGCGGAACCATGACGATACCGAGAACCCTGAACGGGCGGGCGGTTTATTCGTTCCCGGACGGCAACGGCATTTTCATTGACGCCCCGGAAACGTACTACATTGTCCGGGAACCGGACGGACGATTGACAACCCGCCCGGAAAGAGAGTTTAACCGGGAGTTTGAGCCGAAAGGCGTAAGCGTACCGAAAGAACCCGGCGATAAGGGATGCGGGAATTGCGCCAACTTTACAAACGAGGACGTAAACGGGAACGGTTATTGTGAGGCGTTCAAATCTGAACAAAGGTGCGGGAATTTACGTTGCCAAGAATATAAACCCAAAAAATAATAGAGCGATGATTAACAGAGAACAATTTATTAACGAGATTGCCGAGGTAGTAAACCGTAATTCAATGGAAAAGGCGTTTAATGATACCCCGGATTACATTTTAGCCCGCATTGCGGTTGAAGCAATGGAAATGTTCACACGTGCAAGCGCACACCGGGACGATTTCCACGAATTTAGAACGGCGGACTATGAAAAGAAGCGGAACAACATTTTGAGCCGCCAAAAGCAAGAACCCGCCGCAAGTTGTAAGGGTTGCCCGTTTACCGAGATTTGCCCGGACGTTAAAATGAAACGCCAACCGGAGCCGGAACGCAAAACGGAGTACAAGAAACCGGAGGCGCACGACGTACCAAAGGAAGTGCAAGCAATGGCGGCTTTCTTTGCTGATATGTTCCCCGGTTCAGAAATACAAATCCAGCGGGTCGATTTGAAAAAGAACCCACGGGATAAACGCCGGGGAAAGAATAAACGGAAAGGAGGGCGGCGCAATGAAAAATAAATGTTCGTCGGAAATTCCCAATATGCCGACCGAATGCGCCCCGGATAATCGACGCCCCGAAAAGATATGCGGAACGTGTCGATATTTCAACCCGGAATTTCCGGTAAATGGAAAGCCCGCCCCGGTATGTTTGGCAATAAAGGAAATGAAAGGGGGAACGGAATACACCGACCCCCGTGGAACCCAACCGCATTTTCGTTGCTCAAATGGTAGGTACGAAATAGGCATAAGCAATTAGGCAATCAGCCCCGGAAACAAAGCCGGGGTTTTGCCGTTTATATGTGAGAGAGAACAAACGGTTGGCAATGCGGCGAAAAAGCCGTAAATTTGCCCCGTGGTTAAAAGATAACCGCAGAGATATAGAAAGTATTGGATAAGACAAAAAAGCCTCTTAAAATGGAAATTCCGTGCAAATAACTTGCAAAAGGGTCAGCAACGTTTTAAGGAGGTAAACAGGGGAAAGGATAAAGCCCGGAACGAAAGAACAAAGGCAAAGGAGCCGATAAGGAACCAAGCCAAAGGACGAAAAGGCGTAAAAGGCAGATTTTGACCCCTGTTTGACATTAAAAGAGGTTAGACGATGAAAAAGAGAAAGAAGCCATTAGGCTACAACAAACGTTCCGAGGAACAACGAATTTATGACATTCGGTTTTGTTCCGATTTGTTTTTGCGTGGGTATTCGTACCGGGAAATTGCGGACGCATTGAACCGGGATTTGTCCGCGCGTGGAATGGGTTATACAATAACCTTTCAAATGGTTTATTACGATTTGCAACAATGCCTTATTGAGTGGAAACGGGAACGGTTGGATAATATCGACGAATACGTTACACAAGAATTGCGCAAATTGGATAAGATGGAGCAACAAGCATGGGAGGCGTGGGAGGCGTCGAAAACCGGAAAGATGCGCACCAAAGAGAAAACCAACAAAGGGCGACCAATCAAAACCGATGCCGAGGACGGCGACCCGGAATATTACGGGTATGACGAAACGACTGTTGAAACGTCGGCGGGCAATCCCCGTTTTTTGGATTTGTTGTTGAACATTCAACAACGCCGGGCAAAGATGTTGGGATTTGATGCACCCGTTAAAATCGAGATACCCGGATACAACGCCGGGACGGACGACGATAAACCGAAATACGATGTTAAGGCAATCCCGGACGACCTGTTGTTTGCCGTCGCCGACAAATTGCAGTCCGCCGAATTTCAAAAGACAATCGCCGAGAAAGGAGGGGCGCAATAATGGCAAGGCGAATTGATAGTTACACCCGATAAAATTGTACGACCATGAGCAACGAGGAATTATTGAAGATGTACGAGGCAATCAAGGCAGACCCCGGCGAATTGGTGCGAGCCGCCGCCCGTAAACGCCTTATCAACTTTGCCCGGTATATGCAACCGGATTTAGTATTAGAGCCGTTCCACGTCGTTTATTATACGTTGTTGGATATGTTCGCACACGGCAAAATACGAAAGATGATTGTACAACAACCGCCCCAACATGGCAAATCGGAGGGGTCGAGCCGTAAATTACCCGCATTTATGTTGGGGTTAGACCCCGACCGCAAAATATGTATCGGTTCGTATGCGGCGACAATCGCACGGGATTTTAACCGGGACGTTCAACGAATAATCGACACGCCCCGGTATCGTGAATTATTCCCCGGCACGTACTTAAATGGGTCGAACGTCGTAACAATGGCGAATACCTATTTGCGCAATTCCGATGTTATCGAAATGGTCGGGCGTAAGGGGTCGTTGCGTGTCGTCGGTCGTGGCGGTTCGCTGACGTCTAAAACCGTGGACGTTTCGATATTGGACGACGTGTATAAAGATTACGCCGAGGGTAACAGCCCGATAGTACGGGCGGCGGCGTGGAAATGGTACACGACCGTTGTACGCACCCGTTTACACAATGATAGTCAAGAATTGATTGTATTTACCCGTTGGCACGACGACGATTTGATAGGGCGCATTGAAAAGAGCGGCGAAACGATTATTGATGTTAAGTGTTGGGCGGATTTGGAGGACGTAACGCCGGGGGCGTGGGTGCGCATAAACTTTGAGGGGTTGAAAACCGGGGAACCGACCGAGATAGACCCACGGGAACCGGGGGCGGCATTATGGGAAAGTCGACACAGTAAGCAAAAGTTGGAAGCGCAAAAGGCATTAGACCCGGTGCAATTTCAATGCCTGTATCAAGGCAACCCCGGTTCCGCCGAGGGTCGATTGTACCAACCTTTCAAAACGTGGGTCGAAAAATCCGATTACGGTACGTACATTCGTTCCGGCGCATACATTGACGTTGCCGATGAGGGCGACGACCTGTTGTTTGCCGCAACGTATGACGTGTATAAGTCCGACAATCTGTTTTTCAACGAGAAAACAAAGCGCATGGAGCCGATATTGTTTGCCCTTATTACAGATATGGAAATGACGGACGAAAATACGGACGTTACAACCGTAACCGTCCCGGCGATGATTAACCGGAACGGGACGCAAAAAGCGTGGGTTGAGAGCAACAACGGTGGTGCGGGTTATGAAAAGGTTATCAAAAAGAAAGTCCGGGCGATTACCGACCCGTTTTATCAAGGGGGCAACAAGGAAAGCCGGATAATAACAGCGTCCGCAATGGTTAATCAACATATAATTATGCCGTTCGGTTGGGAAACCCGGTACAAAGCCGTTTACGACCATGTAACCGGATTTTTGCGCAATTTCGGAGCCAATACGCACGACGACCCGGAGGACGGATTGACCGGGATATATGAAAAGGAGATTGCGGACGGCAATATACAGCCATACGCACACGCAAACCGAGGCGTAAGACGACGCAATTAGCAATATTTTTGAGATATGCAAGATTATCCGGGAAAAAGTTTATAATTTTGTAACCGAAACGAGAGGGCAAAGGGACAGCCCCGGAGAAAGTAATAATATTTTTAACGTTAAAAACAAAGAAGTATGATTTGTAAATGTCCAGCGGCGGCGTCGTTGCCCGATGTACCCGCAATTACGTGTTCGGAGAGTTTCGGACAGGTTCAGAAAGTGGCTTTTCAACGTCTTTTGAAAGACGACGGAAGCAAAAACAGTTTTACGAGTCCAAAAGCGATTACGGCGTTAGCGTCGTGGACGCCCCTGTTATCGGCGGGGGATAGCACGAAAATAGTAGTTTCGCCGTATATCCAAGCCCCGACCGCCGAGGCGGGAGCCGCCCGCACCTTTGGAGGCGGTAACGAAACGTTGGGAGGCGTCGAAGAAATTATTGGACGTGAACCAACCCCGTTTACCGGAGTTATCCGCAAAGCCCCGCAGGAGGTTATCAAGGCATTAAAGGAAATGCAATGCGAAAGTTGGGGCGACAATTTGGGTATCTACATTTTCGACGAAAACGGCGCAATCGGCGCAATCAAGGGGGATGCCGACGGTACATATTACCCGATACCGATACGTTCGTTGTTTATCGGCGATAAGACGTTGGGCGGATTGGAAGCCCCGGACAGCAACGCAATACAATGGTCGTTTTTGCCGAATTGGTCGGACGATTTGGCGATTGTTGCCCCGGCGTTTAACCCGCTTACGGATTTAAAACCCGCACAAGGGTAATGACGGCGAAAGTTACAAAGGTCGTGTTGGAGTGTCCGACCCTTAACACGACCGAAGAATTTGAGATTAACCATGCCGAACGCCTGTTGCGGATGCCTAACAATGGCGGTTGGCAGTTGCCCGAAAAAACACCTTTTGAATTTAGCAAAGAAAATGGGATTAGATATAAAACGCATACGAAAGGAAATAACGGAACCGAGGAAAAAGGCGACGATAAATAAAGCGGTCATACACCAAAACCGCATTAAATTTCACGCCCAAACCAACGTAACGCCCTTAATATGTTTACTCACGACCGATTTTTTGGCATGGGTTCAAAATCTTATCCCGCACGATAAATTCAAAATCTTCAAAACATTGTTCCGTTACCCCGTTCGTACCAACGAGGTAACGGGCATTTGTTTTGATAAGTTGAGCCGTATTTTCGACGGTCGTAACCCGGCGTTCAACTATCAATTCCAAAACACGGAACAACGGGACGATTGGGAGTATTACCGCCAAGATGTATTAAAGGAGCCGGAAATTTGGAGTACGAAAGGTTGGGAGTTTTTCAAGACGGAAATAAACAGCGTCTTAATAGTTGATTTGCCCGCCGAGCAAAACCCCGCCGACCGATACCCGACCCCGTATTTTTATTGGCTACCTATCGAAAGCGTCATAACCTTTGAGGCAAACCGGACAACCGGGGTTATGGATTGGATAATTTTCCGCCAACCCGATAAACGTATTGCAGTTATTGACGATGAACGATACAGAGTATTTGCAGAGGACGACGGCGGCAACATAGGCGAATTATTGGTTGATAACCCACACGATTTGCGCTATTGCCCCGCCCGTTTCTTTTGGAACGAGCCAATGAATTTGCGAGAACCGGACGTTAAACAATCCCCGCTAACAAAAGAATTGGAGGCGTTGGATTGGTTTTTGTTTTTCCATATATCGAAGCGGCATTTGGATATGTACGGGGCGTACCCGATATATTCCGGTTACGAACAATCGTGCGATTTTACAAACGCCGAAAACGGCGATTATTGCGACGGTGGATTTTTGAAAGACAAACAAGGGTATTACAGGTTAGACCAAGCCGGGTTATTGATGCGTTGCCCCAAGTGCGGCGACAAACGGATTACCGGGGCGGGTTCCTTTGTTGAAATACCGATACCGGACGGGGACAAACAACCCGATTTGCGGAACCCGGTACAAATGTTGACCGTTGACCGTACAAGTTTGGATTATAACGTTGAGGAAGAAAAGCGATTGCGGGAAAACATTATTACCGCCGTCGTCGGACAAAACGAGGAAGTAACCCAACGGGAGGCATTCAACGAACAACAGGTTAAAGCCGCATTTGAGAGCCAAAGCACGGTATTAAACCGAGTGAAAAAAGGCTTTGAAGCCGCACAACAGTTCGTCGATGAAACGGTTTGCCGATTGCGATACGGCAATATGTTCGTATCTGCAAAAGTCAATTACGGCACGGAGTTCTATTTGTACGACGCAAGCGAGTTGCGGAACCGTTACAAGTCGGCAAAGGAAAGCGGCGCAAGTGAGGCAGAATTAGACGCCCTACAAAATCAGATTATCGAAACGGAGTACCGGAACAACCCAACCCAATTGCAGCGTATGTTAATATTGGCAGAATTGGAGCCGTACCGCCATTTGACCCGGAACGAGGTATTGGATTTGTACGGGCGTAACTTAATCCCGGAGAATGAATTGCGTATAAAGTTGAATTTCGCTAACTTTGTCCGCAGGTTTGAACGGGAGAATACAAACATTTTGGAATTTGGAACGCAAATACCATTCGACCAAAAGATTTCAGTAATAACAAGTAAATTTAACGAGTATGCACGTAAAGACAGCAACCGAGGGTAAAACAAAGGACGTCGCAATTACCGACGTCACCCCCGAAAATTACATTGTACCGAGCAACGAACAACATTTGTATCATTGCATTATTGAGGTGCGCAAGTTTGACAGCGAAACGGGCAAACGCTTATCCGTTCCCCGTATCCAAAAATTCGGCAAAAAGTCCTTTGAAAACGGCATTTTGGACGCACTGAAAAAACAGGGTTACACGATTACCGTATTGCACGACCCCAACGAGTACGTCAAGGCGCAAGCCGAGGAAAAAGCGGCACGAACCGCCGCACAGCAGAAAGCCGCCGAGGAAAAAGCCGCCGCCGATGCAAAGGCAAAGGCAGAAGCCGAGGCGAAAGCCAAAGCCGAGGAAAAAGCGGCGTTAAAGGCTGAAATTTTGGAGGGATTGAAAGCGGCGGGAGTTATCCCGGCAGAACCAGCCAAAGAAAACAAAGCCGAGGACAAACCCGGAGCGAAAAAGTAACAGAGTATTAAACAATTAAAAAATACGATTATGGCACAGATTGCACAGCAGGACAATTTGGTTATTGAAGTAACAACAACCGCCGCCGCATTGGATGGCGCAACAAAGAAAAAGTTGATTGAATGTATTGAGGGCGGAACAATTACCGACGTCATTTTGGTAACAAAAGAGGTTGAAAAGAAAATCAGCCATGCACGTGTTGTTAGTTGGTTGGTTGACACAACCGGGAATTCCCCAAAATACACAATTGATATTATTAACGCAAACAGCGGAGCAGTAGCAGCAATCGCACTTAATTAATTCAAAGGGAAAGAATTATGTTAACGAGAGAAATTTTAGTTGCAAATGCGGCATTAGCCGGATTAACCGACGAACAAATTGCGGCGATTACAACATTGTCCGCCAACGACGAAAATAGCGTTATCGCCAAAAAGACGGGCGAAATTTACGGCGGATTGGATGCCGATATTTTGGCGGCGTCCGGTATTGCAAAGAACGGAACCGAAAAAACGTTTGATTACGCAAAACGTGTGGTCGCCGAGTTCAAAACCAAAGCGGAAAGCGCAAGCGCATTGCAAACCCAAATCGACAGTCTGACGAAAGAAAAGGCACGTTTGGAAAAGGCAATTGCCGACGGTGCGAGCGATGCGGAAACCGCAAAGGCTTTGAAACAGGCGAAAGCCGATTTGACGGCGGTAACAACACAGTTTAACGACCTCAAAAAGAAGTACGATGAAGCCGAAAAGAAATTCCAAACGGAATTATTCGGCGTCCGTATCGAGGGCGCATTGCAGGCGGCAACCGCCGGGTTGAAATTCAAACCGGGATTGCCCGAAAGCGCAACAAAGGTTTTGTTGGCGCAAGCAATCGACAAAATCAAGGGTATGAACCCCGAATATATCGACGACGGCAAAGGCGGCAAAATCATTGCTTTTAAGGACGAAAGCGGCGCAATTATGCGTAACCCGAACAATCAGTTGAACCCGTACACACCCGGCGACCTGTTGGCAAAGGAATTGGATACAATGGGTATTTTGGATAAGGGACGCCAAGCCGGAGGCGGTGGAACGGTTCCCCCGGGGGGCGGTTCCGGCGGTGGTAGCGGAACAACCATTGACGTAACGGGTGCAAAAAACCGTGTCGAGGCTTACGAAGCAATCGCCGCAAACCTTATGGCGCAGGGTTTAACGGCGGGTTCCGAAAAGTTCGACGCCGCAATGAAACAGGCATGGCAGGACAACAATATTGCCGCATTGCCGGAAAAGTAAACAATCACGGGTAAAGGGTAAACCCGCATTTAATAACAATTAAATTTTTAACATTATGTCATTAGTAGCAACAAGATTGCAAAATTGGCGGATTGAAAACCCGGAATTAGACCGTAATATGACCCGCCCGTGTGAGTATGGCGCATTGGATTTTTTCATTGAACAAACCAACGCCCCGTCCTCAATCATTAACCCCAATTTGCGTGACCGTGCGTTTGCGTCTATTGGTAACACGGTACAAGTACCCGTTATCAATTACGACGGCGATGTACAGGTTAGCAATGTCCGTTCGTGCGTTATCGCTGACGATGAAAATACGTCCGCATTGGTAACGATCGTTTGGGCGACTTATGCCATTGGCTTTACAATGGTTCCCGCCGCCTACATGAACAACGAAATTTCCTATGAACACGACTTTTTGCGCAAAATGGAAAAGACGTGCCGGGCTTTGGCGGACAAATTGGACGTCGGAGCCGTTGCCGCATTGGAGGCAAACAAAACACAGGTGTTCAAAACGTTGCTTAACTACACGCAGACAGGCAACGTGGTACAGGTTCCAACCCAAATGGCGACCGAGATTTTGGGCGATATTAACCCGATTATGCGGGCTAACTGTTACCCGGAATATATCCACATTATCGCCAACGCCGGGGTTGATAGCCTTATCCGTAAACTTGCGCAACATGGCGTTTACAACGACGTAAACAAGCGCATGGAGTACGATAACAAGGTATTGCATTATACCAACAATGTAACCGATGAAGCGGGCAAAATGGGAACCATGTTTGCCGTTGCTGACGGTAATGTTGGTATCCTTACCCGTGTTGACCGTGAGGCATTGCGCCGCACCCGTGCGAATTTCCACGAATGGGACGTTGTACGTTTGCCGTACATTGATTTGCCCGTTGGTTCGCACTATTACACCGCCGTTGGCGACCAGTCCGCAATCATGGGCGACGCAACCGCCGATTTGACGTGCGCCGTTAAGGAGTATTTCGGATTTTCCGTTGACGTGGCGTATATGGTTGCTTACAACAGCAAGCCGGATACTGTGGCAAACCCGATTATCAAAGCCGAGATTGCCGCCCGCAATCCGAACGAACCGTTGGGTATGCCTGTATATGTAACCAACGCCGGGGAATTTCCCGCCGGAGGTGCGGGCGCATAACGCCGGAGCATAACGAATTGTTAAACCGAGGGGACGGGGGTGGTTATCCCCGCCCCCTTTTTAATTCATTGATATGGAGACTTGGAAAGTAATAAACGATTTCCCTAATTACGAAATAAGTAATTTCGGAAATATACGCAATAAAACAAAATTGCTTAAAATAGTTCCAAATAAACAGGGCTATAACATTGTAGTGTTATGTAATGGTATTCGTAAAACAATAAACGTTCATCGTTTAGTTGCGGCGGCTTTTGTCCCCAATCCCGAAAACAAACCATGTGTTGACCATATCGACGGCGACCGAGCCAATAACCATGCGGACAACTTGCGTTGGGTGACAGCAAAAGAAAATTGTAATAATCCAATAACAAAATCCCGCTTACATAAAAAGATTGGCGTATATATGACGGGGCGATTAGGCGGATTGCACCAACGAGCGAAAGAAATTGCGATGTATTCCGCTTGTGGCGATTTAATAAAAACCTTTTTATCCGTAAAAGATGCACAACGGGAAACGGGTTTGAATGATAGTAATATTATTAAATGTTGCAAGGGAATAAAAAAGACTTGCGGCGGTTATATTTGGGCTTATGTATAGACTTAAAGAAATACAGGACGCATTATTGCACGTCGTCGGGTGGGAACAATCATACGACCCGGCAAAGGCGATAGACGACAATTTAACGCAGACGGAAAGCGGTTTGACGTTTCAAGGTGCGCACCCCCTTGTTACTTTGGATAATGTCCGGGCAATCGTCCCGGATGATTTCGTTTTTCAATATCCGGTTTGGAATATGATAACGGAATACAAAGCCGGGGCAAAGGTTCGCCACAACAACAAAGTTTGGATTGCCGCACGGGACAACCAAAACAAGGAACCGACCGAAAGCGATTTTAACGACGATTACAACGACGATTACGGCAACCCATATTGGCAACCGTACAATTTCATTTCCGATTATTTGGAGCGGTTGACCCGTAACGGTATTGCGCAAATGGTACAAACATTCACGCAAATAAAGGGATTGGATAAGGAAACAAAGAACTTGTTGGAACGGCGCACGTTCTTTGACGGTGCGGGACGTATCCGGGCGACGTTGCCGAATAATCATAAATTAGTCGGGTTTGAAATTGTCCCGGTTCGTTCTATGGGCGTAACAATGAAAATCGAACAAATCGGGTTGCAAATGACGGGCGCAACCGGGGTTGTTCGTATGTATCTTTTCCATTCGTCCCAAATTGACCCGATAAAGACGTTTGATTTGAATTTTACGCAGACAAACGGCGGTTTTCAATGGTTCCCGTTGAAAGATTGTTATTTGCCGTATATCAGTACCGGAAACAACGCCGGGGGGTCGTGGTTCCTTTGTTACAACCAAAACGATTTGCCCGCCGGGATGCAGGCAATTAACATGACAAAGGATTGGAGCCGGGAGCCGTGCGGGACGTGTACGGGTTACGTTGATTTGGAGCGTTGGCGGGAAATAACCAAGTATTTACAGGTATCCCCGTTTATGATGAACGCCCCGGAAACATTCGACGAATACCCGGAGTTGTGGGATATTGCGTTGACGATGTACACCAATACGCAGAATTACGGGTTGAATTGCGAAATAACCGTTGGTTGCGACCTAACGGATTTTATCATTAAGGAAAGGCAAATTTTCCAAACGGTTATCCAACGACAGGTCGCCGCAATCATGTTGCGCACGTTGGCAATGAACCCCGATGTTAAGGTAAACCGGAACCAAGTAAACGCAACCCGGTTGGAAATTCTTTACGAATTGGACGGCAACGTTGAGGGTCGCCCCGGCGGTTTGGGTTATGACCTTAAAAAAGCATACGAGGCGTTGCGGTTGGATACGCAGGGTATCGACCGTATTTGCCTTACTTGTAATAACCACGGTGTAAAATACCGGACAACGTAAGATTATGGCGGGGTTAAAGTCAATACAGGATTTACGCAACCGGGTTGCCACGTTCAACAACGGGTTATCGTCCGGCGCATACATTCAACAAATCATTTGGGACAATGACGCCTATATTGTTGATATGAATGCCGAGGAACAATTGTTTGAACAAGGTATTAACCGTTTGGGCGTGGATATTATGGATTACGCCCCGTATTCGCCGTTGACGATAGCCATAAAGGAGGAAAAGGGACAACCGACAAACCGGGTAACGTTACGGGATACCGGGGATTTTGAAGCATCGTTTTTTTTGGAAGTCGGCGACAAACAGTTTGAAATAAAAGCGTCGGATTTCAAAACGGAGGACTTAATAAAAAAGTACGGGCGGCAAATATTGGGATTGACGGACGAAAATATTGCGGCGTTGATTTGGCAATATATATTCCCGGACTTAATGAAGAAAGCAAAAAACGTATTATATGGCAACGAATAAGAGAACAACCCCTATAATTCCCAACCCGGTTTTAATCGACCGGGTTTTGGGGAACATACAAACCGGGTTAATGGATAACGTCGATTGGTTGGACGTCGCATTTGGGCGGGCGCAACGTATCGCCAAAGTGATACAGGGCAAACGCTATTATACCCCGAACGTATATGCGGGCGGGACGGAATGGAGAGGCGACAATGATTATATCGACGTTTCCCCGGATGCCAATATTGGCAATTTTTCGTTCTTTTGGATAGACGACCCGCAAACGGTCGGTTGGGTTCCCAAAGAGCAAAGCGAGATTAAAGCCCCGTTTTCCCTTATTGTTTGGTTCGATTTGCGCAAGGTTTACCCCGGTCAACTCAACAACCGGAATACCGAGGCATTGAAGAACGAAATATTGACCGTCCTAAATGGCGGTTTTTGGCTGAAAGACGGGACGATTGTAATAAACCGGATTTATGAGTTGGCGGAAAACGTGTACCGTGGGTTTACGTTGGATGAAATAGATAATCAATTTTTAATGCACCCGTTCGGCGGTTTTCGCTTTGAGGGTGTATTGTCAGTTAATCAACCTTGTAACATTTAACGATATGGTAACTTTCATTATTTGGGTTTTGGTCGTGGCAACCGTGGCGGCGTTCCTGTTGACCCTGTTAAAAAAGTGGGGCGTTATTGAGTACGTCCAAGTTCACGGCAACGACTTTTTTGTTAAGATGTTCAATTGCGGCTTTTGCTTATCATGGTGGGCGGGGGTCGTTTTGTCCGTCCTGTTTGCTATATGCACCGGGAACCCGGCATTGTTATTGGTTCCGTTTTGTTCAACAGTCATAACCCGCATACTCTTATGAAAACGACAAAGATAGGGGAACGGGCGGTTGTGTTGTACGACAGTATCGACGAATTGCCGATTTTGCGATTTCACGCATATAACAAAATGTTGCTTATCGACGCCGGGGTTGGGTCGGACATGAACGATTGGGATGCGCATATTGAAAAGGCAATCCGGTTTATCCGAAAGGAAAAGCCGGATTTGGCGGAAAAGGAATTGGATAATTTGCGGCAAAACGTTTATTTCGTCCAATCCGCCATATCGCCAAAGTATTTGGCGTTTGCCTGTTTGGTTAAGTCCGTGGACGGAACCGAATACAACGATATGACGGCGGACGGTTTGCAAAAGGTATTGGATTTATTCGCCGATGCGCCGAACGCCGAGTTGACCGCCCAATTGGAAGCGGTCAAAAAAAAAATAGATGAAGAATTGCAATTGTATTTTCCTAAACTATTCGACGACGCCACGGTTAAAGAGTATTACGACCAATTGAAGCAACGCACGATGTTAATGTTGGATGCGATAATAAAGGGGGACGAAAGCGACAAACGGGAAGAAATAGACCATATTACGACGTTGTTGTTGACTTATACAAAACCCAAATCGTTTAGCGGGTCGGATAGCGTGGAAATACAATACGACAAGCAGTTTGAAAATATGTGTTTGATGTTGTCCCAACATTTGCACCTAAACCCAAAATCGTTTACCGTTTTGGAATATTACAACGCATTTGAATACATTAAGGAGCAAGCGAAAAAAGCAAGCAGAAAAAGCCAAAATAAGGCGATTTAAGGTGTTTTATTTTTCAGACGATAAATTATACATTTGAGAAAAGAAAATTGATTGTAGGGAAAATTGCCCGAAAATAACAAAAACAAATAGTCGGATATATGGCAGATAACAACAACCCAATTAAATATTCTGATTTGGTAAGCCCCGATAATTCGATTACTGATTTGATAAAGCAATTGGATGAACTTTCAGACGCATATACAAATGCGTTGAAAAATATTAGGGCGGAAGCAATTCAGTTGGCGGCCGTTCTGCAAAAGGTTTCCGGGGCAACCGAGGACGGCAGGAACACAACCAAGAAAGCCGCAGACGATGCGGAACGTTTGGCACGTGCGCAACGTGATTTGGCGTTTGCAGAAAGCGAGAACGCCAAAAAGTTAGCCGAGTTAAAATTGGCACAGCAGGAAGCGAACCAAATTAATAAACTGATTGTGAAAATAAATCAATCCGCCGAGGGTAGTTATAACCGTTTATCGGCGCAATATTCATTGAATAAGATTTATTTAAACAACATGACTAAAGCCGAACGGGAAAACACCGAGGAGGGGCGAAAATTGGTTGCACAAACCAAAGAAATATACGAAGAAATGAAACGTTTGCAGGAAGCAACCGGGAAATTTCAATTGAACGTCGGAAATTATACGGAGGCGTCCGACGCAATTATTGCGTATGGCGACAAATTAAAAGAAACGTTAGGTTTAAATAGCGCATTTGGCGAAAGTCTTTTGGCGTTAGGACGTGGCGGGGCTGAAAGTAAAGCCGTTTTTACAGCTATTGGCGACGGGGCAAAAGCATTGGGAAAAACTTTGTTGGGATTACTTTCAAACCCGGTTTTTTTGGCGATTGCCGGAATTGCGGCGGCGGGTGCGGCGTTTAAATGGTGGTACGATTATAACGCCGGGTTAGTTGAGGCAACGAGATTGACGCAACAATTTACCGGGAAAAGTGGCGATGATTTGAAAGCGTTTAGAAATGAGGTGCAAGCCGTCGCCGATTCATTCAACGCAGATTTCCGGGAAACATTGATTGCAACAAACGCATTATCAAAACAATTTGGTATTTCTGCAAATGAGGCATTGCAATTGGTTAAGGATGGGTTTTTAGCCGGAGGCGATGCGAACGGGGAATTTTTAGACACGTTGAAAGAATACCCGGCATATTTCAAAGAGGCGGGAATATCAGCAGACCAATTTGTTGCAATTGTTACCCAAACAAACAAAATGGGTATCTTTTCAGACAAAGGCGTTGACGCAATTAAGGAGGCAAATTTGCGTTTGCGTGAAATGACGACGGCGGCGGCGGCGGCTTTGGACGGTATCGGTATTTCGTCGGAACAAGTTCAAAAAGATTTGCAGACCGGAACCAAAACAACGTTCGATGTTATACAAGACGTTTCCGCAAAATTGGCAGAATTGCCGGATAATGCGGCAACGGTCGGGGCTGCAATTGCAGATATATTCGGGGGGCCCGGAGAGGACGCCGGATTGCAGTATTTGCGCACGTTGAAAGATATTTCAACAAACATGGATGAAGTAAAAGGGAAAGCCGGAGTTTTGGCGCAATTGCAGGAGGAACAATTGCAAAGCCAAATTGAGTTGCAAAACGCATTATCCGGGTTGTTTTACGCAACCGGAGGGAATTTTGAAACGTTGACAACGCAGGCAAAAGTTTTTGTTAACCAAGGATTGACGGCGATAATAAAAGGGGTTATTGATGTTGTCAATTACTTGATTGAGTTATACAATGAAAGTGTTTTAATACGTGCAATTTGGAATGGGATTGTTGCCGGATTCAAAACAACATTTGATACGTTGGGAAATTTGTTTGGATTCTTTATTGATATAGTCAAAGCAACCGGAACCGCATTAAAGGGAGCGTTTACGTTGGATTTTGACGACGTAAAAAAAGGATTGGCAGATTATGCAGCAGCGTACGGGAATTTGGTTAAAGCCCAAGTTAAAGACATAACAGAAAATTTCCAAGAGGGTTTAGAGGGTATGCAGAAGAAAATAAAACCGTTAACAATCCCGGTTTCTGTTGGAGATACCTCGACGCCACAAACAGAAAATAAGCCCGTAACGACACAGAACCCAACCGTAAAGCCAAGGGGTAAAAGCGATGCGGAAAAGGCAGCAGAACAACAAGCAAAGCAAATTGAAGCGGCATATAAAAAGAATTTGGAAGCAACCCGAAAATTGCAGGATGCACAATTGCAGTTGGAAACCGACGAATGGGCAAAGCGTCGCCAACAAACGCAATATCAGTATTCCCGCCAAATTGAGGATTTACAACACCAATTGCAGACCGAAAAGGATTTGAACGAAACCGGACGTCAAGCGATAAACGCCACAATTACGGCGTTGGAACAGCAACAAACCGAGGCGTTATTGAAAATCGAACAAGACCGACAATTGCAGGAATTAGCGTTACAGAAAGAAAGCATTGAATTACGTTTGCAAGCGGTTAAGCAGGGAAGCGAGCAGGAACGACAATTGCGTATGCAGTTGTTAGAGAATGAAAGACAAACAGCATTGTTGCAGAATGAGCAAAAGCCGACCGGACAACAGCAGGACGCCGGGGTAATTAATGCCGGATTTGACGTTAAGGGAAACGCAATTGCCGACGAATATTTGCAAGCGCAATTAATGATGTTCGACCAACAACAAGCGTTGGCGCAATCTGAATTTGATTTATTAAGAAATTCAGAAGCCCGGAAAACCCAATTCCGTTTGCAGGCAGAAAAGGAACGTTTGCAAAAGGTATTAGAATTGAACGAGCAAGCAGCCAATAAATTGTCTGATGTTGAAGTACAAACAATTCAAAACACAATAAAAAAGATTGACCAAGAAATTGAGCAGTCAAAAGGAGAGGAACGAGGAACAGACATTTACGGTTTGTTTGGGCTTAATTTGGACGACGACCAAAAAGAGGCAATTAATACGTCTATGCAATACGCATTGGATGCGCTAAATACATTTACGGCGGCACGTGTTGCGGCGGCTGATGCAGCAGTTGAGCAAGCAGACAAAGAAGTTTCCGCCGCACAATCGGCGTTGGATGCAGAATTGGAAGCAAGAGCAAACGGTTACGCCAATAACGTTGCAATGGCTCAAAAGGAATTGGACGTTGCGAAAAAGAACCAAGAAAAAGCCCTAAAGGAGCAACAAAAGGCACAGAAAGCACAGGCGGCAATACAAACGATACAACAAATTGGAAACCTTGTAACGGCGTCCGCTTTGATTTGGTCGCAATTGGGGTTCCCGTTTGCAATCCCGGCAATTGCTATAATGTGGGGTTCCTTTGCCGCCGCCAAAATCAAAGCCGCCCAATTATCCAAATCAGCCAACGCCGGGGGGTCGGAAAGTTACGGCGATGGTACGGTTGAATTGTTGGCGGGCGGTTCCCACCAATCCGGGGACGACGTGGATTTAGGAACCAAACCGGATGGAACCCGGAGGCGTGCCGAGGGCGGGGAATTTTTCGCCGTTATCAATAAACGTAATTCCCGCCGTTTCCGTCGTTTAATCCCGGACGTAATAAATAGTTTGAACCGGGGGACATTTCCCCAAAAATACCTTAATGCCTACAATACCGACGGCGTTAATGTAACGGTTCAACAAAACAACGCACCGGATTTGCGGGATTTAAAAGACGATGTAAGAGAGATTAAGGAACAAAACCGCCGCCGTCGTTACGTCGATGGTAACGGCAATGTTATTGAGGTTTACAAGAATTTGACACGTAAAATTAAAAATTGATATGAACCCGATTTATAGACATTCATTTGTAAATGCGTTTTTGGCAAACGGGGCGATAAGTAATACAACCGGGAACATAAACGGGAATAATACAAATTTCTATTATACCCGTACTTTTGTTCCGGTTGGTAACGTGTCCCCCCGCAAATTGTTTCAGAATTACACCCCGCAAGCCGGGGGCGCATTTTATGACAGCAATAAAAAGATTATCGGCGGTTGGGGAAGCGATCCGACCGCAACAAATACGGAATTTGATATACCGAGCAACGCCGCATATATCCGGTTTAATGTAAGCAAAGCGCAATACGCCAACGGGACGGCATGGTTGAAGTTGGGGACGTTGGACGCCCCGAACGTCTTACAAGGTCAAACCGTGTATCCGATTTATAAGGACGATTTGGCAAAGGAGTACGAATTAGAAACCAACCAACGGTTTTATCGTGCCAAATTATCCGGCAAAATTACCTTTGTCCGGGATGATTACGACTATATAAACCGTCAATCGTTCGACAATGAATTTTTGTATTGCATTGAAAAGAGCGACGACGGCGGGCGTACATGGTTCCAATACTTTCAAGGCAAGTTTATGAAAACCGATTGTACGTTTACGGATTACGATAAAAAGGTTGTTGTACAACCGGACGCAATCGACGATTATAACGACGTGTTGGCGGGATTGGAAAAGGAATACAATTTAATAACGTTAGCCCCGACAATCCAACGGATAACGATAAACAAGCGTCCATTAATTCAAATATACGTTCCGGGGGATAGTGTTGTTTCTTGTTTTTTGGGCGGTACGAATTGGGAACAAGACGCAAACGCCACGACCGACCAAAACGCATTAGTTAGGACGTATCATTTTGCATTGTGTAATATTTTGAAAGAAATACAGATTACGCCGAATGGTTCCCCGTCGGCAATAGGCGGATTGTATACCGGACGAATGAAAACTGGTGCAAATGCGAATAATTTCGAGGGGAATTTATACTCGGAATTAAACGTAGATTATTATATCTATATTTCGCAACAAAGAATTGAGGGTTTACCGTTTGGGGGTGTTATAGTCGAAATACGTAAACGTTCCGATGATACGGTAATGTTTCGCTATTCAAAGGCTACAACATCTCCTTTTGATACGTTGGAATTTGATTTAACCGCCGTTGAGGGTTCCGGGGCAACCGGAACAATGCACGCCGATATGAAAAGTTATAATATATATGCCCGGTATTTGTGCGACGTGGAGAAAATCGACGACCTTAATACATATCCATTACCCGCCGATGATATAGTTGATAATAACCGTAATTATAGGCGTGCGATTGGTTACGCAATCGACGTGGCGTTTATTTCAAACAACTTTTCAGACACCCCGACCGAGTGGGGATTAGCGGACAACGGAAAGTATTTTGCGCCGCCCTATTCCATTTTCGGACAAACGTTTTATCCAATCGCCCGGTCAACGTGGCGTTATGCGTCGTTATGGTTTGGATTTTATTTGATGGATTGGATATTAGAGGAAAAAGCCCGAAAAGAATATACTTTGCTGGATGCGTTCCCGGTTGCGTCTTGTATATCTGTTTTGCTCAATCAAATTGCACCCGGAATTACGCATGAAGCCACGGCGGAATATAGCCAATTTTTATACGGGGGAAACAATCCAATATCCGGGTTGAATTTCCGGTTGCTTGTATCGCAGAAAACGAACATTATAAACGGCGAATATCAGCAACCCGCACAAAAAGCCCCGACGACCTTACAACAATTTACCAATATGTTACGGGATTGTTTCAAATGTTATTGGTTTATTGAGGACGGCAAATTTAAAATTGAACATATCCAATATTTCCGCAATGGCGGTTCCTATTCCGGCGGGGTTGTGTTAAGCCACGATTTAACAAAGGAATTGAATTTGCGCAACGGGAAACCGTGGGCGTTCAATACGTCGGAATATTCGTTTGATAAGGTTGATTTGCCGGAACGTTACCAATTTAAGTGGATGGACGACGTTACGGCGGCATTTGAGGGTTTGCCGATACAGGTAATTAGCAAGTATGTAACGCCCGGAAAGGTTGAGGACGTAAACGTATCTAATTTCACGTCAGATATTGATTTGATGCTATTAAATCCCGGCAACATAAGTTCCGACGGGTTCGCCTTGTTTGCCGCCGTTCCGCCAACGTCCGGGTCACAATGGATATTACCATTTACCCGCCAAACAATTAACGGCGTCGAATACTTTTTGCAAAACGGATATTTGGCGTTTATTAATCTGCAATCGCCGTATTGGTTATATGATTTGCCCGCCCGTCGTGTATCAATAAACGGTTCCGAGGTTTACGCATACGGTATTGAGAGAAAGAAAAAGCAAACGTTTAGTTTTCCGGCAATCGACGACCCAAACCCGATGCAACTAATAAAAACTTATATCGGTAACGGTCAAGTTGATAAATTAAGCGTAAATTTGTGCAGTCGTTCCATTAAAACAACATTAAAGTATGACACCGAATAATAATTTATCAATATTGCCTTTCTATCCAAGCGTAGAGATGCAAAACCACCGCAAAAGTTATGCGTATGGCGACGTTTACCCGTTGTTTTGCCCCAATCGTAAACTATTGCCGTTTCAGATAGTTAGGAACCATAGGAGTAACACAATACAAAAGGTTGAAATATACTATAAAAACGGCACATTGTTTCAAGACATTACAACCGGAATAGTTGGAGCAGATTTACAGATTATCCCCGTTACTGCATACGGTTATGACGTTATTCTAAATTTCGGTCGTTTTACCTTTCCATTTAATACCCCGCAAGGTCAATATTATGTTCACATATTCGACGGTGTGGAGCATTTTTATAGCGACATTTATACGGTTGTTTGGGATATGAGCGGGTATTTAAAGATTGAATATTGGGACAATGATAATATGTATTATGAGGGCGGCGCAATTATATATAATACAGGATTCCGTAATGTTGTATATCTTTGTTCCCAATTAGGAAAACCGGATTATGAATTTGAGGAAGAGGGCGAAAATAGGGACGGTTATTTTTTTCCGGAAAAACAAATTTCGGAAAAAACGTACCGTTTCATATTTTTAGCCCCTGAATACCTTTGCGACGCAATGCGTATCATTCGTATGAGTGATAATGTATTGGTAACAAGTTTGGGGATAACCTATAATTGTAATACTTTTTTAATTACCCCAAAATGGCAAACACAAGGCAATTTGGCGTCGGTTGAAGTTGAGTTTCAAACGGCAACCGTTATTAAAAAAATTGGACGGGGCGTTGTCGTTAGTACAGGCGGCGACTTTAATATTGATTTTAACGAAGATTTCAACAATAAAACAATTAGTTAAAAAATGAATAATCAATTAAAAAAAGACATTGCGCAAGTTATTAAAACTAACGGCAATCAAGAGATTACGGGCGCATTATTGCAATCAACGCTTATTGCAATTGTAAATGAGTTGGGACGTTTTGGACGGTATGCGGGGGTTGCCACACCTCAAACAGTCCCGGAAACTGAAAACGGGGTTTTCTACCTTGCTAATGGTGCGGGAACGTACACCAATTTTGGCGTAACGGTATCGGATAATATATTGGCGTTTATTACCAATATGTCGGGAACATATACCGTTACAGGTATCAATAAAAATCTATTATTGTCGGGTGCGGTTCTTAATTTATTGCCGGATGATGTCGCCCGCCTCAATTCGTCGGTTGTTGGCGGTAATTTAGAAAGCCCCCGTAATGTTGCTAACACTCAAACCCCGGTAGCAATTACGAATACCACATTAAACGGTAAAGGTATTAGCAAGATGATAACGGCGGGTTTGGTAAATAGTCGTGTTGAGTGCTATATTTGGGCGAGAGCAACCAACACGTCCGATACATTGGTTAATATATTCAATGCCAACAAAGGCAAATATATTAAGGTGCGTTGGTATGTGTATAGTCGTTTTAATGTTCCCCCGACAATGGGAGTTGCGGCAAACCGTATGGGCGTGAGTTGGCAATATACAGATAACACGTACTCAAATGCCAGTATTAAAAACCAAACATTGACGCAAATAGCGTCGGGGGTATGGCAATTTCAACAGATATTTCAATGCAACGTAACAAAGAATTTGAATTATATTGTATTTGCGAACGTTTGGGCGGAAGAACAGGCGGGACAAATGACAAATCCGGTTGCGGGCGATAATGGTCTTTCCGGTTTATCTATATGGATTGCAGACGACCCGGCAATGTTGAGCGACGATTTGATTGTTGAAGATTGGATAAATAGCGAATACAACCCCAACAAGTTAATTAGAGGCGGTCAAGCCGATGCCCGGTATATGACAATTGAACAGGCTAACGAAACGTTTGCGCAAAAATCCGTCGTTGATCCAATCGTTTCAAAGTTCAAATTAAATTCGTTCATTACAGGCGGTAATTTCAACCCCGCACAGGATTTACAAAGTAAGGAAAATAGATACATGATAAAGGATAATGCGTTTTTGGTTGCTAATCAAACGCCAAATATCGCATATCAAGTTAAAGGCGGAAACAATAACGTTGAGGTTTATGTATATTTTAATGCCGCCAAAATTGCCGAGTATTTCCAAAATGCCGGGAAATATATAAAGATAAAATATTGGGTATATTCCAAAAATGGCGTAATGGCAACGGCAACAACGCAGGGACGATTAGGAGTTATAGGTATTGACGACCTTGTTTCGTATAATGCGGGAAACGTAACATACAAGAAAGTTGACGACCAAATATTTGAGGTTACAATGCAATGGCAAATACACCAAGCTACACAACCGAGAATGATTTGGATTTGTACCGTATGGGAAGCCGCAATTGTTCCGGCGGATTTTGTAAAAGGCGATTTAGGCGTTACGGGATTCGGCGTTTGGTATGCTGATACGTTGCCACAATTGGACGATAATATTGTACAATACGATTGGATGCCGTCCGAAGATTTATTGTTGACTATTGAAGCCGGGGACGAAAGGTATATGAAAATAAACGATAACCCGGATTTAGTCGATTATAACAACATACCCTATAATCAAACGGCAATTGCCGAGTTTTTGCGCAAATACACCTCAAAGACAGTTGATGCCAACAATCAAATAAATATCGCTTTGGCGGGCGATTCTATATTTGGACGTGTGGATAAGTCAAGAGGATTTGACCCCGCAAACCCGGAGGTTACATTGACCCCCGACGTAAATAACCCGTCGGAAACGCAACCGGGATATGTTACCGGACATTTTCCGCCGAATATGTGGGAACAAATCGTTGCTTTCAAAGTATTACAGTTATTGCAATACCCGGACGCCGACGTTAAGTATTTCAACCATGTTGCAAGCGAAATAACAAAGTCGGGAACTTGGGTTGATAGATTCCCCGTTGGGGCGGATTGTTTGAGAACCGCAACAACAACCGTTCAAAATTCCGCAATGACTTTGGCGTTTAGTGGTGTGTCGTTCGTTAAATTCGTGTATTCGTGTTATGGCTATAATTCAGCCGGGCGCAAAATACAGGTTCAATTCAGCGACGACAACGGTACGACGTGGAAAACGCCCGCCGATTTGGGGTTGACCGAAAAATTGGCGTCAAGTGCTGACGGTTCCGGTATATATGTATTGCCAACGCAAGTTTATAAATTCGGCAATAACGTTTGGGGCGGATTGGATAAAACAAAGTCGTACCAAATAAGAGTTACATTTATCGACACAACCGGAACGTTGAACGTTTGGGGTTTTGAAACGTGGAGCAATCCTCGTGTTAATGTTGTCGTAACCGCCGAGGGCGGAAATACGGCGGGTTCTCAAAAAACACGTTGGGAGCGTTTTTACTCACAGATGTACGACCAAGATTTGACGATATACGAATTGCCATATTTAAACGATTTAGGCGTTGGGAGAATAAACAATTTCAAAGGTCAAGTAACGCCAACGTCAACGCCCGCCGCAAATCCGGCGCAATATGATTTCTATTACGCAAAAGAGGCGGGAACGTACACCAATTTTGGCGGCGTTGTAGCGTATGCAGGTGCATATATTGAATGGTCGGGTACGGCGTGGGTATTAGGTAGTACCAAAGTTGCGCAAACAATGGCAACTTATCAATCTGATAATATGGCAGTATTTGAACGATTGCGTAAAACAGGCGTTCCGGTATTAACCATTGTAACGCATGAAAGTACAAGTTTTACAACCCGTCCTTATACGTGGGGATTAGGATTATTTTTGTTGCGCCTTATGGTTAAGCAATACGGATTCGGTTGTATTGATTTGAACCGATACCAACAACAATACGATATATCCGGTATTTGGTCGGACGGTACGCACTTAAACGATAAGGGGGTACAAATGTATGCGGATTTGATTAACGAGGTTATGACGTCCGAAACCGAGTTTGTTGTTTGGGCGTTCCCGCAAATGAATAATATCCCGTTAAAGGGTACAAGTTCGGCAAATACTGTAAACTTTGGTATTGAGTTTAAGAAAGTGCCGACGGTTCGTTTGTACAATACAACACAAGTTGTCGCAAGTGTAACACAATCCGGTTTTACAACCACGGGTTCCGGGTCGTATGATTGGGAGGCAATAATAGAATAGCCATGCAGGAACGTAACATTATCAACGGAACAACCACGGTTGACAACCGCACGGAATTTATGTTGTGCGAGATTATAAAGCAATAACCAAAACGGGGGCGGTTTACCGCCGCCCCTTAACTCTTTATTTATGGACGATATGGATAAAATTTTTAGTTGGGAACAATGGCGTATGATATTCGCCACGACCGCAAGCCCGTTATTTGCATATCTGACCCCGACGGCGGGGTTTATGTATGCGTTAGTTATTATGTTTGCGTTCAACATTTGGGCGGGAATGAGGGCGGACGGCGTGGCGATAAGGAATTGCAAACGCTTTTCGTTCCATAAGTTTAAGAACGCATTGGCGGAATTGCTTTTGTACGTCGTTATTATACACGTCATTTATTCCGTTATGTTGCAATGTGGCGACGACGGGGCGGCAATGATTGTTATTAAGTCGCTTACATACGTGTTCATGTATGTATATTTGCAAAATGCGTTTCGCAACTTAATTAAGGCATACCCGAAGAAAATAGCCTTACGGATAATATACCATGTTATCCGGTTGGAATTTACACGGGCGTTGCCGTCTTATTGGCAACCAATAATCGAGCGTTTCCAAAAGGAAACCGATGACGATATTATTAACGATAAAGAAAAGGAGGTAAGAAAATGAAACCTATTGTTATTTTAGACAACGGACACGGCGAAGAAACCGCCGGGAAACGTTCCCCGGTTTGGGGCGACGGTTCCCAATTGTTTGAATGGGAGTTTAACCGTGACATTGTACGCCGTATTGCGGCGATGTTAAAAGCCGATGGCGTAAAGTTTGAAATTTTGGTACCGGAGGAAACCGACGTATCATTACCGGAGCGTTGCCGCCGTGCAAACGTTATCCATGCGGATTGCGGCAACAACGCCGTTTTGTTTAGCGTTCACGGGAACGCCGGAGGCGGCACCGGGTGGGAATGTTATACCAGCGTAGGACAAACGAAAGCGGATGCAATCGCAACCGTACTTTGTAATGAGGCGGAAAAAGAGTTTTCCCCGGATGGTTGGAAAATGCGCTTTGACCATACCGACGGCGACCCGGACAAAGAAAACCAATTTTACATTCTGAAACATACGGTTTGCCCGGCGGTATTATCTGAAAACTTTTTCATGGATACCGAAAAAGATTGCCGTTTTATGTTGTCAGACGCCGGGCGTGAACGTATTGCAAAAATTCATTATGAAGCGATAAAACGTATCTTATGAAAAAATATTTAATAATAGCGGCAATTGCTTTGGCGGTTTCCGCCGTTGTCACTATATGGGTGCAACGTTCCCGGATTAATACGTTGACCGGGGAAAGGGACAAATACAGAACCAACACGGAAACGTTATTGCAGGAAGTTTCCCGGTACCAAACGAAAGATAGTTTGAACGCCGCCAAAGTTGGGGTTTTGGAACTGAAATTGTCAGAGTTTGAAAAATACCGGGCGAGCGATGCGGAGTTGATAAAGACGTTGCAGACAAAGAACCGGGAGTTGGAACGGGTTACAACAACCCAAATGGAAACAATCAACGAATTGCGGGCGAACGTCCGGGATAGTGTTGTATATTTGCCCGGCGACACGGTTACGACCGTTTTACGATGCGTCGATATTGTCGAACCGTATTTTGAGTTGCACGGATGCGCCACGCCGGACGGACAATTTACCGGGACGCATATAAACCGGGATAGTCTGTTGATTGTCGAAACGGTGCAATACAAACGTTGGTTGGGTTTTTTATGGAAAACCAAAAAGATAAAGAACCGGGAAATTGATGTTGTAAGCAAGAACCCGGCAACAAAAATATTGGGCGTTGAGTTCGTAACCATAGAAAAGTAACTTTTATTGTTCATAATACAGAGAAACGGGGATTGTAACCAAGCGTTGCAACCCCGTTTTTGTTTTTGCCCGTTTTTAGCCCCGTATTTCGATTATTTTGTTTGAATGGATAAAGTACCCACCCCGGCAAATAAAGTGGCTTAAAATGAAAATTCGCCAAAAATAACTTTGCGGGGTGCCAAAAGAACCGTTTTTTGTCCGCAAATCGAAAATAAAAGAAAATTCTTTTGGTAGTTAAAATAAAATGCCCTATCTTTGTGCCATGTTAATAAAACGACCGGGCGTTTTCCCGGCATAAAAAGAGCGATACAATGAAGCCCGAAGATATTTACAACGGTTTGGAATATACAACAAGAGAGATTAACCGTACTTTCAAAATCAAAGTAAACGGATTGTTCAACGGCAAAAAGATTAACACGTTGGTTGGCGTTTCCGGTTTGATTAAGTTAGTAGGCGTTGAAATGGCGAACAAATTATTGCGCCGTGCTTTCCGTTGTGTCAAAGACGCCGAACATTGTAAGTTGCGTCGGGGTTGGGGGCGTTGTTGTTGTAAGAGTTGCGCCGCCCAATTGAGAGAAAAGAGAAAGCCGGGATATAATCCGAAACGGGTTGCAATAAATAACGTCCGGCGTCAATGTTGGACGGATTGCCCGGAACCGGAACGTTACCCGTTAAGTTATGACGGGGCGGATTTCGACCAATGGGGGGATTGTGAATTTGGAATACATGATTAAAAGAGAAACCCCCGACGCAATGAAGTAACGCCGGGGGTTGGTACGCAGTAACCGAGAGCGATATTTGGTAATGCGGTATTGCAAAGATATGCTAAAAATATTGTTATCCAATGCACCCCGTAAAAATGATTTTCAAAACAAAGGTTTTATTTTTGGTAATTAAAATATTCTTTCTACATTTGCAGAACGAAAGAATAACAGCCTACCCGGAGGGATACCGGGCAATGATATGAAAATAAAAGAGAGCGAACAATTAAAGAGGTTGGCAACCGCAAGCGGTCAAACGCCCAACAAAGTATCCGAAACAATCGTTACGGAGTTAATCAACAAAGGAATTATTGAGGACATAAGCGACAATTGGGGTTGCCCTGTTGTCGATTGTTACGAACGGGACGTTACAATTGAACAAATGGCGGGTATTATCCGGGCAATTGGTATTTTCCCCGTTCGTTCCGTTCATTTGGACGACCTGTTGGAGTGCATATTGATTGGCGACGATGATTGCCCGGAGTGTGGCGGGGAAATGGAAGTTACGGACGGCGAATATAAACAGACCCGAGGCGACGGATATTTGACCCCGCCGGAATATACCCCAATTTGGGAAGAAAAAACGTGCCGACATTGTGGGCACAAAGAGAACAACGAACCAAGTTATTAACGTAAAAATTAAAGTTATGGCATTAAGATTAAGAGTAAACGAAGCAATTGCCCGTTCGGAGGCTAACGGGAAAAAGGTATTGAAAAAAGACATTGCCGCACGTCTTTTTGAGGGTGCAAGCGAAAGCGCACAACAGGTTAATATGACGAATTTATGTAACGGCACAACCAAACGGATTGTCCCGGAATGGGTCGTTATCCTTTGCGAAATGTTGGATTGTACGGCGGATTACCTGTTTGGAATGGAGGGCGGCAATGAAAAGTAAATTGACAACATGGTTGGAACGTGCCGCCGATACCATGTTTTCCGAGATATGGCAAGCGAAAGCCCTAATTGTCGTATTTGGCGTATTGGGTATTTGCTGTTTGGTTGGTTCGTTTTGGAACCCGTGGCAATTATTATTCGCTGTTATATGTGCGGCAATGGTTGTATGTGGAATTTCAGAATATAAGGAGGTTAAAAGAAAATGAGAACAAAGAGCGATAAACCGGGCGACCCGGTAAAAGAGGTTGCGGGAACCGTTGGCAATATTGCCCCGGAAATGTTCCCGGAGGTAAACGAGGAACAACAACATATAATTCCCCCGTTTGTGGAAATGGAACCGGAACAACCGACCGGAGTATTTGAGATTGTGCCGGGCATGACGGTTGAGGAAATGACGGCAATGTTTTTCGACGAAAAAACGTTGATTGAACCGCCGTATAAGGTTTGGCAGTTGAATAGTAAGGGACACCGATATTATTACCGATACGACGAAAACGGGGAACCGGAGTTTTTCCCGTCGGTAACAACCATATTGTCCCAAACGTTACCAAAATCCCCGTTTTTAATTAATTGGATTGCGAACAAAGGGATTGAGGAAAGCGAACGTTATAAGGGCGAACGGGCGGCGTATGGTACATTTATGCACGCCGCATTTGAGGAATTATTGATTAACCGGGCTTACGATTTGGACGGGCTAAAAGGTAAACTAAAAGAATACATTGAGGTTTACAGGTTGCCGGACGATTTTATTTATTATGCTGACGATTTGAAAAAGGACGTATTGGCGTTTGCACAATTCGTTTTGGATTATGATGTTAGACCGTTAGCCGTGGAAATTGCGTTGGTACACCCGTATTACAAGTATGCCGGAATGATTGATTGCCCGTGTACCATGTTGGCAAAGATTGGCGGCGACGAACGTATTAACGCAATCGTCGATTTCAAAAGCGGGCGCAAAGGTTTTTACGAGGAAGCGGAAATACAATTGGGAATGTACCGGGATATGTGGAACGTTAATTTTGAGAAATTCCCCGTAACCCGTATTTTCAATTTCAGCCCGAAAGATTGGCGCAAAAAACCGTCGTACAATCTGAAAGAGCAAACCGAAAGCCCCAATATACGGAAAATCCCCTATCTGTTGGAGATTGCCGCCATTGAGGACGAAAAGCGGGACAACACGTTTACGGCGGTTAATGGTATGGTTGTATTGGACGACGCCCCGGATTTGTCCCAAAATGTAATATCGTTGTCTTTGGCGGAATTGATTAAAACGAAAGCCCCCAAAGAGGCGACCCCGGACGAAACCACGGACGCCGCCGATACCGTCAAAGCGGATGCGGTTGCCCCGGAACAAACGTCGGAACCGGAGATTAAGAAAACAAAGATTGTGAAACGCACCGGGAAAAAGACAAAGGAGACGGAAAAGAAGCCCGCCACGAGGCGAAAGACGACAAAACGGACTGTTGTACCGGAAAAGGAACAAAAGCCCGCAAATGTGCCAAAAAAGCCCAAAAACGAGAATAAGAAAAGATTGTTGAACGACGACCCCGAAATATAAAGAGCATGAAAGGACGAATAAAACGACCTGAGGCGGAAAAATCCCGTTTGATTTTGCCCCGTGTCGGACAAATAAAAATCGGAATGAAAAACGCCAACGGATACCCGCAAAGCGTGGATTATTTCATACCAACGGGAAAGTATGCCGGGTTATTTACACAGGCATACGGCGAAAAACCCCAAACAATTCAAATCGTTTTCCCGGACGACGACCCGGCGAAAGTATGCAACGAGCAGTACGAGTACCGGGACGACGACGGACGATTGATTGCGGCGGGCGACGGCGAAACGTTCCAAGTTTGGGACGGCAAAAAGTACGAAACATTGACAACGGAGGAATACCCGAATTTGATGTTGGCTATTACCAAGCGTTACCCCAATCGGAAAAGCAAACAGGACGGACACGACGGTTGGGAAATTACGTTGACATTGAATTTTATTGTACCGTTGGTACGTGGCGTTGCCGGGGTATGGCAGTTTTCAACAAAGGGTACGGCGTCCACAATCCCGCAAATTCGGGAAACGTTCGACGGTATGTTGTTTGAACGGGGCTTTTGCAAAGGCATTATCTTTGATTTGAATGTACAATTTGCCACGACGCAAAAACCGGGCGACCGTTCCCGCTTTCCTGTTGTCTCATTGGTTCCTAATGAAAGTGCGGATAATGTTTTGAAAGTGCGCAAAGCGTGGGAACCTGCAAAGCAATTGGATAATGAATAAAAAATGCTATATTTGCGTCGATAAAACAAACGACTACCACCGTTTGCAAAGTATTGCTAATTTATTTAGCGCAAAGCCCGTTTTCCGGTGTGTGGTAGCCCGGATTGCGGGCTTTTATATTTTAATTATGGATTTTATTATAAAAAACAAATGGATTAACGAATTGCATTTGAAAGGTAATAAGTTAATGTTGTATGCAATGATACACGCCTATTGTGTTAGATATGGCGAGTATTCAAAGGGTATTTTGTATTTATCCAAATGTTTAGGGATAAACAAAAGCACTGTAATTGATTGCCTTAAATGGTTATGCGAAAAAGGATTATTAATAAAATCAGTTCAGCCCGTAGCAGACCGGATGTTTATAAAATATCAATATTATGAAATACACGATATTAATAAACCAATATGCCGCCGTTAATAGCGGTTTAGATTTAGATTTAATAGATTTGGCGATTTTTGATTTTATAAAAGATTTCGCCAATTGTGCAAGTTGCGTTAAGATGCACACCCCGGAGGGAATATATTTTTGGATTTCCCACAAGTTAATATTGGAAGCAATGCCGTTATTGAATATAAAGACAAGTCAAGGCATGATAAAGCGTATTGATAATTTGATTAAAGCCGGAATTTTACAAAAACATCCTAATTGCGAATTGTATAACAAAACTCTGTATTGTTTTGGTGAAAATTACGAGTTACTAACATTTACCGAAAAGGCAGCAAGGATATTAACCGGAGTTGATACCCCTAAACAAAAGTTGATGCCCCCCATAAACGAAAGTTTAGGGGTACCCATAAACGAAAGTTTAGGGTATAATAGTAATAATATAGATAATACAATAAATGATAATGAGAATACCCCCAACAACAATGTTGTCGGGGAATTATTCCCGGAAGAACAAAAGGTTGAGGAACCAAAGGAGAAAAAAACGTTATTCCGTAATTCCGACGTTTACAAAATGGTTAAATTTGAAAACGGCGTTGGCGTGGATTATTCCGAGTTTGAAAGTAAGTTTGCGACCCCGGAATTTGAAAAGGTCGATTTGGTTTATTACTTTCATTCGGTTAGCGATTGGAGCGACCAAAAGAATATGAAGCGAACTAAAAACGGTTGGTTGGCGACCGTCCGCAATTTCATACGGGGGGACGTCGAAAAGAAAAAGTTGCATTTGAAACCGGAATACCAAGCCCCGCAAAAACAGTTGAACGTAGCGGGCGCAATGGAATTTCTTAACAACGATTATTGATTATGGAAAATTTGCCGGAAACAGTAAATACGCAATCCGTGGCGTTGGCGATATACAACCCAACGCCCGGTACAAAAGCAATCGACATACGCCGACAAATGTTGCAATTACCGGAGGTTGCCAAATCGTTATCCGGGGTCGAAAAGTACATTTTCGCCGCCTCAACGAAAATGCAAATTGCCGATATTGACGACGGCACGTTGATTGCGAAAACCGGGCAAATGTTCCGGTTTATTGCAATGGACGTCGGGTATATAATCCCGACCAATCCGGAAGATTGGGCGTACATTTGTACCCGGTTGTTGGATATACTCAAAAAATACTATTCGCAAATGACATTGGCGGATATTAAGTTGGCATTTGAGTTGGCGACAACCGGGGAATTGGACGACTATTTGCCGAAAGACAGCCAAGGCAATCCGGACAAAAAGCATTACCAACAGTTTAACGCCGATTATTTCGCAAAGATATTGAACGCATACCGCCGGAAACAAAACGGGGTTATACATAAAGCGTATAAGGCATTGCCGGAGCCGAAAAAGGAATTGACACCGGAGGAAAAACGGTATTACCACAATCAAGCCGTCGCCCGATGTAGGGAGGTATTTTTGCAATACAAATATACCGGGCGGTTTGTGTTGGGGATTACTGGCGGAATGTTAATTTATGATTGGTTGCGAAAGTTGGGTTTTGCCAATGAGGTTGCCGGAACCGAAGACGACCGCAAACAAGCATTTGCCCGATATATGCAACGTGTCGCCCGTGGGTTCGTCAACAAGTACGAGGCGTACCACGTCCAACGTAAGGGAACCGACGCCCCGGAGTTGGATTTTACGGCGTATGAGATAGCGAGGGACAAAGAGATTGCCCGGACGTTTGACCGAATGATTGCCGACGAATTACAGATTGATAACTATTTAGATTTTTGGAAATGAACAAAATAACGATTGATTGTATTATTGGGATTGACCCCGGAAAAACCGGGGGGATTGCCGTTTGGCGTCCGAACCATAAAACCGAGGTAATAAAAATGCCGGGCGACCTTATGGAGTTGCGGCAATGGTTTAATTATATGAAAAGTATTTGCCGCCCGTTAGTATTCGTCGAAAAGGTGCAATTGCGCCCGGATGATATAACCGACAACCCCGGTAAGGCGTTCCGGGTTCAAAAACTGTTATCCGAGTTCGAGAAACTGAAAACGATAATTGCCATGTGCGACGTACCGTTTGTTTTGGTACACCCCCAAAAATGGCAAAATGAATTGAAATTGCGGGTTAAGGGAGAGGAAAAGCCGGAGCGCAAAAAGCGATACCAACGAGCCGCCGCCGATTATTACCCCGATGTTAAGGCGACGTTGTGGAACGCCGACGCCCTTATGATAATGCACTTTGGACGGTACATTTTGCACAACAACCCCCGTTGGGTTTTGGAGAATTTGCCCGCCCCGATGCACGACCGTTTGTTTTAAGCCCCGTATTTCGATTATTTTGTTTGAATGGGTAAAAGTATGGCAGACGAAAATAAAAGCCCGCAAATCGAAAATCCCGAAAAAATAACGGCAAAAGAGTTGGCGGAAATGGTAAAGCAGATGCGGCACAACCAACGACGTTGCCAACGGAACCCAACCCCGGAAAAGTTGGCGACGTTGGAGCGTTGGGAAAAGGAGGTTGACGCCGTGGTTGCGGTTCTGACAGATACACAAATGAAATTGTTTTGATTGTTCCCGGTACGACATTACGCCGTATCGGGAATATTTTTTTTACCCTAACACGGAAATAAAAGAAAAAAATTTTGGTAATTAAAATATTTACCGTAATTTTGTGGCATGAAATAACAACGACCGGGCGTTTTCCCGGAAAATAAAAACCGAGAGTATGGATACATTAGAAACAGCAAAACAGACAAAAACGGCTTATTTCATTGAGTACGTTTACCCAATCGACGCATACGGCAAACAGTCGTTTTATTTTCAGTTGGTACGAACCAAAGATTGTGCGATATTATACGC
>CDYR01042509.1_pt1 | contig 46052 bp, 44 predicted proteins | sample 557691 | NCBI WGS metagenome assembly CDYR01 (sample SAMEA3182103, study PRJEB8094) | gut metagenome | biome: human; feature: gut; material: Stool; isolation source: human stools | place: Canada | collected 2013-02-19 | reverse complement strand
GACGAAGACCGTCGGGGTTAAAGCATTTCAGAGAGCCGGTGTGTGGTGCGAACCGGTATGTATTTTTCCAAACGACATCTCACTTCCGAGCCGGGAGTCCGAAAGCGTTCGTTAGTAGATACTCTCCGTAGATGCTGCGTTAAAGCATAGGAATTGTTAGATTCCAAAGAGGTGGCAGTCAATGACTGCAATTTGAGTGGTACCGCGAGTGCTGATTTTAGAAGTTTGCACCCGTCTCAGAGTAAGATAAGCTTTGAGACGGGCGTTTTTATTTTCTTACCTGGAACGGAAGGGGTATTGTGTAAAGTCTGTTTTTACGGCGCGTATCGGCGTGCCGTGAATATTACGCGGCATAGTCCGGTGATTTGGGTAAAAGGAAAGGTATGGTGTTTATATGTTGACTTTGGATAAGGTATTTAATGCCCAGACGGTGTTGAAGGATATTATCCGCGAAACATCGGTTGTAAGAGCAAACGGCATTGCGCCGGATTGTAAGCTTTATCTGAAGCCTGAAAATCTGCAGATAACCGGATCATTTAAGGTTAGAGGCGCCGGCTATAAAATAAAGATGCTTTCGGAAGAAGAAAAAAGGAAAGGCGTAATTGCCTGTTCCGCCGGAAATCATGCACAGGGCGTTGCGCTCGCCGCGTCGCGGTGCGGAATTAAATCTCTGATCTGTTTGCCCGACAGCGCGCCGATTTCAAAGGTAGAGGCTACAAAGGGATACGGTGCTGATGTTTGTCTGGTAGAGGGATGCTATGATGACGCATATCAGAAGGCGCTGGAGCTGAAGGAACGCGACGGATATACATTTGTTCATCCGTTTGACGATGAAAATGTTATTGCCGGGCAAGGTACGGTTGGTCTTGAGATAATGAATGATCTTGACGACATTGATGCGATTATTGTACCGGTCGGCGGAGGCGGCCTTATTTCAGGAATTGCGTATGCTGTAAAGCAGATCAGGCCTTCCATTAAAATATACGGAGTTCAGTCTGCCGGTGCTGCCGGTATGTACAGCTCGGTAAAAAACGGAAAGATCGAATGTCTGGATAAGGTTCAGACTGTTGCGGACGGCATTGCGGTAAAGCAGCCGGGAGAGAATACCTTCAGCTTAGTCAGAGAATATGTAGACGATATCGCGCTTGTGAGCGACGATGAAATTTCTTCCGCAATTCTTGCACTTATAGAAAAACAGAAGATGATTGCAGAAGGCGCGGGAGCCGCGTCAGTAGCGGCGGCAATGTTCGGTAAGTTTCCGATTAAGGGGAAAAAGACGGTTTGTGTGGTGTCTGGCGGAAATATTGATGTTACGAGTTTGTCGAGGGTTATTGAAAGAGGGCTTATGAAATCGGGACGTTCCAGCAGTCTTCTGATTGAGCTAATTGATAAACCTGGACAGCTAAAAGAAATTTCCCGTATAATCGCCGACTGCGGCGCAAATGTTACCGGTGTTCATTACGAAAAGGGAGAAACTGAAAGTGTTATAGGATGCTTTCTCCGCATAGAGATGGAAACCAGAGATTATAATCATGTTCAGCTTATTACACGCACTTTGTGCGAAGAGGGCTTTAAAATTGTGTGAGTTACGTATTTGTTGTTATAGAAAGGGATTTTATATATGAGCAGTGCAGTTAATACCAAAAAGGCTCCGGCTGCGATAGGGCCGTACAGCCAGGCTATAGTTACTGGAAATTTGGTTTTTACATCAGGACAAATACCGATTAATCCCGAAACGGGGATAATAGTAGGAGAAAATATTGCAGAGCAGGCTGAGCAGGTATGCAAAAATATTTCCGCTGTTCTTGAGGCGGCCGGAAGCTCTGTTGACAAAACTGTTAAAACCGTATGCTATCTCAAAAATATGGAGGATTTTACCGCATTTAACGAGGTTTATTCCGCATATTTTGTTAGTAGGCCGGCACGGTCGTGCGTATCGGTCAAAGCGTTGCCGAAGGACGCGCTTGTTGAAATTGAAGCAATTGCAGAAAGGAATTAACTATATGATGGATTCAAGCAAATATGGAGTGGGATACTATCCGGCTCCCGGCGTACATAACAAATGGGTGACAAAGGATCATATTGAGAAACCTCCGGTTTGGTGCAGCGTGGATATGCGCGACGGAAATCAAAGCCTTGTAATTCCGATGAATCTTGAGGAAAAACTGGAATTTTACAAGGTGCTTTTGGAGGTTGGCTTTAAAGAAATCGAGGTTGGTTTTCCCGCAGCGAGTGAAACGGAGTACGAATTTCTTCGAACACTTATAGACGGCAATATGATTCCTGATGATGTGAGCGTTCAGGTTCTCACACAGTGTCGTGAGCATATTATTCGGAAAACTTTCGACGCTTGTAAGGGCGCTCCGAGTGCGATAATACATTTTTATAATTCGGTCAGCGTCGCACAGCGCGAGCAGGTATTCCGCAAATCCAAAGAGGAAATCAAGAAAATTGCTGTTGACGGAGCTAAGCTTGTAAAGAAACTGGCGGGTGAATACGAAGGAAACTTTCGTTTTGAATATTCTCCGGAGAGTTTTACGGGGACAGAACCGGAATACGCTTTGGAGGTTTGCAATGCGGTTCTGGATGTTCTGGAGCCGGGCGAGGACAACAATGTTATCATAAATTTACCTGTAACAGTTGAAATGAGCCTTCCTCATGTTTACGCCTCTCAAGTCGAGTATATAAGTGAAAATATTAAATACCGCGAGTATGTTACGCTCTCTCTTCACCCTCACAATGACCGCGGTACAGGCGTTGCCGATACTGAGCTGGCGTTGCTCGCAGGCGCCGACCGGGTAGAGGGAACTCTGTTCGGAAACGGAGAACGTACTGGAAATGTGGATATTGTTACTCTGGCGATGAACATGTATTCTCACGGAGTAGATCCGCATCTCGATTTTTCCGATATGCCGTACCTTGTGGAAAAATACGAAAGATGTACGAGAATGCACGTGTATGAGCGTGCTCCGTATGCAGGTTCTCTGGTTTTCGCGGCTTTTTCCGGAAGTCATCAGGATGCTATTGCAAAAGGCATGAAGTGGCGCGAGGAAAAATCTCTTCACAGATGGACTGTTCCGTACATTCCAATCGATCCGCATGATATTAACCGTACATATGACGCGGATGTTATCCGTGTTAACTCACAGAGTGGCAAAGGCGGAATAGGGTATCTGTTGGAACAGGCATACGGATATGTTTTGCCTGCTGGTATGAGAGAATCCTTGAGTTATCTTTGCAAGGGCATATCGGACCGTGAGCATAAAGAGCTTAAAGCTTCTGAAGTTTTGGAGATTTTTAAGACGCACTATTTTCTCGGCGACAGTCCGATTACCATTTCGGACATGACATTTAACCGTTGCGGAAGCAGTGTTGAAGCGGAAATAGTTTTCAAACGCGGAGATGCCGAAACCACTGTAAAGGCATTCGGAAATGGATCGCTTGATGCTGCAAGCAATGCTTTAAAGGAATTTACCGGCGATGATTATGTTCTGGAGGTTTATACGGAACACAGCATGCAGGAGCAGGGATCGGGAAGTATGGCCGCTGCGTATATCGGAATCAGGGATAAAGATGGTTCGATGAGCTGGGGGGCAGGTACCGATACCGATATTATTCACGCGAGTGTAAACGCTCTGTTGAGCGCCTATAATAATATGAAGTAAGGGGAATATGACAATGGGAATGACTATGACGCAAAAAATTCTTGCCGCTCACGCGGGACTTGACAGTGTGTCGGCAGGACAGCTTATCAGTGCAAAGCTTGACATTGTTCTCGGAAACGATATTACCACTCCGGTGGCAATCAAAGAGTTTAAAAAAGCTGGCTTTGATAAGATTTTTGATAAAAACAGAGTTGCTGTTGTCCTTGACCATTTTGTTCCCAATAAGGATATCAAGGCAGCGGAGCAGTCCAAAGTCTGCCGGGAATTTTCATGCTGCCACGGTATCAGTCATTTTTATGATGTCGGAAAAATGGGGATAGAGCATGCCCTTCTTCCGGAGCAGGGCGTTGTTACCGCCGGAGACTGCATAATTGGAGCGGACAGTCATACCTGCACATACGGAGCTCTCGGAGCTTTTTCAACCGGTGTTGGAAGCACCGACATGGCTGCAGGCATGGCTACGGGAACAGCGTGGTTTAAGGTTCCGTCGGCTATTAAATTCAATCTGACCGGAAAGCTGCCGTCTAATTGCAGCGGAAAAGACGTAATTCTCTCTATTATTGGTCAGATAGGAGTGGACGGTGCGCTTTATAAGAGTATGGAATTTACCGGAGAGGGAGTATCCGGGCTTTCAATGGACGACCGGCTTTGCATATGCAATATGGCGATTGAAGCCGGAGCAAAGAACGGCATATTTCCGGTTGATGAAAAAACACTTGATTATATGAAAGGACGCTGTGAGCGTACCCCGGTAATTTTTGAGGCCGATTCTGACGCCAAATATGAGCAGACGATAGAGATAGACCTCTCAAAAATAGTTCCGACGGTAAGCTGCCCGCATCTTCCGGAAAATACCCGTCCCGCAAAGGAGCTTGGGAATATAAAAATAGATCAGGTTGTTATCGGAAGCTGTACCAACGGACGCATGGAGGATATGGAGGCCGCCTATAAGATACTGAACGGCAAAAAGGTTGCGGACGGTGTGCGCTGTATAATAATTCCCGGAACAATGCAGATTTTGCGTGAATGCACTGAAAGGGGATTTGTGACCGCATTTATCGATGCCGGAGCGGTTGTATCTACTCCCACATGCGGACCTTGCCTCGGAGGATATATGGGAATCTTGGCAGCGGGAGAGCGGTGTATTTCAACTACCAATCGGAACTTTGTAGGAAGAATGGGACATGTTGACAGCGAGGTGTATCTTGCTTCTCCGCATACGGCGGCTGCAAGCGCGCTGACCGGATATATTACCGAATATAAGGAGGACTGAAGCTTTGAATACACACGGAAAAGTTTTTAAATACCCTGATAACGTGGATACAGACGTAATTATCCCGGCGCGTTATTTGAATACGTCAGACGCCGCAGAGCTTGCTGCGCATTGCATGGAGGATATAGACTCCGAGTTTGTTAAAAACGTAAATTCGGGTGATGTAATAGTCGCGGGATGGAATTTCGGATGCGGATCTTCGAGAGAACATGCTCCTCTTGTTATAAAAACCTGCGGCACAGGCTGTGTCATCGCTAAAAGTTTTGCGAGAATATTTTACCGTAATGCAATCAATATCGGGCTTCCGATTCTTGAATGTGCCGAAGCCGCGGAGGAAATCGGCGCGGGCGACGAAGTAAAAGTTGATTTTGATACGGGAGAAATTACCGACGTTACCACCGGAAAAATCTATAAGGCCCAGCCGTTTCCTCCGTTTATTCAGAATATTATAAAATGCGGAGGGCTTCTGGCGTCTTTAAAGGAGGCTCAGACCAATGAATAAGAATGTAGCAGTGATTCGCGGCGACGGCATAGGTCCGGAAATTGTTGAACAGGCGATATCTGTGCTTGACAGAGCTGCGGAACTGTTCGGTCATAACTTTAGCTATACAGACGTTGATATGGGCGGATGCGCAATAGATAAATGGGGTGATCCGCTGCCGCAGGAGATGTTAGAGCGGTGTGTGAATTCAGACAGTGTGCTTCTCGGAGCGGTCGGCGGTGATAAATGGAATGATGTACCCGGATATATGCGGCCTGAAAAGGGACTTTTAAGGCTACGTTCCGGCATGGGTGTTTACAGCAACAACCGTCCGGCAAAGATCTGGCCTCAGCTTGCGGGTGCTTCTCCGCTGAAAAAATCCATTGTGGATAAGGGAATTGATTTTATTATTGTCAGAGAACTTATCGGCGGAATATATTTCGGAGAGCATAAAACCGACGATATTGGCGGTATGCAGTATGCGACCGATGTTCTCAGCTATTCAGAAGACGAGATTGAACGCATTGGAAGAATAGGCTTTGAAACGGCTCGTAAGAGAAACAAAAAGCTCTGTTCGGTCGAGAAAAGCAATGTCCTTGATTCCAGCAGACTCTGGAAAAAAGTTATGCACCGTCTGGCAGGAGAGTACCGTGATGTTGAGCTTACAGACATGTTGGTTGATAACTGCGCAATGCAGATAGTCAAAAATCCTGCGCAGTTTGATGTAATCGTGACCGAGAACATGTTCGGAGATATTCTTTCGGACGAAGCGTCTATGATTACAGGATCAATCGGTATGATTCCATCATCGAGTCTGGGCTCGTCCTCCTGCGGTCTGTATGAGCCGATTCACGGCTCCGCACCGGACATCGCCGGGCGCGATATTGCGAATCCGATCGGAACAATTTTGTCTGCCGCTATGATGCTTCGGTACAGCTTTGATATGCCTGCGGAGGCAGACTGTATCGAGAGAGCAGTATCTGATGTGCTTGACGAGGGATACAGGACTTCCGATATAATGCCGTCTGATACGGAAGGAGCTTCCAAATGCAGGAGAATTGGCTGCAGCGAATGCGGAAAACTGATTTCAGAACGATTGAGAAAGGAATGATGAAATGTTATTATCCGGCTCAGATATAATTGTTAAAATCTTAATTGAGCAGGGTTGCGACGTGATATTCGGCTATCCCGGCGGACAGATATTGAATGTATATGATTCTCTTTATAAATACAGAGACGAAATTCAGCATGTTTTAACCGCGCATGAGCAGGGGGCTGTCCATGCCGCGGACGGATATGCGAGAGCGACCGGAAGGGCAGGCGTCGTTATTTCAACCTCCGGACCGGGAGCGACAAACCTTGTAACAGGTATCGCGACAGCGTATCTTGATTCGATTCCTTTGATCGCAATCTGCGGAAATGTTACTACCGCTCAGATTGGCTCTGACAGTTTTCAGGAAATTGATATTACCGGAGTAACTTTGCCGATTACCAAACACAATTATTTTGTAGGCTCTGTTGAGCAGCTTGCCGATACTGTAAGAGAGGCTTTCAGGCTTGCCGTATCTGGCAGACCCGGACCGGTGCTGATCGACGTTCCCAAAGATGTGCAGGTTGCTATGTGTGAATATACTCCGATGCCGCCGGTAATGCCGGATGAAAAAAAGGCTGCTAAGGATATTCGCATAGAAGAAGCGGCGGAGTGTATCAATACCTCCGAGAGACCGTATATATACTTCGGCGGCGGTGTGATCTGGGGAAATGCCGAGGAAGAAATGCTTGCGGTTGCTGATAAAATCGACGCTCCGATTGGATGCTCAATGATGGGTCTTTCAGGAATTCCTACCGATCATCCTCGTTTTTTGGGAATGCATGGAATGCACGGACATTATGCTTCTTCAATGGCGATGCATCACGCCGATTTAATTATTTCTCTCGGAGTACGGTTTAATGACCGTGCAACCGGGGACAGAACGAAGTTTGCCTCAAAGGCTAAGGTTGTACATATTGATATAGACGGATCGGAGTTGTCTAAAACGGTAAACGCTGTGCACGGCCTCAGAGCAGATGTGCGGCTGACTCTTCGTAAGCTTCTTCCGCTACTTAAAAAAGCTGAGCATCCGTTATGGTGGGAGTCTGTTAATAAATTTAAGGAAGCTGAACTTGAATATCTTGATAACCGCGAGGGAATGACGCCGCGGAACGCTATCTTGTGTCTAAACAGGCATTTGAGTGCAGATACTCCGGTAGCAACCGATGTTGGCCAGCACCAGATGTGGGCGGCTCAGAGTCTGAATTTTAAAAACAGCCGTCGGTTTATTTCGAGCGGAGGACTCGGAACTATGGGATTCGGGCTTGGAGCAGCAATCGGAGCGGCATATGGTACGGGAGAGCATACTGTTCTGATTACCGGAGACGGAAGTTTCGGAATGTGCTTGAACGAGCTTGCAACCGCAGTGACATATAATATTCCGGTGGTCATTCTTGTCATGAACAACGGTGTGCTTGGCATGGTGCGTCAATGGCAGACTCTTTTCTTTGACAAGCATTATTCAAATACCGTACTGAACAGGAAAACCGATTTTGTAGCTTTGGCGAAATCATTCGGAGCAGACGGTATTAGGGTATCGACTTTGGATGAGCTTGACGGCGCGATTCAAAAGGGGTTTGAATATTGCGGACCATTTGTTATTGACTGCGTGATTGATAAAGACGAATTTGTTCTTCCCATGCTTCCGCCGGGCGGCAGTATGGACGATATTATTGTAAAGGTGGGTGACTGATAATGAACAGGTATACCGTGGCGGTGCTTGTGCGCAACCAGTTCGGAGTGTTGAACCGCGTGACAAGTATGTTCCGCCGCCGTCAGTTTAATATCATCGCCCTGTCGGTGAGCGAGACGGAATCTGTTGAGTATTCCAGAATAACCGTGACCTTTGAGGGAGAAGAGAATAACAAGCAGCAGCTTATTAACCAGCTTTATAAGCTCCCGGATGTATTTTCAATAAAAGAATTTAACAGCGGAAATTCTGTGAGCTGTGAGCTTCTTCTCATCAAAATGCAGAATGATGCGGACTGCCGCGACGAAATACTTACGGCGGCGGAGGCATTCAACGCAAAAACGGTTGACTATTCAAAGGGTTCGATTGTATTTCAGCTTACGGATATAAGCAGCCGGATTGATGATTTTATCAATCTTATGCGGGATTACACTATACTTGAAATCTGCCGGACAGGAGTTGTGTCTCTTGAAAAGGGCAGTTCAACCATAAGAAAAGTAACAAATTTATGACTGCCTGGAAACAGCATTATGAAATCTGAAAAGTTTTCAGGCCGCAGATGTGTCTTGCCGTGCGGAGATACGGCATTCACGTAAGAAAGGAAAGGTATTATTATGGCAAGAATTTTTTATCAGCAGGATTGTGATCTTCAGAAGCTTTCGGGAAAAACTGTTGCAATTATCGGCTACGGTTCTCAGGGACATGCCCATGCATTGAATCTGAAAGACAGCGGGGTAAATGTTATTGTTGGTCTTTACGAAGGGAGCAAGAGCTGGGCTAAGGCAGAAGCTCAGGGACTTAAGGTAATGACATCGGCTGAAGCGGCAAAAAATGCAGACATTATTATGATTCTTATCAACGACGAGAAGCAGGCGAAGCTCTACAAGGAGAGCATAGAGCCGAATCTTACCGAGGGGAAGACGCTTGCATTTGCTCACGGATTCAATATTCATTTCGGCTGTATCAAGCCTCCGAAAAACGTCAATGTCATTATGATAGCGCCGAAAGGTCCGGGACACACTGTAAGAAGCGAATACCAGGCAGGAAAGGGCGTTCCGTGCCTGATCGCCGTTGAGCAGGATGCTACAGGCGATGCGTGGGACATTGGTTTAGCATATGCGCTCGGAATCGGAGGAGCCAGAGCCGGTGTTCTGGAGACAACCTTCCGTACAGAGACGGAAACCGACCTGTTCGGAGAACAGGCAGTTCTCTGCGGCGGCGTCTGCGCACTCATGCAGGCCGGCTATGAAACACTTGTTGAGGCGGGCTATGATCCGAGAAATGCATATTTTGAATGTATTCATGAGATGAAGCTGATTGTTGATCTGATTTATCAGAGCGGATTTGCAGGAATGAGATATTCTATCTCGAACACTGCGGAATACGGCGACTATATTACCGGCCCGAAGATTATTACCGAAGAGACAAAGAAGACTATGAAGAAAATTCTGAAGGACATTCAGGACGGTACATTCGCAAAGGACTTCTTGCTCGATATGTCTGACGCGGGTTCGCAGGTACATTTCAATGCCATGCGCAAGCTTGCTTCTGAGCATCCCTCCGAGACAGTAGGAGCCGATATCCGCAAGCTGTACAGCTGGAGCGATGAGGATAAGCTCATAAACAACTGATATAAGCATAAATTAGAAAATTTACAGTTGAGTTCTGTGCTACAGTATGACTTCAGTAAATGCCGGTCAGAAAAACCGGCATTTACTGAAGCTGTGACAGAACGATACCTGTATATTTATAATTAAGAGCGGAATGTCTTATGACGGAGCTATGCTCCATATTGAAAAAGGCTTGGTATAATTATGAGTAAAGAAAATATTGTAGACGGTTATCAGAATGCGCCGCACAGAAGCTTGTATCATGCGCTGGGACTGACGGTTGAAGAGCAGTCAAGGCCTATTATAGGTGTTGTAAGCTCATACAATGAAATTGTTCCGGGGCATATGAATTTAGACAAGCTTGTCGAGGCGGTAAAGCTCGGCGTGGCTATGGCGGGCGGAACTCCGGTTGTGTTTCCGGCAATTGCCGTATGCGACGGAATAGCAATGGGACATACAGGGATGAAGTATTCTCTTGTGACAAGAGATCTCATTGCCGATTCAACTGAAGCGATGGCGCTTGCACATGGTTTTGACGGTCTTGTTATGGTACCGAACTGTGATAAGAATGTTCCCGGTCTTTTAATGGCGGCTGCAAGGGTAAATATTCCGACGGTATTTGTAAGCGGAGGACCTATGCTTGCCGGGAAGGTTGACGGGAAAAAGACAAGTCTTTCCAGCATGTTTGAAGCGGTTGGCTCATATGCTGCCGGAAAGATCAGCGCGGATAAACTTGAAGAATACGAATGCAAAACTTGTCCGACATGCGGCTCCTGTTCCGGAATGTATACCGCTAACTCTATGAACTGCCTTACCGAGGCGCTTGGAATGGGACTTCGGGGAAACGGAACTATACCGGCAGTTTACTCTGCAAGAATTGAGCTTGCTAAGCATGCGGGTATGGCTGTTATGGAATTGGTTAAAAGAGATATCCGACCACGCGATATTATGACTAAAGAAGCTATTATGAATGCGCTTACCGTAGATATGGCGCTGGGATGTTCAACAAACAGTATGCTTCATCTTCCTGCAATTGCTCACGAATGTGGGGTGGAAATAAATCTTAATATCGCCAATGAAATCAGTGCCAAAACTCCGAATTTATGCCATCTTGCTCCTGCCGGAAGAACATATGTTGAGGAATTAGACGAGGCCGGCGGAGTATATGCAGTCATGAATGAGCTGAATAAGAAGGGGCTTATAAATACCGGTTGTATGACTGTTACGACAAAAACCATCGGAGATAATATTAAGGGATGTATAAATCTCAATCCCGATGTGATTCGTCCGATTGATACTCCTTACAGTGAGACTGGCGGAATCGCTGTACTCCGCGGAAATCTTGCTCCTGAGGGAAGTGTTGTAAAACGCTCGGCTGTTGCCCCTGAGATGTTGGTGCATGAAGGACCAGCTCGTGTGTTCGACTGTGAGGAGGATGCTCAGAACGCTATAAATGCGGGAAAGATTAATCCCGGAGATGTGGTTGTAATTCGCTATGAAGGTCCGAGAGGAGGTCCCGGTATGCGTGAGATGCTCAATCCGACATCGGCCATAATGGGAAGAGGACTCGGAGGAAGCGTGGCTTTGATTACCGACGGCCGATTCAGCGGGGCTACAAGAGGAGCTTGTATTGGACATATTACTCCGGAGGCAGCAAGCGGCGGACTTATCGGTGTGGTTAAAGAAGGGGATATTATCAGTATCAATATTCCGGAAAACAGGCTTGAGCTTAAAGTAGATCAAGCGGAGATCGATGAACGAATGAGAAATTTTGTTCCCAAGACAAAAAAGCTGTCAGGATATTTAAAACGCTATGCCGCTCTTGTTTCCGGAGGCGCTTCGGGGGCGATTCTGAACTGATATGACAGACGCGAAAAAAATTAACGGCTTTGTATCAACGACAGGCATGAATGGGATCAGCTTGAAAATGTTAAGAATCCGCCTTGGTTCGCTTGTTGTTTTTAGAGCTCTGCTTAACGATCCCGTTATTTCATCGCTAAGGAGATTTCTTGAATCGCCTTCTGAATCGGAGTATGCCGATTTTTTGTCCGAGCTTTACAAAGCAAACGGAGGAGATATCGGAAGTCATATAGAATATCTCTGTCAAAGCGATGAAAATGTTTATGTAAAGAATTTGGGAAAAGGAGATATCCCGCCCGTATATATTTCAGAAAGCGTTAAAGAGGAGCTAAAAACACTTCAGTATGTTGCAGAGCTTACGCCGGAAATTCTTTGCGCCGGATTTGACGACACCAGTTTTCTGCCGAAGTTTACCTCATCTGAAGTTAGCCTCGCTGAAAGCTACAATGAGCGAGCAAAAAATATCGGCAGATACGGATATGGTATATATTCTAAAAATCGTATGTTCACCGTCAGCACCGACGGCGGAATTGTCCCTGTAAGGAATCCCGATCCTGTATCTCTGAGAGAGCTTGTGGACTATGAAATACAGCGAAAAGTTATAATTGATAATACAAAGGCTCTCCTTTGCGGAAAGCCTGCCGCCAATATTCTTCTTACCGGAGATGCCGGCACCGGAAAGTCTTCTACGGTTAAAGCTGTATGCAATGAGCTTTATTCGCAGGGACTTCGTATTATAGAAATCCGCAAGGATCAGCTCTGTCTTATTCCCGGATTACTTGATGAGCTTAACGGCAATCCTCTGAAATTTATCTTGTTTATAGACGATCTTTCATTTCAGAAAGATGACGACAATTTTAATATACTCAAGGCAGTTTTGGAGGGATCGGTGTCTGCAAAGTCTAAAAATGTAGTTATTTATGCTACCAGCAATCGCCGACATATTGTTAAGGAAAAATTTTCGGATCGTGAAGGCGATGATGTTCATCGAAGCGATACTATGCAGGAGTTGGTCTCTCTGTCGGAACGCTTTGGGATTCATGTTACTTTCAGCAGACCTGATAAAAAGACTTTTCTTCATATCGTTCGCCATCTTGCGGATGAAGACGGACTTAGCCTTTCGGACGGAGAGCTTGAGCTTAAGGCAGAGCGTTTTGCGCTTGAACGGGGCGGCCGTTCCGCACGGCTCGCAAGGCAGTTTGTAGACGGTTTGCTTTCATGTCGTGAATAGTAAGCTTTACAGAAAAGAGAAAATGTATAAGCTGTTTTTCTGTGTGCTCCGGCCGGATATGTTTATGATTTATAAGCCGAACCTCGAAACATTGCGGTCAAATCAAATTTTGCGGTATAATGTTGATTGAACGCTGAAATATGAGAAAAGTTACAGTGAAATGCTGTGAAATCAGTGAAAAAGAGCCTGCGGTATGATTCGTTCCTGACAGATGTGTTGGAACCGCATTCATATGCCGCAGGCACATTGTTTTATTAAACTGAGGGGATAATAAATGAAATTGTTTGGAAGAAAGAAACGTGAGGACAGTCCGGCTTTTCGTCGGGATATGGCGAAAAAAATTGACGGTATGTCGATAAAATATGTGACGGAACGACATGACGACAGCGATACTTCCGGTGATTCTGTGATTGGTCGGAACGGATCGCTTATTGTAAAGGACAGAGAGCTTCTTGTTTATTCAAGTTCGGATATTGTATTTAGAGCTGAGATTGACAGGCTTTCAATGAGTCCGCTTCTTTCCGGAGAGGGAATAATACTTGAAGGAAACGACACGGAGCACGGTGGTACTCATAGAAAAATTATTGCTTATTATACATACTATCTAAAAACATAAGTGCTATTTTTCTTTTGGATAAAATACGGTTCCGATATGTTTTCCGTCAAGAAGCTCATAGAGGAGTTCCGGATTTTCTCCGTTTAACAAAAGCATCGGTATTCCGGCATTTGTTGAAATTTCAGCCGCATGAATTTTTGTGACTACTCCGCCGGTACCAAAATCTGATCCGGCGCCTCCGGCACAGTTTCGTATTTCGTCAGTTATTTCGCTGACCGTTGAGATAAGATGCGCCGCCGGATTTTGGTGCGGATCGGAATCGTAAAGTCCGTCGATATCACTGAGGTTTATAAGAAGGTCGGCATCGCACAAAACCGCGACGTGAGCGGCAAGTGTGTCGTTGTCTCCGAACTCGATTTCTTCAAAGGAAACGGTATCATTTTCGTTTACAATGGGTACGCATCCGAGATTCAAAAGAACCTCGAATGTGTTTTTTGCGTTTTGTCTGCATTCGTTATTATCAACGACTTCACGTGTTATAAGTACCTGGGCGACATTCTGACCGTAGCTGCTGAAAAAACGTTCATATATGCGCATAAGTTCAGCTTGTCCTATTGCAGCGAGAGCCTGTTTTTCTTCTGTAGATGCGGGCTTATGTCCGAAATTTAGCTTAGCTCTTCCTGCAGTAATGGCGCCGGAGGAAACGAGAATGATTTGTTTTCCTGAATTGACAAAATCAGAAAGTGTTCGTGAGAGAAGCTCTATACGGTGAAAATTAAGCTTGCCGCTTGTGTGGCTGAGAGATGACGAGCCGATTTTTATGACAACACGTTTAGCGTCTGTTACAATATTAGTTGAGAATTCCATAATATTGCAGGCCTTTCTTTAAATGATATTTCTAAAAAATTACGGAGCCGCCCCTGGCTATGCAGGCAGCGTGGGACGTTTTGTATTCCTGTTTGAATATAGATGCTCTTATTCAACGCTATGATATGACTATACTGTAATATTGAATTCCGAATTAAAACAGTGTTTTTTGCGAATTGAAAAAAATAACGAATTTTTTTACAAAAAAGTGTTTTCTTTATGCAGAAAATGTATTATAATGAATATTGTATAATATGTGCTTTTTATGCGTTGTTTAAGATCAGATATAATATTATACAATATTTTGCACGGAAATGCAACGGAGATAATAAATAATTATTTTATTTTCCGAAGGAAGAAAACATTGTGCCGAATTATAATAAAAAGGAATGTTTTTTAGTCGGCAGAACGGAGTGAATATGAAGCAGAAATACACGGTGACAGTAGCGGGAATGACGGTGAATCTTGTTTCCGACGAGCAAGAGGAGTATGTAAACGGACTCGTACGCCTTCTTGATCAGAGAATTAACGAAATGGTTGTTTCAAGCAAGCATTGCAGCAAAAACGAGGCGCTCCTGTTTTGTACTATCGATTATTTTGACGACAAGATTAAAAATTCTCTGCGTTTTCAGCGTATGCAGGAAACTATTGATAAGCTTACCGAAGAAAATGAAGAAATGCGAAAGAAATTAGGAATAAAGGCGAAGGCGGATATTGAAGATACTGATACCTCGGATATGGTCGAAACTGTTAAAGCATCAGGCAAAAAGCGTGGTATAAGATAAAGAATTAAAATATGCCTGAAAAAAATAAAATTAAAAATCCGCATGCAAAAAGAGTCAATGTGCACGGAGCAGACGGCCGACGCGGAGCAAAAGACAGATGCAGAGTAAAAGACAGACGCGGAGCAAAAAACAGACGTGGAGTAAAAGACGGATACGAAGCAAACATCGCGCGAAAGCCAAATGGCGGATATGGAACAAAATTCGGATACGAATTGAATACTGCACGCAGAATGGATACCTATTACGGCAAATCCGCAGAGCTTTATGAAAAGACAAGAGACTCTTTGCCTCCGATAACAGAAAATACTGAGCTTCCGGAGCTGCTGGTTCCGTGTGGATCTGAGGAAGCGGTTCATGCCGCGGCAGAGAGCGGAGCGGATGCGGTGTATTGCGGCGGTAAAATACTGAATGCAAGAATGAATGCAAAAAATTTTGATGACGATGCATTAAAACGGACCGTTACATATTGCCGGGGAGTCGGTGTAAAGGTATATGTCACGCTTAATACACTTGTTTTTGATAGAGAGCTTCGCAAAGCTGCGGAATATGCGAAAATGCTTTATGATATCGGCGTTGATGCACTGATAGTAGCAGATGCAGGCCTGTGTATGCTTTTGAGGGAGTATCTTCCGGATTTAGAGCTTCATGCAAGTACCCAGCTTTCAGCACATAATCTTGCGGCGACGGAGGTACTTGGTGCTTTAGGTTTCAGCCGTGTCGTGCTTGCCAGAGAGATGAATCTTGCGGATATTAGGTATATATGTGAAAATTCTTCAATAGAAACCGAAATATTTGTACACGGAGCTCTCTGTGTAAGCAGATCAGGACAGTGTCTTATGAGTTCGGTTGTAGGCGGCAGAAGTGGAAACCGCGGAGAATGTGCACAGCCCTGCCGTCTCCCATATAACGGAAACTATCCGCTTTCTCTGAAAGATTTGTGTCTTGCCGGTCATATTACAGATTTAATTTCCTGCGGACTATCATGCCTGAAAATTGAGGGGAGAATGAAATCTCCGTCGTATATAAGCGGTGTAACTGCCATTTATAGGCGTTTGCTCGATGAACGAAGGAATGCTTCCTCCGCGGAGCTTGAAAAGCTAAAAAATATATTTTCAAGAAGCGGTTTTACCGATGGCTATTTTACAGGTGTCATCGGGAACCAAATGCTTGGTGTTCGCTCTGAGCATGATAAGGCAGAGAGCCGGCACGCTCAGACAGAAAGTCATGTGCATACAACAGAAGGCTTACACGTGCAGAAAGATAGCATTCATGCGCATACAGATGGTCGACGCGTACAGACAGATAGCATTCATGAAAATGCAGAAGACCGATGCGTGCAAATAGAAAGTAGTCAGGCATATATAGAAGACCGACACACGCGGACATGCAGTAATCAGATGCGGTCGGAAAGTAATACCATACAGGAGAAGAATGTACTTGCAGCATCAATGCTTACTTCCGGAATTTTATCTTTTTCCGATATTATATCAGATACCGCTGAACTTGATGAAACTCAGGCCATTAAGAGACTGTCCGCTCCTTTTCCAAAGCAAGAAAGGCGAAAAACTGCTCGTTTTCTTTTTGCAGAACAGATTCCGGAATTTGCGGACGAGTACTTTGATGTTATTGCGCTTCCTCCCGATGAATTTGTAAGGTGTGCCGGAAAAAGAAAAAGTTTGGCAAATGCTGTGGTATTTCCATCGGTTATTCATGACAGTGAACTCAAAACTGCCAAAAAGCTTCTTGATACGGCTCATTGTCTTGGTGCCGAGTATGCATATGTCGGAAATCTGGGACACATAAATCTCGCGCGTGAAATCGGTTTTACGCTTCTTGGAGATTTCAGACTTAATGTAGTTAATTCCGCGTCTCCGATGCTTTATGGGCATCTGGGTGATTTTAAAGAATATATTCTTTCGCCGGAGCTTATTTTGCCTCAGGCGAGAGATATTCATGCTGTAAAGAGTATGATAGTATATGGGCGTCTGCCTCTTATGATTCTTGAAAAAAGCTGCGGATCGGATCGGCTTACGGACAGAAGGGGAGCGGTTTTTCCAGTTTTCAAAGAAATGAACACAAGCGGAATTCGGTCAAGGGAGATTGTATATAACAGTTGTCCTGTCTGGATGGCTGACAGACAAAAAGAGCTCGGAGCTGCGGGAATTAAAAGTTATCATTTTGTTTTTTCTGATGAAACGAGGAGAGAAGTCGCATCGGTTATCGAGGCATATCGGGATAAAAAGGCTCCTCCGACGGGCAAGACCATAAAAAGAATACAGAAAAAATAGATTTATTCTGACAGCATAACTATTTTCGGATGAAAACTCCGCTGAGGAGTTTATCTTTATCGAATTTTTGAAAGGAAGTCTTTCGTCGGATTATATATCCGTCTGAAGGCAAACGGTAAAAAAATTGAATCTTAATGTTAAAATAATAAAAACCAGAGTGGATGCCGTAATTCCGCAGTATGCTACCGAAGGCTCGGCGGCGTGCGATCTTACCGCATGTATAGGGAGGAGTGTAACTTTAATGCCGCATTGTATGGAGAAGATTCCTACAGGGATTGCAATAGCTCCTGAGCAGAATGATGTGGTGGGACTTGTTTACAGTCGGAGTGGGATGGGAGCAAAGCACGGTATAACTCTTGCGAACAGCGTTGGAGTTATTGATTCTGATTACCGCGGTGAAATTGTAGTGGCGCTTGTAAATCACAGCGATAAACCGTATATTTTGAATCCTGGAGACCGTATTGCGCAGCTTATGTTTGTTCCGGTTTTTACGGCCCGATTTGTAGAAACGGATATGCTTCAGGATACTGAGCGCGGTACCGGAGGTTTTGGATCGACCGGAAAATAATTCGCCGGTATAGGTATGTACGAAAGGTATGTCAATAAGAATGAAAAATGTACTGTACACTGTATTTTTAATCTGTGCCGGAGTGGTAGTGGGTTCGCTTATTGCAAATGTAACTTCAGAAATATCCTTTCTTTCCTGGCTCGGATATGGATTGAGTCTCGGCATAACGACGCCGCTTGTCCTTGATCTCGGAGTAATTACAATTACTTTTGCAATGACTTTTAATATGTCTGTTGCAGTTATTATATGTATGACTGTTGCAATCTGTCTCGGACGGAGGTTCAGACCGTGGTAAAGTTAATTTTGGCTTCCGGGAGTACAAGGAGGCAGGAAATTCTTCGTACACTTGGCATTGAATACTCGCTTCTTAAATGTAATGTGGACGAGACTGTGGAAATGATGCCTCCCGAAGATACGGTTCAGACTCTTGCCGCAAGAAAATGTACTGCGGCAAAAGCACTTTTACCGTGCGGGAATGAGAGATTTGTCGTAATTTCAGCCGATACAGTTGTGTCATATGAGAACGAGATATTCGGCAAGCCGAAAGACAGGGAGGATGCCGTACATATGCTTTCCGCTCTTTCCGGAAGCATACATCATGTTCATACAGGCATTGCTGTGTCTGACGGCTGTAAAATGACGGTGGAAAGTGAAACGACGAAAGTATTTTTCCGGGAACTCAGTATTGATGAAATCAATAGGTATGTGGATTCCGGTGAACCGATGGACAAGGCCGGTGCATACGGCATTCAGGAGACCGGAGCTCTGTTTGTACGAAAAATATCAGGAGACTATTTTAACGTCGTTGGTCTTCCTGTCTGTCGACTAGGAATAATACTTTCACGGGATTTTGGGATTGATCTTCTCGCTTTGTCGGAGGGAAATAAGAGGCATTCGTAAAGTTATCAGAATGCAGCGTTCCGATGCGTCAGTTTGCTTTGCCCGGTATAATGAAATAACTAAGAAATTGTTTCGGCGGAAAGCTGCCTTATGCAGAGAAGGGCTACATTAAAGTCAGACCGGACAAAAGACCGGGCAATAGACCGGACAAACTCCGCGTATATACTGAAAAGGTGTGTTCATAAAAATGAAAGAGGGAAAAAAACCTTCGGTAAAGAAAAGGAAAAACGAAAACACGAGAGAGAGCGGATTTGGATTCTCGTCACGTTATATGGCTTTAGGTTGGGCCTTTGCAGCTATTCTTGTTGTTTTTTTGTGCCGGGCATTATGGCTGGGAGGAAGTTCTCCGGTTTTGCCGGGACTTGTCAGCGCCGGTGAAATTGTAAAGGAAGTAACGGTTCCGGCCATTCGGGGGCAAATATATGATCGAAACGGAGTCTTGCTTGTTGGAAATTCTTATAAATACAGTCTGAAATGCAACGGGATTCAGTATCTTTATTCTGAAACAGGTGTGGAGGATCTTTATCTCTTGCTTTGCAGATTCGGCTGTGACGGCAAGTTTTCATCATATGAGGAGCTCGGAAGTTATCTTGAAAGCGGAAAAACGGTTACCTTATGTGATGATACCCCTATGGGCATGATTGCATATATAAAAAATGAACGTCCTGCCGGTCTTTCGGTTGAAAAGACCTGTGAGCGAACGTTTTATGACGAAGGATGTGCGCCGCATATACTTGGACATACGGGGAAAATTCAGGAATCTTCCGTAGAATATTACAGCGAGCTCGGCTATCCGATGGATGCAACTGTAGGTGTGGACGGCGCTGAAGCTGCGTTTGAGCAGTATCTTCACGGAACGGATGGAAAAATGCGGGTTACATACGATTCGGTAGGAAATACGCTTTCGGCTGAAATAATAACAGAACCTTCGGCTGGCAGCGATATTTACCTTACGATAGATATAGAGCTTCAGCGTACAGCATATAATGCGCTTAAAACAAAAGCTGAGGAAATAGGCTCTGAAGGCGGAGCGATGATTGCCTCCGATGTGTCAAACGGAGAGGTTATAGTCTGTGTTTCGTATCCTTCATATACAGCGGAGCAGTATAAAAACGAATATAATATGCTTCTGGATGACATGTCGTCGCCTTTGTTTAACAGAGCAGTCAGCGGAAGATATGCTCCGGGCTCGATTATGAAGCTGTCAACTGCGGTCGCCGCGCTTGAAGAGGGGATTATTAAGCCTGAGGATACGATTACTGATCTTGGAAAATATGATTACTATGAAGATAAAGGGTACAGTCCTGTATGCTGGCTTTATAGCAAAAACGGATCGACTCATGGCGAGATTAATATTCGCCAGGCAATTATGCATTCCTGTAACTATTTCTTTTTCGAGGTCGGACGTCTTACCGGTATCGATGCAATGAATGAGTGGAGTCTGAAATTGGGATTGGGCGAATTTTCCGGAATTGAACTTCCAGAGGCGTCCGCTGTTCTTGCGGGACCAGCTGATCGTTTAAAACGCGGCGGCTACTGGGGTGAGGGAGAAACACTTGCAGCTGCAATCGGACAGTCTGACAATCTTTTTACGCCGTCTCAGCTGTGCTCATTCATTTCTGTGATTGCAGAAGGAGGAACAAAGTATGCCGAACATATGCTTCTTTCCGTTTACGATGAGACCGGAAAAGCTGTTTACGAATATGAATCGGAAGTTCTTAAAAGTACTGAAATATCCGAAAGTACTTTAGATGTTGTCCGAGGAGGAATGTACGATGCGGCTCATACCGGCACAGTCGGATCTGTCTTTTCAGGTAAAAACTATGATATCGGCGGTAAAACGGGTACGGCGCAGATTTCCGAAGATAACTCAAATGCGTTATTTGCGGCATATGCACCGTTTGACAGTCCTGAAATATCTGTTGTTTGTGTTCTCGAAAACGGTACGGACGGATTTAATGCGGCATATCCTGCAGAATCTTTTCTGACTGCATACTTTGAACAAACAAAATAATACCGTACGGTTAATTTCATCCGCACGGATATTCGATAAACAGTATACCAAAAAGCATATGTGAAAGCGTGATATTTGTATGAATGAAAGAGAAACATATTCAGAAAAAATATTTGGAATGAGTGATAAAGACAGAGCAACGCGGATTGTAAACATGCTCAAAGAAATTTACCCGGAAGCTGTTTGCGCGCTGGAATATAAGGACGACCCGTGGAAACTGCTGGTTCAGGGACGCCTTTCCGCTCAATGTACGGATAAACGTGTTAATATTGTCTCGGTTCCTCTTTTCGAGCGTTATCCGACTGCATATGATATGGCCGAAGCTGATTTTGACGAGCTGGCGGAAATAATACGTCCCTGCGGCTTATACCGTACTAAGGCGCAGAATTTGATTGACTCATCAAGAATAATTTGTGAAAAGTACGGGGGAGATGTTCCGTCGGACATGGAAGAACTGCTTTCTCTTCCTGGAGTCGGAAGAAAGATAGCGAATCTTATGCGCGGAGATATATTCGGTCTTCCTGCGATTGTGGCTGATACTCATTGTATCAGAATTTCCGGAAGGCTTGGTTTTTATCCCGAAGAACAAAAAGATCCGGTAAAGACGGAAATGATTCTACGTAAAATCATTGAGCCGTCTGAACAGTCTGATTTTTGTCACCGTATTGTTTCTTACGGACGGGACGTTTGTACGGCCAGGTCTCCAAGATGCGGAGAATGTTCACTTGCACAGTTTTGTCTCCACCACGTTCAGAATAAAGCTCATTAATTTATAAAGGCAAAGGCATGCACTGATTTTAACCGGTAATATTGTAGCTTTGACTGTTTTCGTAGCGTTCGTAATAAAATAGATATTGCTGGGCAAGGCCGGCATATTTGCCGAAAAAAACGGGAGTAAAGCTGTCATCGTAGTATTTTGCAAGCACACGTTTTACCCAGACATCTATCGGAAAAGCATCACTTTTTCCGAATCCGAACAGCAAGCTGCATGCGGCGACCTTAGGGCCAACCCCCTTTATACGGCAAAGTATTTCTGCAGCCTTCGATGTTTCTGATTTTTTGACTTCGTCAAGATCTACTTGTCCGGAGCAGACCTTTTCAGCGGCGTCAGTTATGTATTTGGCGCGAAATCCTGTGCCGCAGGAAAAAATCGCTTCGGTTCCGGCGTTTGCAAGACTTTCTGCGGTCGGAAAACAGTAAAGCTCTGTGCCTTCGATTTTATTTCCGAATTTTTCGCAGAGTCTCTTTATAATAGTTTTTATCCTTGGAATGTTGTTGTTTTGGGATACTATGAATGAGCACAGAGTCTCCCATGGCTGTTGGTGAAGAATTCGTATGCCTTGGCCGTACTTCATTGCTGTGGTTATGACAGGATCGTCGGACGAGGCTTTGCATATGGATCTTCGGAATTCTGTATAGTCGTCGTCGATGGCGAGATATTCACGCCAATCTTTTTCATATTCGCTTATTGTCATGTTGTGAATGACAAGCTTATCAGGCGACGGCTGAGACAGCCATAGCTCTCTGTCAAGAGCTACTCCGCGGATGTCTCCATGACTGTCCGGAGAAAAACGAAATGTTTGTCCGCAGTCAAAAATCTGATCTATGTTAAAACAGTCAAGTCCGGTAATTTCAATATTTTTACCCTTGCTGGAGATCATATAATTCATAGCTGAAAATTTCCTTTCTTCAATAACCTGAATGCTTAATAATAATTGCCGAGTGCTTAATACGGTGCAGTTAAACGTTTTCTCATTCTTACGCAAAGTAAGCTGGTAAAAACCTATAATGTTATAACTAAGCGAACGCTGTTTGCTGTTCTAAATACAGCATGAACGACTGTCACACTTTTATTTTCTGGTGGGGAAGTAAAATTCACTCTCAGAAAGCTTTAATACGGGACATTTACCTACTGAATTAAAGGTAATGGCCCACCTATTATTTATACATATTATTCTATTAATTTATATTATAATCTATACTATGGCTGAAGTTTGATTGATTTTTCAGTGGCCGTATAAGACCGGCACTGCGGAGTAAAAAAATTGAAAACAAAATTATAGCTGTTTGTAATAAAAAACAACAGCGAGAAAGGCGCTGATCAATTATGGCAGAAACAATTTATACAATACCGATTAATGAAGCTTTTGACGCATGTGCGGAGAGCGAAGCTCCGCAATGTCCTCTCTGTCGTCTTTACAATAAATTTGAAGCCGATGAACTTGATCTGATTCTCGGCGCGTCTATGATGGAACCGGATGTCAGGATTAAAACCAATAAAGAAGGTTTTTGCCGCGTGCATTATGACATGATGCTTGAAAGAAAAAATCGTCTTGGAATGGCGCTCATGCTTCAAAGTCATCTCGGAGAAATTGCGGAGTCATTTAAACCATCCGGTATTTCCTCCTTGTTTTCTTCGTTGGGCTCCGGTCTTGCCGGTCGTTTGGGAAATATAGAGAAGAGCTGTTATATATGCGGCAGAATAGAATGTTCATTTGAAAAACTGATCGAAAATATTATGTACCTCTGGGAAAGCGATTCAGTTTTCAGAAAGAAGCTTCAGTCCCAGAAAATGTTTTGTCTGCCTCATTTTAGGATTCTTTCGGAACAGTCTGCCAAAAAAATGTCCAAAAAGACTCAAAAAGAATTTTATCGCTCTGTGATGGAAGTTACCGAAAACTATTTTAATTCTGTTAGGGGCGATGTAGATCATTTTTGCAGGAAATTTGACTATCGTTTTCAGGATGAGCCTTGGGGAAATTCCAAGAATGCCGTTGAGAAGTCAGTTAAATTTTTATATGGAGATACTCATAAGAATGAAAAAATCAAATAAGAGATTTAGTTAAATTATTATTCCTCTTTATCTTCACGAGAAAGTGGTTTTTTCGGATTTTTTTCCGCTTTGCTGTCAAACGTACTCTCGCTTATATCGGATGTGTCATTAAATGCTGAGCTATCTGTTACGGAACTTTTGAGTTCGCAACTGTCTTCATTGCCTTCGCTGGCTTTGATAGCCGAGGAATTGTTTGGCTCGTCGATGCTTGTTTCGGAGTTGTTAGCTTCATTACCGTTTAATTTGTCTATGACTGACTCGGAAATATTAGTTTCAGAGTCGTTTGTTTCGTTTTTCCCAGTTTCGGACTTATCTTTTTGTGCCGAATTGGATAAATCCGCAGAATTCTTATCATCTGAGTTATTTTTCTCAATTATAAGTGAAGGGTGTTTTTGGCGGACAAAAATAACTACTGCTGTAAATAAAACTATAATTATGAAAACGGTACCTACTGCAAGGACGGCCTTGGAATCGAATTTGAATTTTTCCTGTCCGTTTTCTACTGTATTTATATTTTGGGTTTCCGTTATTTCCGCAGGCTGGGATGTTACCAACTGTGTTTCGGGCTGAGTTTGAGGAACTCCTGTTGTTTCCATATATTCGGTTTCTTCTCCTGTGTAGTAACCATTTGGGTTGCTGATAGAAGCTATATCAATTATGCGTATCGTCCGCGGCGCTCGTTCATAGACAATTTCGGTTTCACCCGTCATCGGAGGATTGCTTTCGGTTGTATCCCCCTCGGTTTCTTCGGAGGTCGTTTCCGGTTCCGCGCTAAGAAGAATTCCAGACGCGGCAAGAGTAAAAATCAGAAGAAATACAGTCAGAGTTATGGACATTAATTTTACCATATAAGCTTTGTTTTTTGTGTCTGTATATTTCATAGTTATAATTATTCCTTATATAAATCTAAGGTTAAGGTGCCCAGAGGTTTGATATGTTATAGGTCTGTCATTTTGAGCGTCAAAGCGCAAAATCCAAATGTGTTCGGAGAATAAAACCGAATGTTTGATTGTGATTTTATAAGCATCATTTTAACATAGTTATGAGAGATTTTACGCTGTCTTAAATGAAGAATTAAATTTAGACTAATATCAGTATACAACAGCAGTATAATATCTTTATTAAAAAAGTGTTAACTTTGTTTTGAATAGGATTAAAGTCTGCAAAATTTAATGCTTGATATTGAAATATCTGAAAAAAGTATTATAATAGATAAGGCACAGTGATTTTGTTCGGCCTAAGAGCGGTTAATTAATACCGGAAGTACGGGTAATATAACTTAATTTAAGGATGGTTAGTTTCATGTCGGATGAAAATAAAAAAATAAATTTTACGGCTTTTTCTATTGCCGCTTTATTTATCGCGATAGGATTTGCCGCGGCGCAGGTACTTCTTGCTTTTAAATATTTTGAAACGGATGTTCTGTTTTACAAGAGCGGAGCACAGCTGCCAAAATACTTTTATTTTGCCGTGACAGCTGTGACGGTATTATATCTTGTCTTCGGAGTAATTCTAAATAAAAAACGCGGCGCGGAGAGTGTAAAGAAATCTCGTCTCACAGCATTGTCAATATATCTTGGACTTATATGCGGCTTTGTTTTGATATCAGCTGACGTTATGTTCGTGCTCAGAATTGCCCGCGGAGAAGAAGTAATACTGTTTAATTCCGTTTCGGACATTGTTACCGTACTTTTTATTGTTGTATCTGTCCCTGCGGCGGCGTATTTTATTGTGGTATCATTTGAGAACGGAGCAGGCAGTACATCAGCGTCTGTGCTTGGTATGTTTACAATAGCCTGGATGGCTTTATTGCTACTAAAAATGTATTTTACTATGGATACGGCGCTTACAAGTCCGGTAAGAATTCTCAATCAGATTGTTCCCATGGCGATTATGTTTTATTTAATACAGGAAATTCGGTATCGGCTTGGATGTGAGCGTCCTGCGCTTTTCAGGACATTTTCGGCAATTGCAATGCTAATTATATATGTTACGGCCGCTTTGGAAATTACATCCGCCTTTATGGATAACGAAGCTGGAACGGACCCAAATCTGATGTTTAAGCTGACGGAAGGATTTATCGGGCTTTACATTACCGTAAATACGTTTTGCTTGCCGTCATCGGTAAAGTATGTCGGCAAAAAGCTTGCGGATGAAAAAAACGCGTTAAAGCAAAGACGCAGACAGCGCGAGGAAAACGAGGCGGATTCATACTTAAACGATTTGATAGAAGATAAAGAGTCGTTGGATTACGATGCATTTTTGGGTACGTCCTCTTATAAAATGGAAAAATCCGAAGAGTCCGATAAATCCGAAGAACCTGAAGAGAGGAAAAATGCAGCGGAGAGTGATAACGGCAGCAGTTTGAATCGCTATAATGGTATTAAAGAAGATATGGAAGTTTTGAGGGAGAATAGTATAAAACTTAAATTTTCTTCTTCAGACGATACGGAAACGGATGACACAATAACTCTGTATCAGGCGGATTCGCCGTCTGTAGGTACATCCGTTGAGGATGGATTTACGGGTGGTTTTGAAAGCGGGGAATCTTCCGCCACAGAGGACGGGAAAAAAATTCCGAAAATTGTTTCGCGCGGTTTTATTTCGTCAGATAACGAAAAGAGGGACAGAACTGTTTCTTCTGAGAAAATGGAGACAGACGGGGACGGAAACATATTTTCTTTTCTGAGTGAAGAGCAGAACAAAGATGATTTCGAGGATACAGGAGAGCATAAAAAGACTGACGAAGATTGTAATATCGGTGACGAGGATTCGTTTGACACCGCAAGTGATATGGATTATGAGGACGACACGGAGTAGTGACTGCCGTAATGAAAGGAATTGAAATTTATTATGATATATTCAGCCGGTGAGGCGGATGTGGCAGTTATCGGAGCCGGACATGCAGGAATAGAAGCCGGGCTTGCCTGCGCCCGAATGGGACTCAATACACTTCTTTTTACAATCAATCTTGACGGTGTTGGAAATATGCCGTGCAATCCTTCTATAGGCGGGACCGGAAAGGGACATCTTGTATTTGAGATTGACGCGCTCGGAGGCGAAATGGGAGCTGCGGCGGATAAGGTAACAATGCAGAGCCGTATGCTTAACCGAAGCAAAGGACCTGCAGTTCATTCAAAGCGTGTGCAGGCAGACCGGCGGATGTACCACTCAATAATGAAAGAAACTGTTGAAAAGCAGAAAAACCTCAGTCTTATTCAGGCTGAGGTCGTTGATTTTACTGTGTCAGACGGCAGACTAAGGTCGGTAATTACAAAATTTGGTGCTGAATGGAATGTAAAAGCTGCAATTATTTGTACAGGAACATATCTGCGCGGCAAAGTCATAGTTGGAAATGTTATGTATGATTCCGGTCCGGACGGAATGCTTCCTGCCAAGGGGCTTGAGAGTGCGCTGCAGCGCGAGGGAATCTCTTTAATGCGTTTCAAAACGGGAACACCTCCTCGTGTGGCGCGGGACAGTATTGATTTCTCGAAAATGGAGGTTCAGCTTGGGGATGATTATATCAAACCGTTTTCCTCTCTGACAGATGAAGACGAGCTTAACAGCAGAAGTCAGGTGCCGTGCCATATCGTGTATACAAATGCAGAGACGCATAAGATTATCAGAGATAATCTTGACCGTTCGCCGCTTTTCAGCGGTAAAATTCACGGAACCGGTCCCCGGTACTGCCCGTCGATTGAAGATAAAATAGTCCGTTTTGCAGATAAGGATAGACATCAGCTGTTTATAGAACCAATGGGTTATGATACAAACGAAATGTATATACAGGGTTTCAGCTCTTCCATGCCCGAGGATGTTCAGAGAATGATGCTTAAATCGCTTTCCGGCTTTGAAAATGCCGTTACAATGCGTCCGGCATATGCTATTGAATACGACTGTGTTGATCCTACTCAGCTTGCTCCTACGCTTGAATTTAAGAATATAGAAGGGCTGTACGGAGCGGGTCAATTTAATGGTTCATCAGGTTATGAGGAGGCAGCGGCGCAGGGTTTAATAGCTGGTATTAATGCCGCGTTGAAAATAAAAGGAGAGGAGCCGCTTGTGCTAACAAGGGACAGCTCGTATATCGGGACCCTGATCGATGATCTTGTCACAAAAGGGACTAATGAACCTTACAGAATAATGACATCACGCTCGGAGTACCGCCTGCTGCTTCGTCAGGATAATGCAGATGCACGTTTGACGGAACTTGGTTATAGGGTCGGACTTATCGGTGAAAAGAGATATAGGGGCTTTATCGAACGCCGAAAAGCAATAGAAGATGAAAAAAAACGTCTTGAAAATACTGTGGTCGCTCCGTGCGACACCGTGAACGGGCTTCTTGAAGAATACGGAACTGCAATGATAAGTTCCGGAGTTACGCTTGCCTCGCTTTTGAGGAGACCGCAGCTTAACTATGATATAATCGCTTCGATTGACTGTGACCGGCCTAAGCTTCCGAAAAGCGTCGCGGAGTCGGCGTGGATTGAAATTAAATATGAAGGATATATAAAGAGGCAGCTCGCTGAGGCTGAACGTTTTCGAAAATATGAGAGGCGTCTTATTCCTGACGATATAGATTATGAAAAAATCGTCGGAATTCGTAAGGAGGCGGCACAAAAGCTTTCAAAAATCAGACCTGAAAATATCGGACGTGCGTCAAGAATATCAGGCGTCAGTCCGGCGGACATTTCAGTACTGATGATATGGATAAGTCAGCATGATCGTGCTTGCGGAGATAAAAAAGATTTGAATGAAAAGGAATGATTATAATTTGTACAAACAAATATGATGAGTCAAATAAAGACAAGGAAATTTTTTTGGAGCGGCGTGAATTTGAGTTCCTTTTTACCGGGATTTTTACTGACTGTGGTTTAAAGCATTTTATATCGGAGAGGAATGTAAACTGCTTTTACGAATTGCTTATGTATATGAGTTTGACGGGACCGAAAATTAATGTTACATCGATAACCGATCCCGTCGGTATAATCTGCCGGCATTTTGCAGATTCGGTCATAATAGGTGAATTTATTCCGCAGAATGCGTCTGTGGTGGACATCGGAACAGGAGGGGGCTTTCCTTCGCTTCCTCTTGCAATAGTACGTCCGGATTTAAGGGTGACGGCGATAGACAGCACCGCAAAGAAAATCAGATATGTTGAAGGCGCCTCGGCGGCCTCCGGAGCTGTAAATGTAACTGCGGTTGCCGGGCGTGCGGAAGAGATGTGTACAGGCAAGATGAGAGAAAGCTTTGACGCGGCAGTATCACGCGCAGTTGCGTCGATGCCCGTGCTTTGTGAACTTTGTATTCCTTTTGTCAAAATCGGAGGGGATTTTATCGTAATGAAGGGACCGGCCGGAGACGGAGAGCTGCGTGCTTCACAGACGGCAATCGGCAAGCTTGGCGGGGAATTCACAGAAAAGAAAGAGTATATTTTGAGTACCGAGAGTGAGAAAATAACGCACAGCGCATTTATTATCAAAAAGGTGTCCCCCACCCCACTTGAATATCCGCGCAATTTCTCACAAATAAACAAAAAAACTCTTTGACTTCAAAATAGCTTCAAATCCTGAAATCTTACGATTTTGAGGGACAAAACAAAATATTATTTGCTCCCATATTTCATGCTTGTTAATCGTGTGAAAGTGTTATACTTATATTTGCCGGGGATATTTCTCCGGAGGAATTATTGCTCAGCCGGATTTCTGATCCGGCAGGGCAAACTATAACTGCTTGGAGAGTCGCCGGCTCTATAACGGTTGGTTCCGCATAATTTTTCAGTGAGGATACAAATTCTGCGCTGATTATGCTTTATGATGGGCTTTTAGTCCTTATTGAATAGGCATCGGAAAATAAAAATGGGGGAGAGTAAAAAATATGAGTAGTATTGCACCTGCGGCAGAGCTTTGCGGCAGCGCCGCACTAAAAAAGCTTTTGTCGGTAACGGACGAGAGAAGAAAAGAGTCAGACAACAATAGAACTGCATCGGTCAGTGATTCCTTGGACAGCGGAAAGATATTCCGTATATCTGCCGACCGTATAATACCTAATCATGCGCAGCCTCGTAAGTTGTTTGATGAGGACGCGATTCTGCGTCTTGCAGACAGTATTAGGAGATATGGACTTCTTCAGCCTCTTTCTGTCAGACGGCTTTGTTTCCGCGACGGCGAGCGCGGAAGTTATGAAATAGTTGCAGGGGAACGAAGATTTCGTGCAGCAACGCTTATAGGCATGGAGTACATACCGTGTATAATAATTTCAGCGGACGACCGTACCGCGGCGGAACTTGCGCTGATAGAAAATATACAGCGTGAGGGCCTGTCAATGTTCGAGCAAGCCGGCGCAATAGCGGCGCTGATCGATATTTACAGTCTTACGCAGGAGCAGATAGCCGCTCATCTTTCAGCGAGTCAGTCATATGTTGCAAATAAGCTCCGGCTTTTAAAGCTTTCCGAACAGGAACGCGAACTGATAACCGAGGGAAGGCTGACCGAAAGGCACGCGCGCGCGTGCCTGAAAATTAAGGATGAAGATATGCGCATTTCTGTTATTGAACATGTGATTGCGCATGGATTAAATGTTTCGGCAACAGAAGAATATATCGATCGGAAGCTATGCATGCTGTCGGAAAAACGCGTGCCCCAGAACGCACGAAAACGCAAGCTTATTTTAAAGGATATGAGACTTTTTTATAATTCCATCGACAAGGCGATCGATATAGTTAAGCAGAGCGGAGCAAAGGTGTTTTCTGAGCGTCATATTGCGGACGAGTACGGAAGCGTCGAGCTTGTGATAAAAATATCCCCTCCGGATGACAGATGTGAACTTTAAATACAATCCTATTTTAACTGCATTTTAAAATTGCTTTTGACCGAATAGGTATCCGGAATAAAATTCAGGTGTGTATTTCCTGTTTTCCGCAGGTGATTCTGATTTTACGGAATATATCTAACGAAATATATTTATATGTTAGTTGTTGACAACCAATCTTAAAATTGTTATAATAAAAAATGAATGCTTGTATTTGCTTTTAAATATCTTTCATGTTCTTTACGGACATGCCGTTTTGTTCATATTCTGAATGCAGACGGAAAATTATCCCGGTATTACATATAGAAAGAGGAATTGATTTTGGCAAAAATAATCGCCCTTGCTAACCAAAAAGGCGGCGTAGGCAAGACTACCTCCGCAGTCAATCTTTCGGCTTCGATTGGTTCACTGGGGAAAAAAGTATTGCTTGTTGACTCGGATCCACAGGGAAATGCCTCCAGCGGAGTCGGTATTAATAAAAAAAATATGAAGCTTTCTACATATGATGTTCTTATTAACCGTGCAGGAGCTGATAGTGTCATTACTCCTACGGTTTATGAAAATCTTTCAATAATGCCGGCAAACATCTCTCTTGCCGGAGCCGAGTTTGAGCTTGTAACCGCTGAGGACAGGGCATTTCGTCTCAAAACAGGGCTTTCTCCTATAGGTGATATGTTTGATTATATACTTATAGACTGTCCGCCGTCTCTTGGAATTCTTACGATGAATGCCCTTGCGGCAAGCGACGGAGTAGTAATTCCGATGCAGTGTGAGTATTACGCCCTTGAAGGTTTAACACAGCTGATGGTTACAATAAAACAGGTGAAAAGACTGTATAACCGAGGGCTTGATATTACGGGAATTCTCGTTACAATGTATAATGGCAGGCTTAATCTTTCCCTGCAGGTAATGGACGAGCTTAAAAAGTATTATGCAGGCAAGCTTTTTTCTACAACAATTATGCGCAATGTCCGTCTTTCCGAGGCACCGGGCTTTGGAATGCCGGTGATGTACTTTGATAAATATTCTAAGGGATGTCAGGCTTATCTGGACGTTGCGGAAGAATTGATAACAAGGATTTAAATTGAATCATGAGTTTGAGGCAGATTCTAATCATGTCTGTGCAGCTTGAGAGTTTACCGAACTTATGATAATTAATCAGGGATTGGAGGATGCGGAATTTTTTATATTTTTCGTATGCCGAAGCTATAAACGGCGGAGAAATGTAGAAAGGCGCTGACAACAATGGCGAAAAACAGGAATTCAGGTCTTGGACGCGGACTTGACGCAATTTTTCTTGATAATGCCGGTGAAGAGCCGAAAAGCGGAGTCACAATGCTTAGAGTATCGGAAATAGAGCCGCGTCCAGATCAACCGAGAAAAAATTTCGAGTCTGAGGCGATTGCTTCGCTGGCCGATTCTATTGCGGAAAACGGAGTCCTTCAGCCGCTTCTTGTACGCTCAGGAGAGGACGGTTTCTATCAGATAATTGCCGGTGAAAGACGCTGGAGAGCCTCTAAAATGGCAGGTCTTACTGAGGTTCCAGTTATTATAACAGAAGCGGACGATAAAAAGGCTTTCGAGCTTGCGCTGATAGAAAATATTCAGCGCGAAAATCTAAATGCGATTGAGGAAGCTGCGGCGATCAGAGATCTTATGACTGAATACGGTCTTACACAGGAGGAGGTTTCTGTCAGAATTTCAAGGAGCAGAAGCGCGGTCTCAAATTCGATAAGACTGCTTGAGCTTCCCGATTCTGTTATGAAAATGGTGGCGGACGGACAGCTTAGTTCGGGACACGCGCGTGCCCTTTTGGGATTAAAAAACAGAGAGGATATCGTATCCGCGGCTGAGACGGTTATAGCGCGCGAAATGTCTGTGCGTTCAACCGAAGAGTATGTTCGCAATATGAACAGAAATGCCCAACATGGTGATCGCCGCGGCGATGAAAATGAAACTGATAATTCTGTACTTCCGCAGGTCAGGTATATGAAGTATCTTGAAAATAAAATTTGCGAGTCATTTGGATATAGTGTTAAAATTATAAATACTCCCAAAAAGAAGAAAATTGAGATCGAATACACTGACAATGACGATTTTGAAAAAATAATAAAAAAAATGTGCGGAGAATATTTTTTTGATGAGGTTGAAAAAACACCTGAGCAATCGGGAAATGTATGACAATTCCGCAGACTGAGAAAGGAAAGTGCAGAAGATGCTCGATATTAAGTTGATTAAAGAAAAACCGGAATATGTAAAACAGCGGCTGATTACCCGCAATGCGGATTACAGTTCGGAAATCGATCGTATTATTGAAGCGGATGTTCAGCGCCGTTCTCTTATAACGGATACCGAACAGCTTCGCGCCAAACAGAATTCCGTTTCAAAAGAGATTCCCAAGCTTAAAAAAGAAGGAAAGGATACCTCGGAGATTTTCGAGGAAATGAGAAAGCTTTCCGATAAAGTAAAAGCTGACACAGATAAAATTGACGATCTTGATTCGGAGATTGAATCTCTTTTGCTTTCAATTCCGAATCTTCCGGACGAAAGTGTTCCGATTGGTCCCGATGACAGCGCAAACGTAGAGATCAGAAGATGGGGTGAGCCCCGGAGCTTTAGTTTCAATCCTCAGCCGCATTGGGATGTCGGCGCCAAACTTGGAATTTTAGATCCGGAATCTGCCACTAAAGTAACGGGAACAAGATTCCATTTTTACCGAGGCTTTGGCTCAAAACTTGAAAGAGCGGTTGTCAATTTTTATCTTGATACTCATTCCGAAAACGGGTATACGGAAATATTTCCGCCGTTTATGGTTAACCGGGATTCAATGCGCGGTACAGGGCAGCTTCCGAAATTTGAAGAGGATGCTTTTAAGGTTGCGGGAACCGATTATTTTCTGATTCCCACGGCAGAGGTTCCGGTGACAAATATGCATAAAAATACAATTCTGAGTTCTGAGGAGCTTCCGATAAAATACTGTGCATATTCCGCATGTTTCCGCGCAGAGGCGGGAAGTGCGGGAAGAGATACGAGAGGACTTATACGTCAGCACCAGTTCAATAAGGTAGAGCTTGTAAAGTTCACCGATCCGGAAAAATCATGGGAGGAGCTTGATGCCCTTGTAGAGGACGCGCAGAGGGTTCTTAAGGGCTTGGGACTTGCTCACAGAGTCGTATGTCTGTCAACCGGCGATATGGGATTTTCTTCTGCCAAGACATATGATATTGAAGTTTGGATGCCGTCGTATAATCGTTATGTTGAGATTAGCTCATGTTCGAACTTTATAGATTATCAGGCAAGGCGTGCAAATATAAAATTTAAGCGCAGCTCAGGCGACAAAGCGCAGTATGTACATACTTTGAACGGATCAGGGGTTGCAGTCGGAAGAACTGTAGCGGCAATTTTAGAAAATTATCAGAACGAAGACGGTACGGTCACAGTTCCTGAAGCGCTTCGCAAATATACAGGATTTGATCTGATAAAGTAGTCTTTTATTTGCAGTTGTGAGACAAAATCAACTTTAGTTCAACTACGTGTTCTGATGTTTCGGAAAAAGTAGTGAAGTTTGAAAGATAGATATTCAATAAAACTTTTGATAAATCTTTCAAATGGAAAATTTTTGCTTCGACAGTCTGAGCGGCTGTCCTTTCGGCAATCCGAAACCACTGCAAAATTTGCAGTATGTCATAAGGAAATGGTCATAACTATGAACGGAATTATACGTACGCTGAATTCGCTTACTGATTCGACGCTTGGGATGTTGATCGTTTCTCTTGCATTCGGAGTGTTTTTGGCGCTTCTTTTTACATTATTTCAGCGTGGTGTCATTGGAGTTTTTATTCGCAGGTTAATTCAGAGTAATTCATTTTCTCCGGATAATGCAAAAACGCTTGATGAGCTTGGTATTAAGAAAAATGTATTTGTATTTTCGGCATTGAAGCGTAGGAAAAGCTTGCTAAATTCTCTTACATTGTCGCGTGAAGAAGCGACTTTTACAGCGGAAGAGGCCGATGCGGCAAAGGAGAAAAAACGGCGTGTAAAACGAGATATAAAGTCACTTCATTTTTATATTCCTGACAGCAGACGTAAAAAGGCGGAAGCGCTTTTTTGCGATAAAAGTTTAAACCCGATTTTGGTAGTACTGTCTTTTTTGCTTTTGCTTGCTGCCATGCTTCTTCTTATCAAGCTTATTCCGAATATAATTAATCTTGCTTCAGTAATGATAGGATGAAAATGTACAAGGAATTACAATCTTTGTCTATTGGCATAACGGCCAAAGTGATTTGCCTGTCTGTGATATAATGCAGGCTGTAATATCAAATAAAGGAATGGTGATTGATAAAATGAGTAATACCGATGCAAATATTTTTTCTGAAAAGGATGAGGGCGTTTCAAAAATAAGACGTAAGAAACCGCGCCGAAACAAGTTCGTTACTGTCAGCATTATAATTGCCGCAGCGGTATTATGTCTTGTAATAGTTTACATCATTCTTTATAAAAGCGGATTCAGACCTTATGTAAGAATCGAAACCGAAAGCGGAGAAAAAATTAAGTTTAGCGGAATGGTTGATGACAGCGGCAATCCTATAAAGGGCAGGCTTTTTTATTCCGACGGATCATCGGCGAACGTGAACAGCGAAACCGGGGAAATTGTGTATTCAAACGGAAATGTTTACAGCGGCACGCTTGTAAATCTTCAGAAAAACGGATCCGGAACGCTTACTTTTGAAAACGGCGATGTATATGAAGGCGAATTTTTGAACGACAAGATAAACGGTACCGGAATTTTAAGATACAGCAACGGCGATACATACGAAGGGCAGTTTGCAAACAACATGAGAGATGGCCAGGGAACATATACTTGGGCGGACGGATCTTCCTATGTTGGGGAATATAAAGAGAATCAGAAGCATGGGAACGGAACATATACTTGGACTGATGGTTCGAGCTATACCGGAGGATATGTTAATAACTTCAAGGAGGGAACCGGGGTATATACATATTCAAACGGCGACGTTTACAGCGGTGAGTTCGTACAGGGAGTTCGTACAGGCCAGGGAACTTATACATGGATAAACGGAGAAACTTATACCGGAGAATTTTCAGAAAATCAGCTCAATGGTTACGGAACATATACATGGCCGAGCGGACGGATTTTCACGGGATATTTTGAAAACGGTGTAATTGTAAATGTTTCGGATTCTGCCGCCTCTGATTCCGCGGGAAATACAGACGGTACTACGCCTTAAAACAAATATAATATGAATTAAGTGCCGGATCGGAATGTTTTTCGGTCCGGCTTTTGGTAAATTGGTTTATATGCAAGGTCGGAGTGCATTTCGGTCTGTTCGAAACAGTTTGACCGTATTGATTATGCCAGGTGAAAGGAACGGTTGTAAACTAAAAATGAATATTTTGCTTGTTACAATGTCTTTGGGGATAGGAGGTGTAGAAACTCACATATCCGAGCTTGCAAAGGAGCTTATAAAACGCGGAAATAATGTATGCATAGCCGCAAATGAAGGAATTTATTCCGAAACGCTTCGTGCGGCAGGCGCGGAAATCCTGATTCTTCCACTTGACAGCCGAAGTCCTAAGGCGATTGTGTCTTCGTACCGCGGACTTAAAAGGTATATTTTAAATAGAAAAAAGCAGGGTAGTCAGATAGATTTAATACATGCTCACGCGCGGATTCCGTGTATGATATGCGGACGTCTTCATAAAAACTTCCATGGCGAATTTCACTATGTGACAACAGCTCATGGTGTGTATTCTAAGCTGCCGGGGGAGAAATATATTACTGATTGGGGAGAGCATTCTCTTGCTGTCAGCGATGACGTAAAAAAATATCTTGTTGACTGTTACGGAGTAAGCCCTAATAATATTGATATAACTGTCAATGGAATAAATACAGAATGCTTTGCTCCCGCCGGAAATGATGAACAGGTAGTTAAAATTACAGAAATACTCGGTTTTTCCTCATCTTGCAGGCACAGGGTAATGCATGTGAGCCGAATAGATTCAGCTTCATCAGATGCCGCATACCAGCTGATTGAATCGATTCCTGAGCTTTATAAAAGGTATAGCGATATTGAGATTATAATAATAGGAGACGGAACTGAATATGATGCTCTGAAAAAAAAAGCGGATGAAATGAATAATTTAATCGGTCGTAAGGCGGTTTTTCTTTTGGGCGCAAGGACCGATATTGCCCGGATTTTGTCTTGCGGAGATTGTTTTGTCGGGGTGTCACGTGCTGCGCTTGAAGCTATGTCTTGCGGCTTGCCGGTTATTCTTGCCGGCGCACAGGGATTTTTCGGAATATTTGATGAGTCGGAAGAAAGCTTAAATACCGCAATGAGAACAAATTTTTGCTTCAGAGATATGGAATCATCCTCTTCAGACAAACTGACAAAGGCACTTATTGAAATCTTTGGATATGATAAGGACAAACTTTTATCTATGGGAATGAATGGCAGAAATATAGTGACAAAATATTACTCGGTTTCAAAAATGGCCGATGATGCAGAAAAAATGTATTCTTCCGTTATGAAGAACTGAAAAAGTTAAAATACCGTATTGACAATGAGGTTGGATTTCTTGCTGAGTTAAACGGTTTATTCTCTAACCGTACCGGGCGACATACCCGACCTCTCATCGAGGGAACGGAAGAAAACTGAAAACTGTAATGCCTTACGACTGTGGCTTGAGAGAGAATGGACAGAGCTACCCGATGCTCTGCCCGATAAGAATACATCAGCATTAATTGGATGTCGGCCACAAATGAAATATGAATTTATAAAAGAAAATGTACTACACGAAAATAAAATCGGTGCAGTACGGTACATACCAAAATCTAAGTTTATTTTCTACGCAGTTTCGCCTGAAAAGCTATCAAAACCCACAAGCGATACGTATCGGGCGTTGATTCGTGAGTTTAAGGAATGGCGGTGAAGGGAGAGGGAGAATGCAAAGCGTCGTGTGAAGAGATGCAGAGAAAACTGATATTGCGTATTCCAGTTCGACCATTACTGTTCAAACTACAAGAGGTTTTCGCTTTCAATACCTGCTTCATTTTTCATTAAGTAGATGTGTTCTTCATTTAACAGTCTCTTTATCTCTGCAATATCTTCTGCCTTGACATCGGGAATTTCAAGTGCGCTGGCTCCACAATGGTATTTCAAAGTGCCATCAGCCGATTCTCCAATATAAACCATGTGATTTAGCATCTCCGGCACACCAATCACAATTATTATATATACATCGAGATTCGTTAAAAGTATCTTTGCTGACTGCTGTATTCACAATATCCTTAAATCTCTTAGAGTAATCTTGACAAGCGGAAAACCGCAGCATAAATATCGGTCTTGGTTGTTTGCCCCTCGATATACCGATTTTTGCAATCTGTTTACTGTGCAAATCGTGCTTAAAAGAAATTCGCAAACCTTCTTTTTTAGGATTGTAGCCAAGCTCTGAAAGGTATACTATAAGCTCACGGTATATTGTTTGATCTTTGTTTTCAAGCTGTGATAAGTATGTCTCTATCAATTCTTGTTGTTTTTTTGTTTTCATTATATTATACCACTTAATATAAATAATATCAGCTAAATTATACTTTCGAGCATTTTTAATGAAATGTAAAGATGCGCCACATTATCGTGTGTCAAATTAAAAAGCATCCAAATATTTATTCATTATAATAGAGTGCCCATCCAATACCGAACCGATCAACCACAAGACCTAACAGCGTTGCCCATGGGTATGATCCTTCAATGGAATGACTTTGAGCATCTTTGCTTATTTCATTATAAGATTGATAAAAGTCATCCTCTTTATCAAAACGGATTTCACAACATAAAGCATTTTCAAATCCAGTTCCTCTTGCTTTACCCGGACCAATTAATATCTCAAGTCCGTATATGTCCATCATAATATGGATATCATCGCCATTTGGCGGTACACTTTCTGAAAGTTTCTTCGCTTTGAAAGCTTTATGATACATTTCAAACGCTTCAATTCGCTCCTTATTTGTGGGTCCAATTTGAAAACCCATCGTAAATTGAGGGTATTTTGACATGATATTTTACTTCCTTTTAAATTATAGTTTTGAGTAACATATTATAAAAGTGTTCATTGGTATCAATTTTACTTTCATTGTATTATAACTCGTTTTAATAATCAATAGCTTTATGTAACAAAGTCATTGATTCTTGTCAAAAATTGATGACAGAAAAAAGAGTAAAAATGTGATTTGCTACAAAATAGTTTACTTAGATTGAATTTCGCCTTTTTCCATGACAAACTGCGAGAATATAAACAAAGCACTTTGTCCGTAAAGTCCTGACTCTGGATCGTTCAGTGCTCTTGCTGTATCAGACTTATAAAATGCATCAATAGCATCCTGCTTTGACAGATTGTATTTATCGGAAATCAATTTAACGATCTCGGGAATGATAGTTGCGTTATATGTAAAATGGAATGAATTCTGCGCAGGTAACGATACTATAAAATCTTTCAAATATTCATCAAAATACTGCATTAAATATTCCATAGACATACTATGCAGGTTGTCATAATCGGTTTCAAACAAATCAAGAAGTCCGCTTGTTCTGAACAGGGCATAGACATCGGTACCGTCTTTTCCGTTATGCTTTCTTTGCATAACTCAATGCAAAATGTTTTAAAAGATAATTTGCTCATATCTGAGATTCTCTGCTATGTCTTTTTCGGACAGCTTCTCACTACGATCATATTACCATCTATATCCTTAAAATAGAATGATTTAGCACCTCATGGCCAAACGATAGGTTTTGTCGGAGTAGTACAAATACCAAGTGACTTTATTCGTTCATACTCCGTTGCTGCATCATCGCAATTAAAACCAATATAAAATCTATCATTACTGTAATCTGTGCAATCGAGTTCCGGAGGATCATTCATAGCGGCTGTTTTACTGTAAATAGCAATGCCGAATTTTGGAAGAACAATAATTGAATGTGTTTCATCGCCTTCTGCTTTTACATCAAACAGTTTTTCGTAGAATGAGGCAAGAGCTTGTACATTATCTGTAATAAAACATACATCCGTAAATTTTAACATTTTTCACCTACTCAAATATGCACCATACTACGCCGAATTTGTCTGTCAGTACAAATTGACATGGGCTGTAATCGCATTTTCCAATCGGCGAGCAGGCAATGGCATTTTCTTTAAGTACCTCATACGCTCTTCTAACCTTATCTTCGCCGCCCTCGCCGAAATCAAAGCAAAACATCATGGTGTTTCCCGGATTTACTTCCTCTTCAATTTCGGATATCGCGATTACCTGTCCGTAGGCGTTGATTTCTGCGTGCATATAGCCTCCGTTTCCGTCGGGATATTCGCACAAAACATCCGCGTTAAATGCTTTTTTGTAAAGCTCCAATGCTTCCTTGCTTCCTTTAACAAATACCTGCATCATTGATCTGCTCATTGTTTCACCTATCCTCTTGAAAACTTATCAATGTTCCTTTTATTAGAATGCTGTACTGAGATCGAACTCTGCGTACAAAATTGCTTCGATATATTGGGGTATGACTTTCCTTGAACAAAATTGTTTATCTTTCGATTTTTCCAAACCGTTCTAGTTTGACAAGCATAAAAAGTGTTAGATATGCCTCATACTTTACCTGCAATTTCTGTAAACCTTTAACCTCGCCAAACGACCAGTCCAATGGTCATCTGCTGTCATCAGAAATTAGTAGTTCTATTTATCATAAAAATGAAAGCCGCAAGGAATTTTCCTTGCGGCTTTGTCTTGCGCGGTCAAAGCCGCATTGGCGGAGAGGGAGGGATTCGAACCCTCGTGAGATTGCTCTCAAACTGATTTCGAGTCAGCCCCGTTATGACCACTTCGATACCTCTCCGTATTTTCATAGAAAATCAATCAATATTATACTTTACTATTCTACCATAAACTTATCCAAATTGCAATACTTTTTCGAAAATTCGAAAAACATAATTAACAATGTTTCCGACGAAGAACTGTTATTTCGCCGGAAACAAATTTTAACATATATTGTTACTTTCTCAATACCATTTAAATATTAACGGCTTTTATAAAATTTAATGAAACATGTGATTTTTTACTTTCATCCTGTTTAACGCTCGTGCCATTCTTGCCTGCGCTTGATAATAATCACGAATACTTCTTTTTTGAAGCAATTCTTCTTTGGCTCTGTCTGCATTGCGTTTCGCGCGGTTAATATCAATCTCTTCCGGCAGTTCTATTGTATCGACAAGAACAAGTGCATTTCCATCTTCAACTTTTACTATGCCCTCTGATACAGCTGCTATAACTGTTTCCCCGTTTTGCTTTCTCATTTCAAGCATACCTGGAATTATATCGGAAATAAGATTTTGATGGTTTGCCCATATACCATAGAGACCATCGCTTGTCGGTATAATAATAGATTCGCATTTTCCGTTAAAAAAGGGTTTATCCGCGGCGAGAATTGAAATATCAAAGCTGTTCAATATGACTCACCGCTTTCAATTTTTTTTGCTTTTGCGAATGCATCGTCAATTGTTCCTACGTTGTAAAAGGCGGCTTCCGGATATTTGTCCATTTCTCCGGAAATAATGGCGCCAAATCCACGGAGGGTTTCCTTTACCGGAACATATATACCCGGTATTCCGGTGAATTTTTCTCCTACATGAAATGGCTGAGACAAAAATCTCTGTATTTTTCTTGCTCTTGAGACGACGAGCTTGTCGGATTCACCTAATTCATCAATACCAAGAATTGCTATTATATCCTGAAGGCTTTTGTATTTCTGGAGAATTTCTTGAACATCGCGTGCAATTTTATAATGTTCTTCGCCGACTATATCAGCTTCAAGGATTCTTGAAGTCGACTCTAACGGATCAACAGCCGGATATATTCCTTGTTCTGCGATTTTACGGTCAAGAACTGTTGTTGCATCAAGATGAGAAAAGGTTGTAGCCGGTGCAGGATCTGTAAGATCGTCGGCAGGGACATATACAGCCTGTACCGATGTGATTGAACCGTTTTTTGTCGATGTAATGCGTTCCTGAAGGGTTCCCATTTCTTCAGCGAGCGTCGGCTGATATCCGACAGCGGACGGCATTCTTCCGAGCAGAGTCGAAACTTCACTTCCTGCCTGAACGAATCTGAAAATATTGTCAATGAAAAGTAATACGTCTTTGTGTTCCTTATCACGAAAGTATTCCGCCATAGTGAGTCCGGACAACGGTACGCGCATACGTACTCCCGGAGCTTCGTTCATTTGTCCGAAAACCAGTGCAGTCTTTTTTGATACGCCGCTTTCACGCATTTCATTCCATAGGTCGTTGCCTTCGCGCGAACGTTCTCCTACGCCTGTAAAGATAGAATACCCTCCGTGTTCTGTTGCTATATTGTGAATGAGCTCCTGAATGAGAACTGTTTTACCTACGCCGGCGCCTCCAAAAAGGCCGATTTTACCGCCCTTGGAATATGGCTCAAGAAGATCTATGACTTTTATTCCGGTCTCCAAAATACTTGCTTCGGTACTTTGCTCTGAAAATGACGGAGCCTTGCGGTGAATATCCCAATATTCTGTATTTTCATCTATTTTGTTTCCTCCGTCAATAGGCTCACCGAGGACATTAAACATTCGGCCCAGCGTGGCAGTTCCTACAGGAACTTTAATATTTGAACCGGTTGCGGTTACGGTCATATCGCAGGAGAGACCTTCACATTCTGCCAACATTATACAGCGTACGGTATTATTTCCGATATGCTGTGCGAGCTCCATAACACGTTTGCTTCCGTCTACCTCTACTGTCAGAGCTTCATTGATTTTGGGAAGATTTCCGGATTCAAATTCTACATCAACTATAGATCCTGAAATTTGAACTATTTTACCGGTCATATTATGTCTGCATCTCCTTTGCTCTTATTCTTTTTAATTTCTGTGCTTTTGCTCCCGCGGATATTTCTGTAATCTCCTGTGTAATAGCACTCTGGCGCATATGATTATACTGAAGGGACAATTCGTCCAGAAGCTTCTGAGCGTTTTGTCCAGCGGAATCCATTGCTTCCATTCTGGCGTTCTGTTCACTGCAAAAGCTGTCTACAAGTGCGCTGTATATATATCCTGTTACATAGCTTGGTACGATTGTATCAAGAATTTTATTGACCGATGGGGTAAATTCAAATGGTTTTGTAACTGCCTTTTCATTTGACTGAGTTATAAAGCTTGCTCGGTGAAACGGAAGCAGACGCGCGGAGCATGTTTTGGTATGGAGCCCTCCGCCGTAATCAGTATAGACAACAAATATTTTTGTTGTGTCTCCGTAAAGAAACTCATTAAGAAGAATTGACGATATATCTCTTGCACGTTCAAGCGTGGGGTTCTGAGCGGTATATAAAAAGCTTTTTTCAATCGGTATTCCATGCGACGTATAATACGTTCTCCCATACTCGCCGACAACAAATAATTTATTTCCGGGACGGTCGCCCATAATTCGCTGGGCTTCCTTAATTACATTCTGATTGTAGGATCCTGCGAGACCTTTATCGGCAGTTATAACAAGATACGAGTACGATCCGCCAAGGTCATGATTTTTTTCATCCGGCGGGTAGAAGTATTTACTTTCTACACTATCTACCGTTCGGAAAATACGTTTAATCTCAGCCTGGAGAGCATCGAAATAAGGACGAGTCTGATCCAGGTTTTTTTTGGCTTTTCTCATTTTGGTTGACGCAATCAAATACATTGCGCCTGTTATTTTCTGAGTATCTTTAATGCTGGCAATATGGTTTCTTACTTCCTTAATACTTGCCATATATTATTGCTCCCGACTTAAAAAATTTATTGCGGCCTGTTTTGCGAAATTTATTATTTCAGTTTTATCGTCATCCGTTAAAAGACCTAATTTATCAATGCGTTCGCAAATTTCTGCATGAATTTCCGAGAAATTCTTTAATAAATTCGACAGAAATTCAGAAATATTATCCTCCGGAATATCAATCATTGAATGGCTTAGAGCGGTTACCAATGTAACGATCTGGGCGTGCAGACTCATCGGGTGATACTGTGCCTGACGAAGCATTCTCATAAGTCCCTGTCCGTATATGAGTTGTCTCTTAGTCATGGCGTCAAGATCGCTCGCAAATTGTGTAAATACTTCCATTTCACGGTACTGTGATAAATCGAGACGGAGAGTACCAACAGCCTTTTTCATAGCCTTTGTCTGAGCGTCTCCGCCCACTCGGGAAACCGAAAGACCTACATTGACAGCCGGACGCTGACCTGAAAAGAATAAATCACTTTCCAGAAATATCTGTCCGTCGGTGATAGAAATTATATTTGTAGGTATATAGGCTGATACATCTCCGGCTTGAGTTTCTACAATAGGAAGTGCGGTAATACTGCCTCCTCCGTACTCGTCAGAAAGATGAGCGGAGCGTTCAAGAAGTCTTGAATGAAGGTAGAAGACATCTCCGGGATATGCTTCACGTCCCGGAGAACGGCCGAGAAGAAGGCTGATTGAACGGTATGCGATTGCATGTTTGGAAAGATCGTCGTATACAATGAGTACGTCCTTGCCTTTTTCCATGAAATATTCTGCAAGTGCGGTGCCGGAATAAGGCGCAATATATTGAAGCGGAGCCGGATCGCTTGCAGAAGCGTTTACAATAATTGAATATTCAAGAGCTCCGTGTATGCGCAGTGTCTGGGCAAGCTGTGCCGTCGCACTTGCTTTCTGACCTATGGAAACATAGATGCAAATTACATTTTTTCCTTTCTGATTCAAAATTGTATCAAGTGCAAGTGCGGTTTTTCCTGTCTGCCTGTCTCCTATTATTAATTCACGCTGTCCTCTTCCGATCGGAAACATGGAATCAACCGCAATGAGTCCGGTTTCAAGAGGAACTTTTACAGGTTGTCTGTGAATTATATCGGGGGCGGGGCGTTCAATAGGGCGATATTCTTCAAACGGAATTTCTCCCAGTCCGTCTATGGGAACACCGAGAGAATTTACAATCCTTCCAATGAAGGCATCACCGACCGGAATTCCTGCAGTTTTTCCTGTTCTCAGTACACGGCTTCCCTCACATATTTCGTTGTCATCATCAAAAAGTATACATCCAAGTTCACTTCGGTTTATATTCTGAACGAGTCCGCGTATACCGGAGCTGAAAATAAGAATTTCACCGTAAGCTGCGTGTGAAAGCCCTTTGACGGTAGCTATACCGTCTCCGACCGTGAGGACAGTTCCTGTTTCCTTTTCAAAAATCTTTGGCGTCCAGTTATTTACTGTCTCACGAAGAAGCGGAACTATATTTTCAGATTTTCCCACTGTACTGTACAACAGTTTTTTTAACAGCTCGAATTTTTCACGAGGTCCCCATTCATATACTTTAGAGCCGATTTCAAGTCTGAAACTGTTATCTAAATTTTTATCTTTTATATAAGTAAGTTCAAAGCCGGTTCCGAACTTGTATTTTATAAATTTTTCCAGACGTTCCTTCTGAATGTCGTCCGGAGGAGCAGATGAATATAAGACAGCTTTCTTTGCATCTTTTTGTTCTGCCATATTAAGCCTTTTCCTTTCTGCAGATTAAAACATTGCGTATGTATCAAAAAGGGTTATTTATCCAAAATACAATTTTTTTCTGCGTTTTCGAGGAAATCGTTATAAACATCCGAAGATGAACCGACAACCTTTTCTGCAGCCGTCGTTATTATTTCGGCAATATCCTTTTGTGCGCTGTCTATAATTTTCTTTTTTTCGTTTTCTGCGACGCTACGTGCTGTTTTAATTATTGTTTCAGCTTCAAGCTCTGCTATTTTCAGCCGTTTATCCGCAAGACTTTCCGCATCTTTTTCGGCATCAGCCTTCATTTTTTCGATTTCCGCGTCAGCCGACATTATACGTTTTGTATATTCGTCTTTTATTCTTTCGGCTTCGGCCAGATTTTGCTTTGCAGAATCATCCATTTTTTTGTATTCTTCGGTACGTTTTTCCATAAACTTTTTAACTGGGTTATAGAGAAGAAAATACAGAATTGCAAACAGGATTACGAAATTTAACAGATGCAGCAGAATTTGCTGTATATTTATATTAAGCGGCATACCTATCGTCCTTTCTTAAATAATCGTTACTTTAAACGGTGATTACCGTCGTACAATCAAAGAACAAATATAATTAAAATAGCAACGATCAGCGCATATATAATGAGTGTTTCGATAAATACAAGACCAAGCATAAGGTTTGTACGTATATTACCCGTTGCTTCCGGCTGTCTTGAAATTCCGTCGGATGCCTTGCCAATTGCAATACCCATTGCAATTGCTCCGGCAGCTGCTGCGAAGCCAACCGCAAATGCAGCCGGCCATGCTTTTGATTCAGTTGACCCCTCTGCGTCTGTTTCATTAGTTTCATCTGACGCGGCAATTTCGGAATCGACGGTTTCGCTTACTGCGATTACAGGAACTGAAATTATAAAGACGGCGATCGCGACGCAAAGAATAGCCA
>CDYR01041230.1_pt1 | contig 47989 bp, 38 predicted proteins | sample 557691 | NCBI WGS metagenome assembly CDYR01 (sample SAMEA3182103, study PRJEB8094) | gut metagenome | biome: human; feature: gut; material: Stool; isolation source: human stools | place: Canada | collected 2013-02-19 | reverse complement strand
CCATAATACAGAGAGGATAAGTCTTGGAGAAAATGATATAAACGTTGAAGAAAACAATTTTTCATCTGTTGAAAATATTGTTCTTCCCGACATTGACGGAAGCAAAAACAGACGGGATATCAGAATACCGCTTTTAATCGATTATATAAAGATATGTAAAAAATACTGCAAAAAATGCGTTCTGGAGCTTAAAAACTCTTTTTCCGAAGAAGATATCAGAACCATAATCGAAGAAATAAGGAGCGAGGAGTACTTAGAAAACGTAATATTCATTTCGTTTATCTGGGAAAACTGCACGGCCGTGCGGAGGCTTCTTCCCCAAAATGAGGTTCAGTGGCTTTCATGGGAGAAGGTCACAGATGAAACTGTAAAATCCCTCTCCGACAACGGTATTGATCTCGACGTTGCCTATAATGTCCTTACAAAAGAGATTATAGATAAGCTTCATTCAAATAAAATAAAGATAAACTGCTGGACATGCGACAATAAAGACGACGCCGAAAGACTCGTACAAATGGGAGTAGATTTCATCACGACAAATATACTTGAATGAAACTGTACCTAATACAAAAACCGGGAAATCCGCATACCAATAAATAAATCCGAAAACTGCGGTATACTTCTTTCACACTTTCCACGCGCTTGCATACTTGCATACTCAGATGCAATTTAAATTGCAGTTTGTAAATTATACATATAAAAAAGTAAGAAAGGATGATAATACAACAATGTTACGATTATTAAAATGTCTGAGAGAATACAAAAAACCAACCGTTCTTACACTTATTTTTATCATCGGTGAAGCAGTCATCGAAACACTGATTCCGTTTATCACCGCAAACCTCATAAACGGGATTCAGGCCGGCATAGGCATGAATCAGGTGGCGGTGCTCGGAATAATTCTGATACTGATGGCTATGCTGTCTCTGTGTTTCGGAGGAGCCGCCGGACTTACGTGTTCAAAGGCATCATCTGGTTTTGCCAAGAATATACGTTCGGATGTTTTTTCCAGAGTACAGGAATTTGCCTTTCAAAATATCGACCGGTTCTCTTCCTCGTCTCTCGTGACAAGAATGACAACCGATGTCACAAATGTACAGATGGCGTACATGATGCTGATACGCACAGCGGTACGCGCGCCGCTGATGCTTATTTTCTCCGTAGTCATGGCCTTTATTATGGGAGGAGCGCTTGCCACATCCTTTGTAATAATAATTCCCGTACTTGTGTTTGGTCTTTTGCTTATAGCTCATAAGGCAATGCCGGCTTTTCGCGCCGTTTTCCGCAAATATGACAAACTTAACGAATCGATCGAAGAAAATGTGCGCGGTATGCGCGTAGTAAAGGGCTTTGCCAGAGAGGAATACGAAAAGAAAAAGTTCGGAAGCGCCGCCGAAAACATACAGGCCGATTTTACAAAGGCCGAGCGTATCGTGGCGTTTGATATGCCGCTGATGCAAATATGCGTATATTTTAACATGGTGTTTATACTCCTTGTCGGTTCAAAATTGATCCTTCGCTACAGCGGAACGGTAATAGGAGTAGGTGAAATCTCCGCCATGCTGAACTACGGCATGCAGATTCTCATACAGCTCATGATGCTTTCGATGGTTTACGTTATGCTCACCATGTCAGGCGAATCTATCAAGCGTATCTCCGAGGTGCTTGACGAACAGTCGTCTCTTTCAGAGCCGGAAAATCCGGTTTTTGAAGTAAAGGACGGTTCCGTAGATTTCGACGGGGTAAGCTTTTCATATTCTGAAGGCGCAGAAAGATATGCTCTGTCCGATATAAATCTTCACATAAAATCCGGAATGACCGTAGGAATTCTCGGCGGAACAGGATCGAGCAAATCTTCGCTTGTACAGCTGATTCCCCGACTTTATGACGCGACTGCCGGAACCGTATCCGTCGGCGGCGTTGACGTCAGAAAATACGACCTTGACACACTGCGCGGACAGGTCGCTATGGTACTTCAGAAAAACATGCTCTTTTCCGGAACAATACGCGAAAATCTGAGATGGGGAAACGAAAACGCGACCGATGAAGAGCTTGACGAGGTCTGCCGCATAGCTCAGGCGGACAGCTTCGTAAAAAGCTTTCCCGACGGTTACGACACCTTTATAGAGCAGGGCGGAACAAACGTATCCGGAGGACAGAAACAAAGGCTCTGCATTGCCCGCGCACTTCTCAGAAGACCAAAAATCCTGATACTCGACGACTCTACAAGCGCCGTAGACACTAAGACAGACGCTCTTATACGTTCTGAATTCAAAAAATATATTCCGGAAACAACCAAGCTCATTATTGCCCAGCGCGTAAGCTCGGTAATGGATTCCGATCTTATAATCGTAATGGAAGGCGGCAGTATATCCGCTGCGGGAACACACGACGAGCTGATGCGGTCCAGCGACATCTACCGTGAAATTTACGAACAGCAGACAAGAGGAAGCGAAGAGTCTGAATGATATGAATAAATAAAATGAATTATATAAATAATATATTGCTCCTCCAATTACTGAGCCGCATGGCGCAGACATACGGCCTACCGCAAAAATGCGAAAGGCAGAAAGGAAAGATACATCAGTGAAAAAGAAAAATAAAAATAATATCCCTGACAGCCCCAAAGCTAAATCGGGCATAAGCATACACACCTTCAGGCGAATTATCAAAATACTCTACGAAAGCTATCCGAAACTGATTCCGTTTACAGCGTTTTGCATCGTTTTTTCTGCGATTGTCAACGCAGTTCCGTCAATCTTTGTACAGAAAATATTGGCCGTGGTCACAGAATGCCTTGAAAACGGTCTTTCATCAGGCGCCGCGGGAATAGACTGGTCGGAAGCAAGCGGTAAAATCATTCCGCTGATTATCGCGCTTATTGTACTCTATATTTTATCAATTATATCCATGACAATCTACTCTCAGCTTATGGCGGTTATAACGCAGGGCTTCTTAAGCAAGCTCAGGTGCAGAATGTTCGACGGTATGCAGAATCTGCCGATCGGATACTTTGACACGCACAAGCACGGCGACATTATGAGCTACTATACAAACGATATAGATACCCTGCGTCAGCTTGTCTCACAGTCGCTTCCCCAGCTTCTGCAGTCAATTGTCATAGTAGCTGCCGTCCTCGGAATCATGCTCTGGTACAGCGTTTGGATGACGCTTATAGTCGCGGTCGGTGTTGCCGCCATGATTTTTGTATCAGGAAAAATCGGCGGGAGCTCGGCAAAATATTTTATACGGCAGCAGCGTTCAATCGGAAGCGCGGAAGGATATATACAGGAAATGATGAACGGTCAGAAGGTCATCAAGGTTTTTTCTCACGAAAAGAAAGCAAAGGAAGGCTTTGAAGAAATCAATGACCGGCTTTATCATGACAGCTATAAAGCGCACGCCTACGCAAACGCGCTCGGCCCGATTATCATGAATATAGGAAATATTCTTTACGTTATGAGCGCAATGCTCGGAGGAATATTCATCCTTTCCAAAATACCGAATATCTCTGTTTCCTGCATAGCCGCAGGTACAATCGGAGTATTATCGGTTGATATTCTTGTTCCATTTCTCTCAATGACAAAGCAGTTCACGGGAAACGTAAATCAGCTTTCGCAGCAAATCAATTCCATTGTCATGGGACTTGCCGGAGCAGAGCGAATCTTTTCGCTTATGGATGAAGCTCCGGAAACGGACGACGGATATGTTACGCTTGTAAATGCAAAGCTTGGAGATAACGGAGAAATTACCGAAACCCCGGAGCATACGGGCACATGGGCATGGAAGCACCCGCACGGCGACGGAACGGTTACCTATACGCTTCTGCGCGGAGATGTACGGATGACCGAAGTCGATTTCGGGTACGTACCGGGCAAGGACGTTCTCCACGATGTTTCGGTATATGCTGAGCCGGGACAGAAAATAGCTTTTGTCGGAGCCACCGGAGCCGGAAAGACAACAATTACAAACCTCATAAACCGCTTTTACGATATCGCGGACGGCAAAATACGCTACGACGGAATAAACGTCTCCAAGATTAAAAAGGCCGATCTCCGCCGTTCGCTTGGAATTGTTCTTCAGGACACCAATCTCTTTACCGGTACTGTAATGGATAATATCAGATACGGAAATCTCGACGCGACCGACGAGCAGTGCCGGGCAGCGGCGGAACTTGCAGGCGCGGATGACTTTATAAAGCGTCTGCCCAAGGGATACGATACCGAACTGTCCAATAATGGAGCCAATCTCTCCCAAGGCCAGCGACAGCTTATCGCTATCGCCCGCGCGGCCGTAGCAGATCCTCCTGTTATGATTCTTGACGAGGCAACCTCTTCAATAGATACTCGCACCGAAGCGATTGTTTCACGCGGGATGGATAAGCTCATGGAGGGAAGGACAGTTTTTGTAATCGCGCACAGACTGTCAACCGTTATGAATTCAGACGTTATCATGGTGCTTGACCACGGACGTATAATCGAAAGAGGAAACCACGATAAACTGATTGCCGAGAAAGGCACCTATTATCAGCTGTATACAGGAGCTTTTGAGCTGGAGTAAACAGATAAAAATAAAAATTATGCAAAGCTTTTTCAATATAATTGCTCTGTACCAAAACTCAATTGTCTGATTTCGATCGGACAATTGAGTTTTTTATACATGTTTTTATACATGTTTTTTTTATGTGTGTTTATATGTATTTTTTATGTGTGTTTTATGTGTTTTTTTATGTGTGTTTTTTATTTGTTTATATGTTTATACGTTTATAAGATTCATAACTTTTGAGACGGCAATTCGCCGTTGTCATTCGTACATTCTGAAACTTACAATATGTAAATAAATTGTAAAGAACAAAATGCTGTGTTGAAAAAAAAACGATTTGTGATATAATAACCGAAAAGCAATCGCTTTTCGGTCAGCAGGCTTTATTTCGAATTTTCTCTCTTTTCATGAAAGGATAAACCCAAAAATGAAATATACGTCTGAAACACGCGCCTTTCATCTCAAAACAAAATCCGGAGATATAAACAGATATTGCATCTTAACAGGCGATCCCGGAAGAACCGAAGAAATTGCCGGACACCTGCAGGACGCATACCATGTATGCACAAACCGGGAATTTTCCATTTATAACGGAAATATCAGCTATGCAGGTACAGGCGAAAAAAGCTCAGGAGTGCCGGTCACTGTATGCTCTACCGGAATCGGTGGTCCGTCGGCGGCAATTGCGCTTGAAGAGCTTGTTCAATGCGGAGCAGATACATTCATACGTATCGGTACCTGCGGCGGAATAGCCGAGAAAGTTATTCCGGGCGACAATGTGATTGCACAGGCATGTGTCCGGCAGGAAGGAACAAGCAGAGAATACGCGCCGATCGAGTACCCCGCGGCAGCGAATTTTGAAATAACGACGGCGCTCGTCCGCGCGGCGGAACAGCTCGGACAACGTTTCCATATCGGCGTAATTCAATCAAAGGATTCATTCTACGGTCAGCACGATACGGACCGCATGCCGGTATCGGAAGAACTGCGCGCAAAATGGACCGCTTGGAAAAAGCTCGGAGTTCTTGCAAGCGAAATGGAAGCCGCGGCCCTGTTCACCGTATCCGCCGCGCTCGGCGTAAGATGCGGCGCCGTTCTGCATACGATTTGGAACCAGGAACGATATGCCGCAGGCAAACACGACAAAGAAAGCCAGGATACAACGTCAGGTATTCTCTGCGCTATCCGCGCTCTCGCCCTCACGGCCGAACGCGACAGAGGCGAAAATACGCTTTGGACAGAAAAGATTCAAGATTCAAGTTATTTAAATTAAGATACATCTTTGCACCTATCGGCGCAAATACAAAGAAAGGGCATAATAACCACTATGAAAAACGACATATTTGCAAATATCGCCGCCGGAGGCATCGGCGGACGGAGCGAACTGCTTGAACAGCCGCAGCCAAAGGAAATCGATTTCCGCGGAATTGAGCTTTCCGAAACGGACGCCGCTCCTATTTCAGTTCCGAAAAAAATGGATACTATTGCCGAACTTACAGATGCGCTCAAAGCTGAGCGCGCAAAGTTTGCGCCGTATCTTGCCGATCACTCTCCGAAGATTCAGGAATTTCATGAAAAAATCGATATTAAAAACTTCACCTTGTACCGTGAAGACGGAAAGACGGAAAAAATTACAATTCCTCACTATGGCGCTCCGTTAGGCAGTGCGGAGCTTCTCTATGACTCTCAGTTTTCACTCACACCGGAACAGACGGACGGAAATCACGCGGTTTATATCTGCGTCGGCGGAGCCGACTATATCGCGCATGTATACATAAACGGAGTATGCGTCGGAGTACATGAAGGCTTTTTTTCTCCATTTGAATTTGAAATCACACAGTATGTAAACCGTGGTCTGAACACACTGAGAATCGAGCTGAAAAACGACTATGTTTTCATGGGAAGCCAGGGGGAAGACGGAAAAAGCCACGAAGGCGAAAAGATGTATGCCGCGACCGGAATAGGATGGGACGACGCCGGGACAGGATGGCATCACTGCCCGCCCGGAATGGGACTGTACAAAAACGTATACGTTGATGTTCGTCCGACCGTACACATCTCCGACTTGTTTGTACGTCCGCTCTGCGAATCTGATGAGGCGGAGCTTTGGGTTGAAGTCCAAAGCAGCACATACGGACAGAGAGACATATCCTTTGAGCTTTCTGTATACGGACAGAACTTTGAAAAAACGGTTATAGAAAAGCTTGCATACAATCCGTCGACGGTAAAAACGGTAGGTCTGGGAGATACCTTCTCCGCCGCAATAAATCCCGAACAGTACGGTGCGGGAATCCCTATGCCGGCAATGCACGGAAAAAATATCTACAAGATACGCGTACCGATGAAAAATTTCCGAAGATGGGATCTCGACTCGCCGTATCTATACTCCGCGCAGGTTACGCTTTTTGAAAACGGTAAACCGATGGACGCGGCAAAAAGTCAGTTTGGCATGCGCACCTTTACAGAAAATATGGACGAGGATGAAAACGGACTGCGCGGTATGTTTTTCCTTAACGGGCGGAGCATACGTCTGCGCGGCGCCAATACAATGGGATTTGAACAGAACGACGTTCTGCGCGGAGATACGGAACAGTTGATCGATGATATTCTACTTGCCAAGCTCTGCAACATGAATTTTCTGCGCCTTACCCAGCGGCCGGTACAAGACGAGGTTTATACCTGGTGTGACCGTCTCGGTCTTATGACGCAGACGGATCTTCCGCTGTTTGCGAAAATGCGGCGTACAAAGTTCGCAGAGGGAGTCAAGCAGGCGGAGGAAATGGAACGGCTGATCCGTTCTCACGCGTGCAACGTCGTAGTATCGTACATGAACGAGCCGTCTCCGAACGCCGGAAACGAACCCCACCGGCATCTGATACGCACAGAAATGGAGGAATTTTTCAAGGCATGCGATATCGCGGTGCATCTTACGAACCCCGACCGCGTAATCAAACATATAGATGGAGACTATGATCCGCCCTGCGAATCACTTCCGGACAACCACTGCTATACAATGTGGTATAATGGCCACGGAATCGACTTCGGCATGCTTCACCGCGGCTACTGGATGAACGTAAAACCCGGATTTTACTATGGATGCGGAGAGTACGGAGTTGAAGGACTTGACTTTGAAAACGTAATGCGTGAGGATTATCCCGCCGAATGGATAACCTCTCCGTTTGACCCCGGAAAAATTGTTGACGCCCAGACCGCGAATTTCTATTATTTCTTTTATGACGAACAGAACAGCATGTCCGGGTGGATTTCAGAAAGTCAAAAATTTCAGGCGTTCGGGGTGCGTGCAATGACGGAAGCGTTCCGCCGCGACAACCGCATGATTACAAACGCGATTCACCTGTTCATTGACGCATGGCCGAGCGGCTGGATGAAAACAATCATGGACTGCCGCCGTCAGCCTAAGCCCGCATACTTCGCCTACAGAAACGCGCTTGAGCCCGTAATGCTCAGTCTTCGCACCGACCGCTTCACTTACTACTGCGGAGAACAAATTGCAATTGAAGCCCACATCTGCAACGACACGCACAAATGCGGTACCGGCAAGCTCATTTTTGAGCTATATAAGGACGGAGAGCTTGTAAAACGCGGAGAAACAGCCGCTGAAATTTCCGAAAATCGCGCGGAGTATGCGGCAAGCGCAGTATTTACCGCGCCGCAGACAAGCGACCGCCAAAAATATACGCTTCGCGGAATTTTAACCGACAGCGACGGAAAGGTTACGGCATGGAATGAACAGCCTTTAGAGGTATTCGCTCATGTAAACATTCCGGACAGCGGTGAAACGGTACTTATAGAAAAGCTTACCGAAAGCACGGAAATCGCGGGAGAACTTGTACGCGTTAAAGCCTGCGGAATGTCGCCCGTTCACTTCGCGTCACGAAAAACAGGACATCCGGCGGTCGCGGAGTTCGAACCGGAAGACATAAGTTACTTCTATGACGCGGAGGAGGATATGATTACTCCGATCGTTACGCACACGTTCGAGGCGGACGGCTTTACGCCGATTCTTGTCGGCGGAAACACAGACGACGAGGGCAACTGGCACAAGGTAATGATTGCCGGAGAAAAGGAATGGAACGGAAAGAAATATGTCGTTTGCAACGTCGATCTGCGTACCGAAAATCCGATCGCGGAACGCCTGCGCGCCGCGCTGCTGAGATAAGGTCTGAACATAGAAATACGATGCAGAGACGTGACGTGTGCCTCCGGCGGCTTAAACCTTTTTGTAAAAAGTTTTAAGAATACAAAAACTTTAAAATGATTAAACCTGAAAAGCATTGAAAAAATGGGGAAGGGATTTTAAAATTCAGCGGAAAAAGTAAAAACAAATAATGCGAATTGAATGTACCTCTTTATAATTAGTTTTTCTAAACAAATCCGGATGAATACAGAATAAAGCGTGATATACAGTATACCTCAATATACAGTATACCTTGAGTCGGCGCCGGAATTCCGGCAGGTATTTATGTGTGCTATACATATGAATACCGGAAGATTCAGAGCTTAGGCTCTGCATCTTCGCCGGCTCTTTTTAATTATGTCTTTATTTTTACATTCATTTTACATAAACCACATTAGCATTTAACATTGATAATCTATCATACATATTATAGCTACGTATTCCGACACTTTAATACAATAAAATCCGGTTTTACAGAAGCCCCAAAGACTTCGGCAGTGTGTTCCGCGGAGTCATTGACAAAGATCCGAATCCTGCCGTGATAAGCCTCGGTTTTCTATCTGCCGGACAAGCAACATAAATATTTAAATACGGAGGAATCTATCCGAATGTCCATTTTCAACATTCTGAGCCTTCTCTGCGGTCTCGCTCTGTTTCTCTATGGTATGCAGGTTATGGGAGACGCGCTCAAGCGCAGTGCCGGCAACAAACTGAAAACCATCCTCGGAAGAATGACGTCCAATCAATTCAAGGGCTTCATGCTCGGACTTGTAGTAACGTCGATTATGCAGTCGTCTTCAGCTACGACAGTAATTGTAGTAGGATTTGTCAACTCAGGTACAATGACGCTAAGACAGTCTATAGGAGTCATTATGGGCTCGAACCTCGGTACGGCCATCACATCATGGCTCATCGGTCTGTCCAGCCTTGAAGGAGGAGACGCCGCTTCCTCCATAATTAATTGGCTGAAGCCGTCCTCATGGATTCCGATTCTCGCCATAATAGGACTATGTCTCAATATGTTTTCAAAAAAAAGCAGAAAAAAAGATGTAGGATCGATTCTTCTCGGCTTTACAGTGCTTATGGTAGGAATGGAATTGATGTCCGATGCTGTTTCGGCTCTCAAGGACAGCGAAGCTTTTCGCGCTATATTTACGATGTTTCAAAATCCGGTGCTCGGACTGCTGGCAGGACTTATTTTGACCGCGATTATTCAGTCCTCAAGCGCATCAGTCGGAATTCTGCAGTCTTTGACGACGACAGGGGCAATTACATACGGAGCGGCTATTCCAATCATTATGGGACAAAATATCGGTACCTGCGTAACAGCGATGATTTCATCCGCCGGAGCAAACAAAAACGGTAAGCGCGCCGCATTGATTCATCTGTATTTTAATATAATAGGAGCCGTTATACTTCTCGCTCTTTATCTTGTATTAAATTCGATATTTAATTTCCCGATTGTAAATCAGCCGATCGGAATGTGGGGCGTAGCTACAGTACACACAGTATTTAAAATACTTTCAATTGCTATTATCGCGCCGTTCTACAAGCAGCTCGAACATCTTGCCAAAATTTCGGTACGCGAAGGAACCAAAACAAGCGAAGTCAGCCTGCTTGAGGACAGACTTCTTGACACGCCGTCAATTGCCGCCGACTGCGCGGAACAGGTCACACGCAGTATGGCAGACATCGCATGTAAAGCTTTCAGCACCGCGGTCGGGCTCCTTGAAAATTACGATGAAAACAAAGCGGCTGAGGTACGGGAAGATGAAAATAAAGCCGACCTGCTCGAAGATTCTCTCGGTACATACCTTGTAAAGCTTTCAGCAAAAACACTTTCGGAATCCGACAGCCGAAAAGTTACGAAGCTGCTTCATATAATAGGCGACTTTGAAAGAATCTCTGACCATGCAGTCAATATGCTGGAATCCGCCGAAGAAATACGCGACAAAAAAATGACCTTCTCCGAGGATGCGATTTATGAGCTTAAAGTCCTGGCGGACGCGACAAATGAAATTCTCGGTCTCGCCTCAAAAGCCTTTAAGGAAAATGACCTGAATACTGCCGGTCTTGTAGAACCGCTTGAGCAGGTCATAGATCACCTTAAGGAGCAAATCAGACTTCATCATATTCTGAGAATTCAAAACAGCGAATGTACTATTGAACATGGATTTGTGCTGTCGGATATTTTGACAAACTTTGAAAGAGTTTCAGATCACTGTTCAAATATAGCCGGATGTATAATTGAAATTTCCCAGGACGACGCTTTGAATATGCATCAATATCTTGAAAATGTTAAGACAAGCGGAGAGGAATTCGATAAAATTTACAGACAATTCAGACGAAAATATTCGCTCAGCCTTTCGAATACCTCTGATATATCGGACTTATCTGGTATATCAAATAACCGCAGTCTCTCTTCCGCAAACTGACCGATTCGGAAATAAAATATATATGCAGGGTATAAAAACAGTAAACTATAAAAAATTTATAACTGTAAATAATAAGTAAGCCCTAAGTAATAGGTTAATCTACGAGAAACAAGTTGTTTTCAGGAGCAAGTTGTTTTCAGGAGCAAGTTATTTTCAAGAAACAAGTAAAATACAAAAAACATGTCTTTATTCTGAGAATAAAAAGACATGTTTTTTATTATTAAAACTCATGGTATATACAACGCAGAACCATAGTCCCGAAGTGTCCCCGGATATGTCGCCATTCTTCTGAGGGCATTTTCTTCATCGGTACAGTCTGACATATGATCATTTACAAACTTTATAATTTTTTCGCCGTCCTGATGAGTTTTCGGATCTCCGAAAAAGCACAATGTATCGCCGACCCGTGCTGACGCGCCCCCAATAAATCCGCTGTCATATCCGTCAAGCCTTATACCTCCCGGAGATATTTTGAGCACGTCGATTCCGCAAAGCTCAGCACGGCGGGCAATACCGTCATCCGTAGTTATAATTGCGCGTTCAGTCACGGCGCACACAGAGCAATGAGCATACCCCTGCCGAACATCGGCAACAGCCTCATTCGAGTACAGTGAAAGAATTTCCGCCGCGGTACTTTTGCGCCGGCAAAAAAGCATATCGCCCAGGCTCGGAGAAATAAGCTGCGCCGCATTTAAAGCCACATCATCCGGATAACGGCATTTTCCGCCGGAATTCGGCTCAGGCGTTTTTACAGGCACAAAAGATATAAAATCCGAATTCTTATCTTTGATGCATGTTCGGCCGCCTTCCGCCAATTTTAGCCCGCCTTCCAAAGGCTCATGATTAACGGCATAATAAGCTTCCGGACAAAATATTTTCCCGCAGCGATAAAACAACAGCATATCCGGATGCGACGCTACCGGAGCGTCATATCTGTCAAAAGCGGGCAGCCGTACAACGCCGCAGTTCCCTCTGCCGCCGGAGACAGCTTGGCAAAGCATATCTTCAAGCTCTTCCGGCAATGCTTCGCTAACGAAAAGTGTCATACCGTAATCCTTTCGCTTAAATCTTTCTACGACATATTTTCTACGACATATTTTCTACGAAAAAAGCGAGTCCACAGTACGGCATACACCGACAGCAAACTCACTTAAACAAGGCCGAAGCTGAAAAAAGTAAAATCAAAAACTTATGCACGAACTACCTTATTTGAACGCAGGCAGCTGGCGCAAGCATGAACTGATTTATGAGTACCGTTAGAAGTAACAATTCTAACCTTTCTTACATTCGGCTTCCAAGCTCTGTTAGTCTTGCGGTGAGAGTGAGATACATTACAGCCAAAAGTAACTCCCTTTCCGCAGATATCACATTTTGCCATATTTATAATCATTCCTTTCATGTAAACTTAAAATTTTAGCCGATTTCGGCCATGCCGCAATACAGGAATACAATTTATATTCCGAAAAGGCATATAATCTAAAACACCATCATAACCGACGGCGTTTTTTTACAGTAGTCATGAAGAAAAGCCGTACAGTACGCAAAGTACAGCAATCCAGTCTGACCTCGGCATACACGCCGATGATTAACAGAATTATTATACCATATTATTTGATGAAATGCAATACTTTTTTACCGAAAAGAAAATAAATATAAATATTATTTATTTTCTTTATTATCACTGTTTTTAACTTTATTTTTCTTTGAAAATGATATTTTATTTTCCTTACCCTCATGCAGCCGCTTGAGATTTTCCCGATGCAGAAACAGGACAAACGCCGCGGCGATAACAGCGATTATGATATGTGAACCGTAGCCTGTCATGTTATACAAAACGTACGGATATATAACCATGCACAGACATGAACCGAGCGATACATATTTGGTCGAGGCAACGGTGGCTACAAAAACCGCAAGCAATATCAGAAATACGAAAGGATTCTGGCAGAGAATCATTACAGCGACAGTTACAACACCCTTGCCGCCGCGAAAACCAAAGTATACAGGATATACATGACCTATAATACAGGCAAGTCCGGCAATGTTCGCGCCCCACGCTCCGCCGAGCATTCGTCCGACTACAAGAATACTGAGAGCCGCCTTTGCCGCGTCGCAAAGAAAAGTAACCGCCGCGGCGCCCTTCCCGTATGTGCGAAGCATATTTGTCATGCCGCCGTTGCCGCTTCCATGCGTGCGGACGTCGTCACGATACGCCAGCTTAGATATAATTACCCCAAAATTAAGGCTTCCAAGCAGATACGCGCCCGCGGCGGAAAGAATAATTCCCAAAATCCATAGAAACGGACTTCCGTAATTTTCAGCCATAATACCGAAAATTCCGTTGCTCCACAGTTTTTCAAATGTAATCATAATTAATACCCATGACTTTTCGCGTGAAAAAGTGTATTTGGAGCATAATTGTCTCCAGTTTCCACGCGCACACACATACTCAGCTTAAATATATTCAAGAATAAACTTTTGATACCGAAGTCTTTGACACCCCAAAATTAATCATCTCCGCGCCGCCGTATTGTAAGGGTTATCGGAGTTCCCTTGAATCCAAACACTTCGCGAATCTGGTTTTCAATATACCGCTGATATGAAAAATGAAACAGTTCGGGATCGTTGCAGAAGATAACAAACGCCGGCGGCCGAACTCCGGTCTGAGTTGCATAATAAATTTTAAGCCTTTTTCCACGATCTGTGGGCGGCGGAACACGTGTTATCGAGTCATTCATAACGTCGTTAAGCATTCCGGTCGATATACGCATGCAAGCCTGTTCATTTACATAATTTATAAGAGAGAAAAGCTTGGTGACACGCTGTCCTGTAAGAGCTGATACATATATTACCGGAGCGTAGGACATATATGAAAACGCAGCCGCGATTTTTTCGTTAAATTCTTTTACGGTCTTATTGTCCTTGTTTCCAATTGCATCCCATTTGTTGACAACGATCACAGACGCTTTTCCCGATTCATGGGCGATTCCCGCTATTTTTTCATCCTGCTCTGTTATTCCCTGAACGGCGTCTATCAGAATCAGGCACACATCCGCCCTTTCAACAGCTGCCTTGGAGCGAAGTACGCTGAATTTTTCAATTCTGTCGCTTATCCTGCTCTGCCGCCGTATTCCGGCCGTATCTATAAAGGTATATCTGCCGTACTCATTTTCAAACACAGTATCAACCGCATCGCGTGTAGTACCCGCTATCGGCGATACAATAAGTCTTTTTTCTCCTAAAATCTGATTGATCAGAGAGCTTTTGCCGGAGTTAGGTTTTCCGATCAGAGCGACCTTGACAGTATCCTCTTCCTCTTCATCCGCGGTTTCAGGGCAAAGCTGCACAACCTTGTCGAGAAGATCGCCGGAGCCGGTTCCGTGAACCGATGAAACAGGAATCGGATCATCAATTCCCAGCTCATAAAACTCGTAAAATTCCATCGGAAGCGCCCCGACGCTGTCAACCTTGTTCACGCACAAAACAATCGGTTTCCGGCTTTTTATCAGCATTGTAGCGACATCACGGTCGTTTGCCGTCACTCCGGCCGTAACATCCACCATAAATATAATTACATCAGCCGTTTCGATAGCCGCTTCAGCCTGAGCCCTCATATATACAAGCATCGTATCATCTGTTTTCGGCTCTATACCTCCGGTATCAATCAGAGTCATCTGACGTCCGCACCATTCTATGTCGTTATAAATACGGTCACGCGTTACCCCGGGAGTATCCTCAACAATAGAAATTCTTTTCCCGGACAATTTATTAAAAAGTGTTGATTTGCCTACATTCGGTCTCCCGACAATCGCAACTATAGGTTTACTCATAAATCTTCCCTTTCCATCTGTACAAATTATCCGGCAAGCACCGATCTTATAAAGTCGGCTCCGTCCGACTCACTGAAAACAACAGGTACTCCAACCCGGCCGGAAAGCTGATCCGGAGTCATTCCGTCAAGAAACAAATCGCGCTCTGCGCGAAGCATAACATACGGAAGAATCAGGCGTTTTCCAAGCGGCAGACCGTCAAGCTGCTCCGCGATATCTCCTCCGGTCAAAAGTCCGGCGACTGTAACGGTTTCTCCGAAAAAGCGGTTTTTAATCTTATATACATGAATCTTTATCCCGGTTTTTTCGCTAAGAGCTTCCGCAATAGACGAGATGAAACCGTGCGCGGCCTCGCCGGTAGCTATAGAAACCTCGTCCGCTCCGTCTCTGTCATACTCGTCCAGATAATCAAGCTCCCCGTAAAACTCGGAGCTCATCGAAGCAATCATTCCGACGCCGTTTTCAAGCTGGGGATAGCCGTCGTAATAATCCTCGTCCGGAATACGAATACCGGCCTTCAGATAAAATTCATCGGAACAATATGCAAGCCTTATCCCGCACCGCTTTTTAAACTCATCGGCAAACGCGTCTACCTGTCTGATAACCGCCGCGCAGTCCTCCGCCGTAAACTGTTCAAGCGGATATAAGCCCTCGCGGTGCTTTGTCAGCCCTGCCGGAACTACCGAAACACTGACAAGCTGCGGATAAAGCGCGGACAGCTCACGCAGAGAACGGTCAAGCTCTTCCCCGTCGTTAAGATTTTTGCACAAAACAATCTGCGCGTTCATAGAGATATTTGCCTCTGCAAACCGACGCATAATACCGAGTACTCTGCCGGCATTTTTATTGTTCATCATTCTACAGCGCAGCTCCGGATTTGTCGCGTGAACCGAAATATTCATCGGCGAACAATGCATCTCGGTAATCCGCTGTATATCCTGTTCTGTAAGGTTTGTAGTAGTTATATAGTTTCCCTGCAGAAAAGAAAGCCGCCTGTCGTCATCTTTAAAATAAATTGTATCGCGCATACCGTGAGGATTCTGATCGATAAAGCAAAATACGCACTTATTTCTGCAGCTTCTTTTCTCATCCATAAGAAAAGTATTGAATTCAAGTCCGATGTCGTCATACTCCGGTTTTCTTATTTCAACGTCAAAAAGCTCCGGTCCGCGGTGAATTTTCAATACAACCTTTTTTTCGGTTATTCTGAATCTGTAGTCAAGAACATCGCCGATATCGAATCCGTTAATAGATATAAGTATGTCGTGAGGCTTAATTCCCGCGCGCTGCGCGGCAGATCCGGCTTCAACCTCGGATATTTCAACCATAATAATTCCCCATAACAAAAACGCGGTTTAAACACATGATAAGAGTAATAAAAATAATTAAAATAATAAAAGTGATAAAAACTAACTCCGTCTAACGGAAAAGTACAACAAAAAACGGGCATACATGCTAAGCATGCGCCCGGTTTCAGTGAATCCTTACATGTAGACTCTGAATCTGATCAGACATGCGATATCTGATTCTCTGATCAATCAGTAAAAAAACGAAGCTTATTCGACATTAACTTTAATGATTTCCTTGCCTCTGTAGGTTCCGCAAGCCTTGCAAACACGGTGCGCAAGATTGTACTCTCCGCATTTCGGGCATTTAATCATACCGGGCATATCCAATTTCCATACATTTGAACGTCTTTTGTCGCGTCTCGCCTTCGATACTTTTCTCTTCGGTACTGCCATCTGCCGTACACCCCCTTAATTCTCTAATTCCTTTTACTTCTACAGTACGCCGATGCTAATAAGCTATTCCTATTCCTGCTCCCCATTATCCTCCGAATCCTCAAGAAGCTCTGCCAGACAGGCAAGCCGAGGATCAGGCTCATGTTCGGGACACCCGCACGCTCCGTCGTTTTTGTCCTTGCCGCATCTCGGACAAAGCCCGGCACAGTCCTCTTTACACAACGATTTAACCGGAAGCGAAAGCATAAGCTGCTCCACCACGGGAGAGGACACGTCAAGCATGCCGTCTTCAATTAAAAGATAATCGTCAACAACCTCGTCGGCATTCTCATTTTCAAGAGTACCTTTTACCGCAACCGTTTTGTTCAGCGAAACCGGCTGAAATCCATGAACCGTTTTAAGACACCTCGCGCATACAGTCTCAAACGGAACCTCAGCCGAAAGCTGCAAGCTGATATATCCCGATTTGTTTGTAACTTCTCCTCGCACCTCAAAGGGTTCATAAAAAACGATTTCCAATTCGGCAACAGGTTCAGGCTGAAGCATAAAAGATATTTCGATTCTGTCGCACTTGCCGGAAAGCATCGGAAACATATCGATTTTATAGGACTGTTTTATCTCTTCCACCTGACACCACCGTCTTCCTGCGGCTAAAACCGCGCTCCGGCGGACATCGCAGACGTCCGCCAAAGTCAATATGAAAAAGCAAAAAGAATCAATAATTTTAATCTTATAATTTTATATACCGATGACAGTATATAAAATGTCACAAAAGATATTATACCTTTTTATTATTGCTTTGTCAAGGGATTTTATTAAAAATATGACACGGCAAGTAATAATTTTATTATGCTTATTACACCGCAAAGTCTGATTTAACCGCAATGTTTCGAGGTTTTGCCTGCAAAATCGATGAACTTAACTGTGAAACGAAACTTGCCTCTTAAATCGCTTAGACTTAAGATATTATACCTAATCGTTTAACCTTAAGATATTATACCATAATCGTTTAGCTTTAAGATATTATACCTTCATCTTATATTTTTCCGACTGAACCCGGAACATCTCTGAATATTTTCCGCCTTTTGCAACCAGCTCGTCGTGACTGCCCTCTTCAATAAGACGTCCGGCGTCAAACATAAATATCCTGTCCGCAATACGTGTGGTAGATAGACGATGCGATATGAATATAACCGTTTTTCCCTCGGTATTATGCATAATTGACTGATTTAACGTATATTCCGCCACCGGATCAAGAGCGCTCGACGGTTCATCCATAATAACGATCGGAGAATCCTTTGCAAAAACTCTGGAAATTGCAATTTTCTGCGCTTCGCCCCCTGAAAGATTTGTTCCGTCATCGTTGAATTCACGGGTAAGGTGCGTTTTTATACCATCCTCCAGAGTATTCAGCTTACCGGTAAAATCTGCGGAAGCAAGAGCAGATCTTACCCTCTCGCCGTCGCTTTCCTCAAACCTGCCGTTCATGACATTTTCGGCTATAGACGCCGCGAAAATCTTATAATCCTGAAATACCGTTCCGATTTTGCGGCGGTAAGCCTCAACGTCATATTCCCGTATGTCAACACCGTTGTACAGAATTACACCGTCCGTAGGATCGTAAAGCCTCATAATGAGCTTGATAAGCGTGGTCTTTCCTGCCCCGTTATACCCGACTACCGCGATTTTGTCTCCGGCATTAACAGTAAGACTAACGTGCCGCAACGCGTCTCCGCCTCCGCCGTCCAAAACGGGAGCTTCATAATCCTGGTCATGATAAAGATATTTAGGATGAGACGAAAACTCATATGAAAAGCTGACGTCGCGCAGCTCAAGACTTACAAATTCGGGAAGCTCAGCTGTTCCGCCCTTTATCCGCGGCTCAAATCTCAGAAATTCAAGGTATTTTTCGATAAAAAGCGAATGCTTTGCATATCTTGTCAAACATTCAATCAAATTTGTAAGCATCCATCTGATATCCCATATTACAGTTACTGCGGCTGCAAAGCCTCCTACGGTAAGAGCTCCGCCCTCAAGCTTTGAAATCATATACAGAATTATCGAAAAGAAGGTAACCGTACCGATAAAATTCCAGCCGAGCGCATAAGCAAAAAAGTATTTTTTACCGAATTTAGCGTCAGTATCGGCTATCTTTTTATTGTTCTCATCATATTCTTTTGTCAGAATATCACCGACATGGCTGATACGGATTTCCTTTGCATAATCCGCAAGATGATATATACGGTTTATATACCGGTTTACTCTCCAGAGACCGGTTATCTCCTTGCCGTGATAAAAGCTTATCCTGCCTCCGATAAGGTTGCATGCAACCGTGACGCAGGAGGAAAGAAATAGAATAACCGCAATGATCCAGTCTATATTGACCATCAGTCCGAGCAGCGTAAACGAAGATATTATTCTCTTTATCAGCGTTCCGGTATCCTCAAGCACCTCGGCCGCGCGTGCGTCAGATTCGTTCATCGCCCACACAAAATCGTTGTAAAATTCCGGATCGTCGAAGCATGAAAGATCAAGTTCCCGCGCCTTGACAAAAAGCTCCTCGTGCATACGAAGATGGAGCTTCTGACGTATAAGCGGATTTTTTACGCATCTGTACCACCTGTTGAAAATGAAAAACAGAAAATATGCCAAAGATATAACTGCAATTATTTTCACCGCGTAGAGAAAATCCGAGCCGTTTTCAACGGTATTCAACAGCCTGTAAGTAAATATCGAATATGCGGACTGTATGATTCCCGAAAAGATGCCGTCAAGAAGCATGAACAGAAAAAATTCAGGGGTATATCTTGCAATTTTTCGTATCATAAACACGTTGTTCTTTATAATAACCGAAAGCTTCTGTCTCTGTTTTTTAGTCATTTGCGCTCACCTCGCTTCCAAGATAATTCTCCGCCTGACGCCTGAACATATCGGCATATTTTCCGCCTTTGGCCATCAGCTCGCCGTGAGTTCCCATCTCGGCAATCCTGCCCTCATCCATAAGGATTACACGGTCTGCAAGCGCCGCGGAAGAAAGTCTGTGCGAAATAAAAATTACGCTTCTGCCCTTGGTTGCCTTTATCATATTCTCAAACATATTGTACTCGGCAATCGGATCGAGAGCGCTCGACGGCTCGTCAAGCAAGACAAACGGACTGTCGCTTGCGAATACTCTCGCAAGAGAAAGCTTTTGCTGTTCTCCGAGAGACAACACCGCCCCCCTGTCGTCAAACTCACGCGTAAGCACCGTATCAATACCGTGCTCAAGCCTGTCAATTCTTTCGGAAACGCCGCTCGCAGATAATGCCGCTTCCACAAGCTCCCTGTCACCCTCCTTTTCAGGGCGCAGCAAAACATTGTCCCTGACAGTGAGCGAAAACATTTTATAATCCTGAAGAACAGTACTGAAACAGTCTCTGTACGACATGAGGGTATATTCTTTGATATTCCGTCCGTCCATCGTTATTTCGCCGACAATCGGATCATAGAGTCTCAGCAGAAGCTTTACAAGCGTAGTCTTACCCGAGCCGTTGCTTCCCACCAGGGCGATACGTTCGCCCGGATGCAGATCAAAGCTGACGTTCCGCAAAACGTCTTTATCGCTTCCGTCATATCTGAAGGATACATTATGTACGCATAGCCCGCCGCCCGAGCTCGGGGCCTCCAGCTTACCGTCCTTGATTTTCGGTTCGTAATCCAAAAAGCAGCGGACATCCTCCAAAAACAGCGAATGTTCTCCGAATTCCGCAAAATTCTGAACAAGATTATTAAGGCAGAATGAAATCGTACCGATTCCGCCGATAACGACTATGCAGTCGCCGAGCAGCATTCCTCCCTGATCGCTTCCAATACACATGGCACTCCAGACAGAATAAAGAGTTGCTCCTAAAATCGTCACTAACTGCAGTCCGCAGTCCTGTATAAAACCGTATGCCGCTATCCTCAATCCGTATTTGTTTACAATTTTCCGGTACTCATCATAGCTCTCACGAAATTCGCGAAGCATGTTTATGTACATTCCGCCGACTCTCATCTCTTTAGCATATTCGCCGAGATAAAAGGTTCTGCGCACATACTCCATTCGGCGGTTAACGGTTTTCTTCTTTATCTCCATATCATGATTCGCCACATTTTCAAGCCTTCTGAAAATGCCGAGAACCAGCGGAAACAAACCGAACAAAATAAGCCATGGATCAATTGTAAAAAGCAAAAAAGAATTTGCGGTGAGCGCAATTACCCTCGCAATAAGATCATAAAGGGTATACATTACTTTCATAATGCGGTCATATGCCTCATCCATAGCTCTTACATATTTGTCGTAAAATTCCGGATTTTCATAGCATGCAAGGTCTGCCTCGGCGGACTTGCGCAGCAGCATTTTTTCTACATAAGCTCCGATAGCCCGTTGCTTAACAGGACCGATAACCTGCCAGAACCAGTTCATCCCGGTATATGTAAATACGGTAATAATACCGAGAACCGAGACATAAACCATCAATGATTTTATATTCTCTCCGGACTGTATTCCGTTTACAATCTTCCGCAACAGATAAGACTCGGACAAAAATCCAAGAATTCCGTAAACAAACGAAGAGGCAAGATATATTATAAGATAGCTCGGAGAAGACTTCCACAGAATTTTCAACGCAAATAAATTATTTGCCGCGGTACGCTTTAACGGCAGTTTCTTTTTTTCCTTTCCGTCCTTGCTTTTCTTTTTTTCTTTTTTGTCTTTCTTTGCCGTATTAACCGAACAGTAATTCTGTTCTTTTCCTGTTTTCTCGGACGCTTTGTTTTTCCTGCATCTCATCCCCTTTCTGTTTCTGTTGTGTGTTCCTTTGTCATTGCCGTTTTCAGCCTTTTTTTGTTTTTCTTCCATGTCATTAACCGTACCTTTCATAATTAAAGAGTAAAATAAACAAATGAAGATGTTCCGCCGTATCATAACCGCGGCCTGCAGGGCTTCAGACCCGCATATCTGCGGATTACACTTCATTTTTTGATTGGATACCAGCCAAGTCCAAACCGAAAGCACCCCATTGACCGACTTTCAGATTTTATAAGACCTATGCCATATGACCGTTTTAGATTCATCTTAAAATGCCGGCTTTGTACCGGAACGCGGAAAAAAACTTATGTTTCTTTTTGATCAGTCCTTTCAAATCGCAATTGTTGTCGAATTATAGATAATACTTGTATGTATTATATCTCAAATGTGTAAAACTGTCAACTGAAATTTAAAAAATAAATAAAAAAATATAAAATTAACAGATAATGATTTAATACTCGGTAAATTATCGTCATAAGGCGTTCAGACGACTGTCGGGACCACTACCAGAAAAAGTGAGCGGAATATACCGCCTGTAGAGGCAAACCCATTTACACGCAAACGTCTTACATGCAAATGTCTTTACATGCAAATATCTTTACATGCAAACGTCTTTACATGCGAACGTCTTTACATGCGAATGTTTTTACATGTGAATGTTTTTACATGTGAACACCTTTGCGTGCGAACGCCTTTACACGTGAACATCTCTACATGCTAACATTTTTTAATGCGAGTGTCTCTACATATGAAAATCTTACTGACGGGAACATTTCTCTTTTTGTTATGAGGATTCTCTGATTAAAAAAATACCGCAAATATATGATTTGCGGTATTTCTTAGCGATATTGCTTAATCGTATTATATATTATTTTTTATTCTTAGCAAGCTCTTCACGAATATAAGCAAGAGAAGCAATTTTCTCCCTCGTCTCCTCCACACTTAAAAGCTTGGTATTGTTGGAGTTGAACTCGGTAAGCGTATTTCTTTCAGTATTGCCCTGATTAAAGTATTTATCATAATTAAGTCCGCGCTTATCGCACGGAACCCGATAAAAATTCCCCAAATCTACAGCATTGGCGCATTCCTCATTCGTAAGCAATGTTTCATACATCTTTTCGCCGTGGCGGATACCTATGACCTTGATATCCTTTTCATCTCCGCCGAAAAGCTGCAAAACCGCCTCAGCCTGTGTCCGTATAGTGCATGCCGGAGCTTTCTGGACGAGTATGTCGCCGCTTTCTCCATGCTCAAATGCAAATAAAACAAGATCAACCGCCTCTTCAAGGGACATAATAAAGCGCGTCATGCTGCCGTCTGTAATTGTTACAGGCTGTCCTGCGCGAATCTGGTCAATCCAAAGCGGAATCACAGAACCGCGTGAACACATAACATTGCCGTAACGCGTACAGCATATCTTAGTCCTGTCCGGCGAAACGGTTCTCGATTTGGCTACGATAACCTTCTCCATCATTGCTTTGCTTGTCCCCATTGCATTGACAGGATAAGCCGCCTTATCGGTGGAAAGACAGACGACGTTTTTAACTCCGGCCTCAATCGCGGCGGTAAGCACATTTTCCGTGCCCAGAACATTGGTCTTTACCGCCTCAATCGGAAAAAATTCACATGAAGGAACCTGTTTAAGCGCCGCAGCATGAAATATGTAATCAACGCCGTTCATGGCATTGCGCACCGATTGAATATCACGCACATCTCCGATATAGAACTTAATCTTTTCTGACGCTTCCGGCATCTTCACCTGAAATTCATGCCGCATATCATCCTGTTTTTTCTCGTCGCGGGAAAAAATACGAATCTCTCCGATATCCGTGCAAAGAAAACGGTTAAGCACAGCGTTGCCGAAAGAGCCTGTCCCGCCGGTGATCATGAGAGTTTTATTTTTTAAAAGTGACATTGTGTTTTACCTCCTAAATATCCAAATTATTTTTTTATCAAAAGTATTAATAATATAGGTTATAGGTTTGCATAAGTGTATTTAATATATGTAAATTTATCTCTTAAACATATAGCTTTTCAATCGTTTATACTCCTCAGATCTTAAGTTGCAGATTAAGAAAATTCCACCAGTTATTACGACAATAATAATTGCCTTTAATACTAACATTCCAAATGAATCGCCTAAATACTTTATCGCGAAACAACTTAAAACAAAAGCAACAGCTGTCTCCAAGAAATAAATGAACTGTTTTCTCCAATATATGAATTGACTTCTACCAAAAATCTCTTTTGAAATAATTTTTGGCTCGTACCAAAAATTCGTAACAATCAAACTTATTACAGTGGCTAAGAATATTCCAAATACACCCCATAATAAGCCAAAAACAATAGACAGCAGAATATTAAATCCGGATCTTATTAATACCAAAATCCTTACCTTGTCAAACAATCCATTAGCTTCTCTAAACATCCACACAGGTGAAATCGCATTTGTAATATAAAAATTGAAAGAGATAATAAATACCGTTGCATCCTCAAAAAGATACTCTGATCCTAACCATATTGCAATTAGATTGTTAAACAATAAAGAAAAACCGACAAATCCCAAAGCGGCAATTCCGTGATATGGTAATAGCATCATATCAAATAATGCAGATTGCTCCTGTTTTGCTCCTTTGGCAGCCTTATTTCCTATTCCAGCTATTAATGATGTATTTATTATTGCTATAAAACCAGTAATTGCAGAAACTACTGTATAATAATTTGAATAATAACCAACAGCTATAGTACTTACAAGTACAGAAATAAGTATATTATCTGTACTATTAATTAATACAGTACCTATTTTATACAGAAATACAGATAGAACATGTTTCTTTATGCCTTGCGTATCAAAGTAAATCTTTTCCTTTTGCTTGAAAATATCATTATGCTTCTTATTGCATATACAACTTAATATTGTATTAGAAATAACAGTACTAACAACAGTAGCAACTATGTAGATATAATAATTCTTCCATATGAATAGCACTATTATATGCATTAGCTGAAGAATAAGATTCGCCGATAATGTTACTAACTTATGTATTCTTTGTTCTTGATATGCTGAAAGTAGCGCAACCTTATATGCAACAAAATAGGAGGATACAGTATTGATTAAAAACAGAATATAATAAATGGTAAGGTCAATCGATGACAAGTTACTCTTAATAAAAAATGGCAAAAATGGCAAAAGACATAAGCCTGCCAAAAAAACGCAAATCGCAACAATATAATAAACCTTTTTAAAGTACCTCAGCATTGAAGCTATCAACTTTTTATTATCATCAGCAACAGGTTTATAAAGTGAATAAACAACTGCTGTATCTAAGCCCAATTCTGCCGAAGATAAAATCGTCAAGATATTAGAATACAACCCATTAATTCCTAAATAATCAGCGGAAAGAAAAATTAAAAAAATTTTTCTTCCAACGAAAGATATTATTAAAATTCCAATTTGAGCTAAGTAACCGTAAATTACGTTTAGCTTTGCATTTTTTGTTCTTGAATTTTCGCTCATCTTTTAATAATCCACCTGAACCTATTAATATTTCTTCTAAGTACCAGATGCTTCGGCAAAGTAAATGTACCGGCTGTATATTTTTGATTTAGTTCTTTTACCGTCATTCCATTCTCATAATCATGCCAAAACTCCGCAAGTTTTTGCTCATCAATTTTAAATGGTTCTTTCAAGCATTTATTACCTCTGATTGCTGTATCGATATTTGATTTTTCAACATATATTGTTTTTTTCACCAAATTTATTAGTTCTTGTCTTTTTCTGGAGTTAATAATAATCAGACTTGTGCCTTTATTATAATTTATAGATTTAAAGTTATGGGCTTTATATCCCCAAAAATCTGCTAATGTGATGTCTGATTCTCTGTGTAGCGTAGTATATCTGCATTCATGGCAACTTTCTCTTAGTGAATAACCCACATTAAAAAGATTGAAATAGTCATCATAAATAGTTCTAACTTGATATTTAGTTCCGTCTACAAAATCAATTTTAACAAACGAATAATCCCAATAAGGATCTTTATATCTTAAATTAACATTGTTAATCTTTTTGTGGAAAAGATTAAAATAGTCGTCAAGTATCTTGTTTGAAGGAACGCCGTGACATACTAAATCAACCATAAAAAGATTATAATAGTCTTTACCTAAATAGCTTTTTAACGCTGCGTTCTGACACGGAGTCCCACTAAATAAGACCTTTCTGCCAGTAGATAATTCATGTTTTATTATTCTATAAATATCTCCAGTATTACTTTGTGAATATTTCGACCCTCTCAGTTTTTCTAAATCATTCACATTATCACACATGACATGATGCGGATGAAATTGCTCATCCCAAGCTACACCTGCTACAACGCCGCCTTCTTCTAACAGCTTCTCTGCAATGAGGGTAAAAATACCACCAGAAGATGATTCCTTACGAACTTTTTTATCATGATTCCACGCAGCATAAACTTCTTGAACTGTTGAACGGCATTGCTTTTCTAAATTTGAAGGGCATTTTATTTCGCATAAACCACAATTAATACATAACGATTCGTCAATAATAGGAAAAACAAATCCATGCAAGCCTTCCTTCAATTTTATCGCTTGCTCAGGGCATATATTGGTACACATACCACAACCAGTACATTTATTTTGTTCGCATATTGTATCCATTATATGACCTTCTCCTTAAAAACGGCTGGAAGCTTATCATAATAGTTATTTTCAAAATATGGCTTCAATGTTTTATATTCTTCTCTTATATAAAGCTTCTTTGCCAATTCATAAGCCTCTTCCAAATCTTTAGCCAAATATACATGATCATCGTATACACCTTTAAACCAGTCAGCTCCGGTCACAACTTTATGATCAGTTGTTTTAATTATAACAACTGGTGTTCCGGCAATTAAAGACAAGATCGTTCCATGATACCTATCGGTAATCATAACCTTAAATTTAGAATATCTTTCAATTTCAGAAAATATGAATTTTTCTGCTTCTTTAACTACTTGCCTTCCCTTTGTTGTATCAGTTCTATCGATTGAAGCAAACGCTTTACATTTGTTTTCTAAAACTGCTAACTCCTCGTCACTATAATACTTCTCTGTGTCATTTCGCAGGCAAAAAATAATGCCCTCTCGATTATGATTTGATTCAAATGTTCCAATCAAAGTGGTAACAATGTCCGGATAACAAGCTTTATTTATATCAGGAAACATTTCCTTTGCCATTTCAAATGAAACATTATCTCTTGCAAGGAAAAGCATTTTAGTATGACTGTTATAAACCTTGGAGCATAATTCTTTTCTTTCATCTGTTTGAAAAAAAATAGTTTGAGGCATCATTAGTATTCTTGAGTTAGGCAATGCCTGAATAACTGCTTGGTGCATTAAATCAGCAAATCCGCCCAAATCGGTCGTTGTATAACCCGATTGAAAGACAACAAAATCTTTCTCATCGTTAAAAGCTTTTTTTAATTTATTCAAGCATGAAAACTTTGTATTTACTAATGAATCCGTTTCAATTTCAGTAACATGATATTCAGGATAATTCTTTTTAAGCCATCTTCTGATACATACACCTTGCGCAAGATCTCCCAAGTTTCCATGAGCAGGAATACCACAATAATAAATTATCGGTTGCATTGTTTTTAACCCTTTGCGTATATTCTTACTATATTTATACTTTAAAAGAATACTTTTGACACTTAATTTTAATTCTCTTGTAATTGGGTTATGTAATAGTTTATATGTAAGACTCATATTATCCTTTCTCAATAACATTATAGAATTTCTTTATACAGATTAATGTATTCTTTGATCATATTGTTCATATCAAACAATTTAGCCCGTTCAACACAGGATTCCTCAGAATACGGATGTGTCTCGCAAATCCGAATAATTTCTTCTTCCATAGCGTTTATATCATCGCAGTTTACAACCGCCCCTGTATTATCACTCAAAATTTCTGGACTTCCTCCAGTTTTGAATGTCAATACTGGCGTACCACAGGCAATTGCTTCCATATTTACTGTAGGATAATTTTCTTCCCTTGTCGGATTAACAAACAAATCTGCAGCCGTATAAATTTCGGCAAGTTCTGTTTGATTCTGCGTTCTGTGAATAGATATAATGTTGTCCGGCAGCAACTTGTCCGTACTGTCGTCTGTACCAACAAGCACAATTTGATATTCTGGCGGAAGCCGTCTCGAAAGCTCAACAAACACATCCAGCCCTTTACGCTTCCCCCAGCCAAATGCAACTCCCAAAACAATATGCTTTTCAGTGATTCCGTACCGTTCTTTAAAGCTGCTTGAGGTCGGTTTGAATATATTTAAATCAATGCCATTGTGTATAACCTTTACCGAATAGTCTTTTAAAAACGATTGTTTTACTAAATCCGCCAGCCATTGCGAAGGGGTAACAATTGTCATGTTTTCGACCTCGGTAAACCATTCCTTCTTAAGCTTCCACATAGTTTTTGTCCGATCCACCAAGGCTGCCGGATATTCCCTGTATTGCGGGCAATCGTAACATCCTGTTTTCCACTTATCACACTTTACCATGGTAAAGTGTGGACACTGACCGGTAAACGCCCAGCAATCATGCAGTGTCCATACTACAGGGATTTCATACTTTTTTATAAACCTGAACAGCATAGGGAGATTTATGTACCAACCATGTAGGTTATGGAGGTGAATTATATCCGGTAAAAATTTATTAAGCCTATTTAAAAATCTTAAGGTTGAAAAAAAAGAAAAACACCCGTTTAAACCGCTTATTTCAGCAAGTCTTATGTGCAAATTACGTGTAAATCGATTGCCTATAACAATATCTTCTTTTTTATGTTTTTTTGAATTATCACGACTTTTGGGGTAACATACAATAGACTGATTTCTATCATCACGCGACCTTTCAGTAATTTCAAGCATCATTTTACCAGTACTACCGAAGTTACAAAAATTAATACTTACTATTTTCAAAATTACACCTCAATTATGTATATTTTGTTAATTTCACCCATTGTTATGAACAGTTATATTCTATAATACTTTTTGAAACAGATTCAGGAGATAGTTTATCCAATATTTCTTTAGGACATTCATACTTATCTATTTCCGATATATCGGTTATTTTAGCTTTAATATCCTCTTTGTTATTACTGCATATTACAAACCTGTTATATTGCAACAAACTATCTGTCAATTCATTCTTATGTGCACCGTCAACAATTACCAGTATAATCTTATTTGTACCTGTCTGATAAAACGTTTTTCCAGGTATTTGCATACAACTATAATTTAAAAGAGAAATTGTGTTTTTATATGAACTTTCAATTTTCGTAAGTTCGACAGGTGAAACTCTACCGTAAATTTTTACGTTTGGGGTTTCAGTAAGATTTATATCACCATTCCCATAAATATTTAAAACATATTTCCCACCAAGCTCGTTAAATGCGTCGTATAAAGGCTTTATGTTTCGTATTGACGAATAATAATTCCCCGCATATATAAATTTACTGCTATTTTCCGTGATTTGAGAGTAACCTTTTTTGTTATGTAAATATGCCAAATCGACAAATCGCATTTTTCTCTTAAATTCAGGATAGAGTTTAGAATTTATTTCAAAAAGCGTTTTTGTTCCGAAAACAATCTCGTCTGCTTTTTTATAAGCATTTTTTTCAAGCAAATAAAAAGGCTTTCTTTTAAGATTAAATTGTTCAGGCATTATTCCAGAAAGAGCTATAGGATCACTCCAATACTGAATATATTTTAATCCTAAGTATTGTTTCATAATTTCATTGCAAACAAATATTGCCTCTAATGAAGGTGCATGTGAGACTAAAACAGTATTATTATCAACTTTAATTTTTTGGGGGATAAGTCTTTTATAATTTAACAGATGTAACATGCCTTTAAACATATAAAATAATTTTTTATATTTATTGTCTGAATTCCCGAATTTACTTTTTACAATGTATAAATCATCTACTTTATCGGTATAATATTTGCTTATATTTGCATAAGCATCATCAGTTTCGCAAATTGCAATAAAGCATACGTTATACCCACCTTTTTTTAAACCATATATAATATTTTCAGTTAATATATGTGTAGAAGTTACCTTTTCAGATAATACGTTTATTTCTGATACAAAAATTATACGATTTTTCAAATTGCTTCTCCTTAAAAACTTCTGAAAAAGAATACCAAATAACTACGGGTACTAATTTAATAAAATCATAAGGTTGTCCAACGCTTATGAAATTCAATAAATTCATAATAAAAATATAATCAAGAAAAGTGTATTCCCGTTTCCTGATGATTTTTAATATAGGATAAATAATATAGATAATATAATATGGTATTGAACCAACTATTCCCAAGTCCATAAAAATCTGCAAAACCGGAAAATCTAAGTACTTATCTTTATATCCAAAACCAAACAATAGTTCCTTAAAATTCATTTCGGTTTGGATTTTCTTAAAAGCCTCTATGCGTAAATTTCTACGTGTTAAAGCAGAAACTTCAGCTTTATAATTTAAGTCTAACCCTATAAAGCTTTTTATACCTCTTGTAAAAATATCTTCAACACTATTAAAAGCATTTCTTAATTCAGGAACATTAAAAATTATCATGACAATGACCACAATCATAAAAAAAATAAACTTTTTTTTCCAACGCTCTTTATTCTTTGCAGTCTTAAAAAAATAAATAACTATAACCAATATAAAACCCAAAATCGCTGTTCTTGATACAGCAGATAAAACGTTAATCAATACAACAACTATAAGGACAACATTCATTACAATATAAATAAGCCTTGACTTGTAATTATAAAAAAACAGCGAATAAAACAAAAAAGCAAGTATACTGAAAGCTATTACAGGATAATTATTTGTGTATCCTATGCCTTTTCTGTTATATAGTTGGTTTCGACTTATATTTTCAACAAATAGCATAAAGTTTATGAATATTCCAATTAAATAATAGTATCTATTCCTGCTAAAAATTTCAGCTTCATTGCTATCAGAAAAAATCAAAAAGGTAATAACAATAAATAAATAAAAATGGTAAATGTAATCGTCTACTTTGCCTTTATCTATTGCTAAGGTAATAATTATTAACTGATATAGTAGCAAAAAGAGCAATATTGGTTTAATATCCTTTTTTAAAATATATCTAAGATTCTTTATAAATGGCAAAATTGATGCAAAAATTATTACTCTCGTTATACCATTATTTTCTACACTTAAAAGTGCTGATAGAATCCAACCAAATGTTAATCCAAATATTAACAGTGTTACTCCTAATTGTTCTCTTTTAATGTAGTTCATCAAAAACTCCAAAATTAAAACATTAATACTGACTCTTATTATTTTTTATAATTTCTTATTTCACATAACTATTAACCATAAAACAGCTGAAATCATATTATTTTTATGTCTTTTTGTACCAATCATTTTTCAATATCTCCGCCTTACTGCATACGCCGTTTTTATATACATCCGGATTTTCCACACCGTTCAAAATTTTTTCCGCTAAATAAAGAAATTTCTTCGATGCATTTTCTGCATTCCACTCATTTACAAGCGTATCATATGCATTTTCAGATATTGTTTTACGCTCATCATGATGTTCCAGCATCCATTTTACCGTGGTATAAAGACTATCCAAATCCTCGCTTTTATATATATAACCATTCTTTCCGTTTTCAATCAAAAATGGAACCGAACCGATTGCATGACTTGCAACTACAGCACAAGCTGAATTCATAGCTTCATTAAGAACAGCACCCCATCCCTCGTTTCTATCAGAGGTAAAAAGAAAAATTTCACTTCGCTCCATATATTCTCTAACTTTTTCAGGCTTCATTGCGCCAAGCATATGTACGCAGTCACAAATATTATAATCCTTAATCATTTTCTTTAATTTATCTTCCAAAATACCATTACCGATTATATTTAAACAAAAACTAAATCCCTCTTCCTTCAATTGTCTTGCTATTTCAATAGCAGCATCAGGATGCTTCCATTCTATGAGTCTTCCGACCCATAGAATGGAAGCACGCTTCTTCGAAGCGAGCAATTGATCTATATCGTCGTATCGCTTTACTTCAGGAAAATAACCCCATTTATAGGTTTTATTAATAAAGCTACCGGTTTTAGCATAATCACCAGCTGCATATGCGCTTGCGCAAAGCATATATGTATTCGTTGAAAATGCGTTATTCCAATGGTACTTTATAAATCTCAAAGGGAGTTGAAGCAGCTTACGTCTGTTCTTATAGATTCTTTCGGAATATCGGAACGTCAGCTTATTCTCACGAATTCTTGTTCGTATCATTTTCTCCGGCGCACTGCCCGTTATTACTACATCCGCATTATTAATTAACTGCATACATTTATCATACGATTTTTTATCTGTATAACTATTTATTACATACTCCTGTAAATCTGTACTCCATCCCATATTGATACGTTCCGACTCCATAGGCATTGTCTGGATAAAGACGAATTGTCCTTTGGTTTCTTTATTCAGAGCAGCTGACAATGCGCTTTGATGATGATTGTAATAATTTGAAACAAAAACAATATTCATTTATGCTCCTCAGTATACGGATATATAATCACCTATTGCGGTATTAAGTGACAAATCGTTATCCGATATAGATAATTGTGAATTTGTCAACATGCTTTTAATCGTTGAAATATCCCCCGCATCAACAATGTTTTCTTCAGGCACACTTTCCACACTACCTCCTGTTCTATAGGTAATACAGGGCGTACCGCAAGCCTGAGCTTCCAAATTCACAGTAGGATAATTATCCTCATATGTCAAATTTAAAAAAACATCCGCTGTTGTATACCATTGTGCAAGCTCTGTAACGCTGTCAGTACGCTTTATTCCTATAACATTATCTGGCATCTTTTTTAACTGTCTATCAGACAAGCCGATTAAGACAATCTGATACTGCCTGTCCAAAAGATCTAACAGTTTAATAAAATCATCAAGTCCCTTTCTTTCATCCCATACACTTGCAACGCCTAAAATAACTTTCTTATCTGTTAACCCATATTTTTTACGTAAATCACTTTCTGTAGGCTTAAAAACACTCAAATCAATTCCGTTATGAATTACTTTTACAGGATACTTCTTAAGAAAAGATTCACTTACCAAATCAGCAAGCCACTTTGACGGTGTAATCAAAGTCATGTCTTTTATTCCGCTGAACAAAGCTCTTTTTCTTTCAAAATTTGATTTGCAGTGATCTGCAAGTATGCTTGAAGGATAACAATGCTTTTGTACGCAGTACGAACAATGTGCTTTCCACTGTTCGCACTTTACTATGGTAAAGTACGAACAGTGTCCGGTAAAAGGCCAGCAGTCGTGAAGAGTCCATATAATTCTTTTATTACAACTTTTTAAGTAATTAAATAATATTTCAATATTAATATAATATCCGTGTATATTATGCAGGTGAATTACGTCCGGATCATATTCCTTTACCCATTTTATAAAATCATTTGTTGCTTTTTTACTTCCAAATCCCGAATTATCAAACAACCGTGATTCAAGCGCATGAAGTTTAACGTCAGTATTAGAACCAATTCTGACAGCGTATTTTTTGTATTTTTCCGGAACTGTTTCGCGCCCGTATACAATTTTGCATTCGTGTCCGTTTGCTGTCAATACATCCGCTATATCTGTGCATATCCGTCCCGTACTGCGTATACCGCATACCGAATTAATTTGCAAAACTTTCATATCTTAAACATTCCTCAAATTGTTTCAATACCGACTTTTTAGTAAATTTATTAAGGTAATACTCCCTTGATTTCCTGCCCATTTCGTCTAATCCGAGCGACATGCACATATCTCTGACTGAATTAGCCAAAGCCATATAATCATTTGCAGGAACTGCATAGCCACAATTGGCCTCGCTAATAATAAATTGAGCTTCCCCATCAATTGCACCGATAATCGGCTTACCTGCCGCCATATAACTCTGCACTTTTCCAGGAAGAGTCAGGCTGAGATCCAGGTCTTTCTCCATAGTAACGAGCATGGCATCTGCCATTGCATAATACTTTGGCATATCCTCCATGGGCTTTCTGCCATGGAAAATTACCGGGACATCCAGCTCCTTTGCAAACCGTTTCATGCTGTCAAGCTCTTTCCCGTCTCCGACAATATGCCAGCGAAGATTTTTTACATCCTTACATAGCGCTGCAGCTTTGATGATGGTATCCACGCTCTGTGCAGCGCCGATATTGCCAGCAAACATCAAGTCAATGAACTCATCCGGTTCTTTTCTGCACTTATCGGGAGAAAATGTATCTTCGGCATACTGGGGAAGGTACGTTGTTTCTGAGATACCAAATTCTTTTTCAAAGTAATCTGCAAAAGATTTTGAAGTAATCAGAATTTTATCTACAGCACGATAAATTTTTTTGGATTTTCGATGAAACCACTTATATATTAAGCCGCCCTTAATACCGCCGGCCGATAAACTTGCCGGCCATAGGTCAAGGCAATATAATACAGATTTTTTATTCCATTTTCTGGCATATCGAATTCCTGCTTGCGCCATAATTACGGGAGAAAGCTGGTTAATAAATACTACATCGTAAGATCCGTCAAGCTTTGAAACATATCTTGTTGATGCAAAACAATAACTATAATAGTTCCAAAATCTATGAATACTGCCGGTTTTACGCGGATGAATCTTGCATCTATGAACTTTTACACCGTTTATTATTTCATCCTGTTTATCCTTATCATGATATCCTTCATAGATTTCACCCATTGGGTAATTTGGAGTACCTGTCACTACAGTAACTTTATGACCTTGTTTTACAAGTTCTTCACAAATATCTGAAATACGAAAAGGTTCAGGATAATAGTACTGACAAATAACAAGGATTTTCATTTCTCCACCGTCTCTTTTTCCTGCATTTCGTGTTTATTCATCTCGCCTGTTCCTCCTTCTACAACACCATCATGCCGGAGGACAGATAAAATTGTACCTACAAAACATCGAACATCCATTATAAAACCGGTAAACCCGCCTTTGTTAAGCTTATCTACATACTCACCGTCAAGCCTTGCTTTTTCTGTAATTTCAAGCTCATCGCGCCCGTTAATCTGAGCCCAGCCGGTAAGTCCTGGCTTTACATCGTTTGCACCGTATTTTTCACGCTCGGCAATCAAATCCTCCTGATTCCACAGCGCGGGGCGCGGTCCTATAATGCTCATATTTCCCCTCAGAATACACCAAATCTGAGGAACCTCGTCCAAACTTGTTTTCCGAAGAACACGTCCGATTTTAGTTATATACTGCTCCGGATCGCTGAGCAAATGAGTAGGCGTATCATGAGGAGTACACATCTTCATGCTTCTGAACTTGTAAAGTGAAAAATATGTAAGCTGTCCGTTCTTTCTGCGTCCAACTCTTTTCTGGGTAAAAAATATAGGTCCCGGATCGTCTACCTTAATGGCAATGGCAATAAAAAGCATTGGCACTGCAAGCACGATAATTCCAACAAACGAAAGAATAATATCTGCCAGTCTTTTTATAAATAGTTTATACAATTCGTCCGCCTCCGCATAAAAGGTTATTAAACAACTATTTTTGTAATTTCAAACCTGCCCGCACAAACTAAAATTTTCACTGCGTATTACGGCGTGAGCCTCCGCCTTTGTCTTAGGTTTTACAAAAGCTCCGGACATAACCGCCGCACCGATATCAATATGGCACCCCTCAGATACAATTGCATTATGATTTACTATAGCTCCCATAGAAATATAAGATGCCGCGCCGATTATAGTATTTGCATGAATCCCCGCGAGCGGTTCTATCACGGCACCCCTTTGCACCTGTGCCGACGGAGACACATATGCTCTCGGAGATATAATTGCCGGAATTTTAAACAGAGTTTCTTCTTCTATTTTTCTTAATAGATTTATCCGCACTTCAGGGTTTCCTATAGCGATAACGGCAAAAGAATATTCCCCGGCAAAAAGCGCCATATCTCCGATTTTACCGATTGGCTCCTCGTGATAACCGTTCGCCCCAATTCCGTACCTGTCATCGAGAAAATCAATTCTCTGAAAGCTGTTCATCTCCAGCGCAATCTCTTTTACAACAGTACCATAACCGCCTGAGCCGAGAATCAACAAATTTCTGTTCATATAGCCACACTCCCATAACCTACGTCAGCTACTAAATCTGCAGAAGAATCAGAAATTCCGGCTTTAATTTCAAACACAAGGCCGATACCGGCAAGCATCTGCCTGCGGTTTGCTTCAAGTTTGCCGTTATTCCATCGGCGTTCCTGAGCCCGAATCCATTGTCCCGTTTTGTAGCCGTCGGATGAGATGTAGCTGCCCGACCATTTTCTGCCGCCGAGAATAATCATATACTCCTTAGCATGCTCATAACCGTCAAGCCATGCTTTTTCGCATGGCTTCCAAACCATACCGATTTTATCAAGCCGGGCTGTCTGTTCTTCGGTTAATTTGTGATACCTGCCGGCGCTATTGTATTTGCTTCTTTGATTGGACAGCCAATTTCCGAGAGCATATCCGTCCGCGCATACAAAATCGGCTGAAACCTCAAGGCTTCCGTATTTTTTAAAATATTCCTCCGCATGCCTGAATCCGGTCTCCCATGAATTTTCAGGATTCCAAATCATTCCGATTCTGTCAAGCCTAACAATCTGTTCTTCAGTCAGCAGTCCCTGTTTTCGAAGCTTTCTCTGTCTCAGTATCCATAGCGATAATTTTTTCCCGTTATCAGTGATATAGTCTCCGGGTACATTCAAATGCCCGTTTACTGAATAAAAGCAGAAAGCCTCCCTAAACTGTTCCTCCCATGCACTGATTCTGCCGCTGCAATTTCGGTTTTGCCATGTCATTCCGATGGCTTCAAGACGCTTAATCTGTTCATCCGTCAGCGTTTTATTCCTGCGGTTTCCAATATAAATCTGGCGCTGCTCATTGACCCATTTGGAAAGCCATATTCCATTCGCCTTATACTTCGCTGGAATATTAAGATTACCGTGTTCATCATAGTAAGCTTTTGCCAGCGCATACCGCACTTCCCACGAATCTGGTTTGCGCCAAATCATTCCGATTTCATCAAGCTGTCTCTGCTTTTCGGCTGAAAGAGCATCCTTTCCGCGCACGCGTTCAGCGGCAATCCATCCTCCCAGCTTAAAGCCGGAAGATGTAAGATATGATGCCGGAACATCAAGATTTCCTGTCCGAGAAAAATATGCCGCGGCCTCTGCGTATCCTTTCTCCCATGCCAGCTCGCTTCGGTCTTTCCACTCCATTCCAATTGAATCCAAACGGCGGATCTGATCATCAGTAAGCTTCGCGCCGATACCTTTCCCGCTGCGAAGCGTACGCTGTCTGCGAATCCACATTCCGATTTTAAGCCCCTTCGGAGAACAATAGCTGCACGGTATATTCAAATTTCCATGTGAGCGGTAATACTCCATACACTCTGAAAAATTTTCTTCCCAGATATAGTCAGGCACATCCCATATCATGCCGATTTTGTCAAGCAAAGCAATCCGTTCGGCAGTAAGATAAGAGTGCCGAATATCGCTTTTGCGGTATGTACGAAACCTGCAGATCCAAGCGCCGAGATCAATTCCGTCGTCAGTCAAATCATGGACCTTTGTTTCTAAATTGCCGTGTTCGTCATAATATCGTTTTGCCGCGGCGTAATAACGCTCCCAAGACAAATCACGCATGCTTTCCCAATGCATTCCGATACTTTCAAGCTTTTTTATGCGGATTTCGTCCAGCTTTCCAAACTGTTCTCCTCTGTATATTCTCCGCTGCGTATAAATCCAGTTTCCCAAGGCATAACCCAATTCGGTCTTAAATCTCCGGGGAACATCAAGATTTCCGTGGGATTCATAATATTTTCGCGCACACGCGTACATCATATCCCATGACGCTGTAAGCGTATCGTTCAGCCGCTCAAAAAGTATACGCGCGTCCCGCAGCTCGCCGCTGATCATAAAATGTTCGTTTATAATTTCCTTGTCCAAGCCTAAAAAATGATAGTAATTTACCGCTGCCTGCATTTCCTGCTCAACAGAATCAATACTGTACAGATTTTCAATATTGTTCACAATATCAAATATTACGGGAGTTTTTGTACTGCCCGCAGACAGCGCACGTCCGATCTGCTGCTTATATACAATAGGAGAAACCGTGGGGCGAAACAGAATAACGCCACAAATTCCGTCTATATGAATACCCTCATTCAGCATATCAATGCAAAAAAGAAGTTTCAAATGTTCGCTTTCATCTTTTTGAAAATCCGCAAATGCTCTGCTTGTTTCGGGATCATCCGCATATGCAGAGTAAATATGCGGTTTACTGTCAACCCTTGCAAACCATTCCGACGAATGCGAAATCATTTCTCTCATATGCTCGGCATTAGCGCAAAAAACAATGTATTTTCCGGTCTTATCGATCATATGCCTTGCAAATATCTTATCGAGCCCGTCAGACTTATCAAGAGCCCTTCTGAGCGATTCCAAGAGTTTCTCTGCTTCGTCCCGCGCAGCCTTGCTTTTTACACCTTTAATACGGCGCTTATACATGTTAAGGTTGTTTTGATAGGAAAAAACAGAAAGAACATATTTGGGAGAATGTAAAATTCCTCTTACAACCGCCTCTCCAAGCGTCATTTCGGAAGCAATATTTCCGTTAAATAGTTCTTCCGACATGTTTCTTTGATTATCGAGATAACGAACAGCTGTTGCCGAAAGTCCGAGAATCATCGCCTCCGGAAATACTCCCAAAAGATTGTTTACTCCCTGTCCCCACATTTCAGCGCCGCACCGATGAAATTCATCGAGAATAATAAAATCAGGTTTTATCCCCTCGATATCAGCTTTACTCATATTCATAAGCTTTGCATATGTGTAAAACTTGATATTCTGCGGTATAAATCCGTCTGACGCTTTTTTTAAATTCTCTGTCTGGGTTTTAAAAATATACTCGGACGGAGACAGCCAGCATACAGACGCCTCTGGAAAATCCTCGCACAGTTTAAATCCAATGAATGATTTTCCGGTACCTGTAGGATGAATTACTGCCGCTTTTCCGTTTTGCTTCATTAAATTAAGAGCCGCTTTATATGCAGTTTGATTGTATTCAAATAATTTGATACCCATAAGCGACCCCTTTCAGTGAATAATAATCAGTCAATAGGAATTACAAAGAAACGAAATAATTTTAAGGCGACAAAACACTTTAAATTTTTATTTTGACATACAATATTTTCAGACGGTAACAGGCCTTTACAATTATAAAAAACAGAATTATGAGAATAATAAAATGTAACCATACATTAAAAATATTATGCTCAATCTATCTTAACAGATTTTCGTAGAGTAAACCCCTTGACGAAAAAACAAGGACAAACCCATGCATCAGCACGGTTTGTCCTTGTTTTTGACTAAAATTATGACGACTAATTTTTCAGAGACAAATCGATATGGGCCGTAGCTTTTCCATATTGCTTCTTTTCAATTCAAGTGACGAATGTACATACCTATCCAAGGTTACTTTTACATTTGAATGACCGAGTATTTCACTAAGCGTTTTTACATCAAATCCTATTTCAACGCACCTTGTAGCAAAAGTATGCCTTAGAGAATGAAAATTGGCGTCTTCTATTCCTCCCTCGGCAAGATAGGCTTTAAATTTGTTTTGCATCGTTCGCGGTTCAACGTATTTTTTGCACTCGCCTGACAATACAAAAGCATTCGGAGCGGATGCGAAAGGGTACAGCTTGTCAATAAGAAACTCAGGCAGAGGTATTATCCGGATTGCAGAACAACTTTTAGGTTCAGTAATAATAATGTGTGTCTTCTGTGCCGAATATTCATTCTCACACTGAATCCTTTGCATAGTCTGAACGATTTTTAACGTATTGTCTGCAAATGATATATCTTTCCACTGCAAAGCACAAAGCTCTCCGATTCTGATTCCTGTATAGAGACAAATATATACTCCGAGTTTGTAAAGGTCAATATCCTGCAGTAATATGGATATTAGTTTTTTTTCCTCTAAGCTGCTCAATACGCGCATTTCACGGTAACTTTTTTTTATATTAATTTCTGAAAAGTTACATATTACCGGAACATTACAGTTTTGTGCATATCGGAATGATTCCTTTATAATAACAAGCATGTCGTTTACCATTTTGGGAGACATTCCTCCGCTGTTATCCAATTTTCCGCATGTCAATTTTTGATGTACAAATTGTTCAATAAGTTCAGTACTTATTTTATTTATAGGGTATTTTCCGATAACCGGCGAAATATGGTTATTTACAATATTTCGATATCGAATATAGGTGGATTCTTTTACGGATATTTTTTTCTTATATAACCATTCCCCAAGCCAATAGTCATATGTGTTGAAATTACCTGTATATAAATTTGTACGTACTATAAAATTCGTTTTTGCCTTTGCTTGAACAAGCTTTTCCCTTACACTGCCGTAGCTTTCGGCATATATATATCCATATTTAGCTTTTCCGGCCGCGTCGTATGAATTAATATATCTGCCTTCCCATCTGCCGTCTTTACGTTTGTAAATATTTTCGCCTTTTCTTGCCATACTGACTAATTCCCTTTCACTCAATATTTTTATGACGGTTAATTTGACGGAGAAAAACGCAAAAAATAATTCGGTTAAATACTTAAATAGAACTAAAATACATTCTATTATGACTTGCTTTTTTAAATTATTTATTTTAATCCGATGTTTTTACCTTTTTTATCTTGACAAATTGACCATTAACATGTAGAATATATAAATAATTGAAGATTGTAACCTTCGTCAAGGGGTTTACTCTACGAAATGATTATACATCTAAATATAATATTCATTGATTTTTTTCTGACACAAAGAGTATAATTCAGTTTATTACAATCTGTCAGATAACAAAAAATTAATAGGTATATAAAATATACACGCTAAAAGTCTGGTAATTTGAAAAACATTTTCTTAATTACCAGACTTTATAGTATACCGGATTTTCTAATATAATTTTACTAAACTATATAGCACAAATTCACGAGCGTAAATATTATCACCACAATAAATCTCATTTGTATTAAAATAATCACCGTATATAAATAAAAAAACTACAGTCCCTTACCAGCGCTTAGCTTAATAAGGACTGCAGTTCGTAATAGATTAAAAAATAAAACTTGACGCCGAAAAAGATGACTGTTTTACTTCACAATAACCCAATTTATCGAAAATAACAACCGGATAGAGCAAAAATTTAAAGTAAAAACTCAAGTATAAAAAAGGCCCTCATCATATTGTCCGCAGGTTATTAATAATATAATAGACATAGAATAAAAAAGAAACAAGTCATGTATATATAAAATACATGACTTGTTTCCTCTATTGACTGAAGTAAAAAGTAAAACCGACAACTCTCTATCGAAAGTTGTCGGTTTTTGGCTCACCTAAGCAGGTTATATCCGAACCAATTTCTGACTTTTATAGATCAGAAAACGTAACTGTTTTTGCTCCGTCCTTATAATTAAAAGTAATCACCATTTTATCGTCATATAAGAAAATGGCATTGATAAAGCTGTCTATCAAACGGCGGCGATGCTCTAACTTCTTTGTATCAAACTTTCTGAAACGCTGAAACCAAAATATGATCTAGTCTTTTGTAAAGCTCGGCTTAGCAATCTCCTCTTTTCCGATTTGGACAATCAGCTGATTTTTTCTCATTTCCAGCTCGTCCATTCTCTGCTTGGTGGACGGTGTAATAATTCCCTGCTGGATCGCATTCAACATATTTTCTATTCCCTTTTCTATTTTCACAAGCTGCCTTTGTAAAACCGGGACAACGGTATTTTCTTGTTCCTGAACTGAAATCACTATATCTGCTAACTTTTCAATCAAATCATCGTCAAATATAATCTCTTTGATTTGCTGAATAACCAAGTCCTCAATCCAAGCTTTGCGAACCGTTTTCTTATCACAGCCGCGGTGATATTTTACGCCTGGACATTTATAATACCGATATGTTGTGTCGTTTTGACTTGTTCCGATTTCGCCTGCCATCATGCATTTACATTTTCCGCAGAACAGTTTGGTAGTCAGCAAATACTCATCCTCAGCTTTATGCTTCGCCGGAGCTTTTTTATTTGCCGCCATACGTTCCTGTACACGATCAAACAAATCCTGCGGAACAATCGCCGGAATGCCGTTAGGAACAACAACATCTCTGAATCGGTACTCCCCGATATACTTGCGGTTGTTCAGCATCAAAGAAACAGTGTTTTCGGAAATTTCCTTACCGCGTTTAGAACGAACCCCTTTGGCGTTCAATTCTTTTGTAATTTCCTTGATAGTTGCTCCCTCTAAATACCGTGTAAACGCTTGGACGACAACCGGTGCCAATACGGGATCTATTTGGTAATGCAGATTTTCATCTGCCACATATCATATCGGCAAAAGTCCGCCGTTGCTTTTACAGGCAAGCGCATTCTCTTTCATTCCACGCAAGGTTTTCTCCGCAAGCTCCACCGAATAATATTCTGCCATACCTTCCAACATAGACTCAAGCAAAATGCCTTCCGCGCCCTCACTGATTGTCTCGGTTGCAGAAATGACTTTCACACCGTTTTTACGGAGCAAAGATTTATAATGAGCTGAGTCATAACTATTACGGGCAAACCGATCCAGCTTCCAGACGATAATAGTCTGAAAGCCGCTTTTGACACTGTCCTTTACCATTTTCTGAAATGAGGGGCGGTTGTCAGTCTTTGCTGACAATGCACGGTCAATATAGGTGTCAACAATTTGAATATCGTTTTTGCCTTGCATTCACGCAGTTGGCCCTCGATCGATTCTTCCCGCTGATTGTCGGAGAAATATCGGGCATAGATTACGCCGGTCATTGTATCAACTCTTTGTTATCATACTTTTAATATTGTTGTCTCAAAAAGTATCTTTTCAAAAAAATATATAATATGAATCACGACCCTGTGGATTTATACTTTCTCAAACCAAATTTAAAAAAACAATAGCATGGGATCATGAACACAAACCCAATCAACGGAAGAAATATCAACCCGATATTATTGGATCTTCCTATAAGATAAAGGAAGGGATAATACTGAAACAATGCTATCGGAATCACATAGGTAAAGAACTTCAAGACCCCTTCTCCGTAAATAGATAAAGGATACTTTCCAAATTCACGACTGCCATCTGTAAAGATATTCATAAACTCCAGTCCTTCAATTGTAAAAAAACTAATCCCTGCATACAGAACGAACAACGATGCAAATACAGTTATACCACCCACTAACATCAGAATGACGGTTATAACTTTATCAAACGTCCATACGATACCACTTGTCGGAACGGCATATGCAAGCATTAAAATAGACTGAAGCAATCTGCCGATACGTGAAAAATCTATATTTGAGGTCAGAACCTGAAATATTTCGTTGCGTGGTCTAACCAGAATTCTATCCAAGTTTCCGCTTTGAATCAGTCTGGGAAACATATCAAAACCTCGGACAAAACATTCAGTTATAGAAAACGCCATCAGTATTATCGAAAAGCATATCAAGATTTCTGAAAAAGCAAATCCATTAATGGAATGAAAACGGGAGAACATAAAATATACACCGAGAAATGTTGTAAATGATACCAGAAACTGGCCAAGTGTGGTCATGATGAATGACGCCTTATATTGCATCTGGGATTTCAGTAGTATGCCGACATACTTAAAATACAGCTTCATTGCTCAACCTCCTTGAACAATCACTTTTTTTAATGCCTGTCCCATAAGGAAACGCCCTACAATTATCAATGCCGCAAGCCAAACAAGCTGTATTGCAATGTCTTGCAATGCTTCAAATCCTTTTATATGTCCCGTATAAATAAGAAAAGGTGTATTTTGCATGGAAGCAAAGGGCAAAGCATACATAATCGGTTGCAAAGATTCCGGAAAAAATAGAATGGGTATAACCCCACCTGCAAAAAACTCAATAACTGATGTCGCCAGAATACGTACGCCCATCGGGGATATTGTATAAAATGCTGAAATATAAATGAGCATTGAAAATGAAATCAAAACCAAGAATCCAAGCGTGACAGAAACTAGGAAGAGAATACCTGACCGCCAGTCCGGAGGAAGAGTTATATTAAATGGCGCCGGCAGGAAAGCCGCAACCAATAGAATCGGAAAGCATCGAAGCATCATTCTTGAAAGACGTATCGCCATATTTTTCGTGAACCACATTGTATAGACATCACAGGGACGGCACAGTTCGTACGCAATGTTACCGGAAGTGATACTTTCAAATATTTCGTTATCAAAAAACCATGCCATGAACATTGCAAGAAAAGCTTGTTGTAACCAGATATAACTCGACAACTCCGGAAAAGTCATAGGAAAACTGTTCATGCCATTCTGGTAAAAGGCCCAAAACATAAGGATTGTCATACCGCCCCAGGCAAATTGGGTAGCAATACCTGCCCAAGCCGCAGCGCGATATTGCAATCCTGCTATGAATCTTATTTTAAAAAAGGACAAATACTTTTTCATATCTCAAATTCCTTATACAGAGAAACAACCATTTCATCAACTGTTTCTCCTGTGATAGATATATCTTTTACTTCCACCTTTGAGGAGATATGGGAAATAGCCTGTGACACTGTTAAAAACGCCGTATCGATAATAATTTCAGCATGCCCACTGATATTTTTTGTAACGGTCATGTACTCAGAGATAGGCAGCTTCTCACCAATATAATCCACGGTCATGGTTTTATGAGTTGAGTTGCGTGTTTTTAGTTCGGAAAGATATCCATCAAGCAAAATTCTTCCTTTACCAATTAACAAAATTCTTTCTGTTAAGGCTTCAATATCCTGCATATCGTGAGTTGTTAGAAGTACCGTTGTTTTATTTTCCCGATTAATGATCTTGATGAATTCTCTGACTGCTATTTTAGAAACCGCATCAAGACCGATCGTTGGCTCGTCTAAAAAAAGGATTTTCGGACTGTGCAACAAGGACGCTGCAATTTCACATCGCATTCTCTGTCCAAGAGAAAGTTGTCTTGCCGGCGTTCTTACAATTTCACTAATATTTAAAAGCGCAATAAGCTGTGAAAGCGTCTTCTTATACTCCGCATCTGCGATTTTATAGATATCCTTTAATAATTCAAAACTATCGATGACGGGTACGTCCCACCAAAGCTGAGACCTTTGACCGAAAACGACGCCTATATCCTTCACATGAGATATACGCTCCTTCCACGGATTGCGACCATTTATGATGCACTCGCCGCTGTCGGGAGTCAGAATGCCACTCATGATTTTTATGGTGCTACTTTTCCCGGCGCCATTGGGACCAATATAGCCAACCATTTCACCATCATCAATTTTGAAGGATACATCCTGTAAGGCGTTTATGTAAGTGTATTCTTTCTTAAATAAAGCCTTGACCGCTTCTGAAAAACCGGCATTACGTTTAGCAACCTTAAAGGTTTTATTTATGTTTTTTAACTCAATCATTTCATTCCTCCGCCTTGCCGCTGTTGACCCATTCGTCGATCTCTGAGACTTTGAACTTCCACTGCTTTCCAACCTTATGCGCTGGCATTTCTTTTGTTGCGATCCAGCGCAGAGCCGTATCTCTGCTGATGCCGAGATATTTCATAATCTCCGGCATAGAGTAATAGCGGTCTTCTATTTCAGCCATAAAATGCACCTCAATTTCGTTTTTTACAGTATAACACAAATCGGCTGATTAGTAAAGTTATTGTCTGATATTGTACGGTTTTATTTAAGATAAAGTATAAATTTTAAGGCCTTGACAAAACGTTTGTTCTCCGGTATAATGACAGTCCAACCGAATAAAACATATGAAAGTCTTGTGAGTACATAGCCCGAATGATGCGGGAGTGCGGCATAAGACTTATTTTTTCTTCTGCCGGTATGCACCTTGACAAACAAATAAAGGAAAGCAAATCCCTGCGCGGATATTGTCAAGGCATACCCATACAGTGTTCACGCAGGGATTTTTATATATCAGTTGAAAGGAGCTGACGATAAATATGGACGCGGTGCTAATCTTAAAATGCTATCCCGCAGGGATAGGCAAGCATATTGTTTGTATAGACGCCGGCACAGCCGCCGTCCTGCAAACAGCTATTCGGGGTGAACCCCGAACCCCATACCTTTTCTTTACGAAAAGAAAAGGTATGCCAAAAGAAACGAAATTAACACAAGTAAGATGTCAAACATCTTGCAGAAAGAGAGGATAACTAAAACTAACAAGACAAAAATGGTTGCTATGCGTTTTCGAGAGAGTGATTATGCAGCAATCAAAAGAAAAGCAGAAAAAGCAAATATGAACTTCACCGAGTTTGTAACAACGGCGGCATTGAACAAACCTATCACCGTCATAAACGGTCTTTCAGATGTCCTGAAAGAGCAGAAAGCGATCGGGCGAAATCTGAATCAACTGACAACACTCTGCAATATGGGAAAGATTATCTGTCCCGACCTTACAGAGTTAATCCGACAATACGGCGAGGGTTACGGCGAAATAAGCGAGCTTTCGGGGAGACGCGGCTGATGGCAACCTTTACGGCAATCCCCGAAAAAACACAATCCGCCACCGCTATGAAGCGTGTCATTTACTATGTCATGCAGGACAAGAAAACCTTGTATAACGGTATCAAGCTTGTCAGCGGTCAGAACTGTGTTCCTGAATCAGCGTATCAGGAGTTTATGGCTACCAAGTTTCAATACGGCAAAGCAAACGGCGTGTTCTTCAAACAATATGTGAAATCGTTTAAGCAGGACTGCAACGCAACACCGCAACAGATACACCACATCGGCTTGGAACTGGTAAAAGCCTTTGACGGCTTTGAAGTAGTAGTGGCAACACACATTGACCGCGATCACTGACACAATCACTTTGTAGTCAATTCTGTAAGCTGTGAAACCGGATTGAAAATCCAAATCAATGAACAAGGTTTGGAGCAGTTACGGCGCAAGTCAGATGAAATTTGCCAGCGGTTTGGTTTAGTGGTACTGAAGCCATACCAAAAACCGAAACAGAAATCACTGAACCAACGGGAATACCGAGCGGCGTTACGTGGCAACAGCAAAAAGCTGAAATTGACCAATGCCATTGATTATGCGGCAGCCGTCAGCCGGAGCAAAAAACAGTTTGTCGAGCAGATGAATAAACTTGGATACGGTGTAAAGTGGATCGAACATTACAAATATATCACCTACACCACGCCGGGTGGTCGGCGGTTTCGGGACAACCGATTACCGGATGACAAATATTTTAAAACGAACATGGAGGAATTATTTGCTTATGAATATGGAGCAGTTAAAACAGATCAACAAAATATAACAAATAACCGAGCAGACAGCAGCTGGCTTGATAGAATCGATAAAGCCGACCTATCTTCTGCTCAAGCCGGAACAGTACAATTTAATAGCCCAGACGATATCGGCGACTGGACAAGTCATTGTGCAAAGTACGGATTTAATATCCGAGTTACCGACACATCAGGATTTGAGCGACCTGATCATACGAACGCTTCGCCCGAATGCTTCAGAGATACAGGAAATCGTAGACCGCAGGACGGACTCGATGAAGTATTCCGTACAGGAAAAATTATCAAAGCAGACGGAAGTCTTGGAGAAAACGCTCGACAAGAAGCTGTCGCAGATGATGACGGAGATGAAAGCGAAAGATTTGACGCCGTGGAAGCTCAAACTGAAATGGATATTGATTGGAGCGATATTGTCGTCAATACTGCTTATCTGGCAGCTGATCTTCAGATGATTGATGTTCGGAGGTAAAAATGACAATCAAAACAAGCAGAAAAAGAAAACTGTCCGTAAGCGCAAACACGGACAGAAGAAAAAAGAAGCTCAAAGTCAGGACATTAACTTTGAGATAAAAATGTAAAGGAGGTCTGCCCGACAACAATAACAAATGTCGTGTTGCCGTATGGCAACGAGCAAATGCAAGATACCGAAACACGAATTGGAATTATTGGCAAGATGTTTTCTCTCCGATATTCAAGCCTTTTTCGAGAGCGAAGAAAGCAGAAAGAATATGAGGAATGGAAAGCAAAACAAGCCAAAATAAAGGCACAGAGAGCCGATAAGACGGCTTGAGAGCACAAAGCAAGGCAGGGAGAAAACTCCCTGCCCTGCAGCATTATTTCTTACTATTGAAATTGGGATAATTGAATAAAACAGTAAATCCGAACCCATCTCAAATAAGGATAAGGTTCGGATTTGCTAAATTTGGCTCCCCGTGCTGGGCTCGAACCAGCGACATCATGATTAACAG
>CDYR01045826.1_pt1 | contig 57554 bp, 60 predicted proteins | sample 557691 | NCBI WGS metagenome assembly CDYR01 (sample SAMEA3182103, study PRJEB8094) | gut metagenome | biome: human; feature: gut; material: Stool; isolation source: human stools | place: Canada | collected 2013-02-19 | reverse complement strand
ACCTACCAGTGCCATCCCAGCTACCGCACCATCGGTCGGGCGGTGCAGCTGAGTGAAAACACTGTGCGGAAGTATGTGGCCGGCCTGGAGGAAAAGGGGCTCATCCGCACCGAACCCAGCACCATCACCACGAAGGATGGCCGCGTGCGCAATGGCAGTCTTATCTACACCATCCGTCCCATTCAGGAAGCGCTGGAGCTGAATTATCAGCGGCAGTTCCTGCAGGTGGAGCGTGACATGGAACGGGCAAGAGCAGAGAAGCGGCTGGCCGAGTTAAATCAGCAGAACAAGAAGGGGGAAGAAAGCGCATGATGCAGCAGATTGCAAACTTTATCGTAGACCATGACCCGATGATGGTCATCCGGCGCACACATGACACGGTGCGCTACATTCGGTGGGAGTGGAACAAGGAACATGCCGACCCCATTGATGAAGAAGAACTTCGCCTGTTCCTCTGTGATGAACACTACGGTGATTTGACCGATGAGCAAAGAGCTGTTGCCCGTCGGTGCCGGGACGAGATGCGAGATGTCTATGCGGAGATGTGCGTGCGTTTGCTGCAAAGTGGGATCATGCTGGAGCGGGGCATGGTGCCAGATGTCAGTACCTACCGCAGCGTGTTCTGCACGGAAGGAGGTGATGCGCCATGGATGCTTGACCGGGCGGGATGACCGAAAATCGGACCGATTTGCCGCCGACGAAAGAAAAGCAGGAGAAAGGACCGGGGTCGTAAACGCCCCGGTCCGTCCCACAAATGCCCGCAGTGCGGGCATTTTCAAGGGTTTGTGACTGGGGACAGAGGAACGCTCCTTTCGGGAGTTTGTACCCTATGGAACGCTCCGAGTTCCAGTTTCCTCAGTGTTTTCAATGGTTTCCGCCGACGCTCTACCGGCCCCATGCCCCGATTTTGATCCAATTTACACCTAATTTGCACTTCAAAACGCAGAAAAAGAATTGAGAAAAGCAATAGCTATTTCCGCAAAAGTGTGGTAGTTGTTTGTGTTACAAAAAGAAAACGAATCCAAAGGAAGTGAAATACATGGCAAAACGAAGACCGTCCGGTGACGGCATGGTGCGTAAGCGGGAGGACGGCCGCTGGGAGGGCCGTATCGTGGTGGGCCACAAGAAAAACGGTACGCCCATCTTCCAGCACGCCTATGCTCGTACACAAAAGGAACTGACAGAAAAGCTCCATCAAAATATCGAACGCTATCAGGATGTAGAACTGACCGAGGACAGCCGGATGACTTTGGGCGAGTGGCTGGATCGCTGGCTCACAGAGTACAAGGCGGGTACGGTGCGGCCCGGTACGCTCAAAAGCTATCGCTGCTATATCGAATACTACATCAAGCCGCAGCTGGGCGACAAGCAAATCTCCCTCATCTCTCAGCAGGACATCCAGCGGATGTACCGCCGCCTGAAAACAGAGGGACGCATTCATGAGCATCCCGAAATGAATCATCAACTCTCTGACTCCATGGTCCGCCACATCCACTCCGCGCTTCACGCCGCACTGAAAGACGCGGTGCAGGCGCATGTCATTCCCAGAAATCCGACCGAGGGGGCGACCGCACCCAAGCCAAACTACAGGCCCAAGCGCATCCTCACCCGTGCGGAGCTGGATGCTTTCCTTGAAGTGGTGGAGCAGGATGAGGTGTGGAGGGACTTCTTCCAGACGGAGCTGATGACCGGCCTGCGCCGCGGTGAGATTTGCGGTCTACAATGGAACGACTTCGACGAGGATACTGGTACGCTGAAGGTATGCCGCACCCTCCACAGTCAGAGGAAGGGTGAGTATACCGTCGGTGAGACGAAGACAAATCATGGCATGCGCACCATCATCCTGCCGAAAAGCGTGGCATCCATCCTGCGGCAACGCAAGATGGATGCCATCGGTCCGTGGATATTCCCTAATCCGGTGAGGCCGGAGGATCCCGTCAACCCCAGCAGTGCTTACACCCACATGAAAACCTTACTCCACCACGCAGGGCTGCCAAGCATTCGCTTCCATGATCTGCGTCATACCTTTGCCACACATGCCCTCACCAGCGGCGTGGACGCCAAAACGCTGTCCGGTATCCTGGGCCATACCAACGCCTCCTTCACGCTGGACACCTACACCCATGTCACAACCGATATGCAGAAGACAGCCTCTGGCATCGTGGGCGGCTTCATGGAAGACATCTTCGGAAAGGAGTTGAAACCGTGGCAAGAAAGCGAAAAGCCGGAGACGGAACCGTAAGGCAGCGCAAGGACGGACGGTGGGAAGGCCGCATCGTCATCGGCTACGATGACAACGGTTATCCCAAGACGAAAAATGTCCTCTCCAAGACAAAGAAGGAGTGTGTCGAAAAGCTCCAGAAGCTCAAGGAGGATTACGGCGGACTGAAGCCGGAGAAGGTGCGGCCAGAGATGCTCTTCGGGGACTGGCTGACATACTGGTATGAGAATCATTCAAAACCGAAAATCCGCCCCACCACGCAGGAAACCTATGAGAGCCGCATCCGCCTGCACATCATCCCTGAGATCGGCGGCATCCCGCTGAACAAGCTGACGCAGAACGACCTGCAGCAGTTTTACGGTCGGCTCAAGCAAAGCGGCCGGAAGCGCTTCACCGACAAATACGGCGAAGGACTGTCCGACCGGATGGTGCGTATGTGTCACGCCACCTGCCGCTCCGCATTGGAGAAGGCGGTGCAGGATGGGCTGATCCGTGTGAACCCGGCCATCGGCTGCAAGCTGCCGCCCAAGAAGGCGCGGGAGATGCAGGTGCTGACGCGGGAGGAACTTCAAAGGTTCCTCATTCAGGCGAAGTTCGAGGGCTACTACGAAGTCTTCCTTCTGGACTTAGCCACCGGCCTGCGCCGGGGTGAGCTGATGGCGCTGCAATGGGACGACCTGAACTTCAAAACCGGCGTGCTGAATGTGAACAAGCAGGTCTACGATGTGCGGGGCCAGCTCCAGATCAGCACGCCCAAGACGAAGAACTCCATCCGAAAGATCGTTCTGCCGCCTGCGGTGGTGGCAGTGCTGCGGGAGTATAAAAAGGCAGTGGACTCCCGCTGGATGTTCCCATCCCCGGTAAAAGAGGACTGCCCCATCACACCTGGCGTGGTGCGCCGCAGACTGCAGCTCATCTTGGAGCACGCAGGGTGCAAGCATGTTCGATTTCATGACCTTCGTCATACCTTCGCGACGCTGGCGTTGCAGAACGGCATGGACGTCAAGACCCTCTCCGCCATGCTGGGCCATGTGTCGGCGGCGACCACGCTGGACATCTACACCCACATCACCGACGATATGCAGCGAACAGCCGCCGCCAATATCGACCGGGGAATCGGCAAAGCAGCGCCGCCGGAAGGCAGTTCGGAGCCGGGGCGGGAAACTGCCCCCGACCAGCCGGATAAGCCGAGAATGACCGATTTCAAGCCTGTCATGGGCCGACGCAGGGCAGGTACCGGATGTATCACGCAAATCAATGACCACCTCTTCGAAGGCCGCTACTCACCCATGTGGATCGACGGCAAGAAGCACTCCCGTAACGTCTACGCTCACACCCGCGAGGAGTGCGAGGAGAAGCTCAGGGCACTGATCGTAGAGATGAAAGCGGAGATCGCGGAAGCACAGCGGCTGATGGACGAGGGAAAAGGTGATGGAAGTCCACTGGAGGGATAATGTACAATAAGGGACCTGTTGACAAAAGCAAAAATTCTGCTGAAACCCACAGTGGTTCCAGCAGAACAGTAAATTTGGAAATAGCGAAAGATGGTATTTACCATCCTCTTGAGGTTTAGGGCCATGGCGGCAAGGAGGCATTCTTCCGTAGCTGCAAGAATGCCCCTTTTTCGAATCCTTGAAATACAGTGTTCCCGTTTCAAGACGGAGAAGCTGCCCTCGGCCCAGATTTTACGAAGCCGCATCATGGCTAGGTATTCTGGAGTTCCCACGCGCTGATGCCCTCTGAAAAATGCCGGATAGCAGCTGCTGGCCAGCACTCTGCGCCGAATTCCAGCCTTGTCAAAACAGCTCGGCTGTTTTGGACAGCGCATACAGGCATCGCCCTCGACCTGGTAGCAACGCAGATATTTGCCCGTCGATTTGCTGCAATTTAGCCTGTGGTATGTAAGAGGAACTCCTTCCGGACAGATGAATGCGTCCAGCTGTGGATCGTAGGAGAATCCATATTTCTCAGGTGGATTGGAGAACTGAATTGCGGGGATATATCCGGTAATGCCCAGAAGCTCCAGCCCCCGGTGAACAGCACCTGTCTCATATCCGCGATCCAGAGCAAGCCGGCTCATTGGGATGCCAAGATTGATTTGCCGTTCCAAATGCCGCAAGACCAGAAGTCTTTCCTTCTCATTGGCAGAAGATACATCAACACCTGTTAAAATGCCGTGTTTGCAGTCCACAGTTGCTTCCATCAGATACCCGATGCCGCGTTTGCTGCCGTGATTGATATAACCGCTGTCTGGATCTGTTTGGCTGGTGGTACGGCACTTCCTTACAATTTTTGTTGGCGGCTTTTTGAAGCCCGGCTGATTGGAAAGCTCTTCATCCAAAGAATCGAGATAGCTTTGCATACTCTGTTCAACTTCTATTTCTACATTGATCCAGCTTTCTCTTGATACGTTGGCCGGAATGTAGCTTCCATCCGCAGCCATAGCTTCTCCGTCGATCAGCCCGCTGTCTATGCATTGCTTGACTATTTCATAGAAGGCTTTCTGAAAGAGATCGCTTTGCTGCCATTTTCGTGTTCTGGTCTTACTGAATGTGGAGTGATTTGGGATCGTGTCATCCAGTTCAAATCCGCAAAACCACCGGTAGGCGATGTTGAGCTGAACTTCCTCCACCAACCGCCGCTCTGATTTGATGCCATACAGGTATCCGATCAAGAGCATTTTGAACATACTGACAGGGTCGACAGATGGACGGCCTGTTGCCGGATAATATGGCGCCAGAAGATCATAAATGAAGTTAAAGGATACCATCCGCTCGATCTTCCGCAGCAGGTGGGTTTCTGGAATCAGTGACTCTATATCTACGAAAATCATTGCCATTTGTCTGCTTTGGCGTCCCATCATGCTACATCCCTCCTTATGGTTATTCTACCATAGAACGGACGTATTCGCCACCTTTGTCAACAGGTCCAAATCTTGACGGGACCCTACAGCCAAGATGCGGCCTTGAGCGAAAAGATAAATGTCTTCACGAAATTTGGCATTTATCAAGCCTTTTTGAATTGTTACGAAAAAATACCGTCACACTGAAACAATTCAGTGTGACGGTATCGTCATCTTATGTGAGAGTATGATTAGAATGTTTCCGTGATAAAGCCCAAATCTTTGCGTGTATCATAATATGCGTAAAACTTATCCCCGATCCAAACGCTAAAAATCTCTTCGTTCCCTCGCTCCTGCATCAAAGGTACAAATCGGTCGTTCTGCCGGATCGCCAGGTGGTGAATTCCTTCGCCGTGCTCCTGTAGAAACTCAGCATAGGGGCTGCTCCCTGAAATCGGCTGAATAATCTCTAGATAAAGATTACCGAGTTCGCTCATCGCAACAATTGCGTCGTGCGGTTCATCATCTGGAATTGAAACGCCATGAAATTTACGTCCACGACAATTTTCCTCGGTTGCGTGAACAATTTCCCATGGACCGATTCCGTATACTTTTTCCCATGTTTCTGCGGCTTTCTTTGCATCTTTGACTACCGTACATACCTGAAGAAATGATTCAAATGCTTTTTCGTTCTTTTCCATGATTATTCGCTCCTTATTTAATGTATTTACCAAAATGGCATTTCTCTCAAAACACAGAAAAATTGATTTCCGTTAATTAACAGTAGCATAAATATTGACTCGTGTCAATATTGCTTTGGTTGACGCAGGGAAAAAAGAGTGGTACAATAACAAAAATATTGCAACAAATAGGTGTAGTCGATGGCTGTTTATAAAAAGAGCGCAGAAATGCGGAAGAGTATCGTAGAAACGATGGCGCTTCTTGTCAGAAAGAACGGATATGAAAAGACGAATATCAGAGATATTTCCGAGTATTTGAATATCCCGCGTTCGCTGATTTATTACTACTTCAAAAATAAAGACGATATCATGCACGTGCTTTATTATGAACGATTTTCCATGACGGAACAGCTTGCAGAAGAGGTCCTGCCGCGCGGAGAAGAGCCGCTGGTTCGTCTGATGCTGAAATATCTGTTGTACCGTAGGAATGTGATCTGCGACCCATTGTTTGCAGAGTATATTGCTACAGCTCCGGAATACGCTTCGCGCGGTAAAGAATTCTCTAAAGATCAAATTGTTTTGTATTATGGCGACAGCAGAGATGCCTTTGCGTATTTCGGCAAGCCGACTGACGGGAATGAGTTTTACATTCATGCACTCATGGTTGAGAGCATTGCGCGCGGTCTGGTTGTTGGCTCATTCTACGGGATGATCGAGATGAGCGATCGAGAATATATGACGTGTTTTGGGGAACGGGCAATCGTGCCGACATTCGATTTGACAAAAGAACAGTTTAAGGCAATACTTGACCGTTCCTTTGAGCTGGCCGAGAGGGCAAGGAGGGAAAACTGACTAATTACACATGCATTGCTTAAAATGTCATTAGGCTGAGATGTGCAGCAAAGACGATAGCACAAAGGCATCCTGCTGAGTAGCGGGGTGCCTTTGACATATGCGCAAGGATTAATTTGATTATTGACAACCGTCAATAATCAGCTTATGATGATGGAGAACGAACAGGGAGGCGAAATGATGAATTTTGATCAAGTCAAGGCTGCACTTGAGAAACGAGGCTATGCGGTATCATCTTTCGAAACAGCAAAAGATGCCGCAGACTATCTGGATCAGCAGATAGATGAGGTAAGTGTGTCGTTTGGCGGCTCATTAACGCTCTCGGAGATGGGAGTGCCCAAGAGGTTGGCATTACATAATACACTGTGCCTGCCATCGCAGATGTACGATGATGAGTTGGGAGAAGTGGATCCGATCAAAGCGATGTCCACAGATGTATTTCTCACATCGGTTAACGCCCTTGCGGAAACGGGAGAAATGATCAGCATTGATGGCATCGGCAACAGAGTGGCGTCAATGATGTATGGGCACAAAAAGGTGTATTTGGTAATTGGGCGCAATAAGCTTGCAGAAAATTTTGAAAAGGCTGTTTGGAGGGCGCGGAATATTGCGGCACCCCAAAATGCGAAAAGACTGCACATGAAAACGCCATGTGCTGTGACTGGCCGCTGCCATGATTGCAGCAGTCCGGAACGTATTTGTCGCGGCGTCAGTGTTTTACTGGGGAAAATGTTCCGAATGGAAATGGAAGTTATTCTGATTAATGAGGATTTGGGATTGTAAAAAGATCCATTAAGGGCCGAAACGGTATAAAATTACCGTTTCGGCCCTTAATTTTTTCCTGATTATACAAAAGATGAATGATTATTTTGTCACAATAGAATATTGACTTTTGTCAAAAAATCGTGTATTTTGACAATAGTCAATATTGAACGGAGACAAAATTTGAAAAGACAGGAGATGTTACTGACATGAGAAAAGTCATTGATTTGTGTCTGGATATGCCCATGGGGGCGGAAGCGCTGACCAATATGCTGAGCGCCATGTGTCTGGACCCGCTTTACAGGGGCTACAAAAAGACCTACGGGGCGGGAGTTGCTGCACAGGTAGGACTCACGGTGGAGGAAATTGATGCGATTTATGAGTCCGAGGGTCGCGACGGTTTTTTGCGGATCATCCGCGAGGCGGCGGAGAAGCACGCGGTTAAACCTGCGGAATTTGTCCGGCATCTTGACGAGGTCGGCGTGGAATGGGGAATCACCTGCGACGGTGATCACGACAACCGCAAGACGGCTGAGATCGTACAGGCTTTTCCCAAAAAATTCAAGGGTTTTATTTTTGTAGATCCCAACAGGGGGGAGGAGGCTGTTCGAGAGCTTGAGGTGTGCGTGAAAGAATACGGCCTGCATGCGCTGTATTTAACGGCGTTCCGCACAAAGCTCAATGCGGCGGACAGGAAAAATTATCCGCTCTACAGCAAGGCGTGCGAGTTGGGAATTCCGGTCCATATCTATTCCAGCCTGAATCTTTCCAAGGCGGTGCCGTATGATATCGGACACCCCCGTTATATCGATCAGGTGGCAAGGGATTTCCCAGAACTAAAAATTATGGCGGGCGTCAGCGGTTGGCCGTGGGTGCTGGACTTCCTGTGCCTTGCTATCCGCCACGAAAATGTTTATCTGAATTTTGAAACGCATGCTCCTGAAAAGATTGCAATGCGTGGTTCCGGTTATGAACCATATCTCTACTATGGAGAAACATCTTTGAAAGAGCGCATTTGCTTTGCTTCCAATTGGGGTACGCAGAGCATGCCGGTAGAGAAGCTGATTGCTCAGGTCGAAGCGCTTCCGTTCAGCGATGATGCGAAGGAACACATCCTCTACAATAACGCTAAAACATTTTATGAGCAGCTTTAAAGAGAAGCTTTTACAGAGCGCAGAAAGGGAGGGATGAACCAAAGAATTTCGAGCGCATTCCCCGTTAGGAGTGTAGGAAAACATATTTTGTAAATTAGGAGGATCACATCGAGATGAGCTTGTACACATTGATTATCGTCACCTTTATCGTTTTTATGGCGATCAACGTAATCATCGGACTGCGCGGGCGCAAGCACGCCAGTACGACGAAGGACTTCCTCACGGCATCCGGACAGTCCGGCATCTGGTTTATTATCGCATCGGCGGTAGGCGCCAGCATTGGCTCCGGTGTCGTTATTGGCACGACGCAGTACGCGGTAAAGCTGGGCGTTGCCGGTGCATGGTATGCGATCGCGTGCGGCCTTGCCTGCCTTGTCCACGCGTTTGTAATGACCCGCTTTATTTACCGCAATAAGCTGGTTTCTTTTTCGGATTATTTTAAGAGAAGATATGACAGCAACTTCATCATCCTGCTTTACAGCGGCATCGGCCCCTTTGCTTGCGCTGCTTCCATGGGCGGTCAGCTGGTTGCCGCAAAGGCCATTTTCCAGGCGTTCGGCATTGACCCGACGATTGGACTTGTTATTACAGCGGCAGTTATGCTGGTCTACACGATGTTTGCAGGCCTTTGGGGTTCCTACGCAACGGCGGTATTTCAGGTCGGCGTAATCATTGTCGGCGTTCTGGTCGTAGGTATCTCAATGTTCACACAGGGCGGCATTGCGGAGATCCATGCATTCTATCCGGCGGAGAAGTTTGACCTCTTCAACATTTCTCCGGAACTCTGGATGATGTTTGTTGGCCCGATGGTTCTTTCCGTGCTGGTCGACCAGACCTCTGTTCAGCGCGCGGCGTCCGCAAAGACGGAGGCAACGGCATTTTGGGGACATCTGCTCAGTTGCATTCCTCTGTTCCTTTTTTGGGTGGCTGATGGTCTATATCGGCATGTGGAGCGGCGCAGAGTTCCCTGATGCTGGCGGAAATGCGTTCATTGTCATGCTGATGAACAAGGTTTCCCCGATCGTTTGTGCTGTAATGATTTGTGCGATCTTGGCGGCGATCATGTCGACTGCCAGTGGTGCGCTGGTGGCGACGGATGCGCTTGTTGTTCATGACCTGTACTGCGGCTTTATTAATAAGAATGCAACGGAAGAGCAGCAGAAGCGCCTGAATCTCATCGTCAATATTGTTGTTTCGGTGGCAGCCGTTGTATGCGCGCTTGCGTTTACAAATGTTATTGATCTTCTTTCGGTCGGCTATACCATTATGCTCTCCGGTACGCTGGTCCCGCTGCTGGGCGGCATCATCTGGAAACGCGGCACGACAAAGGGCGCGGCAGCTTCTGCGGCAGTTGGTATGATCACAGCTTTGCTGAGTATCTTCGGCGTGATCACAGTTCCGTTCTCCAGCATTTTCCCCGTGCTCCCCGGCGCAGTGACATATATCGTTGTGAGCCTCTGCACCAAGCATGCGCCGACTGAAAACACTGCAAAGGTGGCAGACGTTGTCATGGCTTCCACCAGCGAAAAGAGCAATAACGCTGCAAACTGACGAAAAAGCTGTTCAGTGAAGCAAAAAATAAAGCGGCGGCTCTGGCGGAATGAGCCGGCAGAGCCGCAGAAAGGACAGATATGGATTATTTGACAATCAAAACCGAGATCGTAGAGCGCGTGGGAGTGATCACGCTGGATCACCCGCCGCTCAACTCGGTCAGCAAACGCATGATGGTTGAAATGATGCGCGCTTTGGACGAATTTGAACAGAATGATGTTGTTCGCGCTATCATGGTAAAAGCGAATGGGCCTGATTTTTCCTATGGAGCGGACGGCGGCGATGTAAAAAAGGGCATTAACGGCGAAGCAGAGGAGATTTCGGAAAGCTTTTCCGTTCTTGGCAACCGCTTGGTTGAGCGTATCGACTGCTGCCCTAAACCGACGCTCGTTGCAGCAAAGGGACGGTGCATCGGCGGCTCCACGGCGATGTTCAACGCCTTTGATATCCGTATTGTTGGAGAAGGCTTTCGGATGCACGATGGCGATATCTACTATGGTACGGTCGGCTCCTGGGGCATGAGCTCTCTGCGCCTGCCTATGTGGATCGGGCGGAACAAGGTTCTGGACTATATGTTCTTAAATGAGGACTTTACTGGCCGGCAGTGTTACGAACTGGGGCTTGCAAGCAAGGTTGTAGCAGATGAACTCGTTGAGGTTGTAGGCCTTGCAACCGTAAAGAAGATGTCCAAGGCCGCACCAATTGCGGTAAAATATTATAAGGACTGCGTCAGGAAAGCGACACAGAATAACATTGAAGAAGCGCGCGCATTTGAGCTAAAGGCGGCCGAAATTGTATTCGCAACAGAAGACAGCAAAATTGGGCTGAAATCGGTTGTTGAGAATCATGGCGTACCCAACTGTGAGTTTTACGGAAGATAAGCGCTGAAAAACAGAGGGGGAAAGATTTCCTTTCCCCCTCTCAGTCTGTCGAAAAAGAGCGGCTGGAGCTGGGCTTTTTCTGTATAGATATGGTAGAGTGGGCAAGGGTGATGAAGGATGCTGGAACGCGGGAAAATGGATCGAGATCTAGTAGAGTTCGTAGTCATAGACCAACTGGTGCCGAAGGAGCATTTGCTGCGAAAGATAGATGCAGCGGTGGACTTCACACAGCTGTATGAAATGGTGGAGCCGCTCTATTGTGAGGATAATGGGCGCCCCAGCATTGACCCGGTGGTGTTGGTCAAGATGGTGCTGCTCTAGCATCTGTACGGCCTTCCCTCGCTGCGGCGGACAGCGGAAGAAGTCAGCGCAAACAATTGCTATCGCTGGTTTCTCGGTTATCCCTTGCAGGAGGAAACGCCGCATTTTTCCACGGTGAGCTATAACTTCCGGCATCGGTTCACCGAAGAGACCGTGGATCGGGTATTTGCGTGGATTTTGGATGAGGTAGCCAAGGCAGGCTATCTGTCTCCCAAGGCCGTCTTCATTGACGGTACTCACATCAAGGCCAACGCCAACACGAAGAAGCAGATGAAGGAACAGATCCCAGCAGCTGCCAGGCACTATGCAAGAGAATTGATGGAAGAGGTCAACGCGGATAGAGAAGCGCATGGCAAGAAGCCCTTTGATGATGACAACGATCCTCCGGCCTCTCCCAAGAAGCACAACGACAACACCTCTAAGAAGAAGCTGTCCCGCAGGAAGAAGCAAGGCTTTCGTACTGTAACCAAAAGCACGACAGATCCGGACTGCGGCTTATTCGTAAAGGGCGAGCATAAGCGACAGTTCGCCTATGAGGCGCATACCGCCTGCGACAAGAACGGTTTCGTGCTGGAAACAGTCGTGACACCCGGCAATGTCCATGACAGCGTGGCCTTTGATGAAGTTTACGACAAAGTAACGGAAAATTTCCCGCAGGTAGAGGCCGTTGTGGCCGATGCCGCTTACAAAACGCCTCATATCTGCAAGAAAGTATTTGGCGATGGCAGAGTCCTTTCCACAGCCTACAAGCGCCCGCATTCCAAGAACTGTATCAAAACGGTGCAGCGGCATATCTGGAAGGACTATGAGGAATTGGCGGACGATGCCAGATATACGCTTGCGTACGCGCAGCTCTACAAGTGCCGAAAGGAAACCATTGAACGGGTCTTCGCGGACGCCAAGGAAAAACACGCGATGCGTTATACGCAATACAGAGGCTTGGCTCAAGTGACGAACTGGGTGAAGCTTAAGTTTGTTGCCATGAACTTGAAAAAATTGGACACATGGAAATGGAGAAATCTGTTGTCCTCGTTTCGTTTTGCTGTTTTTTCGCTCATATATGTTCGAGACCCAGTCTGCTCCTGAGTACAGACCGGGTTCCTCGACAGACTGAGAGGGGGAAAGATTTCCTTTCCCCCTCTATCTACTAACAGATGAATGAAACCATAAAGGAGTGTTTATGTAATGGAAGACCTGACTGGCATTACCGGCAATTCCTATGTTGTGGTTGATCTTCAAAAAATCAAACGCAATGTGGAGAAAATACGTGCGCACATAGGAGAAAATGTCAAGTTCCTGCCTGTGCTCAAGGGAGCTACCTGCGGGCACGGACTCGAAGAGATTGCAGAGTTTTTGGTAAGTGAATGCCAGTTTGATATGCTCTGTGTAGGGCATACCATTGAGGCGGAACGCATTCGTAATTTCGGAGTGAACTGTGACATTCTAGTGCTCGGCGGAACCCCGTTTAACAATATCCCTTATGTGGTTGAAAATAAAATTACCACCACACTTTCCAATGCGGACTATGCGCGCGCTCTTTCCGCAGAGGCAGTAAAGCGTGGAACAACGGCGAAAGTACACATCAAGATCAACAGCGGGCTAGGCCGTATGGGTGCGAAACCGGGTGGCGAACTGGCGGCTTTGCTGAATGACATCAATGGACTGCCGGGGATTGATATTGAGGGTGCCTACACTCATTTTTCTAATTCAGCAAAAATCGATACCGCCATCATCGAACAGGAGGCGGCTACATTTGACAGCGGCCTTGCACAGATCAAAGCGGCAGGCATTACGCTGAAATACTGTCACGCAGCGAACACTCCGGCAACCGTCCGCTTCCCACAGTATCATTACAACATGGTACGCAGTCTGCTTCTTCTGGTTGGATATGACTGGTCAGTGGATCAATTTAATCGGCTTGGGCTGGAGAAGGTTCTGTACTGGCGCAGCTTTGTTGCTCAGATTAATGAAGTCAAGGCCGGTGAACGCTTTGACTACGGACTTGCACTCACAGCATCCCGTGATATGAAAGTGGCTGTGACTAGCTTTGGTTATTCAGACGGTTATCCGGATGATTTGCCTGGCAATGGTGGCTTCGTCATGATAAAGGGACAAAAAGCACCGATTCTGTCACTCAATATGGACCAGGGTTTTGTCGATATAACGGATATCCCCGATGTCTGTGTCAATGATCAGATGCTTCTAATTGGTCAGGATGGCGACGAGGAGGTCGAGCTGACAGAGCTGCTTGCCAATTCCAAGCACTCCGGCACCTACTTCTTCAGCCTTATCAACCACCGGGTTCGCCGCATTTTCAAGCGTTGACAAAATGAAAAAATAGTGATATGAATGTTATGCAAGGCTTACCGCGTGCAGACGTCAGCGGTGAGCCTTTGCATTATTATATAGCGAAAGGAAAACAGCATGCTGAAACAGCAAAATTTCTTTGACAGAAACATTCCTGCCTGGAAGCAGGTCCTTTTTCTATCCTGGCCGACCATTGTGGAGCTCCTGCTGCAGACAGCTGTTAACTACGTGGATACTGCTATGGTTGGAAGCATCGGAGTAAATGCAACAGCAGCGGTCAGTATAACTATGTCGACAATTTGGCTCATCAATGGCTTTATGAATGCAGTCGGCATTGGATACTCTGTGCTGGCAGCACATTCCATCGGAGAGGGAAACTATGAGCAGGCAAAAGTTATCATTCGCCAATCCATTCTGGCGATCGGCGTGGCTGGTATTTTTTTGACGTTGATTGTCACCCTTTTCATTGCGCCGAATCTTCCTGCCTGGATGCATGCGGAAAAGGAAGTTGTGCCGCTTGCTAGAAGTTACTTGCGTATTATCGGCATGGGATATCTGTTTAATATTTCCCTCATCGTCTGTTCAAACTTGCTGCGCTGTGCCGGGGATACCAAGACACCGATGAAATTCAATATTTTAACAAATATTATCAATGTGGTTGGAAATTACCTGCTGATTTATCCCTCAAAGGAAATACAATTATTTGGCAAAAATTTTTTGCTGCAGCGTGCCGGACTGGGTGTCAGCGGTGCTGCAGCGGCAACTTCAATGTCTATAGCGTTCTCCGGTATAGGCCTTCTTCTGATTCTTTTCTTACGGCAAACACCTTATCAGATCAGCCTAAAGGAAGACTTTTCTCCGGACAGTTTTATTATTCGGCGGGCAATTCGCCTGGCTGTACCGACTGCAATGGAGCGCATGACAATATCGTTTGGCCAAATTGCAGCGACCTCGATAATTACCGGACTCGGAACAATGGCACTGTCGGCAAATCTTTTAGCGGATACGGGGGAAAAGATTTGTTATCTGCCAGTCTATGGCTTTGCAACGGCAGGAACAACGCTGGTGGCACAGTCGCTGGGCGCGGAGGAAAAAGACCTTGCCCTGCACTACGGACGTTGGTGTAATCGTTTAGGTATTATCGTGATGCTCGTCACCAGTACAGCAATGTTTTTGTTTGCAGTGCCGATTATTGATCTTTTTACAGATGACACAGAAACAATTCTGCTAGCGGCGCAGATGTTGCGCATCGAGGCATTTGCAGAGCCACTGCTGGCGATTGGCGTTGTTCTTGGTGGAGTGCTGCGCGGAGCTGGTGACACCCGCTGGCCATTTGTCATTTCTCTGCTTGGCATGTGGGTGGTTCGCTTGCCGCTGGCATACACTCTAATTCATTTATTTGACTGGGGACTTGCTGCTGTCTGGGGGGCTGCGATTGCGGATTGGGCTGTGCGCGCCGCCATATCCTGCCACCGCTTTTATCATAAGAAGTGGATGACGCAGAAAGTATAAAAACTGAAGCCGGATGAAGCCAGGCACTTTATTGATAACTCATTCCGAGATGGTACACTGAAGACGACGGGAACGGATTTTGACAGGATCATGCCGCCGGTTTCCCGCTTTGGCGGCGGTGACCGGGCAAAGAAGAAAGAAAACATTATAAATCGCTTATCGCGATTTTTCGAAAAGTATTTTGGCGCAGCATAGGCAAAAGTAGGTGAATTCTATGCGTTGTCCGACCTGTGGCGAGACTGTTATGATACACGGCGGTTACTGGGAGTGCGGTTGGTGCGGTGACTGCGGGACTCTACGGAGATGCCAACAGCCGATACCGGAGAAAATTGAGGAAGAGCTTCCCGAACTGACGCCGGAGAGCCTTGCGGCGACAGCTGATCCTGATACGGCACTGCTGCTGCGAAAATTTTCCGAGTACCTTAGTGCGTGGGACATGGATGAGCTTTCAGCTATGGGAGCATCGGAGATTATTGAGCGAGCCTACGGTGAGGATCAAGAGACGGGCATCGCTATGTGGGGGACACTGCTGCGCACAGCAGGGAGTAGATTAAAATCTCCGCGGGAGGCAGAATGGCTGCTGCACACCTGCTGCCCCTACGGTGAGGATGATTTTTGTGAAACTCTTTTAGACGAGCTCGCAAGGAACGAAAAACTGGTTTGCTGCATTTTACAAAGCGCCTATGTCGGTGCGGAGCAATATCACTTGATAGATGCCGCGGCGGAGTCGGGAAGGCCGGAACTTATGGCTCGGTTTATGGCGGCGTTGGGCGGAAACACCTTCCCGAGAAAAAAGTGGGAAGTCCCTTATCAGGAGTTCGAGGAACTGTGTGCAGCACGCAGCCGAGAGACAGTATCGGAACAGGAGAACACTGAGAAGATTTCCGATGCTGAGAAAACGGACATGCCGCGAGCTGTCTCGGCGGAGCGGAAAAAGTCCAGCAGCGGAGTGATCATTGCCTTTGCTGTGCTTGTGATGCTTTGCGTTGGGATATTCGCCAGCCTCCGTTGGAACACCACCGTTCAAAGTCATGACAATCCGGCGCCGCCAACGACGAACAGCACGGATTTGAAAACCCAAAATAGCAGAGTTAATAAGGAAAAAGTAGACGCGCAACAAACGGAAAAAGAACGGTATTCTGGTAAACTGCCTGTTGAGGGAATGCCGGTGCGCTGCCTAAAATACACTACACTGGGTGTTCCGGACAAGAGGCTTGACTGTAAGAACTTTGACAAGCTGGAGCTGGGGCAAAAATACTTTAATGTCTACTGGTACGATGAAAACGGCGAGATTATCGCCGCCGGTATGTGTGCTCAGTGGAAAAACGACAGCGAATTTATGCTGAAGTCCTTCTCACAGTATAACCCCGGACAGAAAGGTGAGACACAGACTACCGATTCAGGAAATTCTTCCGATACCGGTCCCGGCAGTGGTTCCAGTCTGCGGGAAGACTACGATGATCCTGAAGATCTATATGAAGACGGGGATTATGAAGACCTCGACGAGGCCTGGGACGAATGGGAGGAAGGGTGGTAAACACCCTTCCTCCGGCGTATTATTACTTTATTTGTTTATGATATCGCGTAATATGACTTCCTCCGCTGCGCTGCGGATGTTGTTCATCGCCCCGACCCACGCCATTTGGTTTTCAGCTTTTAGTTGTTCGGTGATTCCCTGTGCCTGCGCCATCTGTTCGATTAAAAGCTGCAGCATCACGTTTGCTTCGCGGTCAATCTCGTTGAGGTGGTGCGTCAATTTGCCGGAGGTTTTCAAATTGATATAGGTCACTCGACAGTGTTCTTTCAGGTACTTGAGGCGTATCCGACCAAAGCGTCCGTAGGTAGCAGGTTCTTTCTGAGATACCGCTAAATCCGGCAGGTAGTAGTCTCTGTACTTGCTATATGTAATTTCCATCTCATGTTCCTTTCTGCTTCAAAATCTACCCTTATTTTTACCCTTTATAGGTTTGGACGTTATAAAACAATCGGACTGACTGGTACAGATTGTTTTACGTTTCAGACGGTTTAACACGTAATTGTATGAGAAAAGTTGCTAAAAATACTTGTGCTGATATTCAAGTCCCGCCTCGCGCACCAAAGTGTTGAAACTCAAGGGGTTTTCCCTTGAGTTTTTTCTTTTACATTAGATTCCTTGGGGTGGTAGAGAACTGGATTTTTTAGAAATCAGAAAGCAGTGTTATTTTTTGCACTTTACGAACAGCCTTCCTAACAAAAATTTCCCTCTTGTTTCGCTTGCGTCAGAATGCAGGGCCGTTTCAAAAAATCTTTTCAAATGTGAAACATTTCCGCAGCCTGAATGATATAGTAAGTGAAAGGCCTTTCAAGGAGAATCCTATGTTGACAGAAGAACAGTTTTCGTATCTTGCAAAAAAGTATATGGACATGGTGTTCCGTCTGGCGCTCCACTACACCAAAAGCCGCTCGGAATCGGACGACATCACGCAGGAGGTGCTGCTCAAGCTCTACCGCACGGACAAACCGTTTGAGAGCGAGGATCACGTCAGGTACTGGCTCATCCGCGTTACGGTCAACGAGTGCAAGCGGGCGTTCCTCTCTCCGTGGAAGCGGACGGAGCCGATCGAGGACTATGCCGAGCAGCTTGCGTTCAAAACGCCGGAGCACAGCGAGCTTTTTCATGCCGTGATGGCGCTGCCGCAGAAATACCGTGTGCCGCTCTTCCTGCATTATTACGAGGGCTACTCCTGCGAGGAGATCTCCCAATTCCTTGGCATTCCCAACGCGACCGTCCGCACCCGATTGCGGCGCGGGCGGGAACAGCTCAAAACCAATCTTCAGGAGGCGAACAACGATGTTTGACGAAAACCTATATCAGGAGACGATCTCCGCGCTTCACGCCTCCGAAGACACACTTTCGGAGGTAATGAACATGACGCACAAGACAAAAAGAAGAGGCCGCCTGCGCACGACGGCGGTGCTTGCGGCGGTCATCGCGATCCTGTGCTGCATGGCGGCAGCTGCAGCGGCGCTTGGACTGGATCAGCGGTTGGCGGAGTACTTTGAAGCAACGGCGGAGCAGGAAGAGCTGCTCGCGACCGCGGCGGTCCCGATGAACATTGTGAAGCGGGACAGCGGCGCGGTGCTGCGCATCGAGCAGGTCATCGCCGACCGCTATTGTGCGGCGGTCCTCATCGACTTTACCGCGCCGGAGGGGACAATACTGGATCAGGACTACTACGCATTCGATCGGAGCGTGTCCGCAACGTCCAGGGACGGAGTGAAAATGCAGACCTACGGCATTGGCTGGGAGGTATTGCCAAGCAGCACGGAGGATGAGACGGGCCGCCATGCCACGATTTTGATGACGATTCATTCTCTGAAAGGAGAATTCAACTTCATCGGTGCGAAGGTGAAGTTGACGCTCGATGGCCTGTATCGGGATAACTGTTTGGAAGAACTTGTCGTTCCCGGGCGCTGGAGCTGCACATTCACTCTGCCGGAGACTGATCCGGGACGCCTGTGCACGGTGAATGAGCCGATCGAGATCGAGGGAAAGAACGCTGTTCTGACGACGCTCTATGTCTCGCCGCTCTCGCTGACCTGCGAGATCAAGCAGGGAACGGATGATCTGAAAGAAACGGTTGAGCCCATCTACAGCGACGACGGGAAGGAGAGCATCGCTCCCGAGGTGACGCTGCAAAACGGCGAAACGGTCGGCGCGGCGGACTGGTTGTTCCTTATAACGAATTATGTCGATGAGCGCGGGCGCTACTGCTTCCGGATGGATGAAATTCTTGACCCGGAAACGGTGAGCAGCGTTTCCGCCTTCGGAGAGACGTTCTCCGTCGAATGACGGGACGATAAAGCATATTTATGTAAAAAAGGAGCCTCTGCATCAAAGCAGAGGCCCCTTTTTCCTGTTTTCACCGCAGCGCGTCCTTCATTTCTTTTACATACGCACCGATGTGCTCGGGCGCGTCCTTGCTGTACTGGGCAAGGAGCTTGACGATGGCGGAGCCGACGATCGCGCCGTCGGAGAGGTCGGCCATCTTCTTCGCCTGCTCGGGCGTGGAGATGCCAAAGCCGATGGCGCAGGGAATATCTGTGTTTTCCCGCACGAGGGAGACGATGGAGGCGAGGTCGGTCTTGATCTCGCTGCGCTCGCCCGTGACACCGAGCGACGAGACGATATAGAGGAAGCCCTCGGCCTCGCGCGCGATCATCGCAATGCGGTTCTCCGACGTCGGCGCGATGAGGGAGACGAAGTCGACGCCGTACTTGCGGCACGCGGGGAGAAATTCTTCCTTTTCCTCATACGGCACGTCCGGCAGGATGAGTCCGTTGATGCCGGCGTCGCGGCAGTTCGACAAAAAGCGCTCCGTGCCGTAGGAAAAGACGACGTTCGCGTAGGTCATAAAGACCATGGGGATCGTCACGTCACGCCGCAGTTCGCACACAAGGTCAAAGATCTTGTCGGTCGTTGTGCCGCTTTGCAGAGCGCGCAGGTTTGCCGCCTGAATCACGGGCCCCTCCGCCGTGGGGTCGGAGAAGGGAATGCCGAGCTCGATGAGGTCGGCGCCGTTTTGCGCGGCAGCGCGGACGGCAGCCGCGGTCGTTTCAAGATCGGGGTCGCCGCAGGTCAGAAAGGCGATGAACGCCTTGCCGTGGTCAAATGCTCTTGCAAGATCACTCATGAAGATCCTCCCCTCTGTAGCGGGCGATGGCGGCGCAGTCCTTGTCGCCGCGGCCGGAGATCGTGACGACAAGAAGCTGATCGCTCCCCATCGTGGGTGCGAGCTTTCGCGCGTAGGCGACGGCGTGGGCCGATTCGATGGCGGGAATGATGCCCTCCGTGCGGGCAAGGTATTCGAACGCCTGCACGGCCTCCTCATCGGTGATGGCAACATACTCTGCGCGGCCGATGTCGTGCAGGTACGCATGCTCAGGGCCGACGCCGGGGTAGTCGAGACCGGCGGAGATGGAATACACCGGCGCGATCTGACCGTACTCGTCCTGGCAGAAGTAGGACTTCATGCCGTGGAATATGCCGAGCCTGCCGGTCGAGATGGTCGCGGCGGTCTCAAGCGTGTCGATGCCGCGGCCCGCGGCCTCAACACCGATGAGGCGCACAGCAGGGTCGTCGATGAAATGGTAAAAGCTGCCGATGGCGTTCGAGCCGCCGCCGACGCACGCGACCACGGCATCGGGCAGACGTCCTTCCTTTTCGAGCATCTGCTGCTTGATCTCGCTTGAGATGACAGACTGGAAATCGCGTACGATGGTGGGGAAGGGGTGTGGCCCCATGACAGAGCCGAGACAGTAGTGCGTGTCGCTGATGCGCGTCGTCCACTCGCGCATGGCTTCGGACACGGCGTCCTTGAGCGTGGCGGTACCAGAGTTGACGGGCACGACCGTCGCGCCGAGAAGGCGCATGCGGTAGACATTCAGTGCTTGGCGGATGGTGTCCTCCTTGCCCATGAAAACGACGCACTCCATGCCCATCAGCGCTGCGGCGGTGGCGGTCGCCACGCCGTGCTGGCCCGCGCCGGTCTCGGCGATCAGGCGCGTTTTGCCCATCTTTTTCGCGAGCAGCGCCTGACCGAGCACGTTGTTGATCTTGTGCGCGCCGGTGTGGTTCAGGTCCTCGCGCTTTAAGTAGATCTTTGCGCCGCCGAGGTCCTTTGTCATCTTCTCCGCGTAGTAAAGACGCGAGGGACGGCCCGCGTAGTCGTTCAAAAGCTGCGTCAGCTCGTTCTGAAAGTCAGGGTTGGCCTTGTAGTAGTTGTAGGCCTCTTCAAGCTCGATGATGGCGTTCATCAGCGTTTCGGGGACGTACTGTCCGCCGTGCACGCCAAAGCGCCCGTTCGGATTCGACATGCCTTAGCCCTCCTTGCGCGCGGCGGCAACGAACGCCGCCATTTTGCTTTCGTCCTTGACGCCGTCCGTCTCGATGCCGGAGCTCACGTCCACGCCGTAGGGGTGCAGCGCGGAGATGGCGTCCGCGACGTTGTCGGGGTCGAGCCCACCGGCGAGGAAATAGGGCCGCTGCACGCTCTGGACGAGGCTCCAGTCGAATGTCTTGCCCGTGCCCGCGCCGGAGTCGAGCAGCACGAGGTCGGCGGTGCAGTTTTCGATGGCGGGGAGGTCGGCTTCGCTTTTCACCTTGAACGCGCGGAAGATGGGCTTGCCCGTCAGCGCGCGCAGGCGCGCGATGTAGTCGTCATCCTCGCTGCCGTGGAGCTGCGCGACATCGATGACGCCGTGGTCTAAGAGCTCTGCCACGGCCTCGACCGGTTCGTTGACGAACACCCCAGCGGCCAGAATGCCGGGGGCAAGCAGCGATTTGAGTGCTGCTGCCTGCTCGGGGGACACATAGCGCTTGCTCTTTTTGGCGAAGACGAAGCCGACGAGGTCGGGCTTCAGCTTGTTGACGGCGGCAATGTCGCTTTCGCGCGACAGGCCGCAGAGTTTCACCTTGGTCATAAGTTACCTCTCAATTCCGCGAGCCGTCTGGCCTTGTCAGGGGCCCGCATCAGTGTTTCGCCGATCAGCACCGCGTCGGCACCGATCGAGCGGAGCGCGGCGACGTCCTGCGTGCTCTGCACGCCGGACTCGGCCACGTAGACCGCCTCCGGCGGGATGCGGTCGCGCAGCCGCGCGGCGTTGGAAAAGTCGACGGAAAAATCTTTCAGATTGCGGTTGTTGACGCCGATGATCTTCGCGCCCGCCGCGACGGCGGAGCGGATCTCGTCCGCGTCGTGCGTCTCCACGAGCGCGGAGAGACCGAGTTCGTCGCAGACGGCGAGATATTGCGCGAGCGTCTTCGTGTCCAGCAGCGCGCAGATCAGCAGCACGCAGTCCGCGCCCATCAGGCGGGACTGATAGAGCTGGTAGTCGCTGACGGTGAAGTCCTTGCGCAGCATCGGCGTTGAGACGGCGGCGCGAATTTCGCGGAAGATGTCGTCCGAGCCCAAAAACCACTTGGGTTCTGTCAGGCACGAGATGCAGTCCGCACCGGCGGCCTCGTAATCGCACGCGATGTCGAGATAGGGAAAGTCCCGCGCGATGACGCCCTTGGAGGGCGAGGCCTTTTTCACCTCGCAGATGAAGGACAGATCATCTTTTTTGAGCGCGTCGTAAAAGCGCGCGCCGTTCGCGCGGCCCTTTTCGCGGCACATCGCCTGTAAGATATCAAGGCTCATGTTCTCGCTGTCTGCCAGCACGCGCTCGCGGGCGTGGGCGGCCAGCTCGTCGAGAATGCTCATGCGTTCGCCTCCGCGCGGTTGCTGACGGCGATGAAGCGCTCGAGCGTTTCAAGCGCCTTGCCGGAGTCGATGAGCTCGGCGGCGAGGGCGATGCCGTCCTTCATGCTCTCCGCCTTGCTGCCGATGTAGAGCGCCGCGCCCGCGTTCATCAGCACCGCGTTGCGCTTGTGGCCCTTTTCGCCCGACAGGATGGCGCGGGTGATGGCAGCGTTTTCCTCCGGTGCGCCGCCCTTGAGGTCGTCCTTGGTGCAGCGCGCAAAGCCGAAGTCCTCGGGTGTGATGACATAGCTCTTGTACCAGCCGTCACGAATTTCGCATACGCTCGTCGGCGCGCTGAGGGAAATTTCGTCGAGCTTGTCCTGTCCGTAAACGACCATGCCGCGCTTGACGCCAAGGCTCACGAGCACGCGCGCGAGCGGCTCGACAAGGTACTCGTCGTACACGCCGAGCAGCTGCATTTTCGGCGAACCGGGGTTCGTCAGCGGCCCCAAGATGTTGAACACCGTGCGGAAGCCCAGCTCCTTGCGGATGGCGCCGACGTATTTCATCGAGCTGTGGTATTTCTGCGCAAAGAAGAAGCACATGCCGACCTCTTTTAAGAGCGTCACGCACTGCTCGGGGCTCTGCTGGATGTTGACGCCGAGCGCTTCGAGGCAGTCTGCCGTGCCGCACTGAGACGAGGCGGCGCGGTTGCCGTGCTTGGCGACCTTCATGCCGCCCGCCGCCGCAACGAGGGCGGAGGTGGTGGAAATGTTGAAGCTGTGGGCGTTGTCGCCGCCGGTGCCGACCATCTCGAAGATGTCCATGCCGGTGTCGACCTTTGTGGCGTGGTCACGCATGGCGGCGGCGCAGCCTGCGATCTCATCGGTCGTCTCGGCGCGGGCGCTCTTGGTCGAGAGGGCCGCGAGGAACGCTGCGTTCTGGGTGGGGGTGGTCTCGCCGCTCATGATCTCGTTCATCACGGCGTAGGCTTCGTCATAACTGAGATCGCCCTTGTTGACGATCTTCACGATGGCTTCTTTGATCATGGTTTCAATTCTCCTTCAAAAAGTTTTCCAGCATGGTTTTGCCGTTCGGCGTCATAATGGATTCGGGATGAAACTGCACCCCGTAGATGGGATAGTCTGTGTGCTGCACGGCCATGATCTCGCCGTCGTCTGTGACGGCGGTGACTTTCAGGCAGTCCGGCATGGTGGCGGCGTCGGCCGCGAGGGAATGGTAGCGCGCGACGGGCGCGGTCTTGGGGCAGTTTTGGAAGAGCCGCGAGCTCGTGTCGAAGTGGACGAGCGACTGCTTACCGTGCATTAGCTCTTTAGCATAGGTCACGGTCGCACCGAAGGCGGCACAGATGGCCTGATGCCCGAGGCACACGCCAAGCGTTGGGATGCGGGGCGAGAGCATCTTCACAACGTCGATGAGAACGCCTGCGTCTTCGGGCCGCCCAGGGCCGGGGGAGAGGATGATGCGCGCGGGATGCAGCGCGTCGATCTCTTCGATGCGCAACTCATCGTTGCGGATGACGCGGATGTCTGGATCGATCGCGCCAACGAGCTGGTAGAGGTTATAGGAAAAGCTGTCGTAATTGTCGATCAAAAGGATCATAGGTCTTCCTCCTGCGCAAGCGTCAAGGCGCTGACCACGGCCTTCGCCTTGTTGATGCATTCCTGATACTCTGTTTCGGGGACGGAATCTGCCACGATGCCCGCGCCGCTGCGGACGAACACGCGCCCGTTTTTCTTGTAGGCGATGCGGATGGCGATGCAGGTGTCCATGTTGCCAGTGAAGTCGATGTAGCCGATGGCCCCGCCGTAAATGCCGCGCTTGTTGTTCTCAAGCTCACCGATGAGCTGGCAGGCGCGGATCTTCGGCGCGCCGGAGAGCGTTCCAGCGGGGAGCACGGCCTCAATGGCGTCAAGCGCGTCGCGGTCATCGCGAATCTCGCCGCGCACGGTGGAGCCAATGTGCATCACGTGGGAGTAGCGCTCGATGGAGTGCAGCTTTTCGACCTGCACCGTGCCGAATTTGCTGACCTTGCCGAGGTCGTTGCGCCCGAGGTCGACGAGCATATTGTGCTCGGCAAGCTCCTTTTCGTCGTGCAGCAGGCTCTCTTCAAGCGCCTTGTCCTCCTCGTCCGTTTTGCCGCGCGGACGGGTCCCCGCGAGGGGAAAGGTGTGCAGCACGCCGTCTTTGAGCTTGACGAGCGTTTCGGGCGACGCGCCCGCGACCTCAACGTCGGTGCCGGAAAAGTAGAACATGTACGGCGAGGGATTGATGGTGCGCAGCACGCGGTAGGTATCGAGCAGGCTCCCCTCGAACGGTGCGCTCAGGCGGTTCGAGAGTACGATCTGAAAGATATCGCCCTCGCGGATGTGGTGCTTGGCGGTTTCGACCATCGCGCAGAACTGCTCTTTGGAGAAGAGCGGCGTGACTTCGCCGAGGAGCCGCCCCGGCGCTTCCTGCTTCTTTTCGCCGGTTTTGAGGAGCGAGACGAGCTGCTCAAGCTCGAGCTTTGCCTTGTTGTAGCCGACCTCGACGTCGCTGAGCGCCATGTTGACGATGAGCACGATCTTCTGCCGCACATGATCGAAGGCGATGACCTTGTCAAAGAGCATCAAATCGACATCCTTGAAGCTGTCCTCGTCCTGCTCGCCGCAGCGGACGCTCGGCTCGCTGTATTTGAGATAATCGTAAGAAAAATCCCCCACGAGCCCGCCGGTGAAGGAGGGGAGGTAGTCGAAGCGGGGGCTTCTGTCGCTTGATAGCAGCTCACGCAGGTATTGGGACGGATCGTCCGTGCGGACGGTGAGGCCGCCAGCCTTCATTTTGCCGTCAATGCACGTGATCTCGAGCTTTGGGTCGAAGCCCAAAAACGTGTAGCGGCCCCAGCGGTCGTCCGCCTGCGCGGATTCGAGCATGTAACAGTGGGTGGACACGTTCTTGAGGATGCGCATCGCTTCGATGGGGGTGATGAAGTCGGAAAGAATTTCGCAGCTCAGCGGGAGCACGTCGTACTGCTGCGTCGCGGCGATGTCTTTGACGGTTTCGAGCGGTGGTAGGATATGCATGAGTGACCTCCTGAAAAAGAAAAGCTCCTTTGGCGTTCTGCCAAAGGAGCTTATTGCGCAAACAAAAGTGCCCCCGACAGAACGGTACAGTCTGTCAAGGACGAATGCGATACGAGAGAAACGAACGATCCGCGGTGCCACCTTGAATTCACGGTTACCCGTGCGCTTGGCGGAGATACCATCATATCTCCCGGCAACTGACGTATGCCAACACGTTGCAGGATACTCTGCGCATAAAACGCATTTCGCTGCACCCTCAGCGGTCCATTTGACAATGTGTATCTTGCCTGATTTTCAGCATCGCAGGCTCTCTGTGAAGGCATCACTGCCGTTATCTCCGCTTCAACGGTTTGCGGTATTAACTTGAGCGGAAATATAGCACACCCCATCGGCAATGTCAATAGGGTGTGCATGATTTTTTGTAAAATTTCGGTTCTTTATTCCGCGGCGCGGCGAAGGATGTCGGCGATAAGCGCCTTGTCGAGCTGCGGGAAGGGGATGACCGGTTCGGGATGCTCGGGATGCTCCATGAGCAGTTTTTCCGCCCAGGACATGTTGTACCAGCGGCCGAACTTGCAGCCGCTGCGCGTGAACACGCCGATGCGGCGGAAGCCCATGTGCTCATGGAAGCGGATGCTGTTGTCCGTTAAATATTCGTCGTCCGCGCCCTGCGGCTCGCCGATGCAGGCATAGAGATTGCAGATGTTCTGCGCGAGCGACAGCTCCTCAATCGCGCGGTAGAAGCGCTTGCCGAGACCGTGCTTGCGCGCGTCGAGGGCGAGATATATCGTCGACTCCGCACAGTGGTCGTAGGCCTTACGCGCGATGAACGTGTGCGTATAGGCGTAGCCGAGGAGCTGGCCATTTTCATCCTCCGCGACAAGATAAGGGTATTTGCGCGAGATATCCGCGATGCGGCGGCGGAATTCGTCGAGCGACGGTACGTCGTATTCAAACGAGATGGCCGTCTTTTCGACGTACGGCGCATAGATGCTCAGAAGCGCGGGAGCGTCGTCAAGCGTGGCGAGGCGGAAGTGGAACGCAGGAGAAGACATAGAGTCACCTTTCAAATCCGTGCACCCAGTCAGAGCGCAGGTAATAAATGAGATAGATGGTGGAGCTGATCGCCCAGGTGAGGGGATACGCCCAGTAGATGTAGCTGATCTCGCCGATGAAGCGGACGACGAGCATGATGTAGATGATGCGGATGACGCACCAGACGGAGAGCATGATCATCATCGGCACGATCGCGCGGCCCGCGCCGCGGCAGACCGCCGCGATAGAGTGCGAAAACGCCAGCAGGCAGTAGAACAGTGCCACCGTGCGCGCCTGTTGCACGCCGAGGGCGACAACGCCGGGGGTGCTGTCGAAAAGGGAAATGAGCTGACTTGCCCAGATGTAATAGCACAGGCCGATGAGCTCGGCCATCACGACGGCGATGATGATACAGAACCGCGCGCCGCGCTTGGCGCGGTCATACTGCTTGGCGCCGAGGTTCTGACCAACGAACGTGGTGCAGGCCATCGTGAAGCTCGTGATGGGCAGAAAGGCGAAGCCTTCGATCTTGCAGTGCGCGCCGTAGGCCGCCATCGCGAGCATGCCGAACGAGTTGATCTGCGACTGGACGATGACATTGGCAAGGCCAATGACACAGTTCTGGATGCCGGAGGGGAGACCGTATCGCACGATCTCGCCGAGCATGCCGGTGTGGAAGCGGATGTTGCGCGGCGTGACGGTGTAGACCTCGCCCTTTTTGAGCAGGTGGATGAGGCAGAGCACGCAGCTCGTGCCCTGAGAGATGACGGTCGCCACGGCGGCGGACCACACGCCCCAGCGGAACGCGCCGATGAACAGCAGGTCGAGCGCGATGTTGACGAGCGACGAAATGATCAGATAGTGCAGGGGCCTCCGGCTGTCGCCGAGGGCGTTAAGAATGCTCGTGCACATGTTGTAGAGCACCGTTGCCAGCACGCCGAGGAAGTAGTAGCGGAAGTATTCGACCGCCTGCGGCATGACCTGCGCGTCGGTGTTCATCCAGACCAAAAACGTCGGCGTGAGGAATACGCCGATGAGCGTCAGCAGTGTGCCCGACACGATACCGAACGCCAGGTTCGTGTGGACGGCGCGCGAGACGTTTTCATAGTCGCCCGCGCCGAAGTACTTTGAGATCGCGACGCCCGCGCCCATGGCCGTGCCGATAAAGAGGCTTGTGAGCAGCATGATGAGCGTGCCGGACGAGCTGACAGCGGCAAAGGCGTTCGTGCCGAGGTATTTGCCCACAATGAACGCGTCCGCCGTGCTGTATAGCTGCTGGAAGACCTGACTGATGAAGATCGGCAGCGCAAAGCGCAAAATCAGCGAGACGGGGCTGCCCTCCGTCATGTTCTGCACGGTCTGCCTTGCCGGAACTGTCTGCGCCATGCGCACCTCTCTTTCTCTGTCCCGCGGCGGGACGAATCTCTCATTTTTTGACGAAAAAGGAAAAGCGCCGCAGGAGCGGTGCTTTTCCTCAATCCCTGAAGAAACAGCAGATGAAAATTCTACAAAATCTTGACGGGTCCATTATATAGTTGTGTGGAACGAAAGTCAACCTTGCCGTTTACAGCACAAGGTTCAAAAGTGCAGGCGTGACGTACGTCTCGATGAGCGCGGCCACCAGCAGCAGCGGCACAGAGAATGTCAAAAAGACGCGGATGCAGTCCAGCACACGGCGGAAAAAGGGAGTATCGCTCTTTTTGAGGATCCGTTCCGTCCCCGTGCGGCAGATGAGAAGGCCCAGCGCGCAGGATAAGATCAGCGCGGACAGCTCAAAAATGCCGTGGGGCAAAACGCCGAGAACATACACACCGAGACCGATGCCCTGCTGCTGATAGATGGCGGCGAACGCGCCGAGCATCAGCGCATTCGTGCCGAGCGCGAGCGCACTGAGCGGCAGGAACGGGATGAGCCCGTAGAGCATCGAGAGGAGGGACGCCGTGATGTTGTTGAAAAACAGCGTCGCCATCATCTGCGACTGGGGAACATCGTCGGTAAGTCCCAGCTGCTCGACCTGCGCGGCGAAGTTTTGAAGCGTCTGCTGCGCCATGTCGGGGAAGATCATTCCGGCGGCGAAGCCAAGAAGCACCAGCACGCCAAACGCGGCGGCGGTGTTCAAAAATTCCCGCTTGATGAGATCGCGCGAGAGCGTAGGGCAGAGTTCGAAGATCATGCCAGCTTGGCGATACCGGCCTTGACGCGCTTGATCGTCTCCTCACGGCCGAGGATATGGCAAATTTCGACAGCGCCGCCGGGCGTGACGAGCTTGCCCGCAACGGCGATGCGCAGCGGCCACATGAGCGTCGCGTTCTTCACGCCGAGCTCCTCGGCAAATGAGACGAGCATGTCATGGATGGCATCATTCGTCCACTCGGAAAGGCTCTCGAGCTTGGGCAGGACCTTATTGAGCATGTCGAGCGAGACCTCGCTGTTGGTCTTGGACTTCTTGTTCGTGTAGAACTCAACGCCGTACTCGGGAAGAGCATCGAAGAAGTCGACCTTTTCGGGAATATCGGTGAGCTTTTCGCAGCGGGCCTGTAAGAGTGCTGCGATCTCACCGACGGAGTACGCTTCGTTCTTGACGGCCTGACGGATGTAAGGCTCAGCAACTTTACAGAATTCCTCGGGCGGGAGATTGCGCAGATAATTCGCGTTGAAATACGTCAGCTTTTCGATGTCGAAAATGGCAGGGGACTTGGAGATGCCGCCGATGTCGAACGCCCCCACCAGCTCGTCGAGCGTGAAGAACTCCTGCTCGCTCTGCTCGCCGCGCGGCGACCAGCCGAGCAGCGCCACATAGTTGAGGATGGCGGGCGTCAGGTAGCCCTGCGCCTTGAGGTCTTCATAGCTCGGGTCGCCGTTGCGTTTACTCATCTTATGCTGCGCGTCGCGCATGACGGGGGAGCAGTGCACGTAGGTCGGCACCTCCCAGCCGAAGCCCTCGTAGAGGAGGTTGTACTTCGGGGCGGAGGAGAGATATTCGCTGCCGCGCACGACATGGGTGATGCCCATGAGGTGGTCGTCGATGACGTTGGCAAAGTTGTAGGTCGGCAGACCGTCGCGCTTCAAGAGTACCTGATCGTCGAGCGTCTTATTCTCCACCGTGATGTCGCCAAAGCTCGCATCGTGGAAGGTCGTGGTGCCGTCCTTCGGGATACGCTGGCGAATGACGTAGGGCTCGCCCGCGGCGACGCGCGCCTTGGCCTCTTCGAGCGGCAGGTCGCGGCAGGGATCGTCCGCGCGGTCAAATTCGCCGCTGTCCTCCTCGCTCTCGGCCTTTTCGCAGAAGCAGTAGTAGGCGTGGCCGCGCTCGACTAAAAGCTCGGCGTACCTGCCGTAGGTGTCGCGGCGCTCACTCTGGATATACGGGGCGACGGGGCCGCCGACGTCGGGGCCTTCGTCGTGGGAAAGGCCGCATTCCGCCATCGTGCGGTAGATGACGTCCGTTGCGCCCTCGACGAGACGCCCCTGGTCGGTATCCTCGATGCGGAGAATGAACGTGCCGTTTGCGTGGCGGGCGATCAGATAGGTGTAGAGCGCGGTGCGCAGGTTGCCCACGTGCATATAGCCCGTGGGGGAGGGAGCGAAGCGCGTGCGCACCTTACCGTGCGGGATCTTCGCTTCCATTTCCTCAAAATACTTCATGTCGATGGACATAGATGACCTCCTGAAGTGAAATCAAAATAAAGATAGCTTATTACACCATATTTTGACCGAAAAGTCAACGAACGCACGACGCTCTTTTTCACCGGAATATGCTTGTATTTTGAAAAGGGGTATGGTAACATAACAAATTGGGTCGATAGCTGCGCCAAAACGGCGCAATTCGAGATAAAATGAGAAAAACAAACAGATCGGAGAAAAAACGATGGAAAACATGGAAAACGCGGCGCGCAAGAAAGTGATGCTGTCCGGCATTCAGCCCAGCGGCGATCTGACCCTCGGGTCCTACCTCGGCGCGATCAAGAACTGGGCGGAGCGCGACGAGGAATTTGACAACTACTACTTCATGGCCGATATGCACTCGATCACCGTGCGTCAGGACCCTGCGGCGCTGCGCCGCCGCACGCTCGAGCAGCTGGCGCAGTACATCGCCTGCGGCTTGGACCCCGAGAAGAACACGCTGTTCATCCAGTCCCACGTGCCGCAGCACGCCGAGCTCGGCTGGGTCCTGAACTGCTATACGATGTTCGGCGAGCTCTCGCGCATGACGCAGTTTAAGGACAAGTCTGCCAAGAACAGCGAGAACATCAACGGCGGTCTCTTCACCTATCCTGCGCTGATGGCGGCGGATATCCTGCTCTATCAGCCCGACTATGTCCCTGTGGGCGAGGACCAGAAGCAGCATGTCGAGCTCTGCCGCAACATCGTCCAGCGCTTCAACGGCATCTATGGCGACGTCTTCAAGATGCCCGAGCCGTACATTCCCAAGGTCGGTGCGCGCGTGATGAGCCTGAGCGACCCGGGAGCCAAGATGTCGAAGTCCGATAAGGACCCCAACGGCTCCATTTACCTGATGGAAAAGCCCGAGGATATCCTGCGCAAGTTCAAGCGCGCCGTGACCGACAGCGACACGGAAAACTGCGTGCGCTATGATCCCGCGAACAAGCCCGGCGTTGCGAACCTGATGACCATCTACTCCGCCGTGACGGGCAAGAGCTTTGACGAGATCGAGCAGGAGTTCGCCGGTAAGGGCTACGGCGCGTTCAAGCCCGCCGTGGGCGAGGCCGTCGTTGAAACCCTGCGCCCCATCCGCGAGGAAGCCACGCGCATTTTGGGCGACAAGGCGTATCTCGAGTCCGTGTATCGCGCGGGCGCACAGAAGGCGTCTTACGTGGCAGAAAAAACGCTGCGCAAGGTCTACAAGAAGGTCGGCTTTGTCGCGCGCTGATTAAAGGGTGGAGAACATGAACGGAATTCCGAAAGAGTTATTGCTGAGCGTCGGCGGCGCGCTGCTGTGCGCGTTTGCCGTCAGCTTTCTGATGTGCCCGCTCGTCAAGTCGTTTGCCTATAAGATCGGCGCGATCGACGTGCCGAAGGACAACCGCCGCATGCACAAAAAGCCCGTACCGCGTCTCGGCGGCCTCGCGATCTTCCTCGGCTTTATCGTGAGCATGCTGCTGTTCGTCAAGGTCGACCATCAGTTACAGGGCATTTTGCTGGGCGCGTCCATCATCGTCGTTTTAGGCGTAGTGGACGATATGTCCCCGCTGCGCGCGTATTTTAAGTTCTGCGTGCAGATCTTCGCGGCGCTCGTCGCCGTGTTCCACGGCGTCGTGATCCAGACGCTCTCCAACCCGAACGTCTTTGCTGAAAGCCCGTATTGGGACCTCGGCTGGCTGTCCATCCCCATCACAGTCTTGTGGATCGTCGGTATCACGAACGCCGTCAACCTCATCGACGGCCTCGACGGCCTCGCCTGCGGCGTTTCGACCATCAGCGCCATTTCGATGCTCGTCATCGCGCTGCTCGTCTCTGAAAGCGATGTGGCGCTTGTGATGGCCGCGCTTGTGGGCGCATGCCTCGGTTTCATGCCGTACAACAAGAATCCGGCCAAGATGTTTATGGGCGACACGGGCTCGACGTTCCTTGGCTACATCCTTGCGACGATCTCGATCCAGGGCCTTTTCAAGTATTACGCCATCGTGTCGTTCGCGGTGCCGTTCCTGATCCTGGGCCTGCCGATGTTCGACACGCTCTTTGCCATCATCCGCCGCCTTGCCCACGGGCAGAACCCGATGGCGCCTGACCGCGGACACATCCACCACCGCCTCATCGACATGGGCCTCAACCAGAAGCAGGCCGTCGCGGCGCTGTATGTCATCAGCAGTATCCTCGGCCTTTCCGCCGTGATGCTGACGTCGAGCGGCGCGATCAAGGCGATGCTCTTTCTGATGGCGCTGGCGGTGGCGGCGTTCCTCGCCTCGCGCGTCATCTTCCGCCGCGATATCGACAAGGCGTTGCAGGCGGAAAAGGCCGCGGCAGAGGAGAAGAGCACAGAGACCGCCACACCGGCGGAAACCGTGCCTGCGGAACCTGAAGAAGAATCCAACGAAAAGAAAAAAGAGGAAGCATAAATGGAAAAACTGCGCATTATGAGCGTGTTCGGCACGCGGCCGGAGGCCATCAAGATGGCTCCGCTTGTCAAGGAGCTTGCCTCGCGCGACGAGATCGAGAGCCTTTGCTGCGTGACGGCGCAGCACCGCGAAATGCTCGATAGCGTGATGGAGGTCTTCGACCTCAAGGCCGACTGCGACCTTGATATTATGACCCCGCGGCAGACGCTCTCGACCATCACGAGCAAGTGTCTGCTCGGTATGGACGACGCCATTGAGCAATTAAAGCCTGACATGATCTTAGTCCACGGCGACACGAGCACGACGTTTGCCGGTGCGCTCTCGGCCTTTTACCACAAGGTGCCCGTCGGACATGTGGAGGCGGGCCTTCGCACCTACGACAAATACTCCCCGTTCCCCGAGGAGATGAACCGCAAGCTCGTCACGGCCATCGCCGACCTCTATTTCTGCCCGACGAAAAATAACCGTGAGAACTTACTCAAAGAGGGCGTGACCGAGGGCCTTTTCATCACGGGCAATACGGTCATTGATGCACTGAAAACAACGGTGCGCAAGGATTACAGCTTTACAACAGAACTGCTCAACGAGCTGGACTATTCAAGAAAGGTCGTGCTCGTGACGTGCCACCGCCGCGAGAATTACGGCCAGCCCATGGAGAACATCATGACCGCGCTGCGCGACATCGCTCTCCAGAACGAGGACTGCGAGCTCGTCTATCCCGTGCACCTCAGCCCCGTCGTGCGCGAGAACGCGCAGAAGTTCCTCGCCGGTACGCCGCGCGTGCATTTGATCGACCCGCTGAGCGCGGACGAGATGCACAATCTTATGGCGCGCTGCTACATGGTGATGACCGACAGCGGCGGACTCCAGGAGGAGGCTCCCGCACTCGGCAAGCCCGTCCTTGTCATGCGCAAAGAGACCGAGCGCCCCGAGGCGGTCGCCGCCGGCACGGTGAAGCTCTGCGGCGTCGAGTACGACGATGTGCTGCGCATGGGCAACGAGCTTCTTCGCAGCAGGGAGGCGTACGACGCGATGGCGCACGCCGTCAACCCCTATGGCGACGGCCACGCCTGCGCACGCATCGCCGACGCGATTTTGTGGCACTTTGGCCGCCGGAGCGAGCGCCCCGCGGATTTTAACGCCTGATTTTGACGGAATGAAAGAAGGGAGTGGAGCGGAATGAGAAAGCGGAGGGTGACGCCCATCGGCGCTGCTTTCGTCGCGCTCGTTTTGCTGGTGCTCCTGTTTGTGGTGCGCGGCGCGCTGCACCATCCCGCGCACGTCGTGCTGCCGCAGGATGCGAGCAGTAGCGATGTGAGCGACGCGTCGCTCGACGACAGCGCCGTGGGCCGCATCGCCGTGCGGCCCGACACGGTGCAGTCCGCCATCGCGACGCTTGAACGTCCCGCGCGCTACTCGCGCGCCATCACGATCGAGCGCTACTATTCCGGCGGCAGCGGCGTCGACCGCAGCAGTGTCAGCGTCGACGGAGCGTGGATGCGCGTCGACACCGAGCAGGCGAGCGGCGCGCAGAGCCACACGATCTCCAACGGGGAAAGAACGTGGGTCTGGTACGGCGTCAGCGAGCTCTATTACGAGAGCGCCGCAGCCTTCACCGCCGACGAGGAGCAGGGCATCCCGACGTATGAGGACATCCTGCGCCTTGACAAAAAGCGCATCGCCGCGGCGGATTACCGCCTGCTCGACACCGTGGACTGCATCTTTGTGGAAACTGCCGCCGATGACGGCGGCTACATTGAGCGCTACTGGGTCAGCGTGAGCGACGGCCTTCTCTGCGCGGCGGAAAAATTGCAGGGCGAGGATGTCGTCTACCGCATGGCGGGCATGAGCGTCGACAGCGGGAACGTGGCGGAGGACGCCTTTACGCTGCCGGACGGCACAGTGCTCCACGAAAGTGCGCTCGACGGCGCAAACCGGTAAAAGAAACTGAAAAGGCCGTCCGAAGATCGTTCTTCGGACGGCCTTTTTGTCAAAATATGTCATAAAATGAGCAGCAGCCCCAGCGCGACTAAAAGCTCGTCGTCCGCCTTTTCCTCAAAGAGGAAAAAGAGAATGAGCAGCAGCAAAATGTCCGCCGTGTCCACGCCCTTGAGCGGTAATTTGTCGAGGATGCGCGAGAAAAACTGCGACGCCTCCTGACTGATCGGCGGCGGAGGGGGAGCGTCCCCCTGCGGCGGCCTTGGCGGCGGTGCGTTTCCACCGGAGGGCGGCGGGGGAGGCGGTCTGTTATCACGCGGCGGTTCGCCGCGCGGCGCGTCCTGCATCGGCATGCGGGTGTAGACGCCGTCGTCGTTGCGCAGATAGCGGTTATACATTGCGCGGCCCCCCTTCGCTGAGGAGCAGCGTCTTCCCCAGGTGGATGAAGCGCGCGAGCTGTGCCGCGCGCTCGACCTTGTCCTGCCGCTCCGGCTTCAAAAATGGGCGCAGCGCGCGCAAAAATGCGGCGGTCTCGCCGCTCTCGGGCCGATTGAGCTGCGAGAGCACGGGCAGCAGCTTGGCGATCATGCCGGGGTCAATGCCGCCGAGCAGCGACGAAAGATCGCCCATCGGATCGCCCTGCGGCGGTGGTGGAGGGGGAGCCGACGGCGTAGGACCGGCCGCACCGCCCGCGGGCGGAGGAGGCGGCGCGCTGCCGCCGGACTGCCCCATCTGCTGCGACAGATTTTGCGCCATGTTCATCACCTGCGCCATGGCGTCCGGATCGGAGAGCAGGGTATTCAGTTTTTCCTCCCACTCGCTCATCGTGACGCCCTCCCGCGGTTTTTATTTTTTTGCGCTGTCGTTGATGCGGTTCATAATGGCCATGCCCTCGGGACTTTTCATCAGGTTCGAGAGCATTGCGGCCAACTCTTTCGTGTTGCCCGCCGCGGCATTCTGCGCCGCGTGATTGAGCGCCGCGCCGCCATCCTGAGAGGTGAGCATCTGCATGAGCCTTTGCCCGTCGCCCGATTGCAGGAGCGACTGCGCTATGGCAGGATTGCGCTTGAACTTGTCGATGAGCTGCTGCGTGCTGTGATCCATAGCTGTGCCTCCGTTTCCTGTCTTTCAAGGCAGTATATGAGAGGGACGCGGCAGTTGTGCCGCCGCAGCGGCGAAATTTTTTTAAAAATTTTCCGAACCCGTGAAAGAAAACGCCCTGCCCGCGCACATGTATGGTGTAAGGCCTTTGAGGAGAGAAACATATATGTTTTCAAACGAAGCATTTGCCCAAAATGCAGAAAAGTACATGGACACGGTCTTTCGCGTGGCCTACGGCTGGCTCAAAAACCCAGACGACGCCAACGATGTGACACAGGACGTATTGATAGAGCTGTACAAAACAGATAAGGCGTTCGAGTCGGACGCCCATTTGAAAAACTGGCTCATCCGCGTCACCGTCAATCGCTGCAAGATGCTCTTCCGCTCGCCGTGGCGACGGCACGAGGACATCGACGACTATGCCGAGACATTGTCCTTCGAGCAGCCGCGGGACGAAGGACTGTTCAAAGCCGTGATGGCGCTCGACCAAAAATACCGCGTGCCGCTGCTGCTCTTCTATTACGAGGGGTATACAACGGCGGAGGCCGCGTCGATGCTCGGCATTCCCGAAAAGACCGTCAGCACAAGACTTTACCGCGCAAGGGCGAAGCTCAGAACGATTTTGGAGGAGGAGTAAAGCAATGACAGAAAAAGAGAGATTTCAACGCGCATTCGCGCCGCTGCACGCCTCCCCGGACACGATGACGGAGGTAATGAAGATGACGGAACAGAAACATGGAAAGCGCGCGCTGCGCCGCGCGGCGACCCTTGGCCTCGCCGCCGCCCTCGTGCTGGCGCTTGGCAGCGTTGCCTATGCCTCGGATCTCGGCGGCATTCAGCGCACGGTGCAGCTCTGGCTCAACGGTGAGATGACGGACGCAACGCTGACGGTAAACGAGGGAAGCTACACCCTGCGCTATCCGGACAAGGGCGGCACCGAGCACGAAATGGGCGGCGGTGGCATTGCCATCGAAGACGACGGCACGGAGCGGGCGCTGACCGAGGAAGAGATGTTAGAGCATCTCAACGCGCCCGAGGTCGTTTACGAAGATGACGGCACGGTGATGATCTACTACCGCGACCAGAAGCTCGACGTCACGGACAAGTTCGACGAGGACGGCGTCTGCTACGTGCAGCTTGAGGGCGGCGAAAAGACGATCTACATGACCATCAAGCGCGGCAACGGCTACGCAACGAGCACGACAAAGTACATCCTGCCAAGCGAATTCAACAACTGAAAGAAAAACGAGAAAGGTTCCGCACAGCGATGCTGTGCGGAACCTTTCTCCTATTGGGGAAAGCCTCGCAGAGTTTCGTGCCCGCAGGCACGAAATAAAGTCAGATCGTTTTTCGCCGCGGCGTGTACGTGGTGAAAAACACCTCTCGCGGAGCGTGTGTCGAGCTGCCATATTGGCGGCGAGGCACGGAGCGCAGCGCGGCCTTCTCCAAAAAGCGGAAAAGCCGCTTTTTGGAAGATATTATTTCTGCGCCTTGCCGTAGTCGCAGTCTTTTCTCAGCGGGCAGCCGTCGCAGTTGGCTTTGCGGGCGGTGCAGCGGTCGCGGCCGAACAGCACCAGTCGGTGGCAGAAGTCGTTCGACTCCTCCGGCGGCAGGATGGCGCGCAGCTGCTTTTCGACGCTCAGCGGGTCTTTGCTGCCGTCCGTCAGGCCGAGGCGGCCCGTGATGCGGATGCAGTGCGTGTCGCACACGTAGGCGGGCTGACCGTAGATATCACCGAGGATCAGGTTCGCCGTTTTGCGCCCGATGCCGGGGAGGGCTGTGAGCTCCTCCATCGTGCCGGGGACCTTGCCGCCGTACTTTTCGAGCAGGATCTTCGCGCACTCGACGATGTCCTTCGACTTCGTGTTGTAAAATCCGCAGGAGCGGATCGCGTCGCCGACCTCTTCATACGTCGCGTTCGCGAAGGCCTCAAGCGTCGGGAACTTCTGATAGAGCGACGGCGTGACCATGTTCACGCGCGCGTCGGTGCACTGGGCGGAAAGGCGCACGGCGAACAGAAGCTCGTAGTCCTTTTTATATTCGAGCGAGCAGCGCGCGTTGGGGTAGAGGACCTTCAGCTCCTCCACGATGCGGCGGACGGCGGCTTTGGATTTCATGGCGAAACCTCCTGCGTTTCATCAATACTGCCGACAGTATAGCACAGAGACACGGAAAAATCGACAGAAAAAGTCTGTGCAGTGAAGAAAAAACGTGCTATAATCATTCCATCTGTAAAAAAGGAGGCTTGTGCGATGCGGCTACTATTCAAGCAGCGCTTTTTTTCTTGGTTCGACAGCTATGATATCTACGACGAGAACGGCAACACCGTCTATACGGTCGAGGGAAAGCTTGCGTGGGGACATTGCCTGCACATTCTAAACGCCATGGGCGATCACATCGGAACGGTGCAGCAGCGGGTGCTGACCTTCCTCCCGAAGTTTGAGCTCTACATCGGCAAGCTGTATTACGGCTGTATCCGCAAGGAATTTACCCTTTTCACCCCGCGCTTCACCCTTGAGTGCAGCGACTGGGAAGTGAACGGCAGCTTCATGGAGTGGGACTACACGATCGACAGCGCCTCGCGCGGCTGTATCGCCACCATCACGAAGGAGCTGTTCCACTGGACGGATACCTATGTGATCGACGTTTACGATCCCAAGGACGCGCTGGGCGCGCTGATGGTCGTGCTGGCCATCGACGCGGAAAAATGCAGCAGGAACAACTGATATGAGTGAAAAAAGACCTTTGGCGGATGAGATCCGCCCGCTGACGCTCGACGAGGTCGTGGGGCAGAAGCACTTGCTCGGAAAGGGCGCGCTGCTGCGCCGACTCATCGAGTCCGGCTCAAGCGCGAATATGATCTTCTACGGCCCGTCCGGCACGGGCAAGACAACGATCGCCAACATCATCGCAAACCGCACGAACAAGACCCTGTACCGCCTGAACGCGACGACCGCGAGCCTTCAGGATGTCAAGAGCATTATCTCCGATGTCGGCACGATGATGGCACCGGGCGGCATTCTGCTCTACCTCGACGAAATTCAGTATTTCAACAAAAAGCAGCAGCAGAGCTTGCTCGAATTCATGGAAAACGGCTCTATCACGCTGATCGCGTCGACGACGGAGAACCCGTATTTTTACGTTTACGGCGCGCTTTTATCCCGTTCGACGGTGTTTGAGTTCAAAAACGTCAGCGCGGAGGAGATCATCCCCGCGGTCGAGCGCGCGCTCGGCATTTTGAAAGAGCGCAGCGAGCTGCCGCTTTCCTGGGAGGACGATGTGCCGCGCGTCATCGCGCAGCAGTGCGGCGGCGATGTGCGCAAGGCAGTGAGCGCGTGCGAGCTTTTATACGAGGCGGCGGACGTCACGAACGGCGAACTTTTGCTGAAAAGTGAAGACGCCTTACAGGTCGCACAGCGCAGTGCCATGCGCTACGACAAGGGCGGTGACGCGATGTACGACTGCGCGAGCGCGCTGATGAAGTCGCTGCGCGGCAGCGACCCTGACGCGGCGCTCCACTACCTCGCAAGATTTTTAGAGGCGGGCGATCTGGTCACGCCATGCAGACGTTTACTCTGCTCGGCGAGCGAGGATGTCGGCATGGCCTATCCGCAGGCTATCGCCATCGTCAAGGCCTGCGTCGACACCGCGATGCAGCTCGGCCTTCCCGAAGCGCAGCTGCCGCTGGCGCAGGCGGCGGTACTGCTTGCCACCGCGCCGAAGTCCAACAGCGTGATCGAGGGCATCGGTGCTGCTTGGGCGGATGTGAAGGCGGGCAAGAGCGGCAATTTCCCGCGCTGCCTCCAGAATGTCCACGCCGATTCGACCGGCGGCGCGCAGGGGCAGAACTACAAGTACCCGCACGCCTACCCGAACCATTGGGTGAAGCAGCAGTATCTGCCCGACGAGCTCAAAAACGTGCAGTACTACCGCTACGGCGACAACAAGGTCGAGCGCGCCGCCGCGCAGTACTGGGAAGCGATCAAGGGGTGAGCACATGGACCTGAGGTTGAACGATATTGTCGAAATGAAGAAGCCGCATCCCTGCGGCGAAAAGCTCTGGCTCGTGACGCGCGTGGGCATGGACATCAAGCTCAAATGCAGACGCTGCGGCCACGAGGTGATGCTCCCGCGCGCCAAGGCGGAAAAGGGCATCAAGAAAATCGTAGAAAGGGAGGAACCCCATGAATAAGAAGACGAGAGCCGTCGCGATCCTGCTGGTCGCGGTGATGATCTTATCGCTCGTTGCATCGATGGTTATTCCGTATTTATAAAATACAGCGCGCAGCGCTGCACATAATTCCCTGCGCCGCGCAGGGGAGCGAGTCAAAGGGGCCATTCTCTTTCGTGAAAGAGAATGGCCCCTTTGGAACCCCAAGAGAAAGACTTAGATTGGCAGTCTCAGGCTTGGATGACTTTTATGCCTCCGGAATGAAAATGCCTGCGCGCGGCGTTGCCGCGTTAGCATTGCTATACGATTTGAGTTGCTTCTATTATCCGCTGCCGCTCTGCCTATCTTGTAGAAGTGCGCAGTAATCACCGTCTACCGGAGTGCTAATCAATGCGGCGAGCGAAGCAATGCCGCATTCCGCACGCAGTCTGCCGCGAGACAAACGTCACTCGCGCCTCACGATAGTAAGGCGCGGTTGAGAGTTGTCACGAAACGCAGGGGTTCATGGCGAAGCCATGTACACCGCGCCCGATTGCGCAGCGCGTGCAGTTCTTCAAGATAAAAACTGCCAATGTGCGGGGTCGAGGGGGAAGGCCCCTCGTCCTTTCTCTTGGGGGTGTAAGGGGGATATTCTCTTTCGAGAAAGAGAATATCCCCCTTATCCGCGTCCCCCACACGGTGTGGGGAAAACCCCGCAGCGCTTTTGCGCTGCCATTTTATCCCGCGAGGGAAAAGATAAGAAAAGGGCATCTTTCGCCCTTTTCTTTTTTTGTCCATTGCTATAATGGACTTCCATTGAGGGAGGTGTGCCATGGTCATCTACATAGAAAGCGTCTTCGCGTTCAACGTTCTCGTCGACTATCTGTTGTTGTTCGGCGCGGCGAGAGTCGCAGGGCGGACAGTCGCGCGGAGAAGACTTTTGCTCGGCGCGGCGGTCGGCGGTATTTATGCGGCAGTGCAGCTCTTTTTGCCGAAAAGCGTCGTTTTGTTGCTGCTTGGGCTCGCTTTGATGGGCGCGGCGGCGTATCGCGGCAGTGGGCGGGCGGTCAAGCTGACGCTGCTGTTTTTCCTTGCCTCGTGCGGCCTCGCTGGCGTGGTGATGCTCTTAGGGCGGAGTCTGGGGTCGATGGCGCGCCTTGCGCGCGGCGTGGTGACAGCAGACCTGCCGTGGGGCGTCTTCCTGATCGCGGCGGGGACGTCGTATTTGCTGCTTTCCGTCGTGTTCCGCTACGGCGCGGCGCGGACAGGGAGCGAGACGGCGGATGTGGTCATCGCCTATCGAGGAAAAACGGCCCGCGTGCGGCTGCTGCGCGACACGGGCAACACGCTCTGTGACCCTGTGACGGGCCTCGGCGTGCCGGTCATCGACCGTCACGCGCTGGGAGACCTCATCAGCGAAGAAGAGATCGCGACGCTGCCGCATATTGCGTATTGCAGCGTGGGCAATGCGGATGGAACTCTGCCGCTGCTGCGCTGTGAAGCAATAACGGTTGACGAAATCAGACTCGGCTCGCGTGCCGTTGCCCTGGCGGAGCACCCGCTCGGCGACGGCGGTGCATATGCGGGACTGTGGTGCGAAGGATGCGAAAAGGGGGAGAAGCATGGAGAGCTTGCTCAAAACGCTGTGGCGTAGACTGCGCTTTTATCTCATCGACTGGGGGCTCATCGCGCGGCGGGGAATTTTCTACATCGGCGGCAGCGATACGCTCCCGCCGCCGCTCGAGCGGGAGAAGGAAGCTGAGCTCATCGCGCGCATGGATGAAGGCGACGAGAGCGTGCGCGGCACGCTCATTGAGCACAACCTGCGGCTTGTCGCCTACATCGCGCGCCGGTTTGAAAATACCGGCATCAACATCGAAGACCTCATCTCCATCGGTACGATCGGGCTCATCAAGGCAGTGAACACGTACCGCAGCGACAAGAACATCAAGCTCGCGACCTACGCCTCGCGCTGCATTGAAAATGAGATACTCATGCATCTGCGCAAGACCGCGCCGCAGAAGTCCGAGGTCAGCTTTGACGAGCCGCTCAACACCGACTGGGACGGAAACGAGCTGCTGCTCTCCGACATTCTCGGCACCGACGAGGACCTTGTCTTGAAGCCCATTGAGGACGATGTCGACCGCCAACTCCTGATGGACGCGGTCGACAAGCTGACCGCGAGGGAGAGAACAATCATCACGCTGCGCTTTGACCTCGGTGGACGGGAGGAAAAGACGCAGAAGGAGGTCGCCGACATGATGGGCATTTCGCAGAGCTATATCTCGCGCCTTGAGAAGCGGATCATCGTGCGGCTGAAGAAGGAAATCCTCAAAATGAGTTGACAAGCGGCGCAAAAAACGGTATGATTCAGCGTGACAAATGCGAAGAAGAGGAGCAGTATCCGCATCTGAAAGCGAAGAGAGAGGGCGGCCGGTGTAAGCCCTTGTGCAGGATGTGGGGAAGTCGCCTTGGAGCTGCCGCGCTGAAAAGAGAGTAAGCCGGACGGGAACTCCCGTTACAGAGGCATGAGTGTCCGCACAATGCGGGAATCCAGGTGGTACCACGGTCATTGATCGCCCTGAGCAGTCAAAGCTGCTCAGGGCGTTTTTGCTTTTGGGAGGAGAGAATGGAACAGTACATTTTTGCACCCACAGCCTGCGAAGCGGGATTGGAAGAAGAACTCGCCGCGGCGCTTGAAAAGCGGATGGAGATATTCTCCCGCGCATCGCTCCCGGGGATGTGGAAAAAAACGGACGCCCTCAATCGCTATGCGGCGCGGGGCAGCGGGCGGAAAGGCGTTTTACGGAAGATCCTTCCGTGGGTGCTGATCCTCGCGGGACTTTTTTTGACGATCCCGGGACTGATGGAGCCAAAGGAGCTGCGCACACCGCTCATTGCGGGCGCCTTCTTTATGTTATTGGGCATTTCAAGCCTTCTGCGGCAGCGCCCTGCGCGGAGGAAAGGCTCGTTCCGCCGAGCGGCGGCTGGAATGCTGCAAAATACGAGCGGCCTTGCGGAAGCGAGCGTGCAGGTCGTTTTTGACGACGAGGGGATGAAGGTCATCACGCAGGACAGTACGCGCACCGTGCCGTATGAAGAGATGGAAATGCTCATCAAAACGCCGCAGCTGTATCTTTTGACCTACGGCGGGAAGGCGACGCTTTTGCAGAAGAAGGATCTGACGGGCGATGCGGAAGCGTTCGTCGGATTTTTGAGCGCTCATGCGCTGAGCGTATACCAAACGGAAGATCAATAAAATCATTATTAGAGATTCAAGATAGGAGTAAACCAATGAAAGAATTACCGAAAGTGTATGAGCCGCAGCAGGTCGAGGGCCGCATCTATCAGATGTGGATGGACCACGACTGCTTCAAGGCCGAGCCCGACCCGGACAAAAAGCCGTTTTCCATCGTCATGCCGCCGCCGAACGTCACCGGCCAGCTGCACATGGGCCATGCAATGGACTCGACGCTGCAGGACATCCTGACGCGCTTTAAGCGCATGCAGGGCTACTCCGCCCTGTGGCTCCCCGGCACTGACCACGCGGGCATCGCCACGCAGATCAAGGTCGAAGAGGAGCTGCGCACCAAGGAGGGCCTGACGCGCTACGACCTCGGCCGCGAGAAGTTTTTACAGCGCGTGTGGCAGTGGAAGGAAAAGTACGGCAACCGCATCGTCGAGCAGCAGAAGAAGATGGGCGCGAGCTGTGACTGGTCCCGCTCCCGCTTCACGATGGACGAGGGCTGCTCCAAGGCCGTGCGCGAGACGTTCTGCGAGCTCTACGATAAGGGCCTGATCTACAAGGGCAGCCGCATCATCAACTGGTGCCCGCACTGCCTGACGGCGCTCTCCGACGCGGAGGTCGAGTATGTTGACAAGCCGGGCCACCTCTGGTATATCCGCTACCCGCTCTCCGACGGCAGCGGCGATATCGTCGTCGCCACCACCCGTCCTGAGACGATGATGGGCGATACGGGCGTTGCGGTCAACCCTGAGGACGAGAAGTTCAAGCACCTGATCGGCAAGACCTGCATCCTGCCCATTATGAACCGCGAAATTCCCATCGTGGGCGACGAATACTGCGAGATCGGCTTCGGCACGGGCGCTGTTAAGATGACCCCTGCACACGACCCCAACGACTTTGAGGTCGGCCTTCGCCACAACCTCGAGGTCATCCGCGTCATCGCCGACGACGGTACGATCAACGAAAACGGCGGCCCCTACAACGGCATGGACCGCTACGAGTGCCGCAAGGCCATCGTCAAGGACTTAGAAGAGCAGGGCTACCTCATCAAGACCGAGCCCTACTCCCACAACGTCGGCACGTGCTATCGCTGCCACAACGACGTCGAGCCCCTCATCTCCGCGCAGTGGTTCGTCAAGATGGAGCCGCTTGCCAAGGAGGCCATCCGCGTCGTGAACGACGGCACGATCAAGTTCGTGCCTGAGCGCTTCACCAAGACCTATATCAATTGGATGGAGAACGTGCATGATTGGTGCATTTCCCGCCAGCTGTGGTGGGGTCACCAGATCCCCGCGTGGTACTGCGACGAGTGCGGCCATATCAACGTCAAGCGCGAAGACCCGACGGAATGCGAAAAGTGCGGCTGCAAGCACCTGACGCGCGAGGAGGATGTGCTCGATACATGGTTCTCCTCCGCGCTCTGGCCCTTCTCCACGATGGGCTGGCCCGATAAGGACGCAGCAGACCTCAAGTACTGGTATCCCACGTCCGTCATGGTCACGGGCTACGATATCATCTTCTTCTGGGTCGCGCGCATGATCTTCTCCGGCATGGAGCAGATGAAGAAGGAGCCGTTCAAGACCGTCTTCATCCACGGCCTCGTCCGCGACGACAAGGGCCGCAAGATGTCGAAGTCGCTCGGCAACGGCATCGACCCGCTGGAGATGGCCGAGAAGTACGGCGCGGACGCGCTGCGCTTCAACCTCATCACCGGCAACTCCCCGGGCAACGACATGCGCTTCTACGTCGAAAAGTGTGAGGCGATGCGCAACTTCTGCAACAAGATCTGGAACGCGAGCCGCTTCGTGATGATGAACCTGACGATCGACCACGTGGAGCTGCCCAAAAAGCTCGAGCTCGAGGACAAGTGGATCCTCTCGAAGCTCAATACGCTCATCCGCGAGGTCACGGACAATATGGACGCCTTCGAGCTCGGCGTCGCGTCCGCAAAAATTTATGACTTCATCTGGGATAATTACTGCGACTGGTTCATCGAGCTGACGAAGAACCGCCTCAACAGCGAGGATCAGACCACGCGCGAGAACGCACAGAACGTCCTCTGCTATGTCCTCATCGAGACGCTCAAGCTCCTGCACCCGTTCATGCCGTTCATCACGGAGGAGATCTGGCAGGCGCTTCCGCACGAGGGCGAGTTCCTGATGCTCTCCAAGTGGCCGGAGTACAACGAAAAGTTCAGCTTCCCCGCCGAGGAGGAGGCGATGCAGACCGTCATCGAGGCCATCACCGCCATCCGTGCCCGCCGCAACGAGATGAACGTTGCGCCGTCGAAGAAGGTGCACTACACCGTCGCCACCGCGCACGCCGATACGTTCAGCGCCGGTATCCCGTTCTTCACGCGTCTGGCCTCTGCCAGCGATGTGACGATCGTGCCCGCCGATGCCGCCATCGACGCCGACGGCAAGGTTGAGGTCGACACCCACGCCGCGCGTATCTTCATGCCGCTCGCCGAACTCGTCGACTTTGAAAAGGAGCTCGCACGCATTGCCAAGGAGAAGGCAAACGCCGAAAAGCAGCTCGCCGGCATTGAGAACAAGCTGAAAAACGAGGGCTTCCTCGCTAAAGCGCCGGAGGCGGTCGTCAACGGCGCCCGCGCCGATGCAGAGAAGCTCAAGGCGCTCATTGAGAAGCTCGATGCTTCCGCTGCGGCGATGAAAAAATAATTACTTTCCTTTAGGAAACGGATTTGGTTCCCTGCGCCGCGCAGGGGACGGATAAAGGGGGAGGTTCTCTTTTACAAAAGAGAACCTCCCCCTTTTGATCCCCCAAGAGAAAGGTTTTGACATTGCAAGCGAGCAGCTTGAAGAGCTGCGGCGCTTGCCGAATCGGGTGCCTGCCAGGTGGTGTTGCTATACGACTTGGTTTGCTTCTATCTTCGCTGTCGCTTTGCCTGCGATTCGTTAGTCTTACGCAATCTCCATCTACTAGGGATTTGTGCAAATTTGCTTCTGCCTGCCGGGGCGACTTTGCTGCGCTCGCCGCAATATACGCACTATCGGTAGTAGGCGATTACACTGAACCTGCGATTAGATTCGAGAGCGGCAGCGGATAATAGAAGTGAGTCAAATCGTATAGCAACACCAACCGCAGCAATGCCGCGCGCAGGCCTTCCCATTCCGAAGGCATAAAAGTCATTCAAGCCCGAGACTGCCAATCAGACCCTTTCTCTTGGGGGTCAAAGGGGGATATTCTCTTTCCGAGGAAAGAGAATATCCCCCTTATTCGCTCCCCCGCGGGTACGCAGGGAATGTGGTGCAGCGCCGGCGGCGCTGCTATTTCTCCGCGCACGGCGCGGACTTTACGCCTTTTCCCATGAAAAGCTTACGTGTAAGCGCCGTCTGGGCCGCACCGGCCCAGCAGCAATATCCTTATCGCGCACGACGCTGCCGACGCGCAGCGTGGAGAGCAGAAAACCGAGCTGTAGCATGTTGAGCAGGATCGTCTTGATGCCAAAGGTGAAAAACGGGAAGGCTACACCGCCGCTGATGGGGATCAGCGTGAGATCGCAGCAAAGATAGGCGGCCGCCTGCGTGGTGAACGACAGCAGCACGGAATAGGAAACGAGGCGGGCGAGCATACTCTCCTGCCTGCGGCAGCGGCGGAAGGCGAGAATGAGCAGCGCCGTCAGCAACGTGACGAGTGCGATGAGTGCCAGCCAGCCGCAGCGGTGGACAAGCAGTGTCAGCGCGTGCGCCTGTAAGTCGACCATGCCGAAGCCTTCCCAGCGCGCAAGGTGCTGCGCGCTGTACGGCCCCACGCCGCCTTGACCGATAAATTTGGCATTTTGCAGCAGTTCGCGCAGTACAACGGTTTGATAGCCGTGTCCGTCAATGTAGGAGTGAGGATCAAGCACAATGGCGAGCTGACGCGCGAACCAGTTTGCACCGAGAACAAGGACCCACACGATGTCGGCGGCGAGCGGCAGGGTGGTGAGCAGCGTCTCCAACTTTTTGCCAAGGCCGAACCAGCCATTGCGGGCGCAGAAGATCAGCAGCGCGCTGTCACAGAGAAACAGAAAGCCCAGATCGAGCAGGCACGGGACGCGCAGGCAGAACATGCACTGCACCGCGAGGCAGACGAAGGCGGCGAAGACACCCCAGCCGTGCCGCCCGCGCAGCGCATAGAGCAGCACGGCAAACATCAGCGGGAACAGCAGCGGCAGGCCACGCAGAAGAAGATGCGTCGAAACGTAGATGTAGCGGAGCCAGAACCCGCCGATGGGCAGGAGACCGAGCGGGATCAATGCGGCATGGAACATGAGCGCGAGCGGCAGGGCGAAGCGCCCAAGCAGCGTAAAATCGAGAAAATAGGCCGCGAGCATCGCCGCCGTGCCGAGCAGCAGCGCCACGCACTGGCGCGCGATGAACGGGGCAAAAATGTCGTCGGCAAAGCTCACAAGCACGATGAAAGCAAGGCCTGAAAGTGCGATGGCGGCGGCGAGCATGAAGAGCGCTGCTGGCGTTTTGGGCCGGTGGACGCGGTCAAGCTCCGTGCCGATCTCATACGGGTCGCCCGTCAGACGAAGGGATTCTGCGGTCGCGGCGGTCTCGTCCATGCCACCCGCCATCAGCGCGTCGCGCTGGTCGCAGAGGTGGGTCAAAAGCTCGTCTTCGACGAGCGGTCGCGCCTTTTTCCACCGCAGCTGCTCAGCCGTGGTGCGGGCAAACTGGGTAAAGGTTTCAGGCAGAGCCAAGGCAGACGCCCCCTTTCAGCACGCGATCGACCGCAGTGGTAAATGTCGCCCATTCGACTTCTTTTTCGCGCAGCAAATGTTGCCCCTTGCGCTCCAAATGGTAGTAGCGGCGCGGGCGCGCCGCGCCCTCATCTTTTTCATAGGAGCGGATGAGCTCCTTTTCCTCAAGTGAGTGCAGCAGGGGATAGAGCGTGCCGGTCTTGAGCGCGAACGCGCGCTCGGAGCGGCGGGAGAGCTCTTCGATCATCTGATATCCGTACATGTCCTGCCCGTCGAGCAGCTTGAGCACGAGCATCGTCGTACTGCCCGCGAGCAGACTTTTGTCGACCATCATACATACGCCTCCTGATAAGTAGATTGTCTACATAGTAGATTGCCTACATAATAGCGGGAGTGCGGCGCGTTGTCAAGCGGGAAACAGGATATTGCAAAAAAAGAGCGATTTTGCTATGCTTGGGGTATCCAAGATAGGAGGGAGAATTTCCATGAACAAGATCACGCTTGGCAAGACGAATCTTGTCATCGAGAAAAACGGATTTGGCTGCCTGCCGATCCAGCGCATCAGAGAGCAGGATGCGGTCGACCTGCTGCACAAGGCGTATGACGGCGGCATCAACTTTTTCGACACGGCGCGCGCGTATTCCGACAGCGAGCAGAAGGTCGGCGCGGCGTTCTCGTCGATGCGCGACAAGATCGTGCTGGCGACGAAGACCGGCGCGCAGACGGCGGAGGGCTTCCGGAAGGATCTGGAGACCAGTCTCCGCACGCTGAAAACCGACTACATCGACATCTATCAGTTCCACAATCCCGCCTTCTGCCCGAAGCCGGGTGGAGAAGACGGCCTGTACGACGCGGCGCTCGAGGCGAAAAAGCAGGGCAAAATTCGCCACATTTCGATCACGAACCACCGCCTCGCCGTGGCACACGAGGCCATCGACTCGGGCCTCTACGAGACCTTGCAGTTTCCGTTCAGCTACCTCGCGGGCGAGCGGGAGATGGAGCTCGTCAGAAAGTGCCGCGAAACAAACATGGGCTTTATCGCCATGAAGGGCATGGCAGGCGGCCTGATCCGCGACGGCTTCACGGCGGCGGCGTGGATGGCGCAGCAGGATGGCGTCGTGCCCATCTGGGGCGTGCAGCGCGAGAGCGAGCTTGATCAGTTTTTGCAGTGTATCCGCGAGGGCGTTGAGCTGACGGATGAGCGCAAAGCGACTATCGAGCGTGACCGCAAGGAGCTATGCGGCGAATTCTGCCGCGGCTGCGGCTACTGCATGCCGTGCCCTGCGGGCATCGAGATCAACCAGTGTGCGCGCATGTCGCTCATGCTGCGCCGCGCCCCTGCAGCGGCGTGGCTCACCGAGGAATGGCAGCAGAAGATGCACCAGATCGAAAACTGCCGCCACTGCGGCCACTGCATGTCGAAGTGCCCCTACGGCCTGAACACGCCCGAGCTTTTGCAGGCAAACTACAAGGACTACTGGGAAGTGCTCGCGGCCAGCAAGGCGGAGAAATGAAGCTGGATTTTTCACAAAAATACGCCGTCCGGCCGCTGACGGCGAGGGATGTAGACAAGATTTTAGCGCTCTGCGCGGAAAACGAGCAGTTCTACCGCTACCATCCGCCGCTTGCGACGAGGGAGAGCGTTTTGGAGGACATGACGGCGCTGCCGCCGGGGAAATGCGCGGCGGACAAGCATTATCTCGGTTTTTTCGACAGAGAAACGCTCGTCGCCGTGCTGGACTTGATCGAGCGCTACCCGCAAGATGACACTGCCTACATCGGCTTCTTTATGACGAAAAAGGAGCGGCAGGGCTACGGCCTCGGTTCGACATTCATCGGCGAGCTGATGGACGAACTGCGGAGAGAGAAATTCTGCAAGGTGCGCCTTGCGGTCGACAGGGGCAATCCGCAGAGTAAAGCGTTCTGGGAAAAGAACGGCTTTGCGCTGATGGGCGAGGAATTCCCGCACGGCGATTCGGCGTATCTGCCGATGGAACGCGCGCTGTAAAACTGAAAAGAAAGCACCGCTGTGCAGAGGGTATCTGCACAGCGGTGCTTTTCATTGTTAGCGACTATTTCAATTCGTAAGTCCAATCTTCACCGTTCTGGCGGTAGAACAGCTCGCTGAGATCATCTTCTTCAAACACGCGGAGAAGGTCGAGCATGTTGGAAGATGCAAGATCGAGCGAGGGGAGACCGGCGAGCTCCGCCCACCAGACCTCGCCCTCGTCGGAAGAGCGCAGCGTTCCGGTAAACTGCTCCGCGCGATAGAGCAGCACGACATGACGCACGCCCTCTTCGCACCAGTCCTTGATCCCGCACAGGCGCGGAGAGGAGATTGTCAGACCTGTCTCCTCCTAAACCTCACGAATGACGGTATCTGTAAAGGATTCACCCTTTTCAACATGACCGCCAAGAAAAGCAACGCCTGGCCAGTTGGGATCTGTGCGGTCCTGCACCAAAACCTTGCTGCCGCGGCGGATCATGCATAGATTCATCAGTTCGACGGGCTCAGAGCGTTTCATGTACAACACGTCCTTTTGGGTTTGAAAACTTGCTTGCTATCCATGACTACTGCGCACTGTGCGGCACCTTTGCCTTGGCGCTGAGCTTGTCGGCGCGAACGGCAAAGACCTCGACTGTGCGGGCTTGCTGCTCGGTGAATTGATCTTCACGGCCCGCCATGTGGCGCATGAGGGAGGTCAGCGCGACGAGCTTTTCTTCACCGTCCAAAAATTCGACATGGCCGACGCCGGTGACGGAGGCGAAGTAGTATCCGCACTGGCAGGCGACATCGTGCTCGTCGAGCGCACCGCGGCAGTCCATTTCAAAGGCGACGGTCGGATTTTTGCGCAGAATGTCGAGCTTACGGCCTTCGCGTGCGCTGTGGCAGAAGAACGAGAACGCACCGCCTTCACAGGCATAGCCGAAATTCAGCGGCAGAAGATACGGCTCTCCATCGTCTACCATGGCAAGATGGATCACTTTACAATCGTTGATAATGGAGAGAATTTCGCCCAGATCGGTGATCTCGCGGTCGCTTCTTCGCATGAGAGATCCTCCTTTGATCGTTTTCCTCATTTTACAGGGCGGAAGCGCAGATGTCAAGGAGGCGCGGCAAAGAAAATCAGAATACCGGCGGTCTTCGACAAAAAAACGGCAGGAGGACAGGCTATACTTTGAGAAACGAAAGGGAAAACGCTTGAAGGAAACGGAGGGAGAGCAATGGAGGTCATTTCATCGGGCGAAGGGCGTGAACTGACGCTCACGCTGCGCGGGGAGCTCGACCATCACGCGGCGAAGGAGGCGATGCGGAAGCTCGAATGGGAGCTGGATGCGGCGCTGCCGAGCAAACTGACGCTGGATTTTTCGGGCGTGAGCTTTATGGATTCGTCTGGCATCGCCGTCGTGATGCGCGCGCTCAAGCGTATGCGCGCCATGGGCGGCAGCGCTGCGATCAAAAACGTTCCGCCGCAGGCGAAAAAAGTGTTTACCGCCGCGGGAATTTTCCGCATCGTACCGCTTGAGGAGGGGGAAAAGAGCGATGAAAGTAAAACCGAATAACTACATAGCCATTGAATTTCCGAGCCGCAGCGTCAACGAAGGGCTGGCGCGCGCCGCGGTCGCGGCGTTTGCCGCGCAGCTCGACCCGACGCTCGACGAGCTCGGTGACATCAAGACCGCCGTGAGCGAGGCGGTGACGAACGCCATCGTCCATGCCTATCCGCAGGAGATCGGCAAGATCGCGCTGCGCGCATGCATCTTCGACGGAAATCTCCTTGAGATCACCGTGCGCGACTGGGGGTGCGGCATTGCGGACGTCGAAAAAGCGCGAGAGCCGCTCTACACGACTGGCGGTGAAGAGCGCAGCGGCATGGGCTTTACGATCATGGAGAGCTTTATGGATTCGCTCGCTGTGCGCTCGAAAAACGGCAAGGGCACGGTCGTGACGATGAAGCGCAGGATCGCGCTGCGCACGGCGCGCCGATGAACGCCGCGCCGGAATTGCTCAAGGCGGCGGCGCAGGGCGACGAGCAGGCCTGCGAGCAAATGCTGCGCGAGAACAGCGGCCTCATCTGGAGCATCGTGCGGCGCTATTACGGCCGCGGCGTGGAGCCGGACGACCTCTATCAGCTCGGATGCCTTGGATTCATCAAAGCAATAAAGGGATTTAACTTTGCATTCGGCACGCAGTTTTCAACCTACGCTGTGCCGAAGATCGCGGGCGAAATTCGACGCTTTCTGCGCGATGACGGCGCAATCAAGGTGAGCCGCAGCATGCGTGAGCAGGCGGCGACGATCTTCGCCGCGCGCGAAAAGCTCAAAAATACACTCGGGCGCGAACCAGCGCTCTCCGAGCTTTCGGAGGAGACGGGATTCAATGCCGAGGAGATCGCGCAGTGTGAGCTGGCGGTCGCTGCGCCGGACAGCTTGCAGCGCGAAACGGGCGACGGCCTGACGCTCGAGGGGATGCTCGGCGGCGAATCGCCAGAGGACGGGCTCATTGAGCGCATCGCGCTGCGCGAAGCCATCGACGAGCTCCCTGAGCGCGAGAAAATGACGATCCTGCTGCGCTTTTTCAAGGGGCTGACGCAGGAGCAGGCGGCGCGCCTTCTGGGCGTGTCGCAGGTGCAGGTATCGCGGCTGGAGCGCCGGGCGCTGGAGAAGCTGAGGGCGTCTCTTTCGGACGAGCTTTGAAGTAGCTTTCGTCCTGAAACTCCGTCATCATGCCCCAGTAGCGCTTGGGCATGTGCGTCATGCGAAGCTTTTCATTTTTGCGCGCCTCGATGGCGACGGTGTCGTAAAAGCGGCGCCAGAGGCGGCGATAGCCCGCCTCGACTTCGTCCGGCTGCGCCATTTCAAAGTGATTGAGCGGCACGATGCGCGACACGCCGCCGCTATAGAGCAGCGCCTCGCGGTGCGTGCGGTCGTAGAGGAAAAACGTCTCGTTGTGATAGCGCTCGCAGAAGTGGCGGCGCAGGACAGGGAGCACACGGTTTTTCGGTTCGATCTCCGCGCCGAGTACGCCGTCAAAGTCGGAAAAGCGGGTGAAGCCGCGGAATTGCTCGACCTCGCCCGAAAGCTGCCGCACGGCCTTGAGCAGCGGCAGATAGGTGTCGTCGCTCAGGCGCGAGAGCAGCGGCGCGCCCTCGCGGTAAAATTTGACGATGAAGCGGTAAATGGCCATCTCCTTGTCGGGAAGGCAGGTGAGAAACGCGCGGCGCAGGAAGGGACCGACTTCCGGACTTCGCTTGTAGAGGCTGCGGTAGATGCGCTGCGCGTGGGCGCGGTCCGTCATGACCGCGCGAATTTCAAAAAGGGAGGGCTCGTCGTCCCCATCGCGCAAAATCGCGGTGGGGCGTTCTTTTTTTGTGTAGCTTTCAAACACGCAGCAGAGGAGCCCTTCAAAGCTGCCGTCATATTGATAGATGATCTCGCGCCATGCCATAGCGGCCTCCTTAGCCGACCTGATCGAAAAGGGATAGCTGCTGTGCCTCGGCCTGTGGGAGCGCGCGGCGCTCCACGGCCATCAGGTTTTGCAAAATGCCCTCCTGCGACAGCTTGAGCGGCGAGGCATAGCGCCCGCCGCAGGTGAGAAAGTATTGCGCACGCTTCATCACGACGCCGAGCTTTTTGAGGTCCTCCGCGCGCAGCGCGCCCGAGCGGCGCGCGACCAGAATGCGCTTGGCGCTCACAACGCCGATGCCCGGCACGCGCAGCAGCGCTTCATAGTCCGCGCGGTTCACCTCGACGGGGAAGAACTCAGGATGGCGCAGCGCCCAGCAGCACTTGGGGTCAAGGGCAGGATCAAAGTCCGGCGCGCTGTCGTCGAGCAGCTCGTTTGCGCGAAAGCCGTAAAACCGCAGCAGCCAGTCGGCCTGATAGAGCCGGTGCTCGCGCAGCAGCGGCGGCTTGGTGTCGAGCGCGGGCAAAAGCGTGTTCTCGACTACCGGCACATAGGCTGAGTAGAACACGCGCTTTAACCGATAGGAATCGTAAAGCGCCTGCGTGAGATTCAGAATGTGCAGGTCGCTTTCCTTTGTCGCGCCGACGATGAGCTGTGTGCTCTGCCCCGCGGGGGCGAAACGCGGTGCGTGCTTGTATTTGACAAGCTCCTGCTTGCTCTGCTTTGCGCGGTCGCGGATCTGCGTCATCGGGCGCAGGATGGCCTGCTTTGTTTTATTGGGGGCGAGCAGCTTGAGTCCTGCTTCGCTCGGCAGCTCGATGTTCACGCTCAGGCGGTCTGAAAGAAAGCCGAGCTGTTCGACAAGCTCCGGCGACGTGCCGGGGATAGCCTTGGCGTGGATGTAGCCGTTGAAGCGGTACTCGCTGCGCAAAATCGACAGCGCGCGGATCATCAACTCCGTCGTATAGTCCGGCGAGCGCAGCACGCCGGAGGAGAGGAACAGCCCTTCGATATAATTGCGGCGGTAGAATTCGATCGTCAGCTCGGCAAGCTCTTCGGGCGTAAAGGTCGCGCGCGGTGTGTCGTTCGTGCAGCGGTTGACGCAGTATTTGCAGTTGTAGCAGCAGTCGTTCGAGAGCAGCACCTTCAAGAGCGTCACGCAGCGGCCGTCGGACGAAAACGTGTGGCAGCAGCCCGCGACGGACGTGGACGTGCAGCCGATCTTGCCCTCCTGATAGCCGCGCTTGGCCCCGCTCGAGGTGCAGGCGGCGTCGTACTTTGCCGCGTCGGAAAGGATCGTGAGCTTGTCGAGAAGGTTCATGTTCTCAGCGGGCGGATCTCGCTCTGCGGCGCTTGGGCTGGTCGAGCAGGAGCAGCGTGTTCATCACCTTGGTGGTGACGACGCTGACGCCGATGAAAACGAAAATAAATGTGGAAGCAGCCATGGAAAATTCCTCCTGACAAATAGAATCTTTGTTCGAGTATGATTATAAATCGAACAAACGTTCTTGTCAACAAAAAATCGAACAAAAAGTCGATTTTTGTCGAACGGAGTTGACCGGAGCACGAAAAAAGGGTAAGATGTGGAAAGATCAGGAAAGGTGAAAACAATATGAGCGATTTTATCGCCCGCTATGCCGCTGCGAGAAAAGCGGCCATTGCGCGGGATTTTGCAAAACTCAACCCTGAACAGCGCCGCGGCGTGCTGACGACCGAGGGCGCGCTGCTGCTGCTCGCGGGCGCGGGCAGCGGCAAGACGACGGTTCTCATCAACCGCGTCGCAAATCTTTTGACCTACGGGCGGGGGAGCGACAGCGCGGATGTGCCGGCGTGGGCGACGGAGGACGACCTTGCATTTTTGGAGAGCTATCCCGAGCATCCGACGAGCGACGAGCGCAGCCGCATGGTGCACCTCTGCACGCTTGAACCCGCCGCGCCGTGGTCGGTGCTGGCGGTGACATTCACGAACAAGGCGGCAAACGAGCTGAGAGAGAGACTCTCCGCCTTCGGTATCCAGGGCGCGGAGAGTGTTTGGGCGATGACGTTCCACTCCGCCTGCGTGCGCATCCTGCGCCGCGATATCGACCGCCTCGGCTTTTCGCGCGACTTTACGATCTACGACACGGATGACTCCAAGCGCGTCATCAAGGACATTTTGAAAGAGCTGAACATCGACGAGAAGAAGCTCACGCCGCGCGAGGTGCTTTCGGCCATCTCGAACGCAAAGGACGCGATGGAGTCGCATCAGGACTACTCCCGCCGCTGGAAGGACAGCGGCGACTGGCGCAAAGAGGCAATCGCCAAGATCTATACGCGCTACGTGCACCGTCTGGCCGAGGCGAACGCGCTCGACTTTGACGACATCATCCTCCACGCGGTCACGCTGCTGCAGCAGGAGGGCGAGGTGCGCGACTACTACCGCCGCAAGTTCCGCTATGTGCTCATCGACGAGTATCAGGACACGAACCGGCTGCAATACCTTTTGATGAAGCAGCTCGTGGGGGAGAAGGGAAACATCTGCGTCGTCGGCGACGATGACCAGAGCATCTACAAGTTCCGCGGTGCGGATATCACAAACATCCTGAATTTTGAAAAGGAGTACAAGGGCTGCCGCACGATCCGCTTGGAGCAGAACTACCGCTCGACGCAGAACATCCTCGACGCGGCGAATGCGGTCATTAAGAATAACACGGGCCGCAAGGGCAAGACCCTCTGGACCGATGCGGGTGCGGGCGATAGGGTGCTCATCAAGACCGTCTTCAACGAGCAGGACGAGGCGAACTTTGTCGTCAGCAGCATTATGATGGACTACAACCGCGGGCGGAACTGGAAGGAAAATGCCATTTTGTACCGCATGAATGCACAGTCGAACGCGCTCGAATACGCGTTCAAGCGCAACGGTGTGCCGTATCAGGTCGTCGGCGGGACAAAGTTCTTCGAACGCGCGGAGGTCAAGGACATGCTCGCGTACCTCGCGGTCATCAACAACCCGAGCGATGACTTGAGGCTTCGCCGCATTATCAACAATCCGCCGCGCGGCATCGGCAATACGACGATCGAGCGCGTGCAGGATCTCGCGAGCGAGCAGGGCGTGCCGATGATGGCCGTTTTGCAGCACGCAGGGGAGTACGCCGTGCTCAAGAGCGCGGCGGGCAAGCTCGAGCGCTTCGCCCAGCTCATCGCCGCGCTGCGCGAGATGGCGGACACGATGGAGCTCGCGGAGTTCTATGACGCGGTCTGCGAGCAGACGAGCTATGTGCGCACGCTGCAGGAAAAGGGCGATATGGAGAGCCGTGGGCGGCTCGAGAACGTGCAGGAGCTCAAGTCGAACATCGTTTCGTTCCTTGAAAACGATCCGGAGGATGCGACGCTCTCGGGCTTTTTGAACGAGATCGCACTCTACACCGACCTCGACAGCGCGACGAGCGACAACTGTGTGACGATGATGACGATGCACAGCGCAAAGGGTCTTGAGTTCCCGTGTGTGTATGTCGTCGGCGTGGAGGAGGGCATCTTCCCCGGCGAGCGCGTGCGCTACAACGATGAAGAGGTCGAAGAGGAGCGCAGACTGTGCTATGTCGCGATGACGCGTGCAAAGGAGCGCCTGACGATGACCTGCACGCGCCAGCGCATGCTGTTTGGCCGCACGAGCGTCAGTGAACCCTCGCGTTTTTTGGAGGAGGTCCCGTCGGAGAATGCCGACTGGGTCGGCCGTCAGGCGCAGGGCGCGTCCGGCTTTGGCGACACGAGCTTTGACGAGGGAAGCTCGTATTCTACGCGCGGCTACGGCAGCTACGGTCAGGGCGCGGCGCGCTACGACAGCGTCATGCAGCGCAGACCAAAATCGCAGGCGTCGCAAAAACTCGCGGCGCAGAAGCCCGCCGCCTTCGCGCCGCTGCTTCAGCTTTCCTCCGGCGACCAGATCCACCACAAGACGTTCGGTGACGGACTGGTCATCTCCGTCACCCCTATGGGCGGCGATGCGCTGCTTGAGGTGGCGTTTGATACCGTTGGCACCAAAAAGTTGATGCTGAAAACGGCGGGGGTACATATTACTAAGTTGTGATTGCCCCACACCGTGTGGGGATGCGGCAAAGGGGGATATTCTCTTTCTCAGAAAGAGAATATCCCCCTTACACCCCCAAGAGAAAGGGACGAGGGGCCTTCCCCCTCGACCCCGCACATTGGCAGTTTGTGGCTCGAAGAGCTGCACGCGCTGCGCAGTGTAGGTGCGGTGTACATGGCTTCGCCATGAATCCCTACTACTCGTTACCACTCGCAACCGCGCCCTACTACCGTGGGGCGCGTGTGACGTTAGCACGGCGGCAGACTGCGTGCGAAATAGCGGCATTGCTGCGCTTGCCGCATTGTGGAGTGCTCCGGTAGACGGAAATTAGGCTGTACTTCTACAAGATGGGCAGAGCGGCACCCGCAAGGGGTGTGCCGCATCCGTAAGGCAGCAGAGCCGCCAACGGCTGCGCAACAGCGGATGATAG
>CDYR01049413.1_pt1 | contig 63190 bp, 96 predicted proteins | sample 557691 | NCBI WGS metagenome assembly CDYR01 (sample SAMEA3182103, study PRJEB8094) | gut metagenome | biome: human; feature: gut; material: Stool; isolation source: human stools | place: Canada | collected 2013-02-19 | reverse complement strand
ATCGCGGGAAAGGCGTGTAAGAGCCTGTCTGCCGCGTTTTTCTGATTGACCCGATAACTTTCACGTCCGAACTCAAAAAGCCGTTCTCCACGCTCCTACATCGTTCTAATCGCATAGTCTAGTTTGAGATATACCATCAGCATCAACGGAGAGCCGTCTTCGAGCGTCCGTGGCGCGTTTTCGCGATTAAGTCGATAAAGTTATCGTCTAGCATCTAAAACGCCTTAGAACAGGCTTTCTCGTGGAGTTGGCAAAAACAAAAGGCTGCCATTGCTGACAGCCCATGCGCTCAGATTCTGTATTCGCTTTCAATGTCTCAAGACCACGTTGGACGAATGAATCAGATAGGTCACGCCGTCAATCTTTACTTGAAGCTGGTCGCCCTCATAATCGTCCCAACTTTCCAATCTCCCCTCGACAATCGTTCCATCAGGCATTTTCAGCTGTGCCCATGAGTAGCTATACGTCAGGTCTATCACCTGTTTGTTGCATCCAGTCATCAGTATAATGCCAGCCAGAGCGGATACGAATACGGTCAAAATCTTTTTCATAGTTGTTCTCCTTTACGCCATATAGTCCTCAAACCGTTTTACCGAATTGAAGATAATTTTGTTGTTACACCATCTCTGCAAGTGCCTAATCTCTTTCGGTGCGGATGGCTTGTTGTAAATCATCACATAGGGGTCGTAGCCCAGATCACGAAGTGTGTAGATGCGATACAGGTCTTGTTCTAACGTGCTGTTAAAGTTCGTTAGGCAGTAAACCATGCCAATGTTTGACTTTCGCCGAAATCCCTTTGCAAAGTCCTCAAACTTGCCTTTCAAATCATCATTAGGGTTATCCCATGCAAAATGTAGCGTACCAATCCGCATTTTGTTGATGTCCTCAATGTCTGCTTGATTCAACAAGCGAATGTCCAGACCTTGCGTGAAGTCAATTTTTGCGTGGGTATCAATGTACTGCTGCATAAGGTCACGTTTGTCTTTGCAAGCTGTGATGTTTGGGTCTAAAACTTTGATTTCGTCCTGACCACACCAAAAGTCGCTTACATCTGCCACTTTTATGGCACATCTTCCCTCTTTTGCTGCAACATGGCAGAAAGAACACCCTCTTGGGCATCCCCGGCTTGTCATGCTGACTGCAAACGGGAACTGTGGGTAAATGCTGTAATCGGGGAAAGACTTCTCGATTTCAGGCGGTAAATCAACGTCTTTCGATTTATCGAACATTTCTTTGCCGTCCACCGTGCGGATTGCGTATCCTGTGCCGCCTTTAATCACCTTGTCAGCGTTCAATGGCTCTGGCACGTCAGGGCTGTACACGTCTGAAAAAATCTTACTCATGTACACAATGTCATAGTGGATAAAATCACTCCACCACCATTCTACTTCATCCCCTTTTGCCTTGTGATAGCTTGAAATCCGCATCAATGCAAGGTTTGGGAAGTTGTGCCCATCTACGTCAATCAATCCAATTTTCATATTTCTCCTGTATTTTGTGTAGCGAAAAATATTTGCTGGGTTCAGACGGTAACTTTATCGTCCAGACCCTGTTATCTGTTTTTCTTGCCTATTCTACTGTGACGATATGAGCGCAGAAGCGATGCTAGGCTACTATCACTCAATCGCTTCGTATGTTTTCTCGAAAATGTCAGGTTTACACGGGTAGATTTCGCCATTTACGCCACGAATGATATAATCGCCTGTTCTCGCAATCATAGTCCCTTCAAGCGTTTTAATCTCGCACCACGCAGGGTCATCGTAAAACTTTCCGAAATCATGCGTGATAATATCATTGCTACTTACTGCATCCCAGAACCAATCTTCTCCAACAAGTCCTCGTGCATTGAGCTTGAATGCTTCGATAACAACTGGCTTCTTGCGGTATTTCATATTTATTCTCCTCTCGTTACATCCACACGCATTCTTTGAACTGCTGCGTCTCCATCTGGAACGTGATGTCCAGTGACCCCACGTTGCCCTCTTTGTTCTTCTCAAGCGCAAAGTGATAGTGCTCTTCTGGTCTCTTTTGCGTTTTCACTTTCTGTGCCAGCAGGATAATAGCATCTGCGTCCTGCTCGATTTGCCCGGATTCTCGCAAGTCTGCGGCAGTCGGTGGGATGCCTGCTCTTGCGGTCTCTCGATTGAGCTGTGCAAGTGCTACCACCAGTGTTCCCGTGGACTGTGCAAACTCATGCAGCGCTATACTAATCTCCGTGACGGCACTGTATCGGTCTTTCGCTCCGGCTTGATGGATAAGCTGCAAATAGTCGATGAAAACCACTTTGGCTTGCATCCTGATGGACTGCGTTCTAATCCATCCAACACTCTTACCAGCGGCAGAGCGGACGAATAGCGGATATTTCTTGATGGCTGCCAGTCGGTCAAGTTCGTCAATGCTGACGGTCTTGTTTTTAACCGTGTGCAGCGGTACGCCTAGCTGGTTTGCGATAATACGAGCATAGAGCGTGTCAGGGTCGGTCTCTAAGCTGAAATACGCCACCTTACGTCCGTTCTTTGCTATTTCACAGGCAAGTTGCAGGGATAGAGCAGTCTTGCCAGCAGACGGTCTGCCTCCGATCACAACGAAGTTGCCCGGCATAAGATGCAAGTTGTTATCCAGCACTCTAAGCCCTGTGCTGATATACTCCGGCTTATCATCCAGTCTGCGGATGTAGCTGTCTACACCATCGCACATCGGAATAAAATCACTTCTCTCGTTGTGCAGGTTAATAGCTTCGCCTAACTGCTCATAAATGCCCGTCAGGTCTGCGTATCTGGTCGAGCCATCAACGATTTTGAACGCAATCTCTCTGGCTCTGGACAACGCTGCCTGTTCCTTGACGATTCCAGCCCATCCAAGCATCATATCATGGGTGACGTTTCGGATGAACTCTGCGCCGAAGGCATCCAGACATTCACCCATTGCTTTCTTGCAGTTATCGTACCGCCCCATGACTTCTACCGGGTTCCATTTGTCACTGTGTTCCCAATAACCACGAATGGCAGCGAATGTATCACGCAGTTCAGGGCAGAAATCGTCGATTTTAAGGTCTTGTAGCACATCGGCGTATTCCGAGAACGTGAGGACTGCCCCCAGCAGGATGTATTGGGTCTGATTTTCAATATTCACCGCAGAAAGTCTCCCTCGTCAGGCAATTCAGCCATTGTCTGCTGATAGCCACCATTCCAGTCCTTCACGTTACGCATCCAGTTCCGTGCAGCAGCTTTCCAGTCCTTCATAGGAGATTTACCGACCTTCCAACCATTTGCCGTGAAGTGGTCAACAAACCGCTCTGCTTCTGATTCCATGTAGCCCTTATCGGCAAAGTATTCTCTAGCTTGCTCGACAGTCGGTGCCTTGAAGCGTTTGACTTCATTGGTATTTTTCTTTTCACATTTTTCTTTTTTATCAGATTCAGATACAGAATCAGATACAGATAAGCTACCATTCGTATCAGTTGGTATGTTTGGTATACCATTTATACCATTCGTATCCTGTGATACCATTGGTATGCTTTCGTATTTTTTATCGTTCCAACGCTTGTTTATGTTTTTCTTGTTTGCTTCTCGTCTACGTCTATCACGTTCTTCCATCTTCTGCACGTTCATATCATCAAACGCCTTAACGACTTTCCAGAGCATCCGCATAGCACGGTCGTTGTCGTATGCTGGCTCAAGTCCAGTCTCAACATACTGCGCGTAGTTGCGGATGAATGCTCCAAATTCCTCATTCGTAAGCTCGTCCATCGCATGGACGTGTTCTAGCAGAAGAATCATTGATGTTCTCGGCTTGTGTTCCTGCTCCATACTTAATCCTCTTTGTAACGGCTGTTCCACCGGCTGATGATTTCTTGTCGTCCGTCTTTTTCGTCATACGGTGACAAAACGCCATCTTCATCAAAGCTATAGTAAGCGCTATTGCTCATTGATGCATTATTACACTTTTCACACAGAATCATCCATGTTGTGTGGTATCTTCTCTTTGAATCCACTTGATGCAATCCATCGTGATATAACGTAGGAATAGACCCGCAGAACGGGCATCTCTTAAGTTCTTCCATTTTTAATCCTCCTCAGAATGGGCACTCAGCGTCAGATTCGCGCAGCCAGCCTTCGCCCGGAATGTTGACTATCTCATAATACTGCCGCGCAACGTAGATTGTTTTCTGCCCATCCTCAGCAATCAGGCCGACAATCAGATAGTTGCCAGCAGCCATAAAGAACCAAGGGTTGCTCTTGTAGGTCTCACCCTTCATCCAGTTCTTCATCCTGTTCACGGCTTTTTCAATATCCTTATCGGGGCAGTCCGGGTTTTCGTATGCAAAGAAATCCTCAGGAAATTTAAGTTTTTTCACTTTCTAAATCCCTCTCTCGTTCTCGTGATTCTCTTATGCGCCTTGACAGGCCTTGCGCCTTTGCCATATGCCGGGCGAATATGCCTTGCCTTGATGTACCCACAAGGTGGTTTCGGCCCGAAATCAAAAAGGCTCAAGCCCATAACGATGATGCCAAACTTCTTGTTTGTCATGTTTAGCCCTCCTATACCATCGGAAACGCCATCCAATGCGTCACCGTCACATCTTTCGGCAGTCTCTCGCCTATCTCATCCCAGAACTGACCATCTGCGTAACAGCCAAGAAAGTACGCTGTCGGCGAGAATCCTTGCAACATTTTTCCATCTTTATCACGCCACTTTGTCTTAGTTGCAAGCAACAAAGGTTGCGTCCGCTCTCGTGGCGGTTCGCTTGCTGGATGCCAGAGTGTGTTAGCCATTATCCGATACCCCGCTTACGGATTGTAGGTGAGAACGAAGTTTTGTAACTGCTGCGGCAAGATGTTGATTTCGTAATGATACTTGTCCACGTCAGAACCGCTCAAATCCTCCACAATGTACATTGTGTACTCGTTAAGATAGACGTAATGCTTTTTGTATGTGCCATCGGGCAATTCAATAGTCACCACAAGTTCATTGTTGCTGTTATTGGAAATGTCCATGTTCCCGATTATTTCAAGCATCGGCGTATCAGTTCTTGCATTAACAACAGACAATCTGCGAGTGACGTTGAAATTCTTTGCCTGTTGCGAGATATTGTGATTCACACGAGATGCTTCTGTGCATCCGCACAATGCGATAGATGCCGCCAATGCTACAGATAAAATTGCTTTCTTCATTGTTCTTTTCTCCCTTCAATCTCCTTACAAACCGCCTTGTAGAACGCATCCCACGTCTCATAGTCGCAGGAATCGCCAAAGTCGAAACCAGTCCGCTTGCGTTCTGCAATGTCACGCTCAAAGCAATCAAGCGTCTTGTCCGTCAGTTCTGGCAGAAGCGGCGTGATGTATCCGCAGACAAGGCTAGGCATATACGACCGTCTGCCCAAGCAGTAGCGGACAGCGCAGTTGCAGACCGCTCCGAAGTCGTCATTGGCGGGGGCAATTAACGTAGACTTTAAGTCAGATGCGTTACATTTTAGATAGTCTGCTACAATTTCAAGCTCTCGCTCGCCAAGAATCCTGTAGCCTAGCTCTACATTTGCAATGTAGTTTGAACCATGACCGAGTTGTTTTGCAAGTTCTTGTCGAGTTACGGAAAGCTCATATCTTCGCTTCCTGATTTTCTCCCCTGCTGTCATATTCGTCCAGTTCCTTTCTGATTTGCTGACGCTCTATCTGCTTCAATCTCGCCTTTGCCAGCTTGCGGTTGTCAGCCTTGCGAATAGCCCAGTTGTTGCGGTGGTTTGCCCAGCAAGCGTATCTGTGGCTAAATTCGCTTTGGTCGTACCAGCCCTTGCCAATAAGCCCTTTATAGGTCTGCTGACGTTTCATCTCTCTTCTCCCATTCCTTGCACACATCGTCCGGGTCTGTAAAATCAGCCCGGCACTCAGACAAACCGTTGTAACAGACCCACGAGAATCTGTCGTGCCATTTACAGTTTGAGCAGGACTTGTCCACAGTTTGGCATAAAAGTTTCCCTTTGCTGTCCAGTAGAATGCCATTGCCCAGCCTGATTACATTACTTCCGCTCATCTTTCTTCTCCCATTCCTTACATCCGCGTTCGTCCCACACGAAGTCTGCAACGTGTTTTGACTGGTCGTTCACACACACGCCCTCCGGCTCTGCGTACCATTTGCAAGAGCCACAGGACGGCTCAGATTTATTCTTGCAGGGTTCTGCTGTGCATCGGATAGCCTTGCCAGCGGAAAACTGCTTGATGCCCATGCAAGAGCAGTGTTCGGTGGTGCAGTAGAAATTCATCCGATTCTCCTCCAACCAATTAACTCGCAGACACCAATCGTTACAGGGTCGCATCTGTGAATAACTATGTCCCCTGCTCTATATGCGTTGATAGGCGGTCTGTAGACAAATCCTTTTTCTTTTGATTCAAAAACTCCATCGAGAATGTTCTCCGGCAAAATTAAAAATCCATCAGAATCTAAGATGGCATCGCATTGCTTGCATTTATAGACGCAAACTTTTTTCATCTTCTCTGCCCTCTCTTTCCCCTGTTGAACCGCCCGATCACTCGCTTATATTCTGCATAGCACTCCGGGCACAGGTCGCCTGTGTCCCTGCGCCACGCCCAGTCCTTGAAGTATTCGTCCGGGTTCATCATCCTGCCGCTCAGAACTGCACCGCAGCGGTCACATACTCGCTTGTGGTAGATTCCTCTGTCAGTCTGCATTAGTTATTCTCCCCATCCAACCTGTTTACGCAATTTTCCTTCTGACATTCATTGCAATTTCCGCAACACTCAAAAGAAAAATGCGTGATTTTTTGTGATTTATACTGACGGAGTAAATACTTATATTGGTTGTAGCAGTAAGGACAAACAAGCATTCCGTCAACATTTCCCCATCCGGCTGCTTCTTCGAATTTTTCCCAGTGACTAAATCCGCCGTCCATATCGCCAGTTTTTAAAAGTTTTACGAAATGCGTCATTCCGCATCTGTCACATTTGTAAAGTTGTCCGTTTGTTTTCATTTCATTCATTCTCCCCAACATCCTTGAACAAGATTTCTTTGTCAGCTTTCCAGTCTTTGATTTTGCACGGAATGTCCGTGCCGGGCACGGTCTTTTTCAGCCCATCCATCTGCCAAACATTCCATGAGATGATGTCTGCGATACAGTCAAGGAACATAGGCATACAACCGATTTCCAACCTTTCAGCATCAAACCGATACCTAAAATTTTCGATCAGCGTCAGGAACAGGTTGCACCTTGCCAGCAAGAGATTGTCTCCCTGCCACTCATAGCCGTATGTCGATGCGTAAGCATTGATTGCCCAGCACATCCACATATCGTAGTCACGGAACTGCTCTGCCAGAACATTCAGCTTTCTATCCAGCAGACCAATTCTGTCCGGCACGGCAATCATCTGCCCTGTTGTGGTATCGTATCGACTTGTCAGGAACGGCGCTTCTCCACAGGTGACTTCAAGGCAGGTTTTGTTGATGTACTCCTTCCATTCCTCGCCTTTCAGGTCGTTTTCGGCAACGTCTGCCATCTTCTTGCAAACCCAAGTCGGCGTGAACACCTCTGCTTTCTTGTCCGTTCGCTTCTTTTGGTCTGCAATCCGTTTTTGCACACGAGGGACAAGCTGAACTTTGTCTAACTGTTCCAGCGTGATTTCATCCGCAAAGCCAACGCCTAGTTCAGGCGGCGGGTCTGTCGCCCAAATGATGTTTTTGCCTGTCGTGTGGTCTTGCAAAAGAACAGGCAGAAACGTGCGTAGGCAGGAATCGGAAAAGTCAATCAAAGTTCCCATTTGTCAGCCCTCACCATGATTGTATTCTTCTCTTTCAGCCAGTCCTTGACGCAATGAAAACAATGCTCACGGTTCTGGCAACGCTCCGGGTCACGATGCTTAATAAGCTCGCAGATGCCCCGCGTAAAGTTTTCTGTAATATCTTCGTCCGTCATGGAGCAGATAAAATCACCGTTAGTCATGTTTTTCCTCTCTTTATGTTCCCCGTCAATCAGCTTTTGTTACGACTGTATCTGCTCCATTGACAGTAACCCATCCATGCTTCAGTCTGGCTTCAGCTTCTTTCATCTGAATCAGTTCGGGAGTGATGGATTCCGACACGATACGATTCGATTCTGCTTCTGCCTGCGCTTCGATCACTTTCACATCGGCTTCCGTCTGAGCCTTTACTTTGTCCGTCTCAGCCTGTGCAAGAGCAGTCTGCTTGTTCAACTCAGCGATTTCAGCGTCCTGCTTTGCTTGTTCTTTCGCTCTAATCTTTTCAGTCAGGGTGTCATCCAGCTCTACGTCAATCACGAGGGCGCTTGAAACGTTGATTCCGTATTCATTGGTAAGTTTTTCGTTCAAATAATTTGTGATTGCATTGTTTACTTCCGTTTTCTTTTCAGAATAAATATCCATTACAGAAAACTGGGGTGTTACCTCCTTGACGTAGGCGATAATGCTGTTCTGGATGCGGCTTTCTACAAGCGTTTCACCATCCATTCCGTTAAAACGGCTGTAAAGTTCAACAACACGGTCTGGAATGAAGTTATAATTTACGGTAAGGTTTACTCCAACCATTCCACCGCTTGCAGGAGCGTCAATATGCCAATCTGCGTGTTCTTTTGCGTTGTAATCTGCCGGGTCATCCGAAAAAATAAGTTGCTGCTGGCTGATAGGGAACTTGCTAACGTGCTTCATGGGAGAAAGAAAGTGCCAGCCCTGCGACAATGTGTTCTGCTCAACGCCTCGTGCCGAATAAACAACTCCAACATAACCAACAGGCACTCTCTCCAAACACAGCAAAAGAACCACTGCAACAAAAAATGCTGCTACCACAGAAGAAATAATAGTTGCTACCTTTTTCATGTTTTACTCCTTATCGTTAAAATTGTTGATAATCAAAAAGGCGACCGCCCAAGATACTAAAAAGAAAACAATGAGTTCTTTCACTTCTCTGTCACCTCTCTGTACTCCACGTCAATCCCTTTCGGCAAAGCCGTCTGGTACTTCTGAGCCAATTGCTCTGCGCTCTGGGCATCGCCCAACGGCTGTTCAGGCGGCGCAACGGTGACTTCCACATTGTCACGCATGCCAAAATAATTTTTGGCTCGGAAAATCCACTCTGCCGGGTTCTCCTGACCGTACATACCGTTGTACGCCCACATGGACTGCATTTGCAGAATCAGCTTCAGGATGTACTTCTGCTGTAAGCTATCGTCACGGCGCTTGCCAGCCATAATCTGCTTCAGGCTCACCCATTCGATGCCCAGCACCAGTGCAATCCATTCCACTACAGGGGAGATTCTAGCTTCGATGCAAGCGTCAAAGAAGAAATCAAGACGTTGCTGCACTTCAATCGGGTTGTTCATGTCCACGCTCGGAAGGTCGCCAAAGTACTTGGCTGCAATCATGCCGACAACTTTCTTGTCCTCTTCATCGCCGATTCTCGACTGCAAATCCCCTGTGTTCATCATCTTCGATTTCTCGATAGCTAACTCCTGTTGTTCTTTCACCTTTTTACTCACCTGTGATCGGATAGATTTCCGCTTGTTAAGCATCTGTTGTTTCTTCTTTTCTCGCTCTTTCTCACGCTTCGCAGCGGCTTCTTCTTTCGCCTTTTGCGCCCGCTTCTCACGCTTTTTCTTTTCCGCTTCGGTCAGCGGCGGTCTGCCACGACCACGCTTCGGGGGTGTTGCCATGTATCAGACCTCCTTTGGCGGTTCAGGAAGCGGCATCCAGCAAATAATGTTCCTTTCTTCATTTGATTTCCAGCTTCCATTCTTAAAAACACCAACGCCAAAAAGATAATACCAACGGCTCGTGTCCTTATCGAGCCAGTGATAATAAATAAGATACATCCCATCAACATTCGGGTCATTATCGTTTGCGTTTATCCAACAATTTCCATGAAAAACATCTCTTGGAAAGCACTTGCTTATATTTGAGTTTTCTTTTGTAAGCACGACACTTTTTGAACTGTCAAATACTTTCTTTGGTAAATAGATTTCAACTGTTTCTGCATCAATCATGCAAAATTCGCAATTCATGTCATTACTCCTTTAATCCCATATAAACTTCAATACAGGATAGCTTAGATGCAATCCACGCAATCGAACAGCAATCATCTATTGGCCGCCACCAAGTGCACTTTTCTTTCTCGCAGACGCACCGACCAAGCGGATTGCTGGTCATCTTCATCGGACAGTAAAGTTCGTTGTCCATCATTTCCACCCCATCACAACAGCCGTACAAACGGCTAGACACACGTTGACGAACAACCAGACGAGTATTGCATGACGTTCTTCAAACAGGTTGTCTGCCATGTTTTTGATTGTCCGTTCGGACTGAACTATCACCGCCAGCAGGACTAGGCAGACCAGCCAGCGAGTTGCAAATTCAAACATTGTTAACTCCACCTTTCTCTCAGCTCTTTTTCGACCTGCTCTGACTTTGCTGTGATGTAATCTGCAAACTCGTCAGGGGTCATGTCTTCGTTCTTGAACTGCCCGACCATCTCCCAGTACCTGTCACCAATGCGGATAATTTTCTGCACCTGTTCATCGGTCAGGTCTGCATCGCACCGAAGGTTCTGAATCAGTGCGCCCCATGTGGCGGTGATTCCATCCAGAGCCATGCGAAAGCCGTACAACTGGTTCTGCCGTGCGATTTTTCGGAGGTTGGTCGGATTGACCTGTTTGCCGCATAGTGGGCAGTTTCCAAATTTATTCATCCGACTGCTCCTTTGCTTCAAGGCGAGAGAGCCAGCGGGCTTCCTTTTCGTGCTGCATCTTCTGCATCCGCTCAAACGCCGCATCATCCATGCAGTCCAGCGCAATAATGCAGTTCACAACGTCTGCGTACTCCTCTTCAAACGCCTTTTGGCACTCTTCCACGCTCTTCGGTGTCGGGTTCGTGCCGTCCAGCGCCCGGCGCAGCTTCAACGCAGCCTGTGCCAACTCGGACGCTTCTTCTGCCAACTGCGCCAAGATTTCCGTCTTGGGCAGAATGTCTGAAACTTTCTTGCTCACTTTTGTTCTCCTTTCAGCCAGTCGTTTAGCTTTGCCATGCAAGAGGGGCAAAGGACAACGGTTTCATCTCTTATCGAGTAAATCCCTTTATCATCGCCAGCAAGACACTTTACAATAGAATTGCTTTCAAATTGGTTAAGTTCGTCATCAAACGGTGTCATGTATTTCACATCGTTGGAAAGCAGAAACGCTTCGCCGCACCTATCGCATACCATTGTCATTTTCTTTCTCCAATCTTTTTAGCAATCCATCCACGTCATACCGCCAATGGACACGCAGCCTTTTTGCTTTGACCTCTATCCCCTCTTGTTCTGCCCACTGCCAAGGGATGCTCTTCCGGCTCTCGTTGTAACGGAACGCCAGAACCTTGCTAGCAGGGATTGCAAAGGTGCGGTTGACCGCCCTGTAATTGACTAACACATGGGCGGTCTGACCGCTATACCCCATTGCATCCACCATGTCCGTGATATGCTTTTCCTTGCGGTATTTGCACTTTTCCTTGTCGTACTTGCCGAACACCTTTTCCAGAGGGATAGAGGGCGTTTCTATGGTTTTCAGCTCAAACAGATGGTTCATCGGGTATCGGTACACAAGAAAATCGCAGATGTTGTCGATGGAAAAGGACAGGTTCTCGTTGCCGCCGTAGTAGGTGGCAGCGCTGTCTTTCAGGCGGTAGCACCACGCATCGGATGGGACAGATGCTTTGAAGTCTGCTTCAAACTGCTTGCCGGTGTTCATACGTTGGTCTCTGGCGGTTCGGGAATATACCTCCAGCAACGAATTTCTTTAGTTTGGATGTCTCGTCCACTATAACCTCTCTCCAAAATTGTCCAAGATTTGTAGTCTGAATCATAACAGCCAACTACTGCTTCTTCGTGAAAAATATTTTTCACCACAAACAAAACTCTTTTCAGGCATGGCGGAAGTTCTTTTTCCGGGTTAATCCATTCTTTCTGATTATTCATCCTTGTTCACCTCTAAATTCACTTCCGAGAAACCGTTTCTTTCCTTTTTCCCAGTGTTTGTCCTCATAATCACGGCGGTACACGCTCTGGCTGTGGTTCAGCTCATACACGAACGCCTTGCGCTCCTCGAAGTCTTTCTTCTCTGCCTTGTATTTCTCGCAGGTGTCGTGGCAGGCTTGGTGGCGTGATGTGCAGTTGAGACAACAGGTAATCATTCTTCGCCCCTTTTCATTTAGCGATAGCTGTATACCATTTATAGTTTTCGCCAGTTAAAATGGCAGCTATCGCGCTTTTGCTTACGTTGTATTGTTCAGCAAGTCGTCTTTGAGAAATACCATCTTTATTTTTCTTTATGATTTCTACGGCTTTTTCTGGTGACAGCTTCTGGTTTTTCGTTACATATCCTCGAATTCTGTAACCATCCATCATGTTTTCGCTTCTCGTTCCGTATTCAAGATTCTCGCTGCGATTATCTAATTTATTTCCATTTTTATGTCGAACATCATATCCATTCTGATTCTGCCCAATAAACGCAAGTGCAATAAGAACATGAACTTTTACGCTTTTAGACTTATTCTTAACGCTTAAATTCACTGAATAATATCCACTACTTTTAGTTGGTTTAAGTATTCGCTGCTTAATATGAACCAATCTTCCGTTTTTATAGCAGATAGTCCGTTCAACACTTTTGATTCTTCCGAGCGAGCTGGCTTCATATTGGGGAAAGTTTGGAATTTGCTTCCATTCTTCTGGATGCCCGCCGGACGGCTCGATCATGTCGCAGGAATAGGCTTCGTGACCTTTCGCCCGAAATGCTTTGCAGACTTCCTGCGATTCCTCACAGGCAACTAAAACTTTCATCTTTCCAAACGCCCGTCCAGCCAGATAGCGCAGCTCTTATATAAGGTAGGCGGTCAGTCCGTTTTGTCTTTGCAAGCTTGTTTACAGGCTTCGCATTTATGAAACGGCTTATCAAGCCAGCACTCGAACAAAAGACATTTAGGAAGGTTAAATTCCATAGGAGCCTTTCTTCCGTGCGTTCTGTTTCTTCGGACGTGATAATGGCAAGCCATTACATATCCATCAACATCTTCTCCGTATGCACAACTTGTTGCATCAGGTGAAACCATGTGCTTAACATTGATTTCGATTTCTTTCCTCATCTTATCACTCTTTTTGAAATTTACGTTGATACGTTATTTTAGAATGGCAAATCTTCACTGCCCTGAATTACGGCAAAATCGCCAGTATCAGGAGCGGAGCCAGACCCACCAGCCAGCGTTTTCTTCGGTCTGACCTCATAATCGCCGGAACGAATCTTGTCCACGCTGGTGAAGCGGTCAACGACCAGCTTTGTCTTGATGTTGCCATCGCTGCCCATGTACTCTTCCTCACGGAGAACCACGCCGACCAGCTTACCACGCAGGGTCTTTTCATCGTTGTTGAACTTGTAGCCGGGATTGGACTGCTCCACAGCGGTGATGAAGCCCTTGAAGAACGGCAGCGCCTTCTCTTTGTAGCTCTTGATGGTCTTGCCGCCCCATGCCCATTCGCCCAGATTCAGCTTGCCACGCTCGATAAGGGAAGCGGTCTGCTCACGCCAGTAACCCTTGTACTCGCCCTCTGCGACCTCCCACTCGATGTTCAGGCGCTCCTTTGCGGGTTCGTCCGTTGCCTTGCAAATACCGGCAACATAGCCGCCAACAGGCAGGTCACGGCGTTCGGTGGCTTCCTGTACGTCATTCCAGTTGATGTTCTTCATTTGTTATTCTCCTTTGTTTTCTAAAAGATTTTCGATAGGAACGCCCAATATTTTAGCGATTAAATAAACGGAACCGTAAGTGGGCATCTTACCTCTATGGAGGGCTGTTGTTACAAAGGAACAAGGAAGACCTGCTCTATATGCAAGCTCCTGCGTCTTAATGCCCTGCCGTGACATCTCTGCAATTAGTTCGATACGGTCAATATGCATAGTCTTTTCAATTTTCTTGTTTGTTCTGAACCGGGATGTTGTAATACTCACGGATGGTCTTGTCTACGGCGGCGAGGTCGTTCTCGATCAGCGCATCGTTGAACATCCCAAGAGGGGTTTTCACGGTGTCCATCCCATCATTGCGGGTGCTGAACAGGTATCTCCCATCCTGCACAACGGTTTTCAGAACGATGGTGAAGTACCCTTCCACGCAGACCTTTTCGTCCAGCAGCTTGCCGATGGTCTTAAACTTCTCGCCACCGTCTCCGTCACGCTCGCTGTGACCGAAAAAGTAGACCACAACATCGTCCGGCAGTTCCTTCGCCCGCATCAGCAGAGCATTGAAATTAGCTGCCATGTCGGTAAACTTTTGGTATCCAGCGACCTTTGCGTTCCGCATGAACTCGCCTGTCATAAGGTAGGTGGCATCGTCAATGACGATGGACTTGCGCTTGGTGCTGTGGATTGCAGCATCAATCTTGCCGTAGTCGTTGGTGATATAGGTTTTCATGTTGCTGCGGAACGGAAGCGGCTTGCCAAGTACATTGATGACCGCAACCTGTTCCGGGTCAAAGTTCCGAAGAGAAGCGGACTTACCGCTGCCGGAATGACCGTAAACCATTACTAATACTGCCATCAGTTATTCTCCTTCCTCGCTTCTTTTCTTGCTTTACGGCAAGTCGGGCAACGCTTGGGTAGTGCCATGTTATGTGATTCAAAGAAAATGCGTTCTGCTTTGGTAATTTCAAAAGTCTTGCCGCAGTCACGACAGGTTTTCTGAACGCTTGTGTTAGAATCGCACGATGCCCTAAATTCAGTTTCTGTAATAGCATGCTGTTCTGAAACAGAATCCATGACACTTCTTACGAATCTATGCTTCGTCGCATAACCGTTCTTGAGCAACGTATCTTCCAGCACTGCTTCCTTGCATTTCGCGCAGAGCGTTTCGGTGCTGTTCGGGAACACTGAAAAAGGCTTATTGCACTTTTCGCAGTGCTTAATTTCTTTCTTGTATTTGCCCATTTTCTTTCCTTTCTTCGGCTTCATTAGGCTTCATTGTTCTTACTTTGGCTTAACTTGGCTGTACAAAATTAGCCAGCCATCAGGTCTGCCAACTGTGCACGGAGGTCTTTCAGCTCCGCTTCCCTGTCCTCAATTTCAGACTGCAAGTCCTCAATCTCAGCCAGACGGTCAGCTTCTTTGGCTTCTGCCATCTGTTCGTTGGTCATAAAGTACACGCCGTCCTCCGGCTCGGTCACGCCACCGAATCTATCTAAGCTCACGCTAATCATTCTTTTTTGGCCGTCCTCTCTGTTTTCTGTGCTCCTGGATTTGAAGAGCTGAGTACCACTGGCTTGTGTCGATTTCAATAGTAGACCACCGATAATCGCACTCCTTGTTCAGGCAATGCTTTCTACGGATGATACAATCGTCCTCGTTTCTAGTGTCTACAGTAGTGACACTTTCCTGTCCGCACATCGGGCATTTCACTGAACATCCCTCCACTCGTTGGTGTGGTGGGCTACACGTCTGATTTTTCGATTTTCGCGCTCGATTCTCTCATTCTCCGCGCTAACGCCGATAATAGCGAGAATTAAAGCGGTAAAAAGCATTGACAGGGACAGTAGCGCATATCCAAGCATCCCCCAGCCATTGGAAGCACCGTTGATGGCGTTTCCACATCCAAGTGCTGCAACGGCGATGGATATGCTTATAAAGCACAATACAGTGCCTTTAACAGTTTTCATTTCTCTTCACCTCTTTTAAGACAATATCAAATCCGTTCGTTTTTTTCTCGTTGATGACTATTTTTGCATTCAACGCCTTTGCGATTTTTAGAAGCGTATCGACCCGAACGGAACTTTTCTGCTTCTTTCGCTTGCCCAAGATGCTGTAAATCGTCGGCCTTGATACTCCCGATCTACGGCTAAGGTCATTGATGTTGAAGTACCTGGCTTTCATTGCATCTTCCAGCGTCATGCTTTCTTACCTGTTCCGAAAATCCAACAGGTGGCCATCAGAACGCTGATGCCAATAATGTACCAGGCCGCTTTAGAGCCGATCAGAATCTCGATATGATGCACCAGCCAGAAGTTCAGCAGAAACGCTGCTAGAACCAATGCCAGGACAATGCCCCAGATCAGGGCAATTTCCACGAATACTTTCATTCTTGTCCTTTCCTTTATGAATGTGTTTCAGCCGGTCTTTCTCCCGGCTGTGCCAGCGGATTTCACGCTGGTCGTAGTATTTACCGTTCATCAGGAGCCTTCACCTTTCCCTGTGCAAGCAAAGTGCTGTAATGGCCGTAACTCATGCCGTATCGCTTTGCGGCATCGTTCATCTGGCGCACGGTATATTTTGGAGGTTCGTGCTTTTGAGGTCTCGCACGTTCTGGCTCCTGCACATCCCAAGTGATTTTGAACTCGCCAGATGCTTTTATTTCTTTCAGCTCTTTTTGCTTTTTGGCTTTGTACTTTTTGGTCAAAGCCTTGTTTGCATCTGCTGCGCATTCAGGGTGATACTTCTGAGACCAGACCTTTCGGATCATCGGCTTCTTGCACCAAGCACATAAAGCCGGTTCCGGTTCAGGCTTGATTCCTTTCTTTATAAGGGCCTGCCGTTCTCTGCGAACAATGGCTTTACACTCTTCACAGTATTTCTTGCATGGGTTTACGAGGCCAAGAAAGGCACCGCAGCGCTCACAGTACTTTTCTTCCACGCTGCATCTCCTCTTTCAGTCTGGTTTCCCGATTGTGACGTTCAAAGCACTGGTTGATTGATTTCTCCATCCACAGCACCTTGTTGGCATCGTTTCTGGATACGCCAGATGCCATTGCCAGCTTCAGTCTGCGCTTGCGACTTTGCGCTTTACGAAATTTCATTACCAGCGCTCACCAGCCTTATCCGTGATGAACTTCGGGACTTCTTTGCCTGTGGCAATGCACAGCGCAACTAGCTTTTCGACCCAGATGTCAAACAGGTTTTCTTTTGGCATATAGCACTGGCCAACACAAGGCTCCTTAAAGCTTTTCCAAATCGTCAGCCCGACAGCGCCATCCGTGACCGTCCATATCATACTGTAGCCTTCATTGCACAGGTTGTACAAAATGTCTAGTGTTCTGCTTTTGGCTTCGTGGATTTCAAAGAGATCCCAGCCCTTTTTGCTTTCCTCGTAGGCCTTGACCGCATCGTCAATGGCGTGGTGCGCTTCTTCCGGGTGCTCAAGGTCAACTTCAACCTTTAAAGTGATAAACCGCTTCATGTTCAGCCCTCCTTCTGCTCGATTTCAAGAATCTTGCAGATGCTCTGGATAATCTTCTCCGGCTTTCGCTCGCCACGAAGAATCTTGTAGAGGTACGAATCGTCAAGGAACAATCCAGTATCGCTTTGAACCGCCTGAATCAGCTCCGTTTGCTTCATACCTCGCTGCAACAGCTTCATCTTCACTTCCAGCTCAAAGCCAGAACGGAAGTTTTCTTTCAAAATTCCACCTCCATTTGCTAAAATCTATTGACAAGTACGGAAAACTGTACTAATATAAGGGTGTAGAGAGTTTATATTGTACAGCGTTCTGTACTGCCCATGTCTGTATTATAGTACAGACTTCTGTACAAGTCAACTCTTTTGTACAAAATTCTGTGCATTTGTATACTTGCACAATTATTGGAGCATTCTTATGTCGGACTTGTACAGCAACATTCATGCACTTTGCGAAAAAGAGGGCATCAAAGACGGAACCCTTTGCAGCAACATTGGGATTCGCCGCAGCTTTCTTTCTGAATTGAAAGCTGGAAGAACTAAAAGCCTGTCCACAGAGGTTCTTTCTAAGATTGCAGCTTATTTCAACGTATCAGTGGACTACCTTCTCACTGGCGAACAAAAAGAAAACGCGCCCCAGCAGCCGCAAAGCGAGGTCGATACAGCAGTGGAACGGATTAGAAAAAAGCTTGAATCTATGCCGACAGCGCAACGCGAAGCGCTGATGAACCTGATCGAGAAGATGTGAGGCAATCCCGTGTATTACTTGTTGTGCGGCTGTGCCTTTTGCTTCTGGTTCATGCAGGTCTTGTTAAAAGGCAATGACCGTGTACTATATGGCAACAGCAGAAAATATCGTTACCGTAGAAACCGAAAAAAGAACTGGTTCTGACCCGGTAAAATAAAAACCCCTTGTGCCGGGCTAATATAGCTCTGCGCAAGGGGTTTTCTGTTATTCTAGGCCTAAGGCTTTCTCCGCTGCCGGAATCTTTTCAGGATGTTCCAGCAGCCATGCAATAAATCGATCAATCTTGGCTCTTTCCTGTTCACTCATTGTGGCATATCCTCCCGATCAGTAAAAATGAATGTTCATTTGATACGATTATACATCTTATAGTTGTAAAGTCAATGTATTTTTAACAACTTCGTAAAAATCGAATGTTTTCTTCGCATCCATTACTTTGTATCAGGGAAGCCAAAAATCGCAATGACAATGATTAAGAGCCACATTAAGTTTAAGTTACCCTTTGCTTTGTAACATTCCGTTGAGCATGGAACGAAAGGGGTTATTCGGTAAATCGTCCAGCACATCTGCTTTAACGAGAGCGTTTGTGCTGATGCTGTGCGAAACATTGTTTAGCTGCACAATGGCATCGTCCAAGTCTTTTACGGTTGCTCCACGCCGTTCCATTGACTGGAGGAAAGTTTTTACTTCTTCAAGAACGACAGGGTTCTCGGCTTTATAGAATCCATTCGTAAAGTCCATTTTCTTCTCCTTTCATAGTTCCACAAGCTGTCCGTCAATGCGTTCGATATTGTCTGCTGGGTCGCGTCCATCATCTAAGGCGGCTATGGCGCGTTCCAGGATGCCTTTTGCTTCGAGGTAAGCATCTTTATCAGCTTCGTACCCAGAAAGGCTCAGGACAAGCTCCAGCGTCCGTCTGCGAGCGTATGGAATAATCAGAGCATCTACAGTTCGTTTCATTAGCTTTCCTCCCACGGTTCAGGTGTGTGCGGCTTCCCATCGGGAACGCTGGCAGGCATTCCGTCGATGATCGGCATACGTTCATGGTTCCAGATTACAGTTTCTCTCATTTTTGTTCCCTTCTTCTTTGGAATTTTTTGACAATACAGTTATAACATAGGCTGCTGTTGGTTCTCCATAGCAGCTTTTTCCATTTTATGGCTTGTCGAATCCAGCAGTTTTGCCGGATTTTGTTGAAAGGGTGAGAATTTATGGATGAATATTTAGTGAGAACAGCCAAAGCATTGGAGATAGCTCGAATGCGTTCCGGCTTGAGCCAGCAGAAGTTAGCAGCAAAAATGGGCGTGAATCGTGGCACGATAGCAAATTGGGAGCAAGGTCTGGCAGCCATCTCCCTGCCGATGGCTATGCGTTGGTTCACCTGCTGCGGCGTATCGGCGGCTCGATACATTGACGCTTGCATTCACCCAGGGCTACTTGAACACCTTGAGGACGACCTTTCCGACATGGAGAAACGGAAGATTCTCATAGATGCTATGATGGAGTGCTCATCCTACGAGATAGATGCCTTGCTTTACATCAGGTACGGAGATCACGGTTCAGACCACATCGGTGTGCTGACGGAAATTCTGGCAAACCTCCACACGCCGTTGAAGGACAGGGTCGCTGTCTGCCGGATGGTGTCTGGTAGCTATGAGATGGCACAGGCTACCGGAACAGACCCAGACCCGAACGGAACCGCCCCAAAGATGGAGATTCTTTATCAGGCGCAGGACGCTGGAACGGAAGCTGCTATGAAGTCCAACGATTCCTATACCGTGAATCCAAATAACATAAGTGGCTGATTGTCGAATTATCGTTGTTTATGATGAACATCTTGTACACGTTCATCCACTTTTTGTACACGTTTCATGCAGATTAGGTATACCTTTACCTTGTCAATCCGTCTCCCATAGGCCGTAAATCGACAACATTCGTGCGGAATAAATAACGAGTTATCGTTAATCTGCTGTTTGTGTTTGAATAGTTCGTCAATCTGTCCCCCATTGTGCAGATTAGGTATACCTTTCCATCCACTTTTTGTACACCTATCCACAATCTGTACACGTTTAATGCATCTAACCGTTAATGATGTTCCTTTCGGTTTACTCTAAGCTTGTATTTATTGGATTTGAACATTGTTGTTTTCAACAAGATTTGAAAATTCAAGACGTGTGTGTTGAAAAGTGTCTGCTTCTTTGCTATTTAGTAGAAGTTATTTACCTATCTTGTTTAGTATCTTGTTTAATATATGTAAGGAGGTATACCAAAACTGCATGAAGGTATACTAAAACTGCATGAAGGTATACTAAAACTGCATGAAGGTATACAAAATCTGCACGGACAGGTATACCAAATCTGCACAATGGTAGAAATACGCTCTTGATAATTCAACCATGCTGTGATATACTGATATCAACAGGTGGAAAGGAAGTGAGAACTTGGGAGATTTGTCGATGAACAATCTCGTTGAGAAGAGCAAGGCTCTTGTATGGGCGAAATTCAGGGATTATACCGCTGGCGAGCTTCGACTTTTAGAAGTCTATCTGTCAAGAATTAACCCTCGTGACCCTGAAAGTGCAACTGTTCAGTTCACGCTAAAAGAATACTGCGATTTTTTAGGTATCCGTTTGAACAGTAAAGATTTGAAGCAGCAGCTCAGGCATTTTATTGAAAACACTGTAGCTGTTCCGCTTGAAGGTAAAGACGAATATACGCTGTACACATTGTTTGCTATGGCGCAGATTCGATTCGATCCCGAGTGTTTTACATACATGGTCTCGATCAGATGCAACCCTCTGTTGCAACCAGTGTTCTTTGATATTGCGGAAAAAGGCTATGTCCGATACCGTTTGCGGTACACGGCGAGCATGAAATCGCAGTATAGCATTTTGCTTTACTCCATGCTTCGGGATTGGATGAACATGGGGTCAAAGGGACATGAAATCAGCGTCAAGAAGCTAAAAGAACAGCTTGGCGCAACAGCAAATAGCTACGACCAGTTTAAGTTCTTTAGAGTAAAGGTCTTGGACGTTGCCGTTGCTGAAATCAATGAAATCTCTGATATTTCAGTGTCGTACAAAAAGCGGATGGTTGGGCATAAGACGGTATCAATTATTTTTGACGTAAAGATGAAGCGCTCTGAGCCCATCATAGATGCCGAATCTAGCGAGATTGAGGCAACGCCTTTAAGAGATGCTTCCGAAAACGAAAAACCAGTCAAAAGCCCTAGAAACGGCGCATACGAGGATATTGACTGGGAAAGCCTGATTCCTGGCGTTGATAGAAAACAGTGTGCGAGTATAGCAAGGTCTGTGGCAAGGCGATTGAAGTCTGAATATCCGAATATTCGTAAAGAAAAGAAGAAAGATGCCGTTGTAAATATCGTGCAGAACGCATACGAGATGGCTGTGAAAGACAAGCCAGATGTTGAAGTGCCGGAAGCGTATCTTCGGACAGTTATCAAGGATTCGCAGTTAAGTAAGTTTGCGACATTCGGATTTGATTATATTGAGTAAAGAAAGAGTGATAAAATGGCAAAAATCATAGCTGTCGCCAACCAGAAGGGCGGCACAGGAAAGACTACCACAAGCACCTGTCTGGCTGGTGCATTGCAGTTGCTTGGAAAGAAAGTGTTGCTGGTGGACTGCGATGCCCAGTGCAACGCAACGGACACCTACGGCGCACAGACAGAGAACGTATGCACCCTATTCGATGTGATGACACGGCAAGGCACGGTCGAAGAAGGAATCCAGCACTGTGAAGCTGGTGACATTCTGCCGTCCGATAACGCATTGAAGGACATTGACGAACAGCTTGTCCGGGACATGGGCAAGAACTTCCGGCTGCGAGAAGCCCTTGAAAGCGTGTCTGAGCAGTATGATTACATTGTTCTGGATACTCCCCCGCAGCTTGGTCTTGCGCTTGTGAACGCACTGATCGCAGCCAACAGTATCATCGTGCCCATCACAGCAGACCGATACGCACTGGCTGGTTTGAGCCAGCTTTCGCAGACCATCGGTGATGTTCGCAGATACTTCAATCCGACTTTGAAGATTGAAGGTTTGCTTCTGAATCAGTACAAGAGCCGTGAAAACCTGTCCAAAGAGGTTGTGGAACAGCTTCCTGTGATTGCACAGAGCATGGGGACAACCCTGTTGAACGTGAAGATTAGACCGTCTATGGGCGTTCGTAAGGCGCAGGCAGAGCGTCACAGCCTGTTTAGCGGCGACACGGCAAAGAGTACCAGCGCAGAGGATTTCTTGGCACTGGCGCAGCATATTGTCGGAGGTGAAGGCTGATGAAGTCAACCAGCAAAAAATCCTCAGGCTTGCTTGGCGGGTTTGATTTTCAGCCTATTTTTTCGGAACAGCCATTAAGCCGAAGTGAGCCAAAGGAAGAAGAAGTAAGCCAAGCAAAGCCGAACAAAGCCGAACAAGCACAGATTAAGCCCAATGATGCCACAGACAGCCATGCACAGCCTAATGAAGCACAGTTAAGCGATATTAAGCCGAAGCAAGCCAAAGACAGCGAAACACAGCCGAACAATGCCGTAGTAAGCGAAAGTAAGCCAAAGAAGCTGAAACAGGCAAAGGAAGTTCAACGTCTTATCGAACAAGGCGATGTTCCCGGCGCACTAGCCGAAGCTGGCTTGACAAAGAAAAAAATTCCGATGCCGGAATCGCATCAGGGTGTTGCAAGCGGTGATGGCAAGCGTTCCAAGCGCATTACCATCCTTATGAGCGAGGAAGAGCGCAAGTACATCAACCGTGAAGCAAGGCGGCACGGAATGACGATTGGACAGTTCGTGTACGCTCTGGCGGTTGCGGCGGCAGAAGGAAAGATTGAGTTGGAGGATTTCTTGGAGGATTAAAAAAGGGGGTTCCAAAACGGAACGCCCCCACTGTATCGTATCTTGCAGTATTAGGTATTGACTTTTAAGCACACAAATAGTATACTTAATGTGCGCTCAAAAGTGGAGGTGAACGCATGAGTGCAAAAATGGGAAGACCAAAGCTGGAAAACCCTAACAGTGTTCGCACAAGCGTCCGTCTGGACGTGAACACGGACAAACAGCTTTCGGATTATTGCGAAAAAAACGGCATTTCTAAGGGAGAAGCTGTTCGTGAAGCTGTCCAGCAATGGCTTGAACATCAAAAATAAAAAATCCCCTAAACTGTTCGTAACTTGGCAGTAGCAGACAGTTTAAGGGATTACACTCCATGCGATTATGGGTGATAAATCTATTATATCATCTTCATAGTTGCATTACAAGCAAGATTTTTGTGGTAAGGCTAATGAACATTCCGGCAACGAAAGAAGAGATTCTCGAAAACTTCAAGAAAAACAGCAATGGTCGTCCGCTCAATAAGGATGATTACGAGATTGCAGAAGCATTATCTTGCATCACTTACAAGGCGTATGAGGTCGGCATGGAAGATGCCAAACAGTTGAATATGGAGGATATGATGGATAATAAGAAATGTAATGCACTTCACGTTTTTAAGAATAGTAGCTTTGGCCAGCTTCGCACGATTGAAGAAGATGGAAAGATTCTTTTTTGCGCTTCTGACGTTGCGAAAGCACTTGGGTATGCAGTTCCCCGCAAGGCTGTTTTTGACCACTGCAAGGGCGTAACGAAACGTTATGCGCCTACAAATAGTGGTGTACAGGAGATGAGTTTCATCCCGGAAGGAGACGTTTACCGTCTTATCACCCACAGCAAGTTGCCCGGCGCAGAGAAGTTTGAGAGTTGGGTTTTCGATGACGTTCTCCCGTCTCTCCGCAAGAATGGCTATTACAGCCTTGCCCAGCAGGAGAATAAGCCCGACACGCAGGACGATGCAATCTTGCAAGTGCTGATGAAGAACACGGAAGTCCTGCAAGCCATCGTTCAGCAAAACCAGCAGATTATGATTGCTCTTACCAACCTGTCCGTCAACGATGCAAAGCGTACGATGGAGATTCAGCCTTACACTTCCCATCAAGGGCAGAAGGGTGACGGAAAACGTAGCAAGCGAATCACAATCCTTATGAGCGACAGCGAGCGGACGTTCGTTACGAGAGAAGCGCGCAAGCACGGATTCACGGCAGGAGAGTACATCTACAACCTGTCCGTTGCAGCATCGAAAGGCCAAATTGACTTAAGCTGATAAGATTGGAGGATTGACGTATGATTGTTTATAGACCTCATCGTGGTTCTTTGGAAGATGCCATGAAAGAAGTAAAAACATTTGACAACTGGTATCAGATGACACATTATATTGCAAATAATTGGAATTTGGCGGTTGGCAAGAAAGTGATAGCCCCTGATGATATTGTTATGGACGATAAACCGGTCAATGATGACCGTGTTGGTTGGAAAGACGTTCACATGGTTTTGGCAACTCGTATTGGGAACGACAATTTTATGGAGAAATACGGAAACCCGCAGTGTATCGGGTATTGCACTTACGATGTCTCAAGTGTCAAAAAATACTTAACACCGAAAGAAGTAGGGGGCGAAAACTTTTATTGGGTCAAAATCCAGTACGATGATGACGAAAAATGCAGACACTTTCAAACTCCGTTCGTGTTGTTTGCGAATGACAAGGATGAAGCAAAGGCTAAAATCGAGCGAGAAGTCCCCGGCAAATTCTCCATCGTTGGCATAGTTGAGCTTGATAAGAGCCTTGTATTCCATCCGCAAGACTTATTTGACATAAAAGCCAAATCTGTACTTTGGGAATAAAAGAACCCCTGTGTAAATTTGAAACGCTGTATATTAAAGAGTTGATCGGAAGATAAACGCTAAGTTGTATGAAGGATTGACGTATGATGAAGTCGAAGGAATTTTACGAAGGAAGCATTCTCCGTTTACAGAAAATGGTAAAGCACGGAGTTTACGTTCTTTTGTTCGATGTCTTTGCTGTAGCAGTTCAGATTCCGTTTATCTTTGCTGGTAAATGGGTTGCAGCGCACTTGATTTTGTCCATCGCCGTATCTTTTGCGGCTGGATTTAGCTTTAACACGCTTGTAGACAGCAAAAGACAACTCGACGCGTACAAGGCAGATATGGAGTTGTACTATACAGATATAACGAGGAATTAATATGACGAAACAAGAGCAAGTTGCAAGAATTGCAAAATACTACACAACCTTCCACCTTTTTGGAGATTGGTATCTTATTCGGTGTTATCCTAGACACTGCCATAGCTGGAAACGGTTTATTCCGTTTTATACGCTAACACACATTAAAGAAGAATAACAAAAACAAACCCCTGTGCAACCCATCAAGGCTGTACAGGGGTTTCGTTTTACTTATCAGCAATGCAATCCCAGTAGAGATATGCCTTGCCATCTGCGGCATCCGTGTCCTCAAGGAACGCCTTTGCCATGTCAGCGTAGAAGCCCGGAGTGTCAACGGACTGACGCTTTGCGACCTGACAATAATCCGAGTACATCATGTTCATGACCGCCCAGAAATCGTTCGGGTCACAGGTGATATTGCGCTGCTTCGCAACGTCCTGTGTCTGTTCCAGCGTCCAGTGACAGCCCTTTGTGCCGTCAGCGTTCACCATGCTGTCGCACCATTCCTCCGCTTCATCGTGGGTGAGGTGCTGGCGTGGCATCTTGATGGAGCGGCTATCCGCACCGCCACGTTCGTACTGACCAGACCGCTTGTCCCAGTCACCGTTCTGTGAGAAGCCGATTTGCGGCATTCTGCGCCCATTCTCTATGTCAGGGTAGCGGGGGATGGGGTAAGGGTCGATGTAACGGTTTTCCTCCTGCGGATAGTAGGAATAGCGGTCGTTTCCACCTTCCAGCTTACGTAGACGGCGTTCCATCTCACGCTCCCTACGGTCACGCTCTTCCTCAAGGCGGTCGCGCTCCGGCTCACGGTTTTTGTCGTGTTCACGGAGCATCATCATGCGGCGAAAATTGTTCTTGCCCATAATCTACACCTCCTCAAGAAATGGACGCGGGCGCACCGGCGTGGGAACGGCAGAAGCAGCCAAGATACTTGAACGTACCGGTGCCGGTCGCAGACGTTGCAACGCGGGTAGCATAGCGGGTGCGAGTGTGGATGCTCTCGGCGGTTGCTTGAGCGCAGTTGCAGTCGGTCAGAGGGTATGCGGTAGTGCCTGCGCCGATGGTGATGACCACAGGGGCGTTGATGGTGGTCGTGTCCGGGATGCTCTGGGCGACCACGATGCAATACTTCTCTCCGTTCTGGTATGCACCAGCAGGGATGTTGATGGTCAGCGTGTCATTAGCGAAAGTCACCGACTGGCTCAAGACCAGATGGGGGCAGAGTTTGCAGCTTGTTTTGCAAGCCATAATGTTTTCCTCCTAAAAAATCAGGGGCAGAGGTGTCTTACCCCTGCCCCGATGGTTCACCCGGTGTTATCGGGGAGTGTGTTGGTTAGCAGCAGCCGCAGCAGTTCACGCCCAAGTTGGGGTTTGCCACCTGATAAGCGGGAATCGGACGAGGATTGACCCGGTTCAAGATGGTATCAGTCTGCTGGGACATCACGGTGGTCAGAAGCGCATTCTGACGATCCTGAGAAGCGGCAAACTTGAGGTTCTGGTTCTCAGCGGTCAGAGTTGCGATCTTGTCCTGCGTGAAGTAGTCCATCATGCTGCGGAAGTTGGCGTTGCAGTTGTCCACGATGGCGCGGGCATTGTCTGCGATAGCCTGACGGGTAGCGCAGTCCTGCTGTGCAATGGTGTACTTCAGGTCGCCGATGAGCTGCTTGTTCTCGCAGCAGCAAGATGCAAGCTGCGTCTGGATAGCGGTCTGACCCGCCTGCCGTGCGTTGCCTTCCTGCATGATAGCAAGGCTGATGGCGTTGTCACCATTGGACACGCTGCGTTCCAGACCGTTCACGAGCTGTGCGTTCTGGTAGCCAAGCTGACAGATGGCGCTGTTCACGCCTGCAAAGCCGTTCGCAATGTTGGCGTTGATGCCATTGATCTGCGCCAGCTGGTCATAGCCCAGAGAACAGATACCGCTCTGGATGCCCGCCAGAGAACGGGAGGTATCCTGCTGGTAGAAACCCTCAGACAGAGCCGCGCGGGTGTCGTTACCACCCTGCCCGGTTGCGCCAGTGCCGACCAGATAGGGGATGTAGCTGTTCATGCCATTGTCGCCACCGTTCCGGCCATAGCCGTTTGTACCCCAGCCGAAGATGATGGCAAGGATAATAACAGCCCAAAGACCTTCGTTGCCGAAAAATCCGCCGTTGTTATTGCCGCCGTCCTGTCCAGCCAGATAACCAGTTGCAAAATCGTCCATAACAAAACTCCTTTCAGTTTTGCGTTATGCTATCCCACCGCCGTATGCGATGGGCGAAGCCAAACAAAAGCGGTTTTTGTCAAGTCCGCAAAACTGAGAAGCGTTTCGCTTAGAGGGATGCTTATTTTGGGATTGTTAAGTCAGCTTGGAGGGTTGTCTTTTTCGTCTTTTGGGTCATCCCAATTTTTGCTGGCAGCACCGAAAATGAAGCCAAGCATTAAAGGAACCCATATTTTGTCATTGCCACACAGATTGTTGATGTCAAAATCTTTTTCGGAATGGCTGTTTTCAAAATCATCCATTGTAAAGCCTCCTCACTTCGGAAGCGTTAAGTTCAGGACGCTTGCCAGTTGGTTCAGGTCGATGCCACGCTCTTTGGCGAGGTTCTGCGCCATCGTCCTGAGTTGCGCTTCGTTTTTGCCCTGGATCAGGTTCAGCCCTTGCATGATTGGTGCGCTCTGCCCGCCCAACTGCTGGATAAGACCCATCGGGTTTTGCCCTGCACGAGCCAGATTTGCAAGCTGCATGATAGGGCTGTGAGTAATCATATCAAACGGAGAGGACATCGCTTATTCTCCTTTCTTAGCGGTGGCAGCGGGTTTCGAAAAGCTCTTCTGCCATTTTTCTAGTTCATCCAGCCGATGGACGAGGGCGCCGTACTGCTCAATAGGCACATACTGCTGTGTCGGTGCAGCGGTCTGCTGCGCCTGTTGCGCTTGCATCTGCCTCCACGCTTCCGGGCTGTAAAACTCTAACACGTCAGATTCACAAGTGTTTGGGTTCAGACGTTTGCAGTAGATGACACCACTACGCAAATCCGGGCAATACGTCCATCTTCCGTACAGGTCTGACGGTATCGCCAGAAATTCTTCCCTGCTGGAAACAGGTCTGCCAAGCAACCAACCGCCGTCCTGTGCCGACTGCTGAACAGACTGCTGCCCATTCATCGGCTGCGGACGCTGCGGTTGTACCGGCTGTATCTGCGTGTTGGGTAGGGGAGTGGTAAGACCTACCGCGCCCATGCCGCCGTAAGGATTAACAGGCTGCTGCGGAACGTAGGGCGCTCCGGGTGTCGGATAATAGCTCATAATACATCCCTCCTTGTGCATCCAGTGTACCGCATCGGCAAAAAGCGAAGGACAACGAAGGCACAACGAAGGACAAAAAAAGAAAAGCGCCCACACGGAAAAATCCGCATGAACGCTCAACTGTAAGGATGCACACATTGGAGTGCAATGCTAAAATATCACATCATCCAATATATGACAATGTTTTCGACAAAACTAGTGTGAACAAAACAAAAATCCCCCACTTTGCCTACAAAGTAGCCCGCGTGGCACGCAGGGCTTCGGCAAAGCAGGGGATTATTTGCGTTTCCCGCATGGTACGCACTATAAGTAGGCGTGCGGGAGACTGGTCGGCGCCTATCTGGCAACCGCTTTTTTCATTCCCAGATAAAGCACTGGGTTAACTGGCAAATATCCACCCTAATGCGCTTCTTCGAGAGGCCGGGTGGATTTGTTGAGATAATTATACCACAATCCGTGCAAAAAGAAAAGCGGCAGACCTGAAAACCTGCCGCTTTTTTGAATCGCCAGAGCAAAAGCTCAAAACTAATCCCTAGACAAAGTTATTATATCACGCACTCAGCATTTTTTCAATGCCTTTCAGCCGGTAGCCTATCGCCGTCCGGCTGTAATGCGTCTGCGCTGCAATGTCCGCACAACATAGCCGCTCAACGTACCGCAGTAAGGCTATCTTACGGTCTACCCTCCCAAGCGGTGCGCCCTTGATGGCGGCGGTCATCTGCTGTCGGTCAAGTCCTTGCAGGCACAGTGGCAGCACCACGCGAGCCGCCGCCACAGGCAGCACCGAGCCAAAAAGGCTGCGGCAACTGTCCAGCGTTGCGCACCATATTGCCAATGCTGGCGAAACGGTGACATTTTGTCACCGCTTCGCCGTCAAGGCGGACTTCATTCGTAAAAATGGCCTGTTTTAACCAATGTCGTGCGTGCGTAATGCTACTCATAGTCAAAACCTCACTGATTTTGCAAGGCCGCTTTCATGCGGTCAAAGAAAAACTGAATCACGGTGCCGATGGTCTCATCGGTGATGGCCCAGCTGATGAGCCTGCCGTATTTGCTGGTACTCAGGGCGGCGCGGAGCATCTTGACGCACCACGCCTTGCGCTCTGCGCCTCTCTTGGTGCCCTGAATCTCATGCTCTGCCTGCTCGATCAGGTCAAGCACAGTGCCCTTGACAGCGGCACCATAGCCCAGCCGGATGCAGCCCAGAGCATAAAAGATAAAGCCGCCCAGCATGAGCACGAGGGCCAGAGGGGCGGGAAGTGAGGTCAAAAGGTTACGAATCGCTTCCATGTATTGTCACTCCTTTCAGTCGCAGATGGGCAGGGCTTTGGCCCGGTTATACAGCTCCGTGCCGGTTCCGTTGCCGCCCAGTGCGTGATAGCTTTTGTAAAGGTATTCGAGGTTTTTCAGGCCGCCAGTGTCAATGCTGCCCTGCTTGATGTAGAAGGTGCAGGACTGGTACAGGCGGTCGTGCATGATGGCCAACAGGCCCTCTTTCACGGCTGTGCGCTCCTCTTCCTGTGCCTTGATACGCTTTGACAGGCCACGATAGGCAGCGGCCAAAGCACCGGTGATGCTGGTAAAAATGAGTTCTCCGATGTGTTTCAGGATAAACTCCCACATGGGCTTATACCTCCCGGAGCCGGGTCAGCCCCTTTGTCTTGATGATTTTCGGGTAGTTGATCTCTGTCACGTTGAGGTCTACGTTGCCGGAGATGCCCGGCACGCGGCCTTTGCTTGTGTGTTGGTGAGCGTTGTAGTGGTAGCCGACGGCGGGAGCCTTGCCCGTGTAGTCAGCCAGCCAGACGTCCCAGCGGTTTGCCAGACGGCCCATGTCCAGCTCATAGCTGTAGCCCGTGTAGGTGTACAGCTGGGCGTAAAAGCCCATCTTTTCCACCTGTTCCAGCGCGTAGGCGGTGAGGTTGGTGAGGTCGAGGGTGCTCATGGGCTTGAGCTTGTTTTCTTCCACGTCCACGCACACGGGCATGGTGAGCTCTTTGCCCCGCACCGCTTCCCGCACAAGGGCAAGCTCTGCATTGGCCATCGCTTCGCTGGTGGCGTAGGTGTAGTAGTACACGCCCACGTCCAGCCCGGCAGCCCGGGCGTTGCGGTAGTTCGTTTCAAAGGTCGGGTCGATGTACAGGCCGTCTGCCCGCTTGGAGAGCTTGCGGTTGGTGGATACCGTCTTGAGCATGGCCCCCTTGTAGCCAGCCGCCGCCACCTGTGCCCAGTCGATTTTGCCCTGATACCGGCTCACGTCAATGTACCGGTAAGGCGGCTCACCCGCCCACCCGTTCACGGTGTCCATTGTGGACACGTCCGGTGCAGGAGCAGGCTCTTCCTTGTCGGCGCTGTCACCGGCAGCGTGGGAGAGGGCAGAAAAGATATCCCGCAGGAAGTTAAGCATTACTTTCCGCCTCATAAAAACCCTCCTCCGTCAGTTTTTTCATCACGGCATCCTTGTACCGATCAGGCACGTTGTCGATGGTAAAAGCGCCGTCAAAGCGGTGTAGCTTGATTTGGGTCACATAAAACAAAACCATAGCATCCTCCTTATTGTGCGGCCAGCAGGTCGAGCATAGCCGCTTCCAGAGCAGCAAGGCGCTCTTCTGCGGTGGGCAGCTGTGCCTTTTCCTCTGCTTCCTTGCGAGCCTTTTCCTGTGCGGCCAGCTCTTCAGCGGTGTAGCGGATGTATCGCATCACCGGCACCTCCTCATCCCAGGCGGGCTGAGGGTCAACACCGGGCACGTCCACCACCTTGCGGACATCACGGCCTTTTTCGCGACCATCTGCGTCATAGTAGACTGCAGGGGTTCCGTCCGGCAAGGTTTCGGTCTCGTAGTGGCTGACCTCTTCCACACCCGCCACAGCATCGTGGTGGACAGTCTGGGTCTCGGGCTTGATGTATCCTTTCGTCAAGTCGGGGGTGGCGATTTCTGCGCCGTTACTGTCAATTATTTTCATAAGGTCTCCTTTCAGGCGACACGCCGCCAGACGTACGCGGAGTAGTAGGGGTTGAGGATGTTCATGGGCTGACCTCCGCCTACAGTCTCTATCGTAAAAGAATACGAACTGAACAATTGCACGCTATCTCCGAAAGCAACATACTCGTCGACGTCGCTAGTCAGGGGCCCGTTTCTTCCCATTGATGCAGTGTTCATTTTTGCATCTTTGCCAGACTGCATCAGCCTATGAGAGTGCGGATACAATTCTTCTTTCGTTTGTGCATGTGTCGCGCTGCCACCCGTACTCCCTGCCGGGTAGGTATCGCTTGCGCCCATGATAAATTTACCCTCAATCCGCTCCCATGTGCCGCCGATAAAGCTTGCCGGGGATGTGGGGTCGTCGCTGGCCCAGAATTTGATTCTGGCGAGGTCTTCTTCTCGCTGGGCGGCGAGAATTTCTTTGATTTTGGCTTCCACCTCAGCCTTGCTGTAAAAAATCGCATTGCCGCTTTCATCTTGCACGGTGGATTTATCAGCTTTGCCCTCCAGCGCATCACCGGTAGCCTTTGCGTCCGCAGGGGCGTTTTCGATGCTGAGGGTTTTGTCAGTATTTGCCTTGGCCCCGGCCTCTTCCGAGTATTTCTTTGCATTGGCTTCACTGGTTGCAGCGGCAGATGCACTGGATGCAGAAGCCTCAGCGGATGCAGCGGATTCGCCAGCTTTTGTGGTTGCAATTCCGGCCTGTTCAGTGGCAGTAGTAGCAGAAGTAAAAGCCTTGTCCGCTTCTCGTTTTGCATTGGCTGCGCTTGCCTCTGCGCTCTTTCGAGCTGCTTCGACTGCTTTAATCCAGTCCTCTTCTGTGCCAACATATCCATACTTTACAGCAATGGCATAGGCGCTATAAGGGCCGATTTCAATTGTTTTGCTCATTCAAACGTCACCTCCAAAATCCCAGAGCCGTTGTCTTGCATATTTATTTCGGTCAAGCTATCGCTTTTAACCATATAAAGAACGCCGTTCTCCTGTTCAAAGTTCATCCAACCACCTTTATTAGCACTTTGTTCTGCAAGACGAGCGCTTTCAGCGGAGTTTTCGGCTTGTTTCTGCGACTTTTGTGCGGACGTTTCGGCATTTACTTCGGACAGTTTTGCATTCAGCTCTGCTTTTTCAGCGGCAATCCTCGCAATGTCAGCGCCTGCAACATCTGAAAGGGCGTTCAGCGTTTCAGCATTCATAGGAGTGCCTTCAACGATAGGCTCGTCGTTGCGAACCAGTGTGACAATTTCTGATGTGCCGTCAGACTTTTTCATTGTCCATCGGTTCGGATACTTTGCTTCTCGGTCAACAAAGTGCATAGTAAGGTTCACCTCCACAGACCGGCTCTGAGCAGTAGATTAGATGGTTATTGGCTATCGTTTCTATATCAAGTAAAATTTCTTCGACCTGATTGATAATCGTATAGTGCAGGTAATTGAGGGAAGCGGGGATTTCGGGGGTATCATTCTTGCCGCTGCACAAAGACCGAATTGATTTGATATTGGAAAGCCAACGAGAAGCATCCGAGACAGTCAGGTATCCATTTACATCCCAGTCGGTTTTTACCGAAACAGATGCGTTTAAGATGGACGCGATCTCTTGAATCCCGCTTTCGATGCGGTTATAGTCCATGTAGCTCAGAGCGCCCTTCATGCCAGCGGCCCATTCTGCCTGCTCTTTCTCTGTCCACGTTCCTGCTTTTGCTTTCAATGCAAGCGCTTTGACTTGAGCAACATCATCATTGGTTCTGTCTGTGATCCACCGGGTCAACGAACATCAGCTCCTTCCAAGAGATACCCTTCGACCGTCCCGTGAAAACAACCGGAATACTGATAAGAAAAGCTCGTAGTCAACAGTACAGAGGAATAGCCAAACTGGTGATGAACAAGAACATAGTCCAAAGCGTCAAAATGCGGGCTTGCACGATATTCCAATGTGACCTTGCGGCGGTTAGAAAGCACCTTGTATGCTTCTGTCAAAATATTCCTGCTCTGGCTGAGAACGCTTTGAGACAACATTTCATTGCTAACAGTCTGCGTTGCTCCGCTTCCTGTTGGGTTTTCCGGGTAAGAATACGTTTTGCTTGTAGTGCTCGAACCATCGGAAGATTTTACGTCAATCGAGCAAGTCACATTTTTCAGCGGAGAAGAGAATGCAATCTCAGGCCAGTTAAAGTTGTTGACAATGTCGATTTCACCGGCAAGGTTTGCTTTTGCAGTGGAGATATCAGGAATTCGTCCAATTACAATCACGCCTTCTCTGGTTTGATATGTTGCCATACCAGCTGCGTTAGCAACCATCTGCAAAATGTCCGAATCCTTATAATTGCTTTTGTCCTGGCTTGTGATATCTGTGCTATAATTTTTCAGCTCTTCGGAAATCTGAAACGTTGCCACGTTGTCATTCAGAAGTTCCAACGCATCGTAGGCCATCTCATAAAGAGTGCCATACATTCTTCCTGTATAGTTAGAAACCATCAGATAGCCAAAAGCATCACGGGCCGTAAAGCTTGCTTCAATGCTATTAGAAGGAACACTCCACTCAGACAAGAAGAACTTGCCGCCTGTAATCCATTCTACCGTTCCGTCCAAGTCCATGCCGTACTCCACAGAGATAGGCTGGCGCTCATACAGGTATTTGTAAAGACCTTCCGGGTTGATCGGGTTCCACTTTTGCGTGCTGTTATCCACCGTAAAAGTGATGCTATCATTCGGGAGTTGGCCGCTGATCGGGTCTCTTGTGGAATCGTGCTTGTACGAAAAAATATCTTTCTTCTCAAACACAATGAACTGGCCCATCTTTATTTGCTCAACCCTTGCACGACGATTTTCCAAGCACCACGACAAGATTTGAATGGAAATGGAATCGTAATTCGCAATCTCCCAGTCAATGTCAGTGGTGACAGAGGAATTATCCGACACTGTTTTTGTAGACACAACTGTGCTTCCAGAATAAGCAGTCAGCTTGAAACCTGTCGGCCATTCATTGAACGTTGATGACCATGTGATGGTAATGCCAGGAATGGTCACGGTATGAACTTTGCTGAACGAGAGCGTAATAATCGGGTGGTTTGAGGTTGAAACACAATTTTCACTAACATAACCAGCCTCCTGAGATTTTACGCTTCTATCAAGCAAGGTATAATTACCGTCCAAAACAGTGAAATTCAATTCACCGGTAGAATATTTCGTATAAGTATGCGATTCACTGTCAACGATAGAAGATACATTGCTGAAGAATGTTTCGCCGTTTGTGCTAGGAATCGCATCTTCTTGCAAACCTGGTTCCGTAACGCCATAGGTGATGCGTACAAACATCTCCGGCACAAGCGTTTCGGAAAACTTGTCAAGCCACTTCTGAGAAGGTTGTACCATAGGCTATACCTCCACAAGCGCAATCGAGCAATCCGTCCAGCCCATCACATTACCGGTTTTAGGCCCGCGCCGCCACATACCAGATGTTCGGTCTGAAACATACATCTGCCGCGTGTCGTATCCGGCCTTTGCCTGGTTATAAAAACGAACAGAACAGTAAAATCGTGTCGTGAACAGGCTGAGAATAGCGGCCCACTGTTGTGCGGTGAGGTAGTTCCACTTCAGGGACACCTTTGCTACATCATGCCGCACAACAGAGCCGACTACTTTACCCTGAACGTTTCGTCCAGAATCCACGATGGTGCTAGTGGTCGCTTCGTAAGAAGAAGGTTCCGGCAAGTCTACGCCATTTACCGTTACCAGTGCTGGAATCGCCATAAACCGCCACCTCCTTAGTAGCTATAAACTTCACTGCCCATCAAAGACTGTCCACGGGCGTTCTGCCGCTTCTCAACGGATGCTGTAATCTGCTTTCCGTCAAGGTAAATTTTGAGTTCCTTGCCACCGGTCAGTTCATCACCATACCGCTGGAAGATGTCAAGGAATGCGTTGTAAGTGCCATTGTAAACAGATTCACGCATTTCCTCTTCGTTGATGTTGACATTTACGCTGGTGGTGCCGCCATAAGAACCGGAGGATGTGCCGTTGTTTTTATCCCATTCTTTCGTTCCTGGGTAAGAACCATTTTTGTACTTTTCCAGCAGTTCCTTGTACTGCTGTTCGTAGTTGGTTGGGTCTTTGGAATCGTCAAAGCTGCTATTGGCCGCTTCTTGACGTTTGCGCTGGCTTTCTTTACGTTCATTTGCAACTTTGTCTGCCCAGTCGTACATGGGGTTAGAAACATAATCCATCTTGCTATGAAGAGGAACCTTATTCCATGCCCAAATTAAGGCGTTAATTGCATCCACAAAGCCCTGAACTGCCGTGCCAATAACGCGTAAAATGGTTTCAAAGACAATTGAAAAGAAATCGCCGATTCCATACCAAAGATTAGACAGGAACGAAGCGATGCTCTTGTTCTTATTGGCAAAATTGACAAGAGCGCCAACCAACATACCAATCAGGGAAATAACCAGCATAACAGGGTTTGCATCCATTGCAATGTTCAAACTCGTCTGAGCAGACGTTGCAGCCATAGCGGAAGGAACGAACTGACTGATAAAGCTAGAAGCCATACCGGCAATGTTGTTCCAAACACTGCTCAGCCCCTGTGTCAGCCACTGCAAGCTGTTATCGGCAATAGACTTGATTTGCTTTCGCTGCTCATCATCCATTGCATGATAGAAATAGGAAGCGGCCCATGTGCCGAGCTTTTGAAGGTCTCCGTTAGAAATCGCATCCCACAGAGTGCCAATGCTGCCGAAGAAATCTGCCTGCAAGCTCTGATCGATGTGCTGCCACTCCGTGTTAAGGCTATTTAAGAAGTTGTTTACATATCCGGTCGCCTGAGTAGAGCCAGCGTTAATCAGCTCGTTGCCTTTCTCCTGCACAGCATTTACAACGCCCTGCATAGCAGTGGAGACGTAGGGGACAGCAGCAGTGATACCGTTTGCAAGGCCTTGGTCGACATAGATACCAAACTGTTCAAATAGCTTGGAAGGGGAGTTGATGTCCGTTTCGGTGGTGAACTTGTCGATGATGGCTTTGGCAAGTCCGCCAACAGTTTTCTTTGCATTCTCAATGCCATTGTTAATACCATTAATCAAGCCCTGAACGATGTTTTTGCCATAATCCAAAAATTTTGCGGGGAGATTTTTGATTGTATCAACCAAACTGTTCCAAGCCTTGTCCCAGTTTTCTTTGAATCCGGCCCACTTCTGGTTCCACCACTCGCCAACACCGACAAACCACCGCTTTAAGCCTACACTCGCTTGGTCAAGCGACTGAATTGGATGCTGAACAAACCCGGGCAAGCTTTCCCATGCAGTCTGAAAATTAGTGCTGAACCCTTTCCACTTTTCATTCCACCACTCGCCAACACCGACAAACCAGTTCTTCAAGCTCTCGCTTGCCTTGTCGAGAGATTCTGTAATCTTGTCCCAGTTTTGATAAATCGCAATTCCGACATCGGTCAGGCCGCCAACAATCAAACCAATCAGTGCGCCGATGCCTGTGCCAATTGGGCCTCCAAGAGAGCCGATAATTGCGCCAATGCCCGCACCAGTCATTGTCGAACCAAGCGGAATCAAAATTCCGTTTAACGTGTTTAAGCCATTTTTGACAGCATCGTAAACGCCCGTTACAAACATAGGTATGCCTGTCACTACTCCGCCAACTGCCGCTCCGATAATCGCGCCAGCAGTAGAGCCGCCAGCTGCTTTAATGGCCGCTCCAACAGCAGTATTTCCAAAGCCGGTCACGATAAACTGAGCAATTCCTTTACCGAGAATGGCTGCGCCTGTAGTTCCAATCAAAGCGCCAAGAACAATTTCAGCGAAATTTTTCCCATTTACGCCATTTTCAATCGCATCTTTAATCCCTGTAATCTCAAGGACAACGCCAACCGTAAAAACACCAAGACCCAAAACAATGGATTTCAGTGCGTTCATTTTTGAGATAGCGTCCACAATATCCGTAATAAGATTTGTGAGTTTCCAAGCGGCAAGGGCGGTTGCCACAGTCGCTATAAGAGGAAGCATACTTTTGATTTTCTGCTTCATCTCATCAATAGATGTGCCAACATAGTTCTTGAACATATCGTAGCCGGACAGGTCTACATCGCCCAAGATGTTGCCAGCAGATGCACCACTGCCAGAGCCAGAACTTCCCTGTGTTGGGTCAATGATGTTCAGCTCATCAAAACCCATCGTGTAGTCCTTGAGGGCTTTGGCAGCTTTCTTTGTCGAATCGGCTGTATCATCCATTGCGTCACCGATACCGCCAACGCTGTCAGCGCTCTTTGTGAAATCAGTGAACACGACCTTCACGCCCATCAGCTTTGCCACCCATTCAACGAACTCTCGAATGAGCTGTACGGCAGCAATCAGTGGGGGGAGAATGGCTTTCAGGGCAGGGTAGAGCAGAGAGCCAACAGACTTTGCCAGCATATCCAGCTGAGCTTTCAGGATTTTAATCTGGTTCGCAGGGCTCTGGATGGTCTGTGCAAGGTTGCCCTGCACGTTGGCAGTCTGCTTCATAATGGCAATGTAACGCAGAACCGCCTTATCTGCCTGGGACAAGCTAGAAACCTGCTTGTTAAAGCCCAAAGCAAGAAGCTCCTGCTGCAACCGTGCCTGAGTTAGATCAATGCCCAAACGGCGAATAGGCTCAATCTCGCCAGAAATAGCGGAGGACATTGCGGTAAAGGTTTCTGCAACGTCCTTGTTCCAATAGGAACCTTCGTCATAGGCAAGCTGGGTCAGGTTCTTGGACAGAACGTATGCTTTGTCACTTGTCAGACCAAACGAAGTACCCAAGCTCTGAATAGTAGCCATGTAGGTCATCGCTTTGGTTGGGTCAACGCCAAGTAATCCCTGCATCTTGCTAATGAGCGTATCGGCTTCACCGCTCAAATTGCCCATAGCATTATGGAACAAGTCTGTTGCTTCATAGAAGTCGTTAAACTTCGCAACAGCGTTGCCAAGATACTCAGCGATAGCTTTCAACGAAACCAGCTTTGCCATGTTCCGCATAAAGCCGTTCATCTGATGGGACAGGCTGAGATAGCTCTTGCGCTGCTTTTCGTTGGCAGCAGTCACACGGTTTGCCTGTGTCACAACTTTGCTCAACTGCGGGGGGAGCTTTGCAAAGGCGTTGCCTACTTTATCAAGCTGAGATGCAAGGGGAGTAAGGGCAGTAGAAATCTTCTGGCAAGAGCTTGCAAAAGAATCAAGATCAGTCGCTTTTAACTTGTCGGTCAGGTCAGGAACCTTTCCGATTGCATTGAAAGCGCTGCCAAGAGCTTTAAGGTTCGATGCGTCCAGAATGGACAGCGGAGCCAAAGCGTTAGTAAGCTGAGTAATGCTTCCAGACATGGAGTAAAAGTCCACGCCGTTCAAGCCAGACACAGCCGCAGGAATCTTCTTGATTGCATTCACGACCGTGTTGATGCTCTTTGCGCTTGCGGTCGTGTTGACGTTGGAAAGCCCATTTAGAAAGCTGGTGATTTTGTCCAGCCCGGACATTCCAGCGGATGCCTGTTTCAGCGTTGCAATGGAACCAGCCAGCTTATCAAGGCTATTTACAACCTTTGTGACGTTGCCCTTTGTGCGCAAATTAGAAATGGCGGTAGCGAGCTTGTCGATATTAAGCTCTGCGCCCTGCGATTCCGCAGAAATCTCTACGGATAAGCTCGTAATATCAACATCAGCCATCACTACCACCATCACTTTCCATCATAGAGAACATCATTCTCTTGATTCGCTCCTGCGCCTCAACTGCGCGTTGGTATTCATACTCGTCTTTCTCCTTTTGAGTAAGGGGAATCGGTCTATCCATGTACTTGATGGGTTTAGACCCTTTCTTTCGGAACATATTGCCAACTGTAGAGGAAAGCGCAGATGCCATGTAAAAGCCGTTTCTCCATGCTTCTGCATTGGCTCTGCGTTCCCGTAGCTCCTCTGCGTCACGGTAGACCTTCGCCAGCCAGACATCACCGTACCAGAACTGGTCGTAGGTCATGCCGATGGAGATGTAATAGGCTTCTACATCGTGGAACAGCTTGGAGAAGGAGAATGGCTCCCCCTCTCCATCTGTTTCCTGAGATTGTGCGGTTACACAATCTCCCACGTTGCGTTTTTTGCGGTCTTGTCCTCAGTGTCAGTTGCCAGCAGGGACTTGGAAGCATCCATGAACATCTCAAGCAGAATGCCCATCAGGTCTTCCTTCTCCTCGATATGCTGGAACATCTCGTCAACGACCTTGCGCTTGATGCCCTTGTTGCGGGCGATGAAAGCACCGTAGAACAGAGCGCGAGAGTTGGACAGCAGATTGGTCATCTGGGTGTACTGGCCAATCTGAAAACCTGCACGCTCGGTGGCTTCCACGCTGTCACGGGTGAAGGTCAGCTCGTAAGTGTTCTTACCATCGGGGGAATGAAAGTTGATAACCTTAGCAGCCATAATAAATGCTCTCCTTTATAAATAGGGGCAGAACTAAATCCGTTGTTCAGTTCTGCCCGGTTTGATTGATTCGATTTTTGCGGTTTAGCCGCCAGTGACAGTCAGGGTCTCGCTGAACTCAGGCTTCTTGGTGAAGATGCAGTTGATGGTCATTTCCACAACCTCGTCCACGCCAAAGCCGGACAAGCCAACCTGATGCATACCCTGCCAAGTGAAGCCAGAGCCGTCCTGCATCTTCAGGGCATAATACTTCACGGCGTTGCTATCGGAAGTCTCATCATAGCCAGCCGCCTTGACCTTTGTATAGTCAGCCTTGTTGTAGTTGGCAGTGAAGGACTTGGTGTCGCTCTGGATGATGCCAAAGATGTTGACCTGCATAGGGTCAGACAGAGTGGTGGCATCCAGAAGGTTCGGCTCAGAGATCAGGTCAGGCACATCCTTGATGTCGCACAGCTTCGTCAGAGCGGTTGCGCTGTCGCCACAATACAGGGTGGTATTCAGACCGGAGATAGCAGTACTCATAGAATGTTTACCTCCTTAGTTTCGGTAAATCATTCCGTCCTCTCCGATTGTTGCCCCGTAGCTGCAATCAATCCGATAGACGGAATTGTTGTACAGCCCATTCAACGGGGCAAACGATTTGCGATAAAATTTAAGCGGTTCAAGAACAGAATCCACGATTCCGACGATGGAACGCGCTTCTGCAATGCGCCCGGTGTTCTTGTTAGAGTAGACCCGCACACGCAGAGAAACAGCAGCGTACTTGCTGTGACCAGCAGAATCAATATGTACAGGAAGATTGCTATTTTCCTCTATCTGCACACACGGAAACTTCTTGACATTGCTGTCATTGATTTCACCGGTAACGAAAACGCCAGGCACTTGCTTTCGCAATTCCTTAGCAACAGCCGTGAAGATAGAATTGAAATAATCAATCAACTATTCCAAACCTCCCTCCACGTTACTTCGACTTGAGAAGCCATTTCCTCAACAGCTCCCCACATAGCCATAGCTGGTTCGTTGCCATCGGTGTAATTCAACTGACCTTTGCCATCCACCTGTTTGACAGGCGTACCGGCATTGCCGGATTCTCCGTAGTAGTACCATCTGCGGTTTGCGCCTTGCCCTTTGCCGTAGGAGCCATGCGCCCCAACGCCGGGCGGCAGTTCACCGCCATATCCGTTGTGGTGTATGCCGGTGCCAAACTCGATAAAGGCAACCGACTTGCCCTCTGCAACGATGGTGCAAGTCTTGTCTTTTTGGTTGATATGGCATTTCACGTCATTGGAGCCAGCGTATTCCGCATTGGCGAAACGCACCTTTGCGACTTCGAGCCCCAACCAAGAAAGGCGAAAAGCAAACGCTCTAGCCTTTTTGTTCAGGGTGGCCTTGTACTCCTGTATCTGACGTTCCGCATCACGAAGTCCGGCATCGCTCAACCTCACTTTAATTTTCACTTGCAGCCACCTCTTTCAGTGCATATAACGTGTCTGTGATATGCTCTGCGACCTTGACCACGATGTAATTGAAGGGCTTTGAAATGTCTGTCTGAAACCAGATGTGTGTACCTTCGTAAAGTGGTGTATTGCGCTTTTTGCTGGACGAACTGACAACGTAGCTATAATCCGTGAATGCTCCAAAAGGGCTTGCTTCCGCAGAACCAGTAGGCGGGCTGACGTTCAACATCAGCTTTGCGGGGTCACTCCATGTTTGCGATGTCTCGCCGGTTTCGTTGCCCCACTCGTCCACAACAGGCGTTTTCTCGCCAACCGGGTTTGAATACCACAGCGGGCGCTTGTCTAGCGGGCTTCCATTGAACATCAGCCGATAACACCTACTCTCGGAACCACTTCATTCAGCAGGGACTGCGCCACATCGGAACTTTCCCACACACGAGTAATACCATTGTTGGTATAGCTCGTCTGTCCGTTTGCGCCGATGTGGTTGTACAGTTCCGCTGCAATGCGTATCTGCAACGACTGATACTGAGAGGGCAACTCGTCCGGCCTGTTGCCGAAGGGGTAGCCCTGTGCAAATATCTTGTCTTTGGCGAAATCAAGCAGCAGGTCGAAGAGTGGGTAGTCCTCTTCCGTGATTTCACGGTCAAGTGCAGGGGCAATGTACTGCCCCAGCTTGACTGCCGCTTCGGAATACTGGTCTCCCATGCTGCTTTCCTCCTTTCGCCTTAGTAAGCCTTGATGCAGTACACAGCGTCCATGCGCTCAAAGGACGGCAGGACGATCTCAGAAGCATAGACGTTTGCGTTGACCGGGTGAATGGTCAGCTCAGTGGTAATTGCAACGCCAGTGTTCACGATGGACACGGATGCACCGGACTGACCAGACAGCAGGTCGGCTTCCTCAGGAGTAGTGCCGTACCAAGTGCTGCCCAGAGCGCCGGAAGGAGCAACCACCACCATGCCATCGGGCAGGTACTTTTCGCTTGCACTGTACTGGTCTGCCTTGAACATCTTGTCGTACAGATGGATAGTCAGACCGGTTGCAGATTCGATAATCTGCCGTGCTTCGGCATCCAGCAGAACGGCGTTTGCCTTTGCAGTGACGGTCATAAACCGATTCTTCACCTCGTCCGCAGCGATCATGTTGCGGAAGGTAGCGGTGTTCATGTACACCTCAGTCACGACCTCGCCAACGCTTGCCAAAACAGCGTCCTTTGCGGCGTTCAGGTCAGCAATGGGAGTGGCGGTTGCAGCAGACCACTTAGACTTGGCGACACCACTGATATCCTTAAAGTTGGTGGATTTCCAGCCGCCGTCCGGGTCGTAGTTGTAGGTGTAGTTCACACCGTTTGCCTTGATGGTGATGCCAGGAACGCCATTGGCGGGAGCCAGCAGCTGCCAGATCATACGCTCAGGCACAATGCGTGCGCCAGTGATAAGCTGCGCGGTATCATCGTACAGGCGGTTCATCACATCACGGGCATAGGGGTCGTTGCTGTCCAGAACGCGCAGGATTTCCTGACGGTCTTTCTCGCCCAGATGGTAGCCCTCACGGAAGAACGGCATCTCGGTCTCGTCGAACTTGAAGCCCTCACGGGTGCGGAACGTAGCCTTTGCGTCAAATGCGCTGGGCATCAGAGACACGCCAACGCCCTTGTGGCCACGCAGCCACTTCAGGTCGAGACCAGCCTTCTTCTTGGCGGGGAACAGTGCGTCAGATGCAAAGGGCATCGCGTTTGTGGGGTCGTTCGTCCAATAGGCGGCAATCGCAGCCGGGGCAAAGACTTCCTTAAGATTCAGTGCCATGTTGTTTTACCTCCTATTAAGCGTTCACGCTGATGTTGTCACGGCAGAAGATGCCGGGGACGGCGGTCTTGAGTGCCTTGATTGCGTCAGCGTCAAAGGTGAAGCCGGAACTTGCAGCTACTTTCTTAGTGTCGATAACGCCACGAATCAGCAGAGAAGCATTGGGGTTCTCTGCCGGGTCAACGTCATACAGCAGGATGCCGTCAGCGTTGATGGTCTTAGAGCCAGTCTCGCCAGCAGCAACAGCTTTCTTGCCAGCCAGCGTCATGGGATAGCCAGCCTTAACCGCAGCAGCTTCGGTCACGGTAAAGGGAATGGCGGTGTAGTCATTGGAAGCAAGGATGGTATCGTTGATTCCGTTGACCGTGTTTCGGGTAAACTTCATGTTTTCCTCCTTGTTAATGGAAAGCACTCATTGCGTCACTCGATGCCTTAGAAGTATTTGCGTTCTGCTGTGCAAGGCTCTTAGCAAACGCCACGCCTTCGCTATCAGAGCCACCCTTGCCATCCGCACCCGGTGGCGTGGGCATATCCTTCAGCAGGGAAGCCTTGTATGCGGTGTCATGGGCGGTCATAAACTCCGACTGGAACTTAAACACCTTCTCCATGTCACCGTCAGCCAGTGCAGATGCAGCCTTGCCAGCCAGTTCGGCGTCATAACCCTGTGCAACGAACTTCTCACGGTAAGATGCAAGGGTCTTTTCCTTGACAAGATTCTCCTTGTCGGCAGTCAGGGCTTCAATCTGCTTCTGCATCTCTGCCAGCTTGTCGGCCTGTTCCTGTGCGGCGTTCTCGTCATCGGTGCGCTTTGCCTTGAGCTGCTTCTTGTACTCAGCAGCTTCGCCATTGGCTTTCGTCACGGCGTTACGTAGCTTCTCAACCTCTGCGCTAGGGTCTGCAACCTTTTCAAGCGCAGAAATGATTTCATCGGCTGTCATGCCCTCTTTATAGGCATCACCAAGCAACACATTGAGTTTCATATCGTTAATTTCCTCCTGCGTTTTTTTACCGTTGCTTCCCTGCAACGCTGCGAAATTTGTATCCCGGCTTCCCTGCCGGAATATATCAGCCCGCTTGTGCGGATTGATTTTGATTGAATTTGGCAAAAATATTGAACTCATTTCGTACTCATTAACGAAAACAGGGTATTTCTGTTAATGAGTTCAACTTTTCAAGCCCAAAAAGTTCAATTCGTTCCGATTTTGTTGACGTTAACAAAATCGTCAGACCGTTCTGTGTTCCCGGCATTTGTGTCAGGAACATCCTGTTTAGGCCGTTCCTGTGGCTTCGGCGCTTTCCCGTCTTTGCCCAACTTGCCAGCGGCAATCAGGAAGGGCTTGCTCATTTCGTAAGCAGCCTGCGGGTCAGGGAACAGACCGGGCGTAGTGAACGCCAACTGCGGGTCAATCGGTTGTTGAATCATCTGTGCGAAAATCTGAACCTTGCTCTGCTGGTTATCGTACTGGCGGCGCGGCAGTTTGATGTTGATGTCACTTGCCATCAGCTTAGAACCAGCCGTGTCACGCAGGATTTTCAGCATTACAGACAGGCTCTGGCGTTCAGCGTACTTGAACATATTCTCGTACTGCTGTGCCCTTGCTTCGGTGTGATTCCAGCCGTTGCGGACGATAACTGCGCCCACGTTGTCGGATGTTGCGTTCTCGCTGCCAGTGGCACTGGGCATGGCAGTCAGACTGCGGTACACGTTCAACATGGAATCAAGCAGGGTCTGGCTCTGCTGCTGGTCAAGCTCGTTTGCAATCTGCGAAACAGAAGCAGGCAGACCAGCGGTGGATTTCAGGCACATTGCGCCCAATTCCTTCACCTTGTTCAACGCATCCTCGTCAACAAGGCAGTTGGTAAACACCATGATGGACTGGATGAACTGCGCCACGCCGTCCAAACGATTGCTTTCAAGGTCGTTGATGGCATCCAGCACAGGAATAGCCGGTTCAAACAAGCCCATCCGCTCCGGGTTCAGCTTATATTCGACCATCGGCAGCATTCCGAGGGAGTGATTCTCCGACTTTGTAACCTTGCCGTTGTCGATCTCAAAGTACTGGTTCGGCGTATACACGCAAATCAGGTCGTTCAGGTCATTCTGATAATTGCGTGGGATGTGCAACACGTTGGCAATGGGCTTGTGGCCGATGCCGGAGTTGTAAATCACATACGCCATGTCCGGGTCGGGAACATCCACCAGCAGTGGTGTTTCGTCCGGGTAGTTGCCGTTGTACCCCTTGTCAGGAAGAACGATGCGGTATCCCTGTCCGCTCTCCAACATCCACTGCCAGAGCCGCCGATCAAGAGCATCCTTGCCCTCATACTGCAAAGCGTTGGACAGGCGGGCAATTTCCTCACCGTCACCTGTTGCCGTTTCAGACCGCACATAAGAGCAAGGTGTGCCGCTCATGTAACCTGTGTAGAAGCCCACGCATTCATTGGCGTGGTTCTCTACAATGCGGTTGGTGATTTCAGCGTGGTACTCCTTCGTTCGATGGAGGACAGGCTGGCTGCCCAAGTAGTAGTTGTGCAGAAAACGAATCTCATTTTTGTTCCGCGAATGAATAGGCTCTGCCTTACCCATAACTACTTTCAGAACATTCGCCCGATTGATTTCCGTTTCCGGCGTTTCAATCGGTCTACGTCCGGTCAGCGGCTCATTCAAAAGGTCATCAACAACTATCTGATACTCAGCCATGCGTTCCTCCTTTCCGGCAAAATAAAAAGCGCAGCAAGACAAACCTGTTAAGGTCTATCTCACTGCGCTTACAACTGCGCTTTAAAAGCTATTCAGTTTTTAAATTTTGGTACGGAGACCCATGTATCTTTTGGAAGGTTGGAATCCCCAATTGTAATCCAATGGCAAAGAGGGCACAGAAGAGAAAACTTGCCTTCTACTTCGCCAAGATAACGTCCGCAATCACACGGATTGCCGTTTGCGTCTTTTCGAGGACGCTTGCATCTGACTTTCGCTACCATCTGTGCTCCTTTCGTTTGATTTCTGGGAACAGGCTGTTGAGCACAGACCTGTTGGAAGCTGCTGGGAAACTGTTCGCACTTCCAGCCGTGCTATTTTCCGCCCCGGAAAACCTTCACAGTCTTTTTGTTTGCCGGACAGGCAATGGTTCGGACTGCGATTCGGACGCGGAAGCCGGATTTGAACCAGCGACCTCTTGGCAACCAAGCGAGCTACCTGACTGCTCCACTCCGCGATAGAAACCCGGCTTAATTGGTTAACCGCTGCTCTTCGCAAAAGGAGAAAATTCAAAAAAGCCTTTTGCATCGAGAGCCGGGAATAGCGGTGAGGTGTCAAAAGAGAAATCCCATGCAAAGCAAGAGGATAGTTGTGCTGCGTAGCGGGTTTGAACCGCTTCGTGTCAGTTGGGGGAGTACAAACAACGTTCCGTCCACTCGGAAACGCAACATATAATCCCCACGACAGAGAAAGGCGGCTGTCGTGGGTGAGTAAGAAAGGAGGGTATTACACAACAAATGACGAGTAAAAATGACTTAAAAATCTCGCCAACGCAATACCTAGAGGAAGCTGCAAATCTTCCTGGTACTATTGTAAGCCATGTCAACAGGCAAATCAAATTTTAATGCCTACGCACCCGGCTATTTAGGGTAATTATTAAAACGGCCTCTTGACAGGCTCAATTTTGCTGATTCCGTTATACAATTCATCGGCAAGCTGTGCCAGACTATCCGGTGCGTCATCGTGCGGAACTTTGCCAAGCTGCGTGAACATCGTCACCTGTTCCATGAACGCCTTGTACTCTTTCGACTGGTGTTTTTCGTCAAGGAAATAGAACCGCTTAATGTCCGGTGCATACTGGATGATTCTTGACAGCTTGCTTTGCCCACTCGGCGCACGTTGGCTACGGACAGAGCAGTGATAACCTTGCTGCCGAAGCTGGCTGTCTACCACGTCACAATATTCATCACCGCCGTTGTTGGCTTCACCACGCACCACGTTGATTTTATGTTGGATGATTTTGCCCACGACTTCTGGTCTGGTCACGGTCTTATCGCCGTTATTGAACACAAGGTCTGGGATAAACACAGCATCCCCGTACACATAAGCGATAGGACAGGCGGTGAAGTCGCCGCCACCCCATGCAATATCCATGACCATGAGCTTGCGATCGGGCTCGCCATCAGGTAGAACACCGTTGAAATACCGCAGTTCATCGGCAGGGAACAGCAGGCCTTCACGCACATAGGGCTTGCCCATGTACTTTGCCCACCATGTTGCATCGTCAATGCTGGCTTTCATGTCGGCATAGTAGGCATCGTCAAAGCCAACGCCATAGTCATAATTGAAATTGCTGTGTCCGTTCTCATCCACCGCAGGAATCACCCGGAATCGGTACTTGGGATTGTCCGCATACTGGTTTTGAATGCGTCCCAGAGGGTCAAGCACGTTCCAGCGTGTACCGACCATAAGTTCCAATGCGCCCTGCTTTTTACGGTCTTTCAGCTGGTTCAAATAGGCATCGTACTTGTTGTTCAAACGATCAACATTCAGGCTTTCTTCCAAGTCCTCAATCAAGTCATCGCTGTACAGAACGCCGCCCTCGCCAATTTCAACAGCACCAGTCAGCGTACCGCCAATAGAGCGACAGGTCAGAGTGGGAAAACGCTTCTTTCGGTTCAGGTCAACGCTTTCGTCCTTTGCGCTCTTGTCCACAAGCTGAACGTTAGGGAAGATTTTGCCCCAATTGTAGGTCACGGGGTCGGTGATGATGGATAGTACCTCGCCGTAGAAGCCGTTGGTCAGCTTGTCGGAATGTCCACTCATAACCGATGCAACATCAGGACGGTTGCCCATCAGCCATGTGATGAAGAATATACAAAGAGTTGATTTTCCTGTTCTCGGAGCCATAGAAATCCCCAAGAAATCTACACGATGGAAAAACAAGTCCTCTAGGTCACGAACCAACGTTAGAAGCACCTTTCTGCGTGGCTGATAGAACTTCTTCTCCGGCGCACGGTTCCATTCAAGGTAGATGCAATAGCTGTCGAACACATCCTTTGCTTCAAACAGGTACGTCCGGCCGATAATGTCATAGACCTTCGCCACGTCCTCACCTGTTTTCATCTTGCCCATCATAGCTGCACAGACGGAGCGCAGCTCACCAGAGTATTTGTAGGCGTCGAACCGCTTGTTTTGCGACAGGGCATCTCTCAGGTTCACCACCGCCTGAAACCAGTCCTCGTAGACCTGTGCTTCGGTCGGATTCTGCTTTGCATACGCTTTGATACTGTCAATGATGGCGATACACTGCTTTGGTTGCATAAAAAAATAGGCACCCCCTACCTGAAAATGTAAAGAGTGCCTACAACTGCACAAAAATCAAATATTCGGTTTTATAATGCTGTTTCGGAAAAATTATTTACTAAAATCCATCTTAATAAATGGGTTGTGTAGTTTATTTGACTTCTTCTGCAAGCTGGTTGAGCCTGCGTTTCAGCTCGTCCGCATCGTAATACAAAGCGTCTGCGACAGCATTGAGAATATCGGGCTTGTCGGTGTAATCGCATAGCGTTTCAATTAGTTTCAAGCTCTGCTCTGACAATTTTACGGTTTTCATGTCACTTTTCCTTTCTCGTTCGGTTTTATTCTAGGTTGCGAACAATGTCACCTATTCTGTTCAGCAATCCGATACCATGTCTGGCGAGTTACACCAAGCTGCTTTGCAGCGTCCGTGACCGTGAGAATGCGCTTCTCCACCTGCTCATGGAGAACGTCAAAGAGGTTGCGGTCATACTCGGTGGGCTTGCGGCCTTCCCTGTAATCGGGGCGCTGACTGGCAATCTTCTTGCCCTCTTTGGTACGCTCAACAATCATGTCACGCTCAAACTGGGCAAACACAAGGAACATACCTCTCATAGCCCTACTAGCAGGGGTGTTGTCCATCACACCAAGATTCAGCACGTTCACCCGGATTCCTTTTTCAATCCATGAATCAATCAGTTCATACCCACCGACAAGGCTTCTGGCAACACGATCTAGCTTTGTCACAACGATTGTATCGCCGCTCTGAATTTCCGCTTCTAGCTTGTCCAGTTCCTTGCGTTCCATCTTAGTGCCGGTATAGACCTCTTTGAAAATCTTAGTTGCACCAGCGGCCTTGAGAGCTTCTTCCTGCGATTCAAGGCTGTTGCCGTCAATCGCCTGACCAGCGGAACTGACACGAGCGTAACCGTAAATCATTTTCCTTCACTCGCTTCCTTTGCTTTTCTCGTAAAGTATTCAGCCTTAAACTCATCTAGACCATCATCAAGAATATATCTTTCATTGCAATCCGGGTCAACTGGTTCAAGAACAATGCGATAGCCTAAAAGCCAACAAAATCTTGCCAAAATTCTAACAGTAAGACCATCACCTCTTAATCGCTGCGTGACGAAAGAACTAGTTTTTTCTTTCCCGCCAATTTCGTGTGCCCAATAAGTCTTGGTTTTACTTTTATCTCTTTTTTGTTCATTTTCTATAAGTTCCCTTACCACTTCATTGCTCTGCATAAGGCTTCCTCTCTTTCTTTAAACCAATTATAAACTTTTTAGTGTTGGATGTCAAGAACTTTTTAGTGTTCAGACATATTTTTTTACTATCAATAGGGTGGTCAAACGGCTGTAAACTTTTTCGTTGCTTTACAAACTGTATACTTGAATAGCAGCCTTACGAATTATCGAAAAATATACTTTCGAGCGTTACCATTAAAGTAAACCAATCCGTTTACAAAACCACTATCAAATAACGTAAATTTACGTTAGAATGAGTAAAAATAAGATATATCTGATGAAAATTATACAAATTGGGCTGTTGACAACTATATACCAAGCGTCTATAATCTAAGACAGCAGAACACACGATGAATCAGCCAGCAACGGTAGATTTATCCTTTGTGGCATAAAAAATAGGCCGTCAGCATACCGACCAAAGTAGCACTGACGACCTATTCCACCACAAAACAGAAGCTACGCAACCAAGGGCGCAGTCTCGGTTTCTGTCAATTATTATAGCAGAAGCAAACGACTTCTGCAATAGAAAGGAGCAAAAAACATGAACTTTCCAACGACAACCGAAGAATTTTTGAAAACCCTCTCCCACGGCAAAGAGCCGACCAGCGAGGGAAGGGAGTACGCAGAAGCGCTGGGCAAGCTGTCCGAACTGAACTATCGGGCAGGGTACGAAGCGGGACGTAAAGAAAAGTAACATAATTTCGGCAATTCGTATGTATTATAAATTACATCGTAAAATCGTTTGAAATTATTTACTTCACAAGGAAAAGTGGTATAATATTATCACACGGAAAGGAGGTGAATGAACATGACTTTAACCAAGCACCGCAATGGCAAGCAGGCCAACGTGAACATGGACACGGCAACGCTGGAAAAGGTGGATAACTACTGCCTGACGCTGGACATCAGCCGTAGCCAGTTCATGCGTAAGGCCGCTGCCGAGTATCTGAAAAACCATCCGCTGCCCAATGAAAACGAAAAATGATACGCTCGCTAAAGTTTGCCGACCGCAGCGAACGTATCATATGCTCAACAATGGAAATGGAGCCATTGCGCCCTTATTATAGCAAATTGGCTCAGTTTCCGCAAGCTATTTAAGGAGATTCTATGAACTATAGTATCACAACTAAGACCGAAATTCAACTGATCGAGGGTGTTAGCTGCTACGAAGAAAACGGAGTGGCTTACATCCGGCTGGAAGATGCTGCTCGTGGACTTGGCTTTACGCAAGAGAAAAATGGAGTTGAATACGTCAAATGGGAACGTGTTGAAGAATATATTCGTAGCTTCGCAAATTCCCCACTTGTGGGGAAAAGACCTGAATACATCCCCGAAAACATATTTTACCGCCTTTGCATGAAAGCCAATAACGAGACGGCGCAGAAGTTTCAGGCGCTTGTATGTGATGTGATTCTTCCCGAACTTCGCAAGCGTGGTTATGTTGCTCTTTATCCGAATGGACAGCCGAGCAGCTTGCAGATTTTGAACATGATGGTTAAGGCTGTGAACGAACAGGCTGAACGAAGCGCAGAAACCGAAAAGCGTGTGGATGCCATTGAATCCAGTTTCAACAATATGTGCTCGATTATGACTATCAGCGTCAAAGGCGATGCACGAAAGGTCTGTCAGCGCACGTTGAATGCCATTGCAACCAAGCGTGGCGGTGGTACGGCATACGCAGACGTATGGAATGAAGTCTACGATGAAATGAAGGGGAACGGATTCGATGTTCGCCGCCGTTTGGATAACCGCAAGAAGGACGCCGCATCTAAGGGCATGAGCAAGACTTTTGTTCGAAAAATCAACGCTGTTGACATCATCTTCGACAGCAAAGACAAGAAAATGGAATCTGCGTTCATTAACTCCGTGCGCCGTTTGGCAGCGGCCACAAACGTAAAGTTTGAGATCAAGGAAGAAAAGCAGTCCGCATAATACATAACAGCCAATAAGAAAAGCCAGTGGTTAGAGAGCATCTAGCCGCTGGCTTTTTGTGTTATGGGTCAATCCTGCAAAGCAATGACTTCGTAGGAGCTATATCCAACAAACCCGGACGATGGGTAAAGTTCAAATGTTGTTGTTTGCCCAGACGGAAGTGCATCGGTTATGTATGTGCAATCGCCACCCACAGGGACTTCGTTTCCTTCGGTGTCTTTCATTTTATAAATGACGATAACTTTTATCCAGTTGCTCGTGAACTGGCTATTGTTTGTAATTTGACCTGTGTAACGCAGATCGTACCCAGAGCCGCGTTTAGAAACATTGGTGACGGAAAGTTCACCAGCACGAATAGCCTGATTGGATGTGCTCGCTTTGTGGAAATTCCGCTCATTTGCAGTGATAGTGTATTCCATTCTGGTTGGAGTAATGCCTTCGGAATCAAACGACACATATCCAGCGTACCAATAAGAATCTCCCTCTGCAATCCAGTCGAGGGTTTGTTCATCAGTTTTTAATACTGAACCGTCAGAACCGAAAACAGAGGCCTTTAGAGATACAAAATCAACGGCGTAATCGGGGTACGTATTCTCAACCAGTACAGCGTAGTAGACATAGTATCTCGTTTTTCCGTATTCGTGCTTGGTTTCAAGGTGACTATGAGATTCCTTAATTTTAACAGTTCCTTCTTCGTTAGTTTCTTCTAGTTGAGCAGGGGATGCAAACTCATCCGGCTTTTCGACAGCTATCGCACATAAAGGCGACATTAAAAGTACGGCCGCTACCAGAGCTGCCGCAATGATTCTCTTTCTCATTTTTGATTCTTCCTTTCTTTGGCCAGAATTTTATATAACGTTTGAAATACCATGTGTCATAAGATACACACCAAAAACCAAAAGAGCCGCGCCCACAATGATGCCCCATATTGAAGCGGCAATCTTTTCGTTCTTTTCTCTCTTTTCTTTATTCTTGTCATTCTTTTGGTTCATTGCAGATTCCTCCCTTTCAAGGCTTGTAAGGCAAGTATAGCACAGAACGCAGACCCTTTGTAGGGGTCTTTTTTGTTTTTGCGGGAAATTTTTGAAATTGACAATAGGGGTGGGGTAATTTTTTGAGCCTTTTTTTATTTTTTCGGTGGTGACGGGACTCACCGGGCGGGGCTGTACGGCGGCTATATACCCCGCCGGTGCACCCCCTGCACCGTCCAGCGCACCCGGACAGACTGCACAGAGCAGACAGCAGAGCAAGGCACACACGCCCGGACGCTGGACACGCTACACCGGTCTGCACCCTATACCAGACAGGCCACGCCGGGCAGATCGAAACAGTGCAGGGGGCTGGACTGTCTGCGCAGTGTGTCCGAAACTGTGCAGATTTGGACACAGCACAACAACGCATAAAAGCAAACACTAAAAAGTGTGCAATGTTGCGTGTGCAACTTGACACGAACACTAAAAAGTGCTATTATAATGCCAGAAACAAACGAACACTAAAAAGTGTTACACCACCACAAAACAGGAGGACAAAAAACATGAAAAAGACTATCAATGTGAACGATCTGTGTAACGAGTTCAAGGACTACGGCCGCGACTATTACAGCTATGAAGGCTATGAAGCATTGCTCAACTACTATGATGAAATCGACCCGGATATGGAGCTTGATGTTATCGGTATTTGCGGCGACTGCACCGAATACGGCGACTATTGCGAAAATGTTTGCTCCTTCTCTTCTCTGATCGCTGATTATGGCTATCTTATCAATGATGATATTGAAGACGACATTCCCCGCGAAGATTATATTGAAGAGCTTGTCGAAGCACTTGAAGAGCGTACAACGGTATTAAAGCTCGATAATGGTAATTACATTGTATTCACATTCTAAGGAGGTATAAAGATGATTGCACTTGACTTTACCCAGTGGGCTGCCCTCTGGTACGTGGGCGGCATGATCAGCGGCGCGCTTGTTATGATTGCATTTCTCAATAGCTAATAAGGAGGGCTAAAAAATGACCACGTTTGAAGAAAAGGTGAACGCATACCGCGAAAACAAGCGGCTGATGGAAGAGCTAGAAGCAATGAACGATGCAATTAAGGCCGATATAATCGCCATGATGCACGGCGCACCGGAAATGGTACAGGGCACTGCAAAGGCCATTTACAAGGATGTTTCTTCCGTCCGGTTAGATAGCAAGCTACTCAAGACGCTGCACCCGGATGTATACGCAGAGTGCAGCAGCAAAACCAGTTACAAGCGGTTTAGCGTAGTATAAAGGGGTGCGACGAGTGATATTATCTTGCATCCTGTTTTTCTTCTGGTTTTTCAGCGCACTTTTTAAAGCCAGCAAATAAGCCGCCCGGATACTTTAGCGGGGCTGCACCGTAAAGCAACCCTGCCCCAGCCCAAAAGGGCAAAAATATTTTTGCAAGTCCTGTTTTTGGGGCCTACAATATGATATACTATAAAAAAGGGCAGTAAAAGCCCAGAAAGAAAGGCATCACCATGAAAACTTACACTGAACACGAAGTCAACGGCTTGAGCATTTACGTTGATGACGAGACCGGAAAAGTACATCACGCAGTAAATTGGGATAGCCCAAACCAAACAACGCTTTACCCGTACGCCTACAACACCCGCTCCCGTGTGTGGGATAATGTCAGCGGGGATTATACGCTAACAGGATTGAAGCGCACAAAGCGCCTGATTGAATGGCACTAACAAAATCTTAACCCCGCCCACGCTGGCGGGGCTTTTCTTTTGCCTTGCATCTGCTGAGGGTGCAGGGCTTTTATTTTGCCCTGCTGCAATGCAGCCACATACAAGCATTTACAGGGCGTTTTGCCGTGTAAATGCAATTATACCGCCAATGCCACAAAACAGCGCACAGAGCTTTACAGGCGCCTTTCCTGCGGTTCGTCCCACTCAACCGCCACAGATACAAGGCCGACACAACAAGCCATTGCACAGCCTGCGACACGCTGGAGCGCCTACCAGCGCCCGGACGCTTTGCACAGATACCAGATACCACCGCCGCACCGGGCGTTGTACAGGCCAGCACAGCCGCCTATTATAATAAGGTATATAAGGGTGCAGCGGTGCGCCCCCTGTTATGGATCCATGCCAGACGGTACAACATAGCGCAGACCATGCCAGCGGCGGCGCGGAACCACTGGCGGCTGCCGCCGTATCTCTTTTCGGGCTTTCGCCCGATAGCCAATAGAGGTCAGCAATAGTCGTAAAGTCATCAGACAACTATCTTTTGAAAGTCCTATATATCGTATAGTAAAGAGTAGTTCTCTGATAGTCGTAGAGTAATGGTCGCAGCATTTTCTTGCGAACTATCGTCAAATAGTCGTGCATTTTTTGTGTGAAATAGCTGTTCGCCTTTTAGAGAAAGAGAGGGGCGATAGTCGCTAAGTAGTCCGACCACTCCAAAAATCACCTCTCGTTCCAATTTCGCATAATATATTCCTCCGCTAGTTATATCTATTTCGTATAATGGCAGTACTTATTATAGTATACAGATATAGTTACTCCTGATAATCACGGATTATTTCGTATAATAACTCATACCATCCGATTCTGTCTGTTCCTGCTCGATTTAATTCCCAGTAACGCACTATGGTATCTCATTCAATCCATAGCATTCTACTAGGAATAGTTAATGCAACATTTATACATATTCAACCGACTGCAAAATGAAATCAATTCTCCATGTGAAATAGTCGTAGCAGTTGATTGATTAGATGCTATTACCCTATGCAGGTTAGATGCTGTTACCGTTAGAGGTCACCCGGTCGGCGCGGTGCGCCGGACGATAGAGGGTGACGTAACGTAGAGGTTAGCTAGACGATCTGCCTATATTCAGCCAATAAGAACCTGACAGAAGATGCTGGTTACGGTCTGCTCTGCTGGCTAACGGTATAGTTTTGGAGATAGAGGGTTGCAGGGAGAAAGAACCTTTGCAAAATATTTGGTTGTCATTTTCAGTTGTCGCAGTTGTCGCACCATTTTGGCGTGGGGGCCTCAAACAATTTATTTGTTTGAGGGGGGAGCTAGGGGGATTATAGGGGGTAATAGGGGTTGTAGGGGAAAGAGGGGGAAGAAAGGGGGGAAAGATTGGTATACCATGATACCAACGTATACCATTCGTATCAACTGGTACGATTCGTATCGTTTGGTATGCAATAGTCGTAGCCGGTTCGTCTCAATCAGTTATGCGGTTAGATAAATAGTCGCTGGTGTTCATTCATCTGGCTGCTATCATCGCGGGAAAGGCGTGTAAGAGCCTGTCTGCCGCGTTTTTCTGATTGACCCGATAACTTTCACGTCCGAACTCAAAAAGCCGTTCTCCACGCTCCTACATCGTTCTAATCGCATAGTCTAGTTTGAGATATACCATCAGCATCAACGGAGAGCCGTCTTCGAGCGTCCGTGGCGCGTTTTCGCGATTAAGTCGATAAAGTTATCGTCTAGCATCTAAAACGCCTTAGAACAGGCTTTCTCGTGGAGTTGGCAAAAACAAAAGGCTGCCATTGCTGACAGCCCATGCGCTCAGATTCTGTATTCGCTTTCAATGTCTCAAGACCACGTTGGACGAATGAATCAGATAGGTCACGCCGTCAATCTTTACTTGAAGCTGGTCGCCCTCATAATCGTCCCAACTTTCCAATCTCCCCTCGACAATCGTTCCATCAGGCATTTTCAGCTGTGCCCATGAGTAGCTATACGTCAGGTCTATCACCTGTTTGTTGCATCCAGTCATCAGTATAATGCCAGCCAGAGCGGATACGAATACGGTCAAAATCTTTTTCATAGTTGTTCTCCTTTACGCCATATAGTCCTCAAACCGTTTTACCGAATTGAAGATAATTTTGTTGTTACACCATCTCTGCAAGTGCCTAATCTCTTTCGGTGCGGATGGCTTGTTGTAAATCATCACATAGGGGTCGTAGCCCAGATCACGAAGTGTGTAGATGCGATACAGGTCTTGTTCTAACGTGCTGTTAAAGTTCGTTAGGCAGTAAACCATGCCAATGTTTGACTTTCGCCGAAATCCCTTTGCAAAGTCCTCAAACTTGCCTTTCAAATCATCATTAGGGTTATCCCATGCAAAATGTAGCGTACCAATCCGCATTTTGTTGATGTCCTCAATGTCTGCTTGATTCAACAAGCGAATGTCCAGACCTTGCGTGAAGTCAATTTTTGCGTGGGTATCAATGTACTGCTGCATAAGGTCACGTTTGTCTTTGCAAGCTGTGATGTTTGGGTCTAAAACTTTGATTTCGTCCTGACCACACCAAAAGTCGCTTACATCTGCCACTTTTATGGCACATCTTCCCTCTTTTGCTGCAACATGGCAGAAAGAACACCCTCTTGGGCATCCCCGGCTTGTCATGCTGACTGCAAACGGGAACTGTGGGTAAATGCTGTAATCGGGGAAAGACTTCTCGATTTCAGGCGGTAAATCAACGTCTTTCGATTTATCGAACATTTCTTTGCCGTCCACCGTGCGGATTGCGTATCCTGTGCCGCCTTTAATCACCTTGTCAGCGTTCAATGGCTCTGGCACGTCAGGGCTGTACACGTCTGAAAAAATCTTACTCATGTACACAATGTCATAGTGGATAAAATCACTCCACCACCATTCTACTTCATCCCCTTTTGCCTTGTGATAGCTTGAAATCCGCATCAATGCAAGGTTTGGGAAGTTGTGCCCATCTACGTCAATCAATCCAATTTTCATATTTCTCCTGTATTTTGTGTAGCGAAAAATATTTGCTGGGTTCAGACGGTAACTTTATCGTCCAGACCCTGTTATCTGTTTTTCTTGCCTATTCTACTGTGACGATATGAGCGCAGAAGCGATGCTAGGCTACTATCACTCAATCGCTTCGTATGTTTTCTCGAAAATGTCAGGTTTACACGGGTAGATTTCGCCATTTACGCCACGAATGATATAATCGCCTGTTCTCGCAATCATAGTCCCTTCAAGCGTTTTAATCTCGCACCACGCAGGGTCATCGTAAAACTTTCCGAAATCATGCGTGATAATATCATTGCTACTTACTGCATCCCAGAACCAATCTTCTCCAACAAGTCCTCGTGCATTGAGCTTGAATGCTTCGATAACAACTGGCTTCTTGCGGTATTTCATATTTATTCTCCTCTCGTTACATCCACACGCATTCTTTGAACTGCTGCGTCTCCATCTGGAACGTGATGTCCAGTGACCCCACGTTGCCCTCTTTGTTCTTCTCAAGCGCAAAGTGATAGTGCTCTTCTGGTCTCTTTTGCGTTTTCACTTTCTGTGCCAGCAGGATAATAGCATCTGCGTCCTGCTCGATTTGCCCGGATTCTCGCAAGTCTGCGGCAGTCGGTGGGATGCCTGCTCTTGCGGTCTCTCGATTGAGCTGTGCAAGTGCTACCACCAGTGTTCCCGTGGACTGTGCAAACTCATGCAGCGCTATACTAATCTCCGTGACGGCACTGTATCGGTCTTTCGCTCCGGCTTGATGGATAAGCTGCAAATAGTCGATGAAAACCACTTTGGCTTGCATCCTGATGGACTGCGTTCTAATCCATCCAACACTCTTACCAGCGGCAGAGCGGACGAATAGCGGATATTTCTTGATGGCTGCCAGTCGGTCAAGTTCGTCAATGCTGACGGTCTTGTTTTTAACCGTGTGCAGCGGTACGCCTAGCTGGTTTGCGATAATACGAGCATAGAGCGTGTCAGGGTCGGTCTCTAAGCTGAAATACGCCACCTTACGTCCGTTCTTTGCTATTTCACAGGCAAGTTGCAGGGATAGAGCAGTCTTGCCAGCAGACGGTCTGCCTCCGATCACAACGAAGTTGCCCGGCATAAGATGCAAGTTGTTATCCAGCACTCTAAGCCCTGTGCTGATATACTCCGGCTTATCATCCAGTCTGCGGATGTAGCTGTCTACACCATCGCACATCGGAATAAAATCACTTCTCTCGTTGTGCAGGTTAATAGCTTCGCCTAACTGCTCATAAATGCCCGTCAGGTCTGCGTATCTGGTCGAGCCATCAACGATTTTGAACGCAATCTCTCTGGCTCTGGACAACGCTGCCTGTTCCTTGACGATTCCAGCCCATCCAAGCATCATATCATGGGTGACGTTTCGGATGAACTCTGCGCCGAAGGCATCCAGACATTCACCCATTGCTTTCTTGCAGTTATCGTACCGCCCCATGACTTCTACCGGGTTCCATTTGTCACTGTGTTCCCAATAACCACGAATGGCAGCGAATGTATCACGCAGTTCAGGGCAGAAATCGTCGATTTTAAGGTCTTGTAGCACATCGGCGTATTCCGAGAACGTGAGGACTGCCCCCAGCAGGATGTATTGGGTCTGATTTTCAATATTCACCGCAGAAAGTCTCCCTCGTCAGGCAATTCAGCCATTGTCTGCTGATAGCCACCATTCCAGTCCTTCACGTTACGCATCCAGTTCCGTGCAGCAGCTTTCCAGTCCTTCATAGGAGATTTACCGACCTTCCAACCATTTGCCGTGAAGTGGTCAACAAACCGCTCTGCTTCTGATTCCATGTAGCCCTTATCGGCAAAGTATTCTCTAGCTTGCTCGACAGTCGGTGCCTTGAAGCGTTTGACTTCATTGGTATTTTTCTTTTCACATTTTTCTTTTTTATCAGATTCAGATACAGAATCAGATACAGATAAGCTACCATTCGTATCAGTTGGTATGTTTGGTATACCATTTATACCATTCGTATCCTGTGATACCATTGGTATGCTTTCGTATTTTTTATCGTTCCAACGCTTGTTTATGTTTTTCTTGTTTGCTTCTCGTCTACGTCTATCACGTTCTTCCATCTTCTGCACGTTCATATCATCAAACGCCTTAACGACTTTCCAGAGCATCCGCATAGCACGGTCGTTGTCGTATGCTGGCTCAAGTCCAGTCTCAACATACTGCGCGTAGTTGCGGATGAATGCTCCAAATTCCTCATTCGTAAGCTCGTCCATCGCATGGACGTGTTCTAGCAGAAGAATCATTGATGTTCTCGGCTTGTGTTCCTGCTCCATACTTAATCCTCTTTGTAACGGCTGTTCCACCGGCTGATGATTTCTTGTCGTCCGTCTTTTTCGTCATACGGTGACAAAACGCCATCTTCATCAAAGCTATAGTAAGCGCTATTGCTCATTGATGCATTATTACACTTTTCACACAGAATCATCCATGTTGTGTGGTATCTTCTCTTTGAATCCACTTGATGCAATCCATCGTGATATAACGTAGGAATAGACCCGCAGAACGGGCATCTCTTAAGTTCTTCCATTTTTAATCCTCCTCAGAATGGGCACTCAGCGTCAGATTCGCGCAGCCAGCCTTCGCCCGGAATGTTGACTATCTCATAATACTGCCGCGCAACGTAGATTGTTTTCTGCCCATCCTCAGCAATCAGGCCGACAATCAGATAGTTGCCAGCAGCCATAAAGAACCAAGGGTTGCTCTTGTAGGTCTCACCCTTCATCCAGTTCTTCATCCTGTTCACGGCTTTTTCAATATCCTTATCGGGGCAGTCCGGGTTTTCGTATGCAAAGAAATCCTCAGGAAATTTAAGTTTTTTCACTTTCTAAATCCCTCTCTCGTTCTCGTGATTCTCTTATGCGCCTTGACAGGCCTTGCGCCTTTGCCATATGCCGGGCGAATATGCCTTGCCTTGATGTACCCACAAGGTGGTTTCGGCCCGAAATCAAAAAGGCTCAAGCCCATAACGATGATGCCAAACTTCTTGTTTGTCATGTTTAGCCCTCCTATACCATCGGAAACGCCATCCAATGCGTCACCGTCACATCTTTCGGCAGTCTCTCGCCTATCTCATCCCAGAACTGACCATCTGCGTAACAGCCAAGAAAGTACGCTGTCGGCGAGAATCCTTGCAACATTTTTCCATCTTTATCACGCCACTTTGTCTTAGTTGCAAGCAACAAAGGTTGCGTCCGCTCTCGTGGCGGTTCGCTTGCTGGATGCCAGAGTGTGTTAGCCATTATCCGATACCCCGCTTACGGATTGTAGGTGAGAACGAAGTTTTGTAACTGCTGCGGCAAGATGTTGATTTCGTAATGATACTTGTCCACGTCAGAACCGCTCAAATCCTCCACAATGTACATTGTGTACTCGTTAAGATAGACGTAATGCTTTTTGTATGTGCCATCGGGCAATTCAATAGTCACCACAAGTTCATTGTTGCTGTTATTGGAAATGTCCATGTTCCCGATTATTTCAAGCATCGGCGTATCAGTTCTTGCATTAACAACAGACAATCTGCGAGTGACGTTGAAATTCTTTGCCTGTTGCGAGATATTGTGATTCACACGAGATGCTTCTGTGCATCCGCACAATGCGATAGATGCCGCCAATGCTACAGATAAAATTGCTTTCTTCATTGTTCTTTTCTCCCTTCAATCTCCTTACAAACCGCCTTGTAGAACGCATCCCACGTCTCATAGTCGCAGGAATCGCCAAAGTCGAAACCAGTCCGCTTGCGTTCTGCAATGTCACGCTCAAAGCAATCAAGCGTCTTGTCCGTCAGTTCTGGCAGAAGCGGCGTGATGTATCCGCAGACAAGGCTAGGCATATACGACCGTCTGCCCAAGCAGTAGCGGACAGCGCAGTTGCAGACCGCTCCGAAGTCGTCATTGGCGGGGGCAATTAACGTAGACTTTAAGTCAGATGCGTTACATTTTAGATAGTCTGCTACAATTTCAAGCTCTCGCTCGCCAAGAATCCTGTAGCCTAGCTCTACATTTGCAATGTAGTTTGAACCATGACCGAGTTGTTTTGCAAGTTCTTGTCGAGTTACGGAAAGCTCATATCTTCGCTTCCTGATTTTCTCCCCTGCTGTCATATTCGTCCAGTTCCTTTCTGATTTGCTGACGCTCTATCTGCTTCAATCTCGCCTTTGCCAGCTTGCGGTTGTCAGCCTTGCGAATAGCCCAGTTGTTGCGGTGGTTTGCCCAGCAAGCGTATCTGTGGCTAAATTCGCTTTGGTCGTACCAGCCCTTGCCAATAAGCCCTTTATAGGTCTGCTGACGTTTCATCTCTCTTCTCCCATTCCTTGCACACATCGTCCGGGTCTGTAAAATCAGCCCGGCACTCAGACAAACCGTTGTAACAGACCCACGAGAATCTGTCGTGCCATTTACAGTTTGAGCAGGACTTGTCCACAGTTTGGCATAAAAGTTTCCCTTTGCTGTCCAGTAGAATGCCATTGCCCAGCCTGATTACATTACTTCCGCTCATCTTTCTTCTCCCATTCCTTACATCCGCGTTCGTCCCACACGAAGTCTGCAACGTGTTTTGACTGGTCGTTCACACACACGCCCTCCGGCTCTGCGTACCATTTGCAAGAGCCACAGGACGGCTCAGATTTATTCTTGCAGGGTTCTGCTGTGCATCGGATAGCCTTGCCAGCGGAAAACTGCTTGATGCCCATGCAAGAGCAGTGTTCGGTGGTGCAGTAGAAATTCATCCGATTCTCCTCCAACCAATTAACTCGCAGACACCAATCGTTACAGGGTCGCATCTGTGAATAACTATGTCCCCTGCTCTATATGCGTTGATAGGCGGTCTGTAGACAAATCCTTTTTCTTTTGATTCAAAAACTCCATCGAGAATGTTCTCCGGCAAAATTAAAAATCCATCAGAATCTAAGATGGCATCGCATTGCTTGCATTTATAGACGCAAACTTTTTTCATCTTCTCTGCCCTCTCTTTCCCCTGTTGAACCGCCCGATCACTCGCTTATATTCTGCATAGCACTCCGGGCACAGGTCGCCTGTGTCCCTGCGCCACGCCCAGTCCTTGAAGTATTCGTCCGGGTTCATCATCCTGCCGCTCAGAACTGCACCGCAGCGGTCACATACTCGCTTGTGGTAGATTCCTCTGTCAGTCTGCATTAGTTATTCTCCCCATCCAACCTGTTTACGCAATTTTCCTTCTGACATTCATTGCAATTTCCGCAACACTCAAAAGAAAAATGCGTGATTTTTTGTGATTTATACTGACGGAGTAAATACTTATATTGGTTGTAGCAGTAAGGACAAACAAGCATTCCGTCAACATTTCCCCATCCGGCTGCTTCTTCGAATTTTTCCCAGTGACTAAATCCGCCGTCCATATCGCCAGTTTTTAAAAGTTTTACGAAATGCGTCATTCCGCATCTGTCACATTTGTAAAGTTGTCCGTTTGTTTTCATTTCATTCATTCTCCCCAACATCCTTGAACAAGATTTCTTTGTCAGCTTTCCAGTCTTTGATTTTGCACGGAATGTCCGTGCCGGGCACGGTCTTTTTCAGCCCATCCATCTGCCAAACATTCCATGAGATGATGTCTGCGATACAGTCAAGGAACATAGGCATACAACCGATTTCCAACCTTTCAGCATCAAACCGATACCTAAAATTTTCGATCAGCGTCAGGAACAGGTTGCACCTTGCCAGCAAGAGATTGTCTCCCTGCCACTCATAGCCGTATGTCGATGCGTAAGCATTGATTGCCCAGCACATCCACATATCGTAGTCACGGAACTGCTCTGCCAGAACATTCAGCTTTCTATCCAGCAGACCAATTCTGTCCGGCACGGCAATCATCTGCCCTGTTGTGGTATCGTATCGACTTGTCAGGAACGGCGCTTCTCCACAGGTGACTTCAAGGCAGGGTTTGTTGATGTAATCCTTCCATTCCTCGC
>CDYR01042870.1_pt1 | contig 67749 bp, 58 predicted proteins | sample 557691 | NCBI WGS metagenome assembly CDYR01 (sample SAMEA3182103, study PRJEB8094) | gut metagenome | biome: human; feature: gut; material: Stool; isolation source: human stools | place: Canada | collected 2013-02-19 | reverse complement strand
TAAACATACCGTCTCGACAGTTGTTTCAGTTTCCAAGGGAAGTTCTTTCACTTCCTCACCATCAACAGGCACAGGAAAATTGAATACGATCTTCTTTATCCAGCTTCCGTCTTTCCTTTTCTCCGGGAACATCTCAATTCGCTCGATAAAGGCCTTCATAAACTCCTTCTGCTCCGCTTCCGTTGCGGAATGGTAGACTTCATCAAATGCCAGCAACAAGCGATAGATATTGTCTCCGGAAATCTTCTCCTGCTGGATGCTGCGGATCTGACTTTGCAATTCGCCAATCTGAACTTCGATTTCCTCTATGGTGTCATACTGCTCATCATAGCGGCGCTGCAAGTCCAAAATCTTTCTGTCATAGTGGGCATCATTGATGTCCAAGGTATCCATCTGACGCTCCAAGCGGCTTTTCGTTCCAAAGGCTTGCTTTAGCCGCCCTTGTAGGACAGCAATCTGCCGTTCCATATCTTCTGTATCAACTGCTGTTCCGATTTTCGCCTGAATCGCTTCTACAAACCGTGGATTGTTGACCATAGCGGAGATAACCTTCGCCACAAATTTGTTGATTTCCGTCTGCTCGATATTCAGACGGAAACTGCACTCATGCCCGGTAGGTGTTACCGTATTTTTGCAGTAGTAATAATACCGTGTTTTCTTGTCCTTGCTGTGCGCCTTGGCGATATTGCCGTACATACTCTTTCCGCAGCATGGGCATTTCAAGATACCGGACAGGATGTGTGCGTGGTCTGGATTGTTAACCTTTTCCCGCTTAAAAGAATTGATCTTGCGCTTTTCCTGTGCCAGATACCAATCCTCTTCGGAAATGATAGCTTCGTGTTGTCCTTCATAAACCGGGAACTCCGACTGCTCAACCACGTGCATCTCGTTTCTTGTACCCTGTTTCTTTTCTGTTCTTCGTCTGCCGTAAGCAATCTTTCCCATATAAACAGGATTGTACAATACATTTTTCACAAAATCTCTTGAAAATCCCGGAATGGTATTATTCTGTCTTAGTTTCTTAGTATAACCATTGCGGTTCAGATATTTTGCAACTCCTGCAACACCCTCGTTTGTATGAATATAACGATCATAGATTACTCGGATAACTTCCACTTCATCCTCTGCAATGACAAGGTTTCCGTTTTCCAGTTTGTATCCATATGGAGCGAAACCGCCGTTCCATTTGCCCTCACGAGCCTTTTGCTCACGTCCTGCCATTGTCTGTGTGCGGATATTTTCTCGCTCAATCTCTGCCACCGCAGACAGCACAGAGATCATCAGCTTTCCTGCATCCTTGGAGCTGTCAATGCCATCCTCCACGCAGATCAGATTGACACCGAAATCCTGCATGAGTTGCAAAGAATTCAGAACGTCCGCTGCATTTCTGCCAAATCGGGACAGCTTAAAGACCAACACATAAGAAACATCATCTTTGCCGTCCTGGATGTCATTCAGCATCCGTTGAAACTCCTGCCGCCCTTGAATGTTCTTTCCGGAAAAGCCCTCGTCAGAATACTCCCCGGCAACGATCATATCCTCGTATGCCGCATACTTCCGCAGCTTGTCACGCTGGGCATCCAAGCTGTATCCGTCAACCTGCATCGAGGTGGACACTCTTGTATAAAGATAGCATTTAAGTTGTTTCTTTTTCAGAATCTCCACCTCCCTCATTCCTTCCTTTTACCATAAGTCCCTCGTTGCGGATATAATACTCCAAAAGCCACAGCACATAATCCGGTGCATGGCGGTTGTCCAATTCCCATTCAGTCATAGTCCGGTAAGGAATATGGACGAGCTTGCAAAAATCTTTCCGATTCAGTCCTGTGCTTTCACGCAACTTTATAATTCTGTTTTTACAATCCATCCGTCTTTTCTCCACAAAAGCAAAAAAATACACGTTGCGTAATCATTATAGCATAGCCATAGCGAATACGCAACGTGTAAATTGCAAATTTTATGCAGCCTTATCCGTCAGAAGCTGCGCTTGATTACTTTCCTCGGAATGCTCCACTCCCTGCGGTGCGTCCTGTTCCAATTTATCCAAAACCTGATGTCCATATTTCTGGAGCATCTGGCTCATAACATCCACACAGCGGTCAAATGCCGCATTATATTTCGCTTCCTCATAATATTTCTTCAATAGGCGATTCCTCCATCAAAGTTCCATATCCTGTCCACGCTTCCGGGCAGGGTGTTCGTGTTCCTGTGTTTGCTTTCCTCTGATGAGGATAGAATTGATAAAAGCCCGAACCTTTTCGGATGCGATTTCCAGTGCATCCAGAAAGGGTTGGGCTTTCTGTTTGAGTTCCATATATTTTTCGTTTACCGCTTCATACCGCTGCTTCCAGATGGAAACCGTCTTTTCTGCGGAAGCCAGTTTTTCTTTCAGACGCTTGTTGTCAGCATTGGCGATAATGCCATTGACCGCATAGCGTTTGAGTGTGTCGCATTCATCCGGTGTCAGCGTGATATTGTTTCCGAATGTGGCTTTTTTGCCCATTGCTTCAATGTCCTGCACTGTCAGCGCAATGGTCTTTGCCGCCTTGGTTTCCATTTGCAAAGATTCCAGTTTCTTTTTCTGTTTTGCTGTGGCAGCTTTGGCATCCTCCAAATTCTGTTCTGCCTGTGCCACCTGCCCGGTCACAGCTTCCAGCCGCTGCTGTTCTGCCTGCACCTTGAACTGGGTCACAGTCAGATGTTCCTCGGTGCTTCCACGTTCTCCACGCTCCAGATCGGTATATCCGGCAACTCGCATGAAATGAAAAAAGTCATCCTGCAACACACTGTAGGATGACCTCAAAATCTTTTTTCCTTTTGCGTTCAACATTGGATTACCGTCCTCGTCAAGCACCAGCTTGGACTCCCATTTCTTACTGCGGCTGACCTGTGTGATGACCTCCTTAACGGTTCCCCGGAGGGCTTCATCCTTGCATCGCTTCGACCAAAGGATCTGCTTTTCCACCACCGGGATATAAACCACATGAAGGTGGTAGTGGTACACCTCCTCGCCCAGAGCTTCGGACATTGCCCGGTTGCGCTCATCGGCGTGCATCACAGCGGAGAGGATATACTGTTCACCGCCCACGATCTCCACGGCGGCTTTGTAGGCATCGGCATAGAACTCTTTTGCAAATTCATAGCCACCGTGGTTGTAGAAGTAAGCGGAGTTCACATCGAAGATCAACTCGCCGTATTTGACGGCATCCGGTTTCAGACCTCTGGTGGAGATCACGCCATCCTGTTCCATCTGCTCGAACATTTTTACATAATCGTCAGTGGGAGACTTGAAGTGAACATTCAGCGCAGTACGTTCCGGCACGATGTCCTGATTGCTGTAGCTGTCCTTTTCACGCTCATTGTGTTCCTGTACCTTCGCCACATCAGCCGGTGTTTCCAAGTCCTGATTTCTGGCTACGGTACGGTCTATTCCATCATTTCTTGCCATTGGATTTTTCCTTTCTTTGAGATTTGCAGACAGCGGAAGGCTGGAGAACGGCACTTTTTCAAAGTGTAATAACCCACTATGACACTTTCATCCATACTGGCTGCAAAGTGCCGTGGGCTCTCCGAGGGCTCTCCCGAGGGGGAATGCGGTCACTGCGGTGACCTCTGCTGACCAAGGCGAAAATGTCTGCGCCTTTTCCCATGGTCAGCCCGTCTGCATGAAGCTGTTCTGTGTCAACTTCCTCTTGCAGCCGGTGTCCACAGACACTTTTTCAAAAGCCTGTGGACATAGAAACAGCCCGAACGAGAGGATGTGTGCTGTTTCTATAACAAGCGTTTCACGCTCTTTTGCTGCGTACATACGTACCAGCAATGGGATTTACTCGACCTGCCGCCATTCCTCCGGAATGTCCTCCGGTACGTACGTACACGGCGAATCTCCGTAAAACCCATTTATATGAGGTCGTGCAATGGCTTCCACTCCCATGAATCCCCAAACCCGCCGTCCAGCAGAGTTGGTGATGTTGTTGCAATGCTCCAGATTGAATTTTCTGGCATTGGCAATCATGGCGTCGCTGAAGCTGCGGGCTTTCAGCGGTGCAAGGGAGTTTTCCTCGCACCACATCCGGTAGATTTCATAGAAATCCTTGGAGCTGATGGACGCATCCGCTTTGCGCCGGATATATCCCTCTGATTCCATGAAATCAAAGATATTGTTGTTGTCACGCTTGACCGCTTCCCGATTTTCACGGATGCGGTCACTCTCCGTAAACTTAAAGTTGTTGGCAACAAGCCGCTGCAAGCCTTCAAATGCCCACAGGAAGATACCCTCGGCTTCAGCTTTCATCTTCTCTGCAAGATCAGGATCGTCAGCTCTGTCCACCTGCTTTTCCTTGGTGGTCAGCACAAGCTGTCTGCGATAAAATCCGTCGCTGCGGTCATACAAGGCTTGCAGATCACCGTTGCTGAATGCCAGCAATCGGGCGAACATCCAGCCCTGATAACTCTGCTTGCCTTTACGTTCCAAATCCATCTTGCCTTGTGCTGTCACGATGGATTTTACATAGTTGGTCTGGCGCAGAGCTTCCATCCGCATATCATCATCCACGCACAGGAGAATGTGTTCCAAATCGGCACGGGCGAAGCGGTTTTCAGAAATCTTGCCGATGCTGCCGTCTTTCATATTCGTGCCGAAGATGGTAGACAGTACCGCACCGATTTGAGATTTACCCTCGCCGCCGTTGCCTTTAATCACCATCATGCGCTGCCCCTTGTTGGAGGGAATCAGGCAATAGCCGATAAACTCCTGCAAAGTTGGAATGTCCTCGGCGTAAAGCAACCCATCCAGAAAGTTCAGCCAGATCACCGGCGCAGTAGCATCGGGATTGTAAGCAACCGGCAAACGGCTCCGCACGATAGCCGGTCTGCCCTCGGTAAATGTGCCGTTCAATAGCAGCGTACCGTTGGACAAATGAATCCGATCCTGCTCCGGTGGAAAGTCCGGCACTTGCGCTTCCAGTTTCAGCACTTCCAGAATGTTGGTGATCTTCCGGGGGATATTGTTTACGGCACAGAATTTCAGCTTGTCGTAAATCTCCCCACGCAGAGGAAGATCGTCCGTCACTCGACCATCGGGCGTGAAAAAAGCTCCGTTTGCGAAGATGATCCTGCGCTCTTGCAGAAATTCTTCACAAAACAGAGCTTCGTTGATGTTCTGCCCGTCAAACCACATGGGCAAGTTCATATCAGGCGTTTTCCGGTTCTTCGCCATGGTGCGCCACCTTCTTTTTCTTTTGTGCGGTATACTCTTGCAGAAAAGCAATTTTGCCGTCCTGCATCAGCTTGTCCACCAATGCCACCCGTTCTTCCAGATCACCCACCGTCAGCACATCTGCCATATATTCGATATGGCAGTGCATCTGGCAGGCTTCCACAAAACGGTCATCCAGAGCATCTTCCGGTGTCTTGGGAGCATAGCGCACTTTCCAATCTTCCAACAGATGCAAATAATCCGTCAGCACCCGGAAGCACAGCATTTCATCCTCCCGGAACTGACGGATATAGGGACGCTTCGGCTTGACCATAGCTGCGGCAGTGGGCGGTTTCGGGTCAAGCCCGAAGTCCAAAGCCAGCTTTTGCGCTGCTTCATAACTGCTCAGATTGAACAGCCTTGCCACAAGGTCGATCACATCCCCTTTGGCTCCGCAGCCGAAGCAGAAAAAATAGTCCTCATTCAGCTTCAAGCTCGGATGCCTGTCGTTGTGGAACGGGCAGCAAGCCATGCCGTTGTGGCTCACTTTCAGCCCGTAGTGTTCGGCGGCTTGCTTGACGCTGATTGCCGCCTTGATGGTTTCATAGATTGTCATAGAAAACCCTCCGTTCATAATATTCTGGAAAGCACGAAGCACCCGCCGTGATTGGCAGGGGCTTCGCTCCTTCTATTATGGTTATGACGGATTTTTCAAAAAACAGGCTAATGACAGGACAATCCTGTTTCAAAAAACAGGACAACTTATCTGAGGACGTAGATTTCTTCACATTTACATGATATAATTAGAAAAATGAAAAAACAGGACAGGAGGGCAAGCATGAATCAAGAATTGATGACATTGGATTTCTGGCAGGATACGGTCATATATGAGAGCAAAACATTTCCTGTCGGTACGCTTGCCTGTGATGCACTGAATGTTCCTGTGAATACCATTGCAAAAATAAACGAGCAATGCGAGAAAATCAATCTGCTGCTTGGAATATTAAACGCCGGACAGGATGCTTCTGCACTCTGTCCTATTGCAAAGGAAGCTGCTCTGACGATGCTCGATATTCTCAGTCAAACACCGCCGTTCTCCTATATGAATATCTCAAAGCACAGAGAACGGATTGAAAAAGTCTTTACTGTGGACAATGCGCTGAAATATGTGGAGTTTGCCATAAAAGCCGCAACCAATTCTTTGCAATTTGAAGAAATCCAGAACTTTACCGATGCGATGATGCTCCAACGCTATACCGCAGTTTTCGGGCATCTGGCATACTCCCTTGGGGAATACCAAACGGCCATGCTTGATTTTGCAGAAAAAACAGACGGCAACGAAGCAGACCGCACCGCAGAGGGTTTTGCAAAAATGTTCGGCAGCTATTTCCCGCCGGAGTTTTCCATCACGGAAGGCAATGCCTGGATGTCTACCCTGAACAATTCCGTTCAGTATGTATCCGTCATCCGTCCCGGCGAAAAAGTTGCGAAGCTGGTCAAGCGGATGCACTATGTATCCTTTGTAGGGATGTTCCGGTCTGATCTCTTTGAGGGCCTGTGTGTTGGTCATGCACCAAAGAAATGCAAAATCTGCGGCAAGTGGTTTCTGACCACCAACGCACGGCACACCAAATACTGTGGCGGCTATGCACCGGGGGACAAGCTGCACCGCACCTGTCGGCAGATCGGCAACCTGAAAGGCAGAGAACAACGGGAGCTTGCGGACGATCATCCGGTGAAACAGATTTATGAGAAACGACTGAACACCATAAACCGCTATGTGAAGCGTGGTACTCTGGACGCTGATCTTGCAGAGGTTATGAAAAAGCTGGCAAAAGATAAGATGCTCCGGGCATTGAGCAATGTAGCCTATGCCAAGGGAGCTTATGAAAAAGAAATGGACCAGGCGGCTTTGAAAAAGGAAGCAAGTGCAAAAATATACAAAGAAAGGGACAAACATGAATAGAAAAGAACTTAGTCAGAATCATTGGAAATACTACTTAATGCTCGAAAAGCGTTTTGTTGAATCAATAGAGTTTGTAGAACTACATGAGGACAATTTTGATGCATTTTCTAACGGATATGCCCTCTTAATTCAAGCCATAGGGGCAGAGTTGGATACTGTATTCAAAGAGTTTTGCGGTTTCAATACAACGGATCGAAAAACGGTTGCAGACTATGCACAGTATATTTTGACCAACACACCGGATATAAAAAATCAAAAAATCAGTGTACAGGAATACGATATCGAAATACAACCGTTTATGAATTGGGATATTACCCAGCCCGCACAGTCGTTGCAATGGTGGGGAGCATTTACAGATGTCAAGCACAACCGCTATGAGCAGTTGAAGCAAGCAAAGCAGGAGAATGTACTAAATATCTTGGGAGCTTTGTATTTGATAGAAATGTTGTACTTGAAGAAAATCACTGATGGGACAGACGAATTTGATGTGTTTGATGAATCTTCCAACTTGTTTAGTTTGAAAAACTGGACTTCTAAGGCTGTGCCGCTGAGCCAAGCTTTTGCCGTGCTAAGTGATATGATGGACGACGAAAATAATACTACTAACAAAAAGTTCGATGCATAATTACTGTCGATATTGATAGAGAAAGAACCGAAAGGAGGTGCGCTATGCTGAGTGATTTTTCATGGGACATGACCGGATACATACCAAAACACGCTGTCAATCCGCACGGTGACGGCATCATTCCTTATGCGGCAGAGCGCATCTTCCAACTGGAACCGGAGCCTCCAGCGGTGGGCAATCTGAACGAATATATCCTGTCTGCCTTGCAGGAAAAGAATTTGATATATTTCTCATTCTTCCTACACCACTACGAGCCGCAGCTTAACAAGCGCATCAAAGACTTTCTCAGTGTGGATGGCGGCGATCTGTATGACACAGACCGATTTATAGATATAAAGCTCTCCTGCCGGGAGCAAATGCTCCAAAAGCTGATGGACTATGACCTTGCCAAGGGTGCAGAGTATGCTACATACATTTTCCCGTTCATCCGGGATGCTATGCTCCGTTTTCGCATGGGCGAAGAAAAATGGTCGGTGTCCTCTCTGACCAATTACAAAATGGTGCGGTCAATGGCTTGGCTGTACCACAATACCAAGGATGCGGTCAACGAATTTTCCAAGAAATACAACTGCGATCTTGCCCTTGCGGAAGAATATCTGAAAGTTGTCCGTGGAATCCGCAATCAGCAGCCATTCTATGTGACAGACGAGAACGGCGAGGAAACAGGCGAGGATGTAGCCCTTGACGATAGCTGGAACTATACCGATATCCTCTGGAACGGCATACAGGCAGAAAAGGTGCAGCGGGCATTTGAGAAACTGAATTACCGGGAACATACCTTGCTCGAAAAACGATTAGCAATTTGCATGACCTGTGGGCGTGTCAGCTCATGGAAAGACCGCCCCACCTTTGAAGAACTGGCGGTTATGTTTGAGGGCAGTACAGCCAGCGGTGCAGAACGAGCCTACCGAAAAGCAGTGGACAAGTTGACGGAATTGTTGGTTGCCGAGGGCGCAATCCATGCAGTCCGGCTAAAACAGAAATCCAAGATCAAGCGAAAAAAGAAAATCGCCGCCGCAATCTACGAATATCAGGCAGACTGCGACGGCGAATGGGGCGAAATATCATTAGATTTTGAGAACGGCAAGGCAGAGGTCATTTTGCTTGCCGATTGGGATACAGTGAAAACAAACAAATTTGCAAGCAGAGCAATCGCCTATCTTCTGAACTGTGAGAACGAAAAATTGCCCAAGGAAATAATGGTGGTATTTGAATAACGAGGGAGTGAGATATATGGAGCAATTACTGATTGTTGAAGATGATATCGGCTTGAATCAAGGCTTATGCAAAGCGCTGAAAGCAGATGACCGCCAGATTATATCCTGCCATGATCTAAAAGCGGCAAGAGAGCAATTGCTTTGCGGCGGTGTATCCCTGATCCTGTTGGATATCAATCTGCCGGATGGCAGTGGGCTTGAGCTGCTCCGGGAGGTCAAGGAAAACATACCCGGAGTTCCTGTTATTCTGCTGACTGCCAACGACACCGATCTGGACATCGTAGACGGACTGGAGAGAGGTGCTGATGATTACATTACCAAGCCCTTTTCTCTTTCGGTTTTGCGGGCAAGGGTGAATACCCAACTGCGAAAGCAAGCGTCAAGCCATAAAAATGCGCCGATCCATATGGATCTATTTCACTTTGACTTTGAGGCTATGACCTTTTATGTGGGAGATTCAAAAGTGGAATTGAGTAAAACAGAACAAAAATTACTGCGCCTGCTTGTTGAAAACCGAGGCCGAACCATGACCCGTGGAGACCTTGTCGACCGGGTCTGGACAGATGGCGCAGAATATGTGGATGAAAATGCTTTGTCTGTTACGATCAAGCGTCTGAGGGATAAGCTTGGCGCACAGAAATACATTAAAACCGTCTATGGAATCGGTTATAGCTGGGTGACAAAAGATGAATAAAACCGGCATTGTGATCATACTGCTGTGTTTTCTGGCGGCGGCAGCTGTTGTGTTATGGGAGCGGAGAAAGGCCAGAAAAACGATGGAAGAAATCGAAAGGATGCTAGACGCTGCCATGACCGGCTCCTTTTCTGAAAACAATTTTGATGAAAGCCAGCTGTCTGCATTGGAAACGAAGTTTGCGCACTATCTTTCCGCAGCAGAAGCATCTTCTCAAAATATAGCGCAGGAAAAAGACAAAATCAAAACCTTGATTGCAGACATTTCCCACCAGACGAAAACGCCGATTGCAAACCTGCTGTTATACAGCGAGCTTTTGATGGAGGAAACTCTGCCTGCATCGGCGAAGGCAAATGTGGAGGCGCTGTACAAACAATTGGAAAAGCTGCGATTTCTGATCGATTCTCTCGTAAAGCTTTCCAGACTGGAAAACGGGATCATTTCACTCTCCCCCCAGCCGACAGCGCTGCAGCCGCTGCTTGAAAGTGTGGTAGAACAATATACTGCCAAGGCTTCTGAAAAAGGATTGTCTTTGCAAATGCAGGATACAGATGCTTTTGCTGTATTCGACTTCAAATGGACAGCGGAAGCGCTGGCTAATATCGTAGACAACGCCATCAAATATACAGAGCATGGCACCATTACTATTTCTGCCGTAAGCTATGAAATGTTTGCAAGGATCGATATATCGGATACCGGTTCAGGCATCCCGGAAAGTGAGCAAGCGAAGATATTTGCTCGCTTTTACCGCTCAAATAGTGTGCAGAAACAAGAAGGTGTGGGCATCGGCTTATACCTTGCCCGACAGATCATATCCGGCGAGGGCGGTTATATCAAGGTTGCTTCCGTTCCGGGAAAAGGAAGTACGTTTTCCATATTTCTGCCGAAATAACAACAATTCTATCAAAACTGTTAGATTTCATTTTCCGCCGGAAAGAATGTGGAAAGATTCCTATGCGATAATCTGTATGTATCAAAGGATCATTTCCTTTCATACATACAGATTTTTTCATGGAGGTACTCATTTATGGAAGTTTTACAGGCAAAAAACCTGAAAAAGATTTATGGCTCCGGCAATAACGCAGTTCATGCGTTGGATGGAGTTGATTTAAGTGTAAAGAAGGGCGAATTTGTTGCAATTGTCGGCACATCCGGCTCCGGCAAATCCACGCTGCTGCACATGCTGGGCGGGCTGGATCGCCCTACAAGCGGCACGGTCATGGTGGACGGACAGGATATTTTCTCCCTAAAGGAGGAAGCGCTGACCATCTTCCGCCGCAGGAAAATCGGCTTTGTGTTCCAAGCATATAATCTTGTTCCGGTGCTGAATGTGTATGAAAATATTGTTCTACCCATTGAGCTGGACGGTGGCAAGGTCAATAAGGATTTCGTACAGCAGATTGTACAGACACTTGGGCTGGATGATCGTCTGGATGCGCTGCCCAATCAGCTCTCAGGCGGTCAACAGCAGCGGGTAGCCATTGCCCGTGCGCTGGCGGCAGCACCCGCTATCATTCTGGCAGATGAACCCACCGGCAATCTGGATTCCAAAACCAGCCAGGATGTATTGAGCCTTTTGAAAGTCACCAGTCAAAAGTTCGCCCAGACAATCGTAATGATCACTCACAACGAAGAAATTGCGCAGATGGCAGACCGCATTATCCGTATCGAAGATGGTCGGATCGTCTCCCAGAACTAACGGGAGGTGGCTACGATGAATGTCAAAAACAGAAAATGTATTCGAAAGCTCAGCTTAAAATCTCTTTATGCGAACCGTCGCCGCAATCTGATCGCCATTTTTGCCATTGCGCTGACAACGCTGCTATTTACGTCCATGTTCACCATTGTCTTGTCGTTGAACGCCAGCTATGAAACCTACCAGTTTCGGCAGGTAGGCGGCTATGCACACGGCACCTTTAAGGATGTTTCCCCCGAGCAGGCGGAACGTATCGCCGCCCACCCGAAGGTAAAGTCTGCGGGGGCACGGAAGGTGATCGGCATCACTGCGGATGGTGTCTTTTCCAAAACGCCGGCAGAGATCAGCTACATGGATGCCAACTGCACCAAATGGAGCTATGCCACCCCTACTACCGGACGGATGCCCGAAAGCGGCAAAGAGGTGACCATGGATACGGCAGCGTTGCAGCTGCTTGGCGTGACGCCGGAACTGGGCGCAGAGGTCACGGTTTCCTATTCCATCACGGACAAGGATCAAACCGCCTTTACTGTAACAGATACCTTTACGCTGGTGGGCTATTGGGACTATGATGAACTAATGCCTGTTCATTACATCAACATCAGCCGTGATTACGCAGATGATATCGAAGCGCAGGCAGTGAAAACAGGTTTACAGCCCTTCCGCACTGACCTGAATGTCATGATGGCTTCCAGTACAAACATTCAAGGGCAGATGGAGCAGGTGGATACCGATCTCGGCTACACATGGGACAGCTATACCGATCCCAACAGCGTCCGGATCGGCGTCAACTGGGGATATACCTCATCCCAGCTGGAGTCGCATCTCGATCCGGAACTTGTGATCGCCATAGCAGCTTTTTTGCTGCTGGTGATTTTCACCGGGTATCTTATCATCTATAACATTTTCCAGATCTCTGTTGCGGGGGATATCCGGTTTTACGGGCTTCTGAAAACCATTGGCACAACGCCCCGGCAGCTCAAACGCATCATTCGCCAGCAGGCACTTCTGCTTTGTCTGATCGGCATTCCGGCGGGGCTGCTGTTGGGCTATGGCATTGGCGCTGTTCTGGTGCCTGTTGTCTTGCGCTCCACCCAGTTGGATGCGGGCATCACCACCATCAGCACTTCGCCTGTGATCTTTGTTGGCTCCGTGCTGTTTGCCCTGCTGACGGTGCTTTTGTCCTGCTCCAAGCCCGGGAAAATGGCAGCCAGGGTTTCTCCGGTGGAGGCTACCAAATATACAGATGCGATGCAGACCAAGAAAAAACAGCGCAGCACCCGGGGAGCGAAGCTCCATCAGATGGCCTTTGCCAATCTGGGACGAAACAAAAAAAAGACGGTGCTGGTGGTGGTGTCTCTGGCACTGTCGGTGACGCTGTTCAATGCACTGTGTGCCTTTGTGGGCGGCTTCAGCATGGAGAAGTATGTATCCTTCATGACCTGCGCCGATTTTATCGTCAGCACGCCCGACTATTTCCGTTACAACCCGGCAGATGAATTCATCACGCCGGAACAGATCGAAGAGATCGCAGCAAATACAAAGTCCAGTCTTTCCGGCACGGGATATGCTGTGCGAAAACCCGTATATCTTTGGATGACGGAGGATGCTCTGCGGCAGGACTATGCAAGGTACGAAAGTGCTGAGCAGTTGGACAGCCATATGAGCCGCATGGAGCACCGGGGCGATATGGTGATGGGAGATACCAGAATCGAGGCTCTGGATAACAGCCTGTTTGACAAGCTGCAAGTGTTCGACGGAGATATTTCTCCTATGCTGGAGCCAAACAATAACGCTATTGCCATTGCGGTTTCCTTAGATGACTACGGTAATCTGCCCAATCCTGAATACTACCCCAAGGTGGGAGACACGATCACCGCCACCTATGCGGACGATGTGAAATATATCGACAGCCGCACCGGGGAACTCCGCACCGAAGATACACCGGAGGAGTACTTTCAGGAAAAACTGTATGGAGCCAGAGATGTAGAGTACACGGTCTGCGCCTTGGTAGAGCTTCCGTATTCCATGAGTTATCGTTATGGTGGTATTGGATATGAGACAGTTTTGTCTGTGGATACCGCACAGAGGGACAGCGGCGGTGCGGCCATTCCGATGCTCTACCTGTTCGACACAGCAGACGACGCAGACGAGGCCGAAGCAGAGCAATATCTATCGAAGCTCACTGCCGGTGAGTTTTCACCCTTGATGTATGAAAGCAAGGCCACGGCTCGCTCTGAGTTTGCTCAGTTCCGGCAGATGTTCCTTCTGGTAGGTGGTATCCTCTGTGCTATCATCGGGCTGGTGGGACTCTTAAATTTCTTCAACGCCATGATGACCAGTATTCTTTCCCGCCGCCGTGAATTTGCTGTGCTTCAGGCTGTAGGAATGACGAACCGGCAGCTCAAAACCATGCTGATCTACGAGGGATTGTTTTACGCAATGTCCTCCGTATCGGCGGCCTTTATTCTGTCGCTGGCGGTGGGACCTCTTGCAGGAAAAATGCTGGGCAGTATGTTCTGGTTCTTTGAGTATCGATTCACCATTCTGCCTGTCCTGCTGACAATTCCGGTATTTCTTCTGCTGGGGTGGCTGATTCCTTGCATGATGTATGACAATGCAGCGAAATGCAGTGTTGTAGAGCAATTAAGGGATGCTCAATAACTGTTAAGCAAAAAACGGCCCTCTGCCAAGGAAAAGGCAGAGGGCTGAGTTTTAATCTAAGGGTTTACATTCAGTTACAGTTTTTAGATAAATTTCGGGATCACCGTTCAAGATCAAGTCTGCATATCCAACCGGATCATTGTAGATTAGATAATCCAGTTCTGACCGTTGATACATATTGTCAGCAACCTCATTCTCCACGGCGATGGTATCAATGGCAATCATGCTGCCATCTAAAAATTTCAGTTCCACACAAGCGGTATCCATGTTAAACTCACAAGAAATCAATCTATCCATAAGAAACCTCCATTTTGCGGGATGTTAGATCATCCCAAAATATTTGAATGCTTCTCGGATTGCTTTCTCTTTTTCCTGCGGACACTGGGGCTGTCTGGAATCCTCGGACTTCGGCAGATTATAGTTCTTACCAACCCCAATCCCACATTTTCGTTTAATCTGTGAGATATAGAGGTTGGACACCTTTAACCCGGTATGCTCCAACACATACTCCTTGATCTGCGGATAGGTTGCCCCATCCTGAAATTCGGACATATCCATATCTTCCAAAGAGAACTCAACCCGAATCTTTTTCGAGTCGACCTCACCCTTGGAAAGCAAGACAACCGTCTCAACGGTACTTTCGTTGTCCCAACAAAGTTCCTGCGTCTCCCTGTCTCCAAAATACACCGGAAAACGGAACTTTATGTGCTTCAGGAATCTGCCATCTGGCTGCTCCTGCTCGTAAATGTCCACCTGTTCCACAAAACTGTTAAGAAATTCTTTCTTCTCCAGGTCGGTGAACTTATCATATAGTTTATCAAAATACAAAAGAAATTGATAGACGTTTTCTTCTGATATTTTCTGTTGTCGGATATTCAGCAGGCGGTTCTTGACTTCTTCTATACTGTTCTCCACGCCTTCAATCTCATCATACAAACGGTATAACCTTGTCTCCATATCCTGATATTTCTTCTCATAAAATTTATCCATGATATCCAGACTGTCCATCTGCTGTCCAAGTCTTGCTTTTGCTCCGGTCAGCTGCCTGTGCTGCTTTTCCAGTCCTTCAATCTCTTTTTCTATTTCTTCTGTATCTATTCTTGAACCGATTTTATTCAGAATGGCTTCTTCAAATTTTGGATTCTTCACCAGTTTCCGAATAACCTCTTCCACTGCATTGTTAATCTTCTCTTCGCTCCATTGTTTACGATATCCACATTTATGACCATCTACCAGGCGACGATGTTTGCAGGCATAATAGAAATAATCCTTATATAAAGTTCCGTCTTTCTTTTTCTTTCTATTCACGTTTCCATACATACCGCTTCCACATAACGGGCATCTCAATATTCCGGATAAAATATGCTCATGCTCGAGGCTATGTGTCTTTTCATATTTTACACCTGTTTTTTCCCGTTTTTGATGTGCCAGCTCCCAGTCTGTTTCTGAAATAATCCCTTCATGGATACCATCGTGCAGCATATGATTTTCCTGCTTTACAATACGGTATTCATTTCTTGTACCAGATACTTTCTCGTTCTTCCTTCGCCCATAAGCCAGCTTTCCACAGTATACCGGATTATCCAGAACACCTTTTATAAATGAAGCGGCAAATGCGTCCAGTGTATTATTCTGCCGTTTTTTCTTTTTATATCCATGCTGGTTCAGCCATGCAGCAATCGCAGAGATTCCCATATTGGTATGAATAAATTTATCATAGATCAGACGAATAATCTCTGCTTCGTCTTCTGCGATCTGCAATTCTCCATTTACCAATTCATAGCCATATGGAGCAAACCCGCCGTTCCATTTTCCTTCTCTGGCTTTCTGCTTACGTCCCTCCATTGTCTGCACAAGGATATTCTCTCGTTCAATCTCTGCCACCGCAGACAGAACAGAAATCATCAGCTTTCCGCTATCTTTTGAGCTGTCAATCCCATCTTCAACACAGATCAGATTCACTCCAAAATCCTGCATCCTCTGCAAAGAGTTTAATACATCTGCCGCATTACGACCGAATCTGGAAAGCTTGAACACCAATACAAACTGTACCTCATCTGTTCCATTCTCAATATTATCTAACATTCTCTGAAATTCCGGTCTGCCCTCTACGCTCTTTCCAGACTTACCTTCATCGGAATACTCATTTACGATTTCCATGTTTTGAAATTCCGCATATCTCTTGAGTTTTTCTTTCTGAGCATCCAGACTGTAGCCATCTACCTGCATGGTTGTGGATACTCTGGTATAGATATCACATTTTATCTTTTTATTCACTTTTCCTCCTCTCCTCAGAACATCCCAAAGCAATTTCCAACAATTCCGTTGCAACTTGTGAATTTCTGATACGCATTAAGTTATCCCAGACATCAGCTTTTCCAAGTAGATTCATCCCGCCATGCCATACTATTTCATCATCAATAACGGCAAAACATTCTTCTACTTCTGTTCTTGTTATCACATTTATTCCTACCAATTGCATTGCTCTGATTAATTCATAGCATACATCTGACTTTCCGTAAGTAATATCTTCCGGATCTGTTGTAATAACTGTGACCTTTACCCCTACTTCCTGTCTCTTCTTGACTAGTAATAAAAATCTGTCAATTTTATCCTGTCTGATATCCGGACTGGAAATTACCACCATTTTTTCTGACTCTACAATATCTTGCTCGAATTTTTCGGTATAATTTACAGAATCAAATATTGCATTTATTATTTGTTTAGGTTGCAACTCTTGCGTCCAGATTGAAAATCCCATTTTCCTATATGTTCTCAATCTTTTTGCATACATTTTATCAAAATAACGCACATGCGAATCGATATAATCATACACATAAACGGCTTCTTTTCCGACATAATCTCTGTTTAATCTACCTACATACTGTTCCAGGCGTCCTTCAAAAGATACAGGTGCTGCAAGCATTAATACATCCAGTCTTGGGAAATCAAACCCTTCTCCTATTTTCTGACCAGTTGCCACCAAAATAAGCGATTCATTTTCAGGTATCTGCTTTAATTTTACTCTTATTTCAGCATTTTCCTTATCCGAATTATCCCCATACAGAAGGAATACATGATCTGCTTTTTCCTTTAAGGCATCATGTAAAAATTTTGCATGTTCCTTAAATCTTGTCAAAATTACAGGAGTTTGTTTTCTTGCAACACAAGTTATAACATCATCTATGATCATTTCATTGCGCACCTTACTGGTACTAATCAAATTATATGCTTTATTAATATTATCCTTGCTTTCTGCAGTATCAACTACTCTTGTGTATCTTGGGACAAAATAATGTCCAATCCCCTGTTCCTTAGCCCTCTCCAATGCAGTAAATCTATGTCTCAAAGGTCCTAACAGCATATAGATGATCCGATCAAGACTGTCACCACGTTTAGGTGTAGCAGAAACACCATATACGTATTTTGCATTTATTTTCTGCAATAATTCCATAGATGTGTTAGAAGCTGCGTGATGACATTCATCCATAATTACCATTCCGTAAGAATTAATCCGTTCATTAAATTTTTCTCTGCTGTACATTGAACCAACCATTGCAACATCTATAATCCCTGTCAATGTATTTTTATTTCCGTGCAAAACTCCTATCACACTATTTCTTTTTTTCTTTCTTCCTGTTTTTGTTTCATATTCCGGTGGTTCTTCTCTTATCTCTAAGAAATGATTCAATTCATCAACCCACTGATTAAGCAAATCTTTACTTTGCAGCAAAATGAGCGTATTTACTTTTCGCTCTGCAATAAGGTAACTACATACTACAGTCTTTCCAAATGCAGTTGCCGCACTCAAAACCCCATCTGAATGTGATAATAATTTTTCTGCTGCTAATTCCTGTTGCATTCGCAAATCACCTTTAAAAGATACTCTGATAGGTTGTCCTGTTTCTCTTTGATCTGAAACATCAACTGAAATGCCTGCTTTTTCACATTCCTGTATAATATTTTCCCGCAGTCCTCTCGGAATCTGTATATATCCATCTATATCCTTACCTAAATATACAGCACTGAAATTATAATAATTAGAATATCCCAGCCTTTTATTTTTGTAAAATTCCGGATTATCAAATGCCGCCAAACTACGGACCTGATTTTGTATTCTTGGCATAAGATTCAGAGTATCAATATAAACTCCATTGCCCAATACCATATGAAGCTTGCCCACAACATCTGACTTACAAAACTCACATTTCTTCTTCCATGGTTTCGGTCTGACATTCTTCTCAATATTAGTAAGCGTTCCTCTGACTTCTGCTAATTCTCCCTGCCATTTTGCCATGCATTGTTCAACATCTTCTATTCCCAGCTTTTTTGTTTTATTGAAAAGAGCATCCCATTGATCAGGATATGCATTCCAATTTTCATCTACAAAAGCACTATTTCCATTTTTAAGTGCCTGCCCCTGTAATGGCAATGCAATCAAATTACCTATGCTGCTTGCCACATCCTGCGAAGGATACATTCTATCATAATAATGAAAAGATTTCAGATTGATGGAAGTTGAACCCTTGTCTAACAGGAGAAATCCAAAATTCCTTGCTGTTGCCGCAGGTATTGCCTTTTTAAAGAAAATCCATACATGGGCACCTTTTCCAGATCGAGATCTCTCAACTAAAGGTCTGATACCATTAAGCTCACACATTTTTCTAAGCGCATCCACTTCTTTATGCCACTCATTATCCGTATTTGCAAAGTCCGTAACCTCTGCTCCTTTTTCGTGATTATCAAAATCAAATACAATAAATCTGCATGTTCCATTTGGCAGTAAAGGATATACACCTATTACATCTGATCCATCTTCTTTTGTGCCTAACAAATGAGCAATTATTTTTTTTACATCCAGACTTATCCATTTGGTATTTTCACATTCATCACAAAATACCTTCTCTTTACGTTGTTTAGGACAAAGCCGGTCATTCCAACGATTTGCACATTGTGGAAAATAACCCCCGTTCTTTCCCCGTCTGGCATATACATCTTCTCTTCCCCAAAACATCGAAAAGAAACGTATTGCCATTTTCTCTGTAATATATGGCGGATTTACAATACGACTCCCTTGATCCAGGTCATATTCTTCTGCACTTTCTATTTTTTCTTCAAAAGGATTCACCTCTTCATATGAAATGCCTGCTTTCTTCAATTTATCTTTTAATATCTTGTTCTCATATTCAAGCAACCTAACCATTTTTCTCAATGAATCAGCATCATATGCTTCTATGTTCAAACCTTCCACCTACAATTCTTATTATCTCGTAACATAACTTCCATTCAATGTCCCAACTTAATTTTAGTACTTGTTCCAACTATTTTCAATACTTATTTTCCGTATTGACGCATTTCTTCGCCAATCGTATAATTAAGTTAGATACAGAGCATTTCTGTTATCAAAATATTGCCCGCCCACCATTGGCGACTTATAAATGATTGGCTCGAAAATATTGTTCGCTTACCGGAAGCGTCTAATAAATGTCCGGCTTGAAAATTATTTAGAAATAATTTCTGTTTTTGATATTGTGTTTTTATCACACATTGCATATACTATAAATACACAAAAAAGCCAAAAAAGAGGAGGTGTTAGTATGGCTACTTCAAGTATTACTCATAATTTTGTCGTATCCAATCCAAATAGCGTAAAGCGTTTTGTCGCAGCAATTGACGAAGCCGACCGTGACCGCACACCAAAGCAGACACTTCCCGGACGTCAGTTAACGAACCCACAGGAAATCTTAGCTTTAATGTCAAAAAGGAAGAAAAAACATGTCTGATAAATATTTTACCGTTAATATTCGGGCATATTTGGATAAAGACGAACCGACATATATCGGAGAGGAAAGTCTTTACGACTTACTCTCCGATTTTTCTTGTCCCAAAAATCCCGATGTGGAATACTTTTTATTACATAATGCGATTGAGTTTACCAAAAAAGATCAATCTATCACTTATCTGGTATTTGATGCTGAAGATGCTTCACTGGTTGGTTATTTTTCACTTACAGTAAAACCCATCTCTGTCCGTGCTTCAAATATCAGCAAGACAATGGCAAAAAAGCTGTCCCGTGTCAGTATTTTGGATGAAGAAACACAATCCTATACTACCGCAGCTTACCTGATCGCCCAGTTGGGAAAGAACTATTCTCTTCCAAAGGAAAAACGAATTCCTGGAAATATTCTACTGGGATTTGCACTGGAAACCATATCCAGTCTCAAATATTCCGTAGGTGGCGTTATGGAGTTTCTTGAATGCGAAGATAATGAATTTCTTCTGAGCTTTTATACGCAGAATCATTTCAAGCCATTTGATACTCGTATTACCGCTTCTCAGAATAATGAGCCACACACTCTGCATCAGCTTTTAAAATTTATTTGATTTAAAAATACATGAAAAAAGCGACAGTCTGATTTACATTTTGTATTTCAGGAAACTGCCGCTTCTTTTTCTTCCTTATTCTGTTTTTCTTCCTCCAACTCCCGGAGGACTTCTTCGCCGTACTTATCAATCATCCGTACCAGAAAATCAATGCACCGCTCAAATTCAATATTCTGTTGCATAAGCTCCTCCCGTTATTGTTTGTTCTGAGCTTATTTTACAGAACCTGCCTGAAAACCACATTGAATAGAAATTGATTGTAAATTGACACAATCACTTTAAAAATATCCGCATTTTCTTGAATCGAATGTATGTTCGTGTATATGATAGATATACTCAATCTTAACTACGAAAGGGGAATTTCTATTGAATCGATGCGATTTTTCTTCTATTAGCACTTGCTTAAAAAATCATATCAGCGAAAGTAATCAAATGAGTCAGCCTGATTTTTTATACGTGGATGATCCGGTAAATCAGGATTTTTCAATGGACAACGGTCTGGTTTGCCGCTGGATGACTGGTCAGGCTAAAATCAGTCCTAAAATATCCGCTTACTATTCCAAGCCATCCAATCAGGAAAAATTAGCCCATACCATCCACCAGAATCTTCTTCCACTGATGTCTGACTGTAATATGGCTATACAAGATATTTACACTTTATTCATTCAGGATGACAGCATCTCAGATGCAAAAAAGAAAAATCTGACTCCCTTATATAAACCAGCCAGTTCAAGACTGCTGTTTCTTGCAAAACTGATTTCTTTTGGCATGGAACGCCAATTCATCAAACGTAATACCAAAAATCAGAAGCTGCTCGCCGGAGGCGCTTTATCCACCATTGTGCTGGATTATATTATGGACAGTGAGGTTCCGAAACCATGCCGTCATTTTATCGGAAGAGATAAAGAACTGGAAGAATTATATACCGTGCTTGAGGAAAACCGTCATGTTTTTCTTTGCGGAATCGCCGGAATCGGAAAAAGTGAACTTGTCAAAGCCTACGCAAAGCGGTACATAAAGCAATACACCAATATACTTTATATAGAATATACCGGCAATCTTCATCAGGATATTACTGACATGGATTTTATTGACGATCCGCCGGAAAGCACTGACCAGGAACGGTTTCAAAGACATAACCGTTTTCTGCGTTCCCTGAAATCTGATACTCTGCTTATCATAGATAATTTTAATGTCACTGCGACACAGGACAGCTTTCTGTCAGTAGTATTAAAATATCGCTGCCAGATTTTGTTTACAACCCGAAGCAAACTGGATGAATACTGTACTCTGCCATTAAAAGAAATAGAGGATATGAACGCTCTCTTCCAGCTGGCATCAGTATTTTATTCAGAGGCAGACACGTACCGGGCAACAGTTGAAAAGATCATCGAAACTGTTCACTCTCATACTCTTGCCGTGGAACTGGCAGCAAAACTTCTGGAAAATGGAATCTCAACTCCAGACCAGTTATTAACAAGACTTCAGGTGGAAAAAGCATCTTTCCATAACGAAGATAAAATTAAAATAATCAAAGATGGACAAAGCAGCAAAGCCACCTATTACAATCATATCCATACGCTGTTTTCGTTATACACTTTATCTCTTAAACAGCAGGATATCATGTGTAATATGTGCTTTCTTCCTTCCACCGGTATTTCTGCCCGTATATTTGCCAAATGGCTGGAACTGCCCACACTAAATGAGATCAACGATTTAATTGAGACTGGTTTTGTCCAAACAACAAAACGTCGCACTATCTCTCTGCATCCGATGATTCAGGAAATCACCCTTTCAGAGACAAAACCATCTGTAACTCGCTGCCACATATTACTGGATTCTTTACAGAAAATATGTTTAATGCATGGAATTGAAGTCGATTATTACAAGAAGCTGTTTCAGACAGCAGGAAACATCATAGAATTGATTAAAAAAGATGATATACCAAAATATCTACTTTTTCTGGAAAATGTTTTTCCATATATGGATAATTATAATTACCAGAAAGGTATGAAAGAAATCATTCAGGAATTAAAAAATTTTTTGAAGCCTAAAGACATTGGCACCGATTCTGACCGGGCATTGTTACTGGATTTTCAGGCTACTCTTGAAATCAAGCCAGAAAAAGCAATAAAACTGGAAAAGGATGCACTTGCCCAGATAGAAAATATCACTGCTGACAATGCTCGCCTTGTTTCCAACCTTCATGCCAATCTCGGTGGACTTTACCGCATGAACGGTCATCCCGATCTTGCAAGAGAACACATGGAAAAAAGTATCTCACTGCTTGACCAATTTAACCTGCTTCATATAAATGACAGCATACCTCAGATTGCCAATTATGCAATGTTCCTGACAGAACAGCAGGAACCCGAAAGAGGCATCTCTGAATTGCAAAAATTATCCGGCATCATCAAGGAATACCATTCCGATGACTGTCTGGATTATGCCAAAGTACAGGAAACCCTTGGAACCATTTATCTGATGACTGCCAATCTTCCGCAAGCCAAAACACATTTTAAAAGAGCTTTCAAAATATATGAAAAGATCTGGGCTGATGAACCAGAAATGATTGAAGCAAAATATCAGGAAATTCAGGAGTTATATCCACAGATTGGATTTTGCATTGGAAAAAATCTATTCGGTCTTTTAACAAAATAAGTATAATTTACGGCGGGCAACTTGCCCGCCGTTATATTCAACTATTCGTCAAATAAATATATGCATCTTCCAAAGTGATATCATTATCCAGGACACAATTCTCATTTGGCTTTCCTTTGCTTAATACTTTCATATGAATTCCATTTTCTACATACTGCTTAGATGATATAGAATAATTGGCTTCTAACAAACGGGCTTCTTCTGCATTTTGTACCGTACAATTCCAAACACAGCCCTTTGCATTTTCCAGCAACCCACTCACGCTTCCAGAATATAAAAAACTTCCCTTTTTCATAATGGCAAGCTGTGTACAGGTTGCTGCTAAATCTTCTACTACATGAGTGGAAAACAGCACAGTTCTATCCTTTGAAAAATCAACCAAAAGATTGCGGATCCTGATTCTTTCTTCCGGATCTAACCCGGTGGTAGGTTCATCAATAATCAAAAAATCCGGATTATTAAGAAGTGCCTGTATGAGTCCGACACGTCTCTTCATACCACCAGATAATTGCCGCATTTTTTTATTCTGATGCTCTGTAAGAGAAGTCTTTTCCAGATAATAGGGAATTCTTTGTTCGAGGTCATTTCTGGCTACTCCTGACAGTCCCCCCATATATACAAGACATTCTTTCACCGTAAGATTCGGATATAAGTCGATTTCCTGTGGAAGATAACCAATCTTTTTCTGTATTTTCTCATAATTTCCCTCGTTATACAGAATTCCATCAAGGGAAACCATTCCTTCCGTTTGTTTTAAAACAGTTGTAAGAACCCTCATCAAAGTGGTTTTTCCGGCACCATTCTCACCCAAAAGTCCGTAAATTCCCTTAGGTATTTCAAGAGATGCCTTATTTACTGCAACTACACCATTTTTAAATCTAACTGTTAAATCATTTATTCTAATACTCATAATCTATCCTCTTTTCTTTAAAGTCATTGGTAATACTGCAAATAAAAACAGCCCCGCTATAAAAGACACAAGCGTTCCATAAATCCAACTCTCGGACATTAATTGAGTAGGTTCACAAAAGCTGAAAGAAAACAATCCCAGATTTCCGAAAAATGAACTTCCCGCTTTTGATATAAGTCCAATGACAATTCCAAATAAACATCCAATACCTGCCCACATATTTCGAAGCAATGTACACAAAATCACAGAGCATATACTCCAATGCCAGATAGTTCCAAACATTGCAATGAAATATAAAAGAAATATCTGAATACCCGAAATGCCTTCGTTTACACTGCCCGGTTTTTGCCAGAAAAACAAAACATATCCAACACAGGAAAGTATTAATAAATATAATATTTGAACGCCCACTCTCTGCGATATTACTTTTAACTGCTTTTTTTGATCATACAAATGAAATACATCGGCACGCTTACTTTTTACTTCCATCAAATATGTGTCACTACAAAAAATAATTGTTAAAAATGCTATTGGCGACTGAATCGCTGAACCGATTTCTTCATAGTATATAATCGGATGAATAGCACACAATATCAGTATAAATGCACATGAATAAAAAATCTTATATAACGACAGGCAGTTTTTTAGTTCCGTTTTCAATGAACCCTCCTCCTTTTCCAGATTGTAACAGAAATACATACTAATATAACTGATGAAATTACAAGAATAATCTGATTTATGTTTGACATTTTGGCTACATGTGTTTCAAAAAATCTGCCAGGGAATCGCACCATAATAGAGAACGGTCTCATATAATAAATATCATTCTTCATGGTCAGCATATTTGAATATATAATGTGTAAAAACAAGATTGGTGCTGCCGGAAGCGGATTTTTAAATATTACTGCTGTAATTGTATAGACACAACATATCATCAAAAGATTCGGAATAATATAGATCAGAGAATTCACGCAAAAATCAATTGGTGTTACTGGAAAGCCCGATTCTAAAGACGTTTTCAAACACAGCATAAAGAATATAACATTCAAAATCACTAATACTCCCAGCATACTAATGAATCCGCTTATTACTTTCCCACATATATATTGGACTGCCGTAACAGGCTTTGTATGTAATAATTCATAGGTACTTTTTCGTGTATCCTGAATAAATAAAAATGATAGCAAGACTGTTGCAAAAAAGGCCATATGCAATCCTGCAAAATCCGTAAATTTTTTGGCAAAGTACCAGGAAAAAGAATGTTCGGATAATTTCCGCTCGATATAATGATTGATTTCTTCTGCTGTCCCCTTATGAATTTCAAGGTCCTCATAAGCATATATTGCATTATAATAGCCATATTGGGATTCCAAAAACTCAGAAGCAGTCTTTACATCCATATTCTGAATTTCTTTCATTACATGATCTGCTTCCTGCCTGCTAAATCCAAAACCATTTTTGGAGGTGTCCATTAACGTCTCTTTGATCGTATCTTCCCACTCCCTTCTTCTTTCTTTATCATCAGATGTGGGAATGTACCCATCCATGACATCAGCATCTTCCAATGCTACGTCATTTTGTGTGATCTGTTCATTCTGTTTGATATAATGAATTTGCAAATACGATGACAGACATTGATACATACTGGCAACTATAATAATCAAGCCAATCCACAAAACAGGGTTCTTTAAATAATCAAGTATACTTCTTTTTATGATTGTTTTCATTGTATCTCTTCCTTTCTTTATTTCTTTAACAACATCATACAAATCAATTCTCAATAAATTCACAACAAAAAAGACTAAAACCACTTTATTTGCGATTTCAGCCTTATAAAGTATTTTTATTCAGCTTTGAAAAGAGCTTCTACATGAGCACCGCCTTGTCTGGCATTATATATTTTCAAATTTCCTCCATGCTTTTCACAGAAAATACGAGAAATATACATACCAAGGCCAAAATGCTTTAAATCATCTTGTGGATTCTTATGATAAAATGGCTCTGTTACTTTTTCCTCAGTATCCACAAATCCTATTCCATCATCTTCAACAGAAATTATAAGAAAACCATCCTTTTTCTTTATCTGCAAAGCAATACTTTTTTGTGCATATCGAACCGCATTTTCCAGTAAGTTGTCTGTCACTTCCATGACAAGTTCCTCATCCACTTTCACAATGTTTTGTTCCTGCACTCTTTCTACCTTACATAATTTACTTTCCTTCTTGGACAGCATGGCAGCTTCTGCCTCAATCTTTTTTGCCAGTTCCGATAACTCTATCTCTGAGCATTGCAGTTTCCTCTGTTCTAAATGGGACATTTTTCTCATGTTTTCCGTGAAATGCTCTATACGGTCAATCTGATACATGCCTATTTGTAAGATATCAATAACATCCTCTGTTTTTATACTCTCAGCAGAAACAAACTCTAAGAGCATTTCCTGATACCCACGCAATATGGAAAGTGGAGAACGTATATCATGTGCAATTGCATTCCGCAAAGCCTTCTCGTCATCAATCATTCGCCACATCTTTCTGTTGTTATCTGCTAAATCACTTCGCATCATTTCAAATTCTTTACACAAAGTTCCCATCTCATCTTTATTTTCATAGGACACATGAAAATCCAGTTCATTATCTGCAATCATTTGTGAGGCATCTTTTAGTTCCTGTAGAGGTGTCTTTAACTTATTTTTATAAAAAAAGAATACCGCAGCAACACTCCCAACAATCGAAAAAATCAGTACCGAATATGTTTCCATAAAGTCACACATTTCCGAAAGATGATGGTCCAAACGGTTCATCTGCGATTGATTAGGTCTTGATATCTCAATCTCGTATTTCTTTCCATATTGCTGAAACACGTCCGTATAATCTGCATAATCAATATATTTTTCCCATATTTTATTCTGCATATTTCTTGCAAAATGAACTGTAAATCCAGATAACAGAAATGCTGCCGTTAAGGTGATCACAAAATAAAGCAGAATTGTTTTTTTCAGTGACAAGTTTCTTATTTTTTCCATCGGTATCCAATCCCCCATACAGTTTCTATGTATTCTTTTTCTGAATAATCCGCTATTTTTTTCCTTATACGGCGTACTAATTCCGTTATCGTTCTACTGTCCCCTTCCGCATCATATCCACAGACTTGTGCATATATACGTTCTTTATCAAACACCTGCCCTGGATGCATGGATAAGAATTCAATAATTTGATATTCAATTTTTGTGAACTCCATCCTGTGTCCAGCTATAGCTACTATTTTTTCAGAATAATCAATCAGCATTTCATCCATGAAACGGTATTCCGTTTTTTGTTGATGCCTTTCTTCTCTCTTTATGTTTGTGACAATCCTTGCTTCCAACTCCCGAAGACTAAATGGTTTCGTAATATAATCATCCCCACCCGAAAGCAACCCATTAATTTTATCATCTTCATCAACTCTTGCTGTTAGAAACAAAATCGGACATAACACTTTACTGCGTATCAGACGACATACTTCAATCCCATCCATACGTGGCATGTTGATATCCAACAAAATAATATCCGGTTTCATTTTTATTTTATTTAATGCTTCCATTCCATCTGTAGCCGTAATGGTTTCATATTGTTTCATATTAAAATAACTACAAAGCATTTTCACCAATTCTTTATCATCATCGACAACTAAAATCTTGTATTTCATCCAAACCGTCGAGTAGACTTTGTCTCGACTTTTTCACATCCTTTCATCATATATTGTTTTGCGATGAGAGGTTCAAGTCTCAAAAGCCCCTCACAGAACCGCACGTGCCCTATTAAGGCATACGGCTCTTCAATAAGCCATTTACCTAATAAGCACTTTTCAGATATATCCTCGGATACTCCAGTGGATGTATCTTTAGGATATTCATATATTTCTTCCACGTCAGCCAATACGTTTGGTCTCTGCGTCTCTTGCTTTTCCATAACTCCTGTCTCACATATTTGTAATACTTTTGCAAACCTATGTAGTTCCCATAGATTCCATAGTATCTGTAATGCCCCGTCAGTTTCACATTCAACGCTTCTATGGTATCGGCTATGCTTTCGTGCATATGCTCCCATATCCATTTTTTGACTGCTTCTCTTTTCATTTTCAGCTTCTTCCTGCTTGTTCTATGCAGTACACAGTACTTGCCCCAGTGACTTGTCGCATTGTAGTGTGTAAAGCCGAGAAAGTCAAAGGATTCCTTTGTTCCCTTGTATCTGCCAAATGGTAGAATTCTGCTTTTATCCTCTGCAATTTCAAGACCGAATTTACGCAGTCTTTCTATCAGAAGCTGATAAAACCTTTGTGCTTCATTCTCGTATTGGAACAGACATACAAAATCATCTGCATAGCGTACCATGTACATTTCTCCCTTAAACTCATGCTTTTTCACATAATCAAACCATGTATCTAAGGTATAGTGCAGATACACATTTGCCAGCACTGGCGAAATCAGACCGCCCTGTACTGTTCCAGCTTCTGTATCCAGTCGCTTACCATCCTCCATAACTCCCCCTATCAGAAATCTCTTGATATATCTGATGAAGTTCTTATCTGCTATGTCATGCTCAAGAAATTTTATCATCCACTCATGGTCTAGGTTATCAAAGAATCCCTTGATGTCTGCATCTAAAATGTAATTGACCTTGTCTGCCATGATGTGTTTGTTTACTCTTTGAATGGCATCGTGACAACTTCTGTTTGGACGAAACCCAAATAAAAACTCCTTGAACTTAGGCTCGTAAATCGCTTCCAGTATCTCTTTAAAGACACCTTGAACGACTTTATCCTCAAATGACGGAATACCGAGTCCTCGCATCTTGCCATTACCTTTTGGGATATAGGCTCTGCGCACGGGATATGGCTTATAGGAAAACTTCTTCATTCTGACAAGCAGACTCTCTATGTTTTCTTCTAAGTTCTCTCCGTATTGCTCCTTGGTTATTCCATCCACTCCTACTGCTTTCCCTTTGGGTTGTTTGTTGTAGGACTCTTTGAGTGTGTCACTGTTGACATATTTCATTAGCGACTGAACTCTGCCATATCTTTCTACGAGACTGGCTATTTCTGCTTTCTCTTTTTCCATAGATTTTATGCCTCCTGTGCTCTCTATGTTTTGATTGCAAAAGCAACTTATTGTCCGTCCCTTCCCTCCAGCGTCATTACTGCTTTCATCAGTACTATGGACGAATCCGACTCCTCGATGGTCTTCGTTCATACTCACCATTGCATTGGTCGATATTCCCTACTGTCTCATGTACAGAACCATCCAGGTCTCCCAGGTATGTCAAATATAACGATATCAGGTATGCCATGCTCTAGGACTCCGGTGTGTTTTCATAGTCTCGCTTTAACGACTAATCCTTGTTGGTGACCCAAGGAGGTAGCAGACCACCCCACACAATTGATATTTCTAACGAAGCTCAATCACTTCACGCTTACGCATTACGGCGTTCCTGTTCCCTGCCCTACGCTTAAACACCATTGTTAGCCTTTGGCGTTCCAAGGACTCGGTACTGGCGACTTGCTAAGTCTTACCAGACTGGATTCCCACCAGTTATATATTTGGCACCGAACTGGCGCACACCTCCAGTATCCATATTATACGATAAAAAACAATGAAATCACAACAAGAGTACATGAAGAACGTAAGCACAATATATCTTTTTTCTCAATTCTGACTCAATTTCCCCTCAATGCCTTTTTCCTCCGATTTTCGTATGCTTATCCCACAGCAAAGCAGTACCACACCGGTACGACCTGCTGAATCAATCAATACGAAAACGGAGGTATTTTTTATGTGAGAACTCAGAAACACAAAAATCATTGCTGTAGATCATGGCTACGGCAATATGAAAACAGCAAACACCGTCACACCAACCGGAATCAAAGCCTATGAAACCGAACCAATCTTCACCGGGAATATTCTGGAATATAACGGCATTTACTACCGGATTGGCGAAGGACACAAAGAATTTATCCCGGATAAAGCTATGGACGAAGAATATTATCTTCTGACGCTAATGGCTATTGCAAGGGAACTGAATGTCTTTTCCATCCGTGAAGCAGATGTTCATCTGGCTGCCGGACTTCCTCTGACATGGATCAGAAATCAAAGAGAAGCTTTTCGTTCCTATCTGCTCCAGAATCCAGAAGTCCATTACCGTTTCAACGGCAAAGAATATCATCTCCACTTTGCGGGATGTAGCCTTTACCCACAGGGATATCCGGCTATTGTAAACCACCTTGGAAATTTCAAGGGAACTAATCTCCTTGCAGATATCGGAAACGGAACCATGAACATTCTGTATATTAACAATAAGAAAGCTCAGGAGAGCCGATGCTGGACAGAAAAACTTGGTGTAAACCAGTGCATGATTGCCGCAAAGAACGCTGTTCTGGACAAATTCGGAGTGAAAATTGAAGAATCCACAATAGAACAGATTCTGCGGTTTGGAACAGCTGACATTTCAGCACCATATCTGGATTGTATCAGTTCTATTGCCAGACAGTATGTGGCAGAACTTTTTTCCACGCTCTGCAAATATGAATATAATCCTGGAACAACTCTGGAACGCTGTGGAAGAAACCGAAAAGACCAAAGACAGCCGACTGGCAAGAGAATTTGTTGTCGCACTCCCCGTTGAGTTGGATAAAGGCAGCAATATTTCTCTTCTTCAAGATTTTATTAAAAAGAATTTTGTAGATATGGGGATGTGTGCTGATTTTGCCATTCACGATACAGATGGTCACAATCCCCATGCACACATTCTTCTTACTGTCCGACCATTAAATGAAAATGGAACATGGCAGTATAAAACAGAAAAAGAATATCTCTGTATCAAAGATGGGGAAGAAAAAGGGTTTACTGCTTCTGAATTTAAAACTGCTCAGAAACAGGGATGGGAAAAGCAATATCGCTATAAAGTTGGGAAAAAGAAAGAATATCTGACTTCCTCTGTTGCACAGGAAAAAGGATATGAACGGATTGATAAACACCCCAAGAGCAGCCGATATGGCAGACAGAATCCTATTTCCCAACAATGGAACAGTGATGAACAACTTTGTATCTGGCGGGCAAACTGGGCAGATGCCGTAAATAAAATGCTTGCACGTAATCAGATAAATGCTACCATTGATCACCGCAGCTTTGCAGATCAGGGAATCACCGAACAGCCAACCATCCATGAAGGCTACATTGCCCAGAATATGGAAAAGAAAGGCATGATAGCAGACCGCTGTGAAATTAACCGTCAGATTCGTGCGGATAACAAAATGCTCCGGAAATTAAAAGCAAAGGTAGCAAAACTGGCTGAAGCTGTAGAAAAGTCTGTTCCGATAATTGCAGAAACATTGGAAGCAATCCGAAATCACATGATTTTTACACAATATCATTTGCTCCACAATGAGATGCAAAAAGAAGTGATCCATGACTGGATGAATCATTTTAATCCAATACTGAATAAATACAACACCGTTAAAAAGAAACTCAAAGCTAAAGTTACAGAACGGAAAGAGCTGAATGTAAAAAAAGAGAAAACCAGTATTTTGAATCCCATCCAGCATATAAAATTGAATCAGCAGCTTACCACTATTACCGAAGAAATCGAAGAACTGAAATCAAGGAAAGAGCAGCTAATCTTCCAGGCAGAATGCTCTACCGATAAAGATATGATGAATCTATCCAAAAAATATGACCAGATGAATAAAAATCTGGATATCCTGGATTCTCAGGACATCTCGCTCCAAAAACAGCTTGAAAAAGACGCCGCCGCTTTCCGGGAAGAAAAATTTCGTCCTGAACCAGAACAATACACAGAATTGCTGGATACCAGAATCCAGATACGTCCTGATTTTCGGGATAAGCTGATTGAACAACTCAAAGGTACTTTCGATAAATATTACGACTATCACCGTCGTGATATTGCAGCCAATGAGGTAGATTATCTCAATGTGGAAGATCCTAATGTCTTCTCCCATCGTGCATGGGAACTTGAATATCAGAGGAAACAGGAGATGCGGCGAAATCAGCCTGCCAGAGCTAAGAAAAGGTCATATGATATGGAATTATAATCATCATCGAGTAGATAATATGCTCTTACAACTCTCTTGTTTAAAAGGCGTATGGATTTAAAAATTCCATACGCCCAATTCACTTTAACCAGTTACAATCTGCCATGTTTTCTTGTATAAAACCACATTCATTATAATGCTGAGATTCTTTGTTGCATATCAATAACTTGAACTTTACTATTTTTAAGAACTAATCCATACGAAAAATGAATCATATTTCCTCCCACTGGTTCAAATTTAACATATTGTCCACATATATTTCTATTACGTTCACCAAATATTTTCTTTATCTTTTCTGGTAATACACTATATATCGGACATGACACATCTATAGTATAAAATCCATTTTTCATAGGATTACCTCTGTCACTAAACCATTCACTTATTGAAATTCTATTACCTGCTACAGATTTACATTGAGCTGTATATTCTTTGCCACGTAATGTAAACATTAATGGGGTTTCCTCTGGAATATTAGAAGATACTTGAAATCTTATCTTTCCATCATTCATTTTCCAGCTCAATGAAGCTTCAATCTTCAATTCCTTTCCATTAATAGGTTGTTTAGGTTCTAATTCCTCGGGCAATGGCAATAAATCTCCCATCTCAACGTAATGATTTTTATAATACCATCTACCATATTTCTGTATAAATCCCCATGATGACAAATAATTGCTGTTTAACTGATCTATAGTAGCATCCGAAAACTGAAATCCTCTTTTTGAATAATCTACTCTTGAATAGGCACGTAAAATTTTAATAATTGGTATATGATATTTATTATAGTGCTACCGCTTATTGAGAATAATTTCTTGCTTATTAACAAATAACCGAGCATTTATATTCCAACTGTCTTGATAACCTCCAACAATAATTAATATAGGTTCTGGACATTTTAGTTTTTGGTCTTGAGATAAAACTATCATTTGATTTTTATCAATATTACTTGGTGCCGACGATGCATTTGGATGATAGTGCCACTCTCCTAAATAATACTGGCCTTGGTCCCATGCCAAGTCTAAAATTCTTTTCAATCCATCTATACCCCTATAAAAAGTACACTTTGAATGTCTAGAATTTTGGGGTGGTGGTGTTATTTGCAAAATGTTGGCTATTGCTTGGTTGGAAGAATAATTTCCAATTAAAATGCCCCCTGTTTCATAAGGATTAGAAATAGCACAATAATAAAGCATTTGTTCATAAGCCTTTGTGTCGAACTTTACAGTATATGATTGATTCTTATCTTGAAAAAGCAAATTATCCATTCTCTCTTTTCTCCACCACCTCATAGCTTTCAAATATCCCATCGCTCTCTTTTTGCTCGTAAATGAGTGAAAGCGTCTTTTGAGATTTTGATATAATGTAATTTTCAATTACCTTCACGGAAGTTGCAGCAGCAATCCAAATATCATCACTTCTTCCAGGAAAAGTCGGATGCCAGCAACCAATTCCATTCCTTGGTAAGTCGTAATCATCATATAAGACTTTTTCTGCCTGTAGGTACGGGGAAATCAAATCATAAAAAGCATTAAAATTAAAAGTGTTACCATTCATCAGTGTAACATATAATCGTTTTGCACCCAATCCAACAGAGACTGAAGCTATAATATGGGTTCTCTTAAAATTAGTTCTTTGAAGAATATCAAGTACATTATTTTCCCCAGTACAATCAACAATAACATCATATCTATCCAAATCAATATTTGTTTTAAAAGAGTCATCATTTGAAAGAGTATCATTTATAACTTTAACATTTGCGTGTGGATTTAGGGAGTTAAGATAATTACATACCGATAATTCTTTAAATTCACCAATATTATTTAGATTTAAGATATGGCGGGATAAGTTCCCGACTTCAAATATATCTGAATCTGCAATAGTAATATTATATACTCCTGCTCTTACAAATATTTCTGCGATTGATGCTCCAATGCAACCTGCTCCAATGAGCAATATTCTTTTTCTTAGTAACAAGTCGCTCATTTTACCTCGTTGAGATATTTCGTGTTGGTTCCAGTTTTCTGAAACAATCCAATCCAATTTTGCATTTTTAGTGAATACCTCACATCTATCACGCATCCACCATCCCTGTTGATTATTTCTGAATCCTTTTGCTGTCCTTTTGCCATATGATACAGTCGGTAAATACAGAGCTTTCCAAGAAATTATCTCGGGGTCTCCACCAAAAATTCGGGGAACAGGGAAACCAATTAAAAGCAAATGCCGTTTTCCGTCCCGAATTTTTGAGACAATATTTTGAAGGACACACATTATATTAATATGTTGTTTTTCACAGGCAACTAACAATTCGCCAAATGTTTCTGGTGCTTGCCACTCATTAACAACTGGGATCTGATTCATAAGTATCCACGGGGCAATAATTGGAGGTGATATAGTTGTTTTTGAAAGATATTTTCCCCATTCTGTATAATGCTGGATGTTGTTACTTAGCGATTTAAACACCTTAACATAGTATACAAATGGTTTACTTTTATACACATCTAATTCTGCTATTCCATACCGACATTCGACACTCTCCCATTGCATGAAGGTAACCACATCTTCCGAGAAAGCAAACTGCATTTCTAAAATATTGCTCATAGAAAATTCGGGCAGCTCAAATGGCTCGCTTTCTGTAACTAATTTTCCTTTTGCCGCTAGCTCTAGCCAACAAATTGCTCGTTTTGCATGATACAACAAGCGTTCATCTACACTATATGGTTCCGATTGATAATTAGGTATTGTACTCACCTCAAGGCATAATGCTCCTTTTCTCCACAATCCGTTTCTTTCAATTTTGGAGTTGTTAGCTTGATGATACAATGTAACCGTTATACTGTTTTCGACGTCTGGATATACTTTAATTTTTCCCTTTGGGTATTCGGATCCAACAACGAAAAACCATTGAGATTTCTGAGGGAAATATGGTGTTTCACATTCAATCACAATACTTAAGTGTAAATACCAAACATTTAATTCATTATCAAATTGCCACTCATCCATTATCTCAACTTGAGATAATGAATCTAAAGCCCTTCGAGCCTGATTTAATTTATCAAGGATTTGTTTTGACTCCATCTATGCAAATCTTCCTTCTGGAATGGCTGCCGATTTTTCAGTACGGGTTGTAAATCCCGTTGAAGAATTAGATTTTGATGGCTTTGGAGCTGGTGGAAATTCATTACCAAATAGCTCTCTCCATTTGCAAACACTATCATATAATTCTTCACAATCAAAAGCTTCACGAGCTATTTTAGCAGCATCACAAACCGTATCGTAGAAATCAGAATATTCTTCATCTGTAATTCGTGCAAAAACATCATGTTCAGGAACGCCTCTATCAGCCAAAAAAGGTTTATTAGTGTATTGGGAAACGATATTTTCAAGAGTTAATACAACACCTTCGGCAACACTTTTAATATCATCTGGACAACAATCACCAATAAAATGTTCCAACGGATAACTCTTGGGATGTTTCATATCTGGATATTGTGTTTTGCGCCACCACTTCAATGCCTTAACAACATTTATATAGTGGGTATTGCAATTCTTGTTTTTTTCAACCGTCCATCGAATTTGCTCAAGTGGATGTGTTTTATCCCATTTTTCCGCTTCACGGTCAGGAATTAGCAACGGTTCGGATTTCCATTGAGGTTCGTTATCTGATTTATAAAATATGTTATATGCACTTTTAAGTAAGTCGTTATTGAACGATTTTGTAAGTAACTTTTGTTGAAAATCTTCAATTGTATATTCCGAAATAATCGTCTCATCTTGAAGTACTCCTGTTTCGCTTTCACCAGGTGCAGAAGTAGGTACGATATCCAAATCAACATAACTTAAACTTATACCAATTGACCTGCCTTGAATTCTATATTTGTCTTTATAATGTTTTTCTAAAAATGGAACAAATAAATCCAAAGCCTCCTCTGGTGTAAACTCTTCAGAGTCTAATTTCGTTACAACAATTACATCGACATCTGATTTATTGCCGTTTTTGGGTTTTACTGCTGTGGAACGTCGGTAACTTCCCTGTAAGAAAGTACTAATAATAATCTTTGATAATGTTTCATCTTCCTCTAATCTCCTTCTTAATGTCGTATGCCCTGTTTTCAAATCCTTCACTTGATTGTCAGACAAACGAATATTAGATAGAAAATCTTTAAAATATGACGGTACAGTAGACATAAATAATCCTCCCTTAATTAGTAAAACTTATTGATTGTGAATATGTACAAGAATTCCTTTGCTCAAAATCATATTCATATAGAATACATTTGCCAAATCCAACTGAATTTTGACCTAAGAAAAACATAAATGCATTTGGAGCAGCAGCAAAAATATGTAGTGTTGCACGCCGTTCCACAGTGCTTCTTCTGCCAATAGCGTTATAAACTGAATTAGCTAAAGCAGTTGCATGTGTTCCATCTTCTATCGAAAAATTTGTAGCACCAACATCGCTTGGCATACAATTAATGATACATCCAATTGATAGATTGTTTTCTTTTATGAATTTTACCACGTCATTGTAAATGTTACGAGTGACATTTAATACTAATGCAGAATCATATTGATTCTCATTAAACTTTTCGTGGGAAATATCCCAATTAGTATAGTTCCTTTTAGATGACAGTTTCACATCCCATAATACAGTGCCATTGGTCGACGATTTTTGTATCGGAAATACGTTGATACCTGATTTACTATCAAGAATTCTTCCTGCTGCAAAGGCTATAGACGCATGTGTATCTAAAAATATTTGATATGCATACTTGTTGCTTGTATTTGTGAGCAAAAATTCCTCCAAATTTCTATAAATATCTTTGTTCCAATCGTATTCACCCTTTATATTGCGACCATCAAACTTATTAATGAATGATAAACAACTCTCTGTGTCTTTTTCCAAGTTTTCTGCTCCACGGGTAAAGCTTTTCACACCAATAGATATTCTTTTAGGGGAATACTTATCGGCAACAAGAAAAATGCGTTTTTCCATTTCTTCATCAAAGTCTTTTCTATCAATACCTTTACCATGTGTTGAAGAAATCATCTGATCATTTACAGTCGCTGAAGCAATAAACCTAATTTGGTCAAACGTCATCATTTGATTACTATCTGAAATATACTGATGCAACGAATCTCTTACAATTTTTTCTAAAACTTCTATTTCAAACGGCAAAATAAAAAACCGTATTCTCTTATTATCAAGCAAATCTGTATCAAACCCATTTAGCGACGATTTTGCTTCTTTATCAAGCACTTTCCCATAATACTTTTCGATTGACTTTATAAATGTGTTGGCGGACTTATCACATTGCCCGATTAAAAATAATTCATATTCAGGACTTTCTATATCCTTTATAAGGTCATCTAGCCATATTTTGATGTCTGACTTGGTAAAAGTATTTATCGTTGATTTTACTTGTATGCATTTAACAATTTGATTTTGCTGCTCTAATGCTATATCAACCTTATCATTTGATGTTGGAAATTCGACATATATCTTATCCCAGTTACCTTTATCAGTTAAGGCCTCTAATACTGAAGCAAACCCCTGGTATAAAAATCCCCGTGATGCTTCTTTTCCACCCATAATCCTCACCCTTTCCATCATTTATTTGCTTTACTAATCCATGTGATATTCTATAAACAGGCTACCTATTAAATAACCCCAAAATATTTCAAAGCATCTTTGATTGCTTCTACCTTTTCCGCTGTCGGATGCTTCCTCGGCTGTTTCAATTCTTCTACCGCATTAGGAGCATCGTACATCGGCAAGCCTAAATCTCTCTTTACCTCTGCGATATATGCGGTATGTACCTTGAAGCCATATTTAGCTTCTATGTACTCCTTTATCATTTTGTAGGTCACTCGTTCCTTGGGCTTGTATTCTTCGGCTCTTTTAGCGATATTATCAAGCGGAACTTTTCCCTCACCCTCACCAAACTCAACTTTTACATTGATATGTCCGTCTGGCTTTTTGTGGGAAAGCAGTACTACCGACTCCACATGTTTCGTCCACGGAAAAAGATCCACCGGCTGGCACTCCTTTGCCTGATACCCATGTTTCGTCAGATACTTTAAATCCCTTGCAAGTGTCTCCGGGTTACATGAAATATACACTACGCGCTTCGGAGCAAGCCGGATGACCGAAGATAAAAACGCCTCGTCACTTCCTGCTCTTGGCGGGTCCATGAATACGACATCCACATTGCCATCCGGTGTTGCCTTTTTTCCCGATTTTGTGGCATCCAGCACCTGATTTTTTTTCTGATCGGCACGGTATTCCGCCATCTCCACCATAAACTGTCCAGCATCAGCATTGTAAAACTGGACATTTTTGATGTCATTTCGTTTTGCGTTAGTCACGGCGTCCCTGACCGCATCACGATTTAATTCCACACTGATGACCTCTTTTGCCTTCGACGCTGCGATAAGACCGATCGTTCCGATGCCACAGTAAGCATCCACAATCCTCTCTTTTCCTGTCAGTCCGGCATACTCGATCGCCTTCGTATAAAGGATTTCAGTCTGTACCGGATTCACCTGATAAAATGATTTGGGGGAAATGCGGAAAGTACAGCCACAGAGTGTGTCCTCAATATAGCCTTTTCCGTAAATAACTGTCTCTTTTTCTCCTAAAACCATACTGGTCTTTTTGTCATTGACATTAAGAACGACCGTTGTGATCTCCGGGTGAAGTTTACGCAGTGCCTTGACAAAATTATTCTTGGACGGAAGGATTGGGGATCCGAGCACTAATACTACCATCACTTCTCCGCTGTGAAAACCGCGACGCACCAGTACATGACGCAGCAGACCATATCCGGTATCCTCATCATAAGTTTTGATTTTAAAGGAACGTAAAAGTCCCCGGATATCGTGGATGATCGCATCTGCCGTCTCATCTTCGATCTGGCAGGAATCAATGTTTACAACATCATGTGTCCCTGCCTTGTATACGCCTGAAATGACAGATCCGCCTTTTGCAATGTCAAATACCGCATGCACTTTGTTGCGGTAATGATAGGGATGTTCCATCCCGATGATCGGCAGTACTTTGCAGAATTCTTCGACATTTTTTCTAACATATTCCTGCTTTTCTTTGAGCTGTTTTTCATAGGAAAGTCCCTGATAATCGCAGCCACCGCATTTTTTTGCATACTGGCACATGTCTGCGTTCTGCTTCTTCGTGATCATTTTTTCCGACGTGTTTTTTCCTGATACTTTTTTCTCTTTTACCGATTTTCCATGATCCGTTTTTTCTGTAAATGCTTTAGTCACTGCATACTTCTTTTCCATTTTTCCGATGGTTCGCTTTTCTGCTTCCTGCTTCACTGTTTTATCAACCGCATATTTTTTCTTTCCCATTTTTCCGGCGGTTCGTTTTTCTGCCTCCTTCTTCATTGTTTTATCAACTGCATACTTTTTCTTGCCTGCAGCTTTATTTTTCGCTATGTCCTTATTTTTAACTTTACTTTTGTTCCTCATTGCACTTTTATTTTTCATTGCATTTTTATCTGCCATTTCAATCCTCCATTCTTTTCAATAAAAACAACACTTTCATTGACACCTCATGTTTACGCACAAGCACAAATCCTGCGCACAATCCTCAATCTCTCATCGTGCTCTGTTCCTCGCTCTGCACCAAGACACAGTATTCCTGCTTTTCACTTGTCCCTCAAACCTTTCCGCCTCACGACTCTTCCACACACTGACTCGCAATGTTCAGATAGGACTCTCCCCAGTTACACATGGCATTTAGGATCGGTGACAGGCTCTCTCCAAACTCCGTCAGGTTGTACTCTGTTTTGGGCGGGACAACCGGATAGACGGTTCTTTTGATAAGTCCATCTTTTTCCAGTTCCCGAAGTTGCTGTGCGAGCATTTTATCGGTGGCTTTCGGTATCTTTTTATGAAGTTCACTGTAGCGGAGCGTTTTTCCCATCAGATGAAACAAAATGACCGACTTGTATTTGCCGCCGATCAGGGAGATCGTCGCCTCCACCGGACAGTTAAATTCCTTATTCATAGATCTATTTCTCCTTACTTACTTTTTCGGAAGTATATATCAAAAAAGTGCATACTTGCTTATATTCTGCATTTCCATATAATTATAGACATGAACGTTCAGAAACACAAGATAGAATCCGAAATAAACAGGATTATCCCAGCGAAACCGCATGAAATTCAATTATGTGCAAAAATCAGCTCAAGCATGGAGGATTAGCGTGAAAAATAAGATTTTTCACACGCAAGATCCGTGCTTACACACAAACTCAAGATGCGCAAAAAACAGCTCAAGAATGGAGATTATCATGGAATTATTAGAGATTGCAAAAAAGAGACATTCTGTACGAAAGTACACAGGAAAAGAAATTGAACAGGAAAAACTGGATAAGATCTTAGAGGCTGCCCACGCAGCACCGACCGCCGCGAACATGCAGCCGGTACGCCTTATGGTCGTAAAAAGCAAAGAAGGACTGGAAAAAGTCGGAAAAGCAGCAAATATTTATCAGGCACCGGCTGCCATTGTCGTCTGTGCCGATAAGACAAAAGCCTGGAAGCGTCCGTTTGACGGCAAGATCACAACCGACATCGATGCCTCGATCCTGACCGACCATATGATGCTTGAGGCAACCGAACTTGGTCTTGGCAGTGTCTGGATTTGCTACTTTAAACCGGACATATTAAAAGAAGAACTGAACCTTCCGGAAAACTTAGAACCGGTCAATATCTTAGCTCTCGGATACAGTGATGAACTGGATGCATCCGCAGAGCGTCATAAATATATGCGCATTGGCATGGATGAGCTGGTTTCCTACCTTTAAAACAAATAGCATGCACCACAAACAAACCTGTGATTTTAAGTAATCACAAAATTGCCAGGATCATGCATCAGCATCCGAATGTCAGATTTTAATCTGACTTCCGGGGTGGTACATTGCCCTGGCAATTTCTTTATCACTTTTCTATTCAGGTGCTTACCACTCAGACTTACCACTTTTCTTACCACTATGAATCACGGTTTTGTGATATTTTGCGATACTTTACGAGGTTTTCTCTGTCAACGTCAAATGCCTTACTTCACTTATCAATCAAGCATTTCCACCACTTCCCAGTCCTTACTTCTCATGACGAACGCCTAGCGTTCGTCTACAACCTGAAAGATATAGAACTTCAAATAATAACTCTCCGGCACATTCGCAGAATTTGCCCAGAGAATCGGATGATCAGGCGCCTGTGTTCTGAATTCCACCTGGCGGAGTCTCTTGTGTGCTGCCTTTGCCGCCTCTTTGACTGTCTTTGCCAAAAGTTCCTGTGTCATGAAATGGGAGCAGGAACAGGTTGCAAGATAGCCGCCGTCTTTTACCAGTTTTAAGCCTTTCATGTTGATCTCACGGTAACCTTTGATCGCGTTTTTCGTTGCCTGGCGCGACTTGGTAAATGCCGGCGGATCTAAGATAACAACATCATACTGTTCGCCGCTCTGCGCCAGTTTCGGCAGTTCATCGAGCACGTTTGCACAGCGGAAATGAACGGTATCCTCCAGTCCGTTTCTGCGCGCATTTTCGTTTGCCTGCTGCACGGCATACTCGGAAATGTCAAGACCTGTGACATCCGCTGCCCCTGCAATTCCGGCGTTTAAGGCGAATGTTCCCATATGGGTAAAGCAGTCTAACACCTTTTTCCCTTTACAGATCCGCTGCATCGCAAGACGATTATACTTCTGGTCTAAGAAAAATCCGGTTTTCTGTCCGTTTACGACATCGACAAGATAACGGACTCCGTTTTCCTTGATCTCAACATTGGTGTCAAATTCTTCCCCGATAAATCCTTTTACCTTTGGAAGTCCTTCTTTAGTGCGCTCATTAGCGTCGCTTCTCTCGTAGACGCCGCGCACTTTGATGCCGTCTTTTGCAAGTTCTTCCTTTAATAAAGAAACGATCGTCTCCTTAAACTGCTCCATGCCAAGTGCTAAACATTCCACCACGAGCACATCCTCATATTTGTCAACGACAAGTCCCGGCAAAAAGTCTGCTTCCCCGAAGATCACACGGCAGGATGATGTATCGACCGTCGTTTTGCGGTATTCCCAGGCATTTTTCACGCGCATCTGTAAAAATGTGCGGTCGATCTCCTGGTCCACATGTCTTGTCAGCATACGGATGCGGATTTTTGAATTGGTATTGATAAATCCTTTGCCCATCGGATAGCCGTCAAAATCATGCACGACCACGATCTCTCCGTTTTCAAAACTTCCCATGACCGTATCGATCTCATTATCAAAAATCCAGGCACCACCTGCTTTGATCGTTCTTCCCTCGCCCTTTTTTAATGTCACAACTGCACTCATTTTTCATCCACCTTTCTCACGCTTTTTCTTTTCCGTAATTTACAATATAAATTCCCACGCAGACCAGCACCAATGCCACAACGCACAGCAAAGCAGCGCACCGATCCACACCACAATGGTTTTCTGCATCCATTGTTCATTTAATTTCATTTGTTTTCCTCATTTCCTGATTTTTGCATTTACCCATTGTAGCACATTCCATACTGCCTATAAAATATTTTTTGAGCAAAAACTGTTTCTTGTAACTGCCTGTCATGTCCGATATAATAAATACAAAAATATATTGACAGATCCAGTCTTAAAAATATACACAACAGGGGGATTTTCCATGGCTACGATAAGTTTATGCATGATCGTTAAAAATGAGGAGGCTGTTCTCGCGCGATGTCTCGACTCGATTGCAGATCTGATGGATGAGATCATCATCGTGGATACCGGTTCCACGGACCACACAAAGGAGATCGCTGCAAAATATACCAGTCAGGTCTATGATTTTAAATGGACGAGCGATTTTTCCGCGGCGAGAAATTTTTCTTTTTCAAAAGCGAATATGGATTACATATATGCCGCCGATGCGGACGAAGTTTTAGATGATTTTAACCATGAGCGTTTTCTGCGGCTCAAAAATGCACTGCTGCCGGAAATCGAGATCGTTCAGATGAAATATGTGACGGACGCTGATTTTGACACCGTTTTAAATGCAAAAAAAGAATACCGTCCGAAGCTGTTCAAACGTCTGCGCACCTTTACCTGGGTCGATCCGGTGCACGAGACAGTCCGCCTGACTCCTGTAATCTTCGACAGCGACGTTGAGATTTTACATAAACCGCAGAATTTTCACAGCAAACGTGACTTTTCCATCTTTATCAAAAACTTCCAGAGCGGCCACGAACTCTCTCCGAAGATCCGCACGATGTATGCCAAAGAGCTGTTAAAGACCGGTGACACAAAAGACTTTCAGGATGCGAAACCAATTTTCCAGTATATCTTAGAACATGACCTCTCCGATGATGCCATGAAAGAAGCCTCCTGCGTACTCGCGCATGTGTACCGCTTAGAGGACAACAAAAATGAATTTTTCAAGCTGACGATGAAGGATATGCTGACCACTCCATGTTCCGAGATCTGCTATGAGCTTGGTACCTATTTTCTCGCGCAGAAAGATTTAAATGAAGCAGTCATCTGGTTCTACAATGCTGCCTATGAAACGGAGAGCATCTTAGATGTCCACACCAGCGGCGATCTCCCTCTGTACGGGTTAGTTGAATGTTATGAACTGCTCCTCGCCGAAGCCAAATCGAATATTCCTTCCGATACCATGCTGGTCTCAAGCTATGAGGAAGCGCTGGAAAAATACCGCCGTGAGTCGCAGAGCTGGACGATGCCGGCAGAGAATTAATTGAGTTACTGTTCACTCGCAAGCTTGACACTTGCTGTCAAGCTGTGCGCCAAAGACTATATCATGCCAGATTACAGCCCCATGCATCGAAGATGCATTTAAAATGGGCTGTAATCGTTACTGCTCACACAGTATGTGTGAACAGTAACTTAATTGACTTGTCAAACTCTCCATAAAGTGTTAGGATAAGACTATGGTAAATTTTTAACAATCTTTTTATATCATGATTTTTAACAATTATGAGGAGGTATTTGTGATGGATTATTCACAGGAATACAAACAGAAACTTGTATCTGCCGATGAGGCGGTAAAATTGATCAAATCCGGTGACTGGGTTGACTTCGGATGGTGTACGAACACCGTAGATGCCCTTGATCAGGCGCTGGCAAAACGTACCGATGAGTTGACAAACGTAAACCTGCGCGGTGGTATCCTTTTAAAACCGTTAGCTACTTTCGCACGCGAAGATGCCGGTGAGCACTTTACATGGAACTCATGGCATATGTCCGGTATCGAACGTAAAATGATCAGCCGCGGATGCGCTTTCTATTCACCGATCCGTTACTCCGAACTGCCACGTTACTACCGCGAGCTTGACTGCCCGGATGATGTAGCAATGTTTCAGGTAGCTCCGATGGATTCCCATGGATATTTCAATTTCGGACCAAGTGCCTCCCATCTCGGTGCAATGTGTGAGACTGCAAAACACATTATCGTAGAGGTAAATGAAAATATGCCGCGCTGCCTTGGCGGAACAGAATGTGGAGTTCACATTTCCGATGTTACCTATATCGTAGAGGGTTCGAATCCTCCGATCGGCGAGCTTGGTGCCGGCGGTCCTGCAACAGATATCGACAAAACGGTTGCAAAACTGATCGTAGACGAGATCCCGAACGGTGCATGCTTACAGCTTGGTATCGGCGGTATGCCAAACGCTGTCGGTTCCCTGATTGCAGAGTCTGACTTAAAAGACCTCGGTGTCCACACAGAGATGTATGTAGATGCATTTGTTGACATCGCAAAAGCAGGAAAGATCACCGGTGCAAAGAAAAATATCGACCGTTACCGTCAGACCTACGCTTTCGGTGCAGGTACCAAAAAAATGTACGATTACTTAGACGACAACCCAGAGTTGATGAGTGCTCCGGTTGATTACACCAACGATATCCGTTCGATCTCTGCACTCGATAACTTTATTTCCATCAACAACGCCGTTGATATCGACCTCTATGGTCAGGTCAATGCAGAGTCAGCAGGTATCAAGCAGATCAGTGGTGCCGGTGGACAGTTAGACTTCGTTTTAGGTGCTTACCTGTCAAAAGGCGGCAAGAGCTTTATCTGTCTGTCCTCTACCTTTAAGACCAAAGACGGACAGGTGCAGTCAAGAATCCGCCCGACATTGGCAAACGGTTCCATCGTAACCGATACCCGTGCCAACACACACTATGTTGTAACTGAGTACGGTAAAGTCAATGTCAAAGGACTTTCCGCATGGCAGAAAGCAGAGGCATTAATCTCCATCGCTCACCCGGATTTCCGTGACGAGCTGATCAAAGAGGCTGAAAAGATGCACATCTGGAGACGCAGCAACAAATACTAATTGCACATAATCTATGCATGCATAAATTATGCATAAAGAAAAGGCAGAACCGCTTCATCCCCGGCTCTGCCTTTTCTTTTTTATACTCATTTTTTCACACAGTCCAGCTTTTTGCTATCTTTCCATCTCTGGCATTCCCTATACTGTTGCTTTCTATTTTTCACACCGGCATTTCACCCATTCTGTTATCTTTCCAGTTCTGACATTCTCACACCGTTACACTCTGTTTTTTCAGGAAATTCCACCCCAGCACTGCCATAATGACTGCAGCTATGACTCCAACGACAACCAGATACTGCACGATATTTCCGAATCCTATCTGCATGCCAAACTGATGCATCTTTGCTGCCAGTGCTTTATTTTCAATTAATTTCACCGGCACAAGTGTGACAAACATCCAGATCGCCCAGATTGCCCAGAATGCTTTCATTCCAAACCGCAGGGTCACAGCCCCTAAAAACAGTTCAACGATCGTCATTCCCACAATCACTGCCAGAAGATATTTCCACTGAAAATACTGTGTGAGGTCAAGTATCACTTCGCACTGCGGATAGATCACGCGCATCAGGGCGGATTCTATCTTCCCAAGCACGAACAGTAACAGTTCTAATCCTGCCAGTTCTGCCATATTAAACCATGCATAACTTCCCACATATGCTCTTCTTGTCGCTCCCATGGAAATTGCCATATTAAATTCCCCGACAAAAGAAAATATGATACCAAAGAAATGCACAAATACCAGTGCTGCCATCGCGATCAACATTCCAAGAGTGACACACTCATTTTCTTCCATGGTATTTGCCCGGATGATCATCATAACAATGATTCCAAATACATAGCTGCCAAATGCAACTGCAAGGAACTGCAGCACTTCCATTTTTCTTGTCTTACACTGTATCAAAAAATTACCTGTCATTCCCACGCTACCCCTTTCATACGGTTTTCATTTTGTGTATAAAATACTCCCGTTGCTCTGTCGTCCCAGTCTTCTACACAAAATACTCTGTTTTATACCCGGACTTCATACTTCGATACAACGCGAAGCATCATGACCAGACTGACCGCATACAGCGCAGCTGCTACAACTGCACCGATCAAAAGTCCCATCGAAATGACACTGCCGGACTGTCCCTGAAACCATGCAGTCAGCGTATCCGCCAGATCGCTGCCCATAATAAAACCTGCACCAATACCCATCACAACTGCAACTGTCACAATGATGCCGACTGCTATTCCCTTTTTTCCATAACGCATCTGCAGAACAGCGCAGATCTGACCGAATGCAATACACAAAACAAATGCTTCCGCGATCAGTATATTCTTAAATCCATCCATTCTGCCTGCGGACATATATCCCGTAAAAAGGATAAACAGATATGCAGTCACCGCATAGCCCGCATATAACAGCTGCGCACCCCATGCAGCTTCCTTTCTGCCTGATCCAAATGAAAGCACCATCGGAATATAGGCTCCTCCATAACTGATCGGTCCAATATAGTTAAACATGATGCCGATCAGGACCGCAAAGAAATTAGCGCTCTGCCAGAATCCACTGTCAGCACTCTCACCCATACTGAAAAACAAACCGTACAGCAAAACAAATCCAATCAGGATGGCTGTCATCTGTATTCCATATTTTCCCCAGAAAAGCAGGTTCCTTTTTATTATCATTTTAGACTGTTCCATTTTCCATTCCTCCCGCTATTTCCTAGTCATCTAATCCGCACAGTGAAACAAATAATTTTTCCAGGCTGATCGGCTGGATCGTCACATCATAGCCCTTTGGCAGCTCCTGGCCTTCTTTTAAAAGGATCGTCACGCTCTTGCTGCGTCCCATTTTTTCCTCGTGGTGTTTCTCATAACCTTCCGCTGCCTGATCTACCACTTCCGCAAGTCCGCTGACATGATAACTTCTCTCTAGCAGATCCTGTGTATTTTCTTTCAGTAAAAGGCTGCCATCCTTGATCATGATGACCTCCTCCATCAGATCCGCTGCCTCCTCGATAATGTGTGTGGAGATCACAAAGGTACGGCCTGTTTCGGTGTATTCTTCCATCAGTTTATGGTAAAAATACTCGCGCATCACGACATCTAACCCCGCTACCGGCTCATCTAAAAAAGTAAAATCCGCTTTGCTGGCAAGCGCCACAATGATCGTTACCATGGAAAGCATACCCTTCGACATTTTGTTGATACGCTGTTTCGTATTCAGCTCAAATTTTTCAATCAGCTCATCTGCCATTTTCTGATCCCAGTTCGGATAATAGTAAGATGCATTTTTTAAATACTCTTTTACTTTTAATGAACTGACACCACTTCCATACAGGTTGGTTGAAAGTTCTCTGGAGAAACAGATATGATCTAATGCTTTTCTGTTTTCCCATATCTTTTCGCCGTTCCAGGTCACATTTCCCTCCGTCGCCGGATTCTGTGCGGATAAAATCGATAATAATGTTGTTTTTCCAGCACCGTTTCTTCCGATCAGACCATAGATCTTTCCTTTTTCCAGTGTGAAATCTATATTTTTTAAAACTTCTTTTTTCCCATAACTCTTATTGACATTACTGCAGATGATTGCTTCCATCTTATTTTCCATTTTATCTTCCCCCTTATTGATCTGCTGACTGGATCAGTTTAATGACCTCATTTTTATCAAGTCCAATGCTTGCCGCTTCCTCTAACAATTTTTTGACATAGTGATCAAAAAATTCGTTCCGCCTGCGGTTTAAAATGTTTTCTTTTGCCCCTTCTGCTACAAACATGCCGATTCCCCTTTTCTTATATAAGATTCCTTCATCTACCAATATATTCACGCCTTTCGCCGCAGTCGCCGGGTTGATCGCATATAACTTTGCCAGCTCATTGGTACTCGGCACACGCTCTTCCTCCAGAAGAATATCCCTCAAAATATCTGTTTCGATCATTTCTGCGATCTGCAGATAAATGGATTTCTCCTGCGTTAAGATTTCATTCATGCATGGTGGCTCCTTTCTTTCAATTTCATTCCTGATAAGATTCCGTTGGCATTATGTGGTTGGTTTGTTATGTGGTTCATTACTTGTGTAACTAACCATAGCACTATGTTACGATATTGTCAACAAATTTATTCATAAAATTTAGAAAATTTCTATAACGCAAAAAAAGCAACACCATCACAACCCACCTGTCAAACAGGTCAGTCATGTGTGTTGCCTTGTCAAATAACCAAAACCGATTTATCTCATTTTTTCCATCTACGGCATCATGCTTCCTGCGTTCTGCCCCCGGCCATCCGCTCACGGATCTCCACTCCGGTCGGTGTTCCCGCAAGTCCGCCTTTTCCTGTTTCACGGATATCCTCGGACATGCTTCTTCCGATACTCCGCATCGCATCGATCACCTCATCCGGCGGAATCTTGCTGAAGATTCCCGCACTCGTCAGATCCGCCGATGTCAGTGCATTGACTGCGCCCATCACATTTCGTTTCACGCACGGCACCTCCACCAGACCGGCAACCGGATCACAGGCAAGTCCCAACAGATTTTTTAAAGCCAGTGCCGCTGCATTTGCGATCTCTTTTGCACTGCCGCCTGATAAATGCACAACTCCGCCCGCTGCCATCGCAGACGCAGAACCGATCTCTGCCTGACAGCCTCCCGCTGCACCTGCCAGAAAAGCACGCTCTGCGATCACTCCGCCGATCCCGGCTGCTACAAACAGTGCTTCCACCATTTTTTCCTCAGAATAGCCTTTTTCTTCCTGCAGACTCAAAAATACCGCCGGTACAACTCCGCACGAACCGGCAGTCGGTGCCGCGACAATACGCTTCATGCATGCATTTGACTCACTGGTCTTTAATGCCTTCTCCATGACTTTCCCGATAAAATCTCCACAGATCAAAGTTCCCTCTGCCCTCGCCTCCATCATCTTTTTGCCTTCCGTACCGACAAGTCCGCTCTCGGATTTTAATTTTTCATCATAACGCGCATCCGCATCTTTCATCGCCTGATACATCGCGCGCATCTGCTCAAATGATACTTCCTCCGTGATCCCCTGCTCCCTGCAGTCGTCCTCCTGCACGATCTTCCAGAACGGTTTCCCGGATTTTTCTTCTAATTCGCATAATTCCTGTAATGATCCATACATGAAATGTTCCTACTTTCTTATGATAAATTCTACTCTTCCACAAGACTGCAATATGTCACTTTTAATATGCCCTCTAACCGCTCCAGCCATGCAAGCGATTCTTTTGGCACTTCCTGATCGCACTCTATGACCATGACGGCGCTGCCACCCCTGCTTTTCCGGTAAAGCTGCATTGTCGCAATGTTGACACCCTTGTGTGCGAGCATGGAAGTCACTTCGGTGACATGTCCCGGCTGGTCGATGTTGTGCACGATCAGTGTCGGATAATCGCCGCTGAAATTGGCAGTGATCCCGTCAAGCTCACAGATCTGTATCCGCCCGCCTCCAATCGAAGCCGCAACCACTTCGAGTGTACGCCCGGAAACACCTGTCAGATTCATTTTCACTGAATTGGGATGCACATCACCAAGATCAATCCCCTCTAAGGAAAAATCCATTCCTCTTTCGCCTGCAATCCGAAAACTGTCCGGGATTGCCGGATCATCCACCTGCATGCCCAAAAGTCCGGCGATCAGCGCCTTATCCGTGCCATGTCCCTTTCCCGTTGCAAGGAAGGAACCGTGAAAATATATTTTTGCCTCTTTTACTTCTTCCGCAAGCAGCTTACGGCTGACTCTCCCGATCTTGACGGCTCCTGCCGTATGGGAGCTGGATGGACCGACCATCACAGGTCCGATGATGTCTAACAGGTTCATATCATATCTCCGTTTCTCTCATAAGTATTTACTTATGTTTTCTATAATTTTATCCTATTTGAAGTTATATCAAATCCATGATACATTTTAATTGCTATATACACACACACATTTATAGCATAGAAAAGGACAGCGTTTCCACCTCAGGAAACCTGTTCTTTTTATTTTACAGCAACAGCGTGTTCGTATCAGTCTGCCCGTGAAACATACCATCGGTTGTTTTCATCGCTCTAATCTCATCATGCCCATACCAGCGCACAATATCCATAAAATCACGGAGTGGATCATTCCATACCTTATGTGGATGATATACCAGATTTAAATTTCTTTCAAGACAAAGATCTTCCACTTTTATTTCCTCCAGACGGCCTTCTTTTAAATATTCCTCAATCAGACAATATGGCAGCACAGAAATACCAAAACCATCTTCCACCGCCTGCACAAGTACTTTCGTACTCCGGCTCTCCCAGAGCGGATCGATCACGCAGTCTTTTGTCCTTAAAATGGCTTCAAAACGGTCACGTACCCCGGCTCCCTTTTCCCGCAGAAGAAAATTTTCTTTTTTCAGATCCTCAAATCTGACATGCTCCTTCCCCGCCAGTGGATGATCCGGTGCCGCAACGATCAGTGTCCGGTCCTTTGCAAACGGCTCCTGGATATAGTCGGTCTCGCCGGGCAGATCTTCCATCAATCCCAGATCGATCTGATGCGTTTTTAAAAGTTCCATCAGCCGCACTGACCCGCTAACCGTTACTTTCACTTGGATATCTGGATACTTTTTTTCAAATGCACGGATAAATCCACGCAGCATTTTCACGCCGACAGAAAGGTTTGCACCGATACGGATTGTCCGCACCCCTTCCGTTTCTTTTAAATGCTGTTCCAAATCCTGATACAATCCAAGGATATGGCATGCATACTGATAGAGAAGCCTGCCGCTCTCCGTCGGCACCACTTTACGGTTATAGCGCTCTAAAAAACAGACACCGCTCTCCTGCTCTAATTCCTTGATGGTCTGACTTACCGCAGGCTGTGTCATATATAGTTTTTCGGCCGCCTTTGTCATGTTTCCCTCTTCACACACTGTACGGAAAATAGTCAGTTGTCTGTTATTCATAGGCGTTGTCCTTTAACAATAAAATGTCCTTTGCATGCACTGCCAGAGCCGGCGGGATCGGTCCTGGCGAATCTTCCTGTTCTGTTTTTGCTATTTTCCACTGAAGCCACCCGCTCTCTTTCGATGGACGAAATGAAATATTCCACTCAAACGGATCCTCAATGATACGGGATTCCTCAATTTTAAAAATATTTTCCTCCTGTACAGGGTTCCTATACTTTTTAAGGCCCGTTCCCTCCTGTATCACACTCACACGAGATTCATTTGCTGCACTCTCTTTGCCAGGTATCTGCTCTGCATTCACCGGATAAAACGAATGTGCCCGGATACCAACCGCCTTTGTTTCCTCCGGAATCTCCGAAACGCAAAGGGTTATCCCCCAGCCAAGCGCTTTTATATGGTTGTTATCCACAATTTCTGCTGCAGAAATGTTCTTACATCCGGATAACACGGCCGCCGTCTTTGTTTTCGGGTTATGGAAAAATTCTTTTGTTTTCTCTATGACCTCCATTTTTCCATGGTCGATGCAGCTTACCATGCTGCACAGACGATAAACCTCATCCCGGTTGTGTGAAACAAAAAGTACCGGTTTTTGCACCTCCGCTAACATATCTCGCATTTCCTGCTCCAGCTCCCATTTCAGGTAACTGTCAAGCGCAGAAAATGGCTCATCCAAAAGCAGGATATCTGGCTCAGAAGCAATCATCCGCGCCATTGCCACACGCTGTTTCTGCCCGCCGGAAAGTTGTGCGGGGTAATGTTTTTCCATCCCCTCTAAACGGAAACGGTTGATATAAGATCTTACTTTTTCTTCCTCCGGATGTTTTCCCATGCCGGCTTTGATATTCTGTTCGACCGTCATATTCGGAAACAGGGCATAGTCCTGAAACATATAACCGACACGCCGTTTCTGCGGGGTGAGATTGATCTTTTTTGCAGAGTCGTATAAAACTCTGCCATTTAATTCGATCCGCCCCTCGTCCGGCGTCTCAATTCCGGCTATACATTTTAGTGTCATGCTCTTTCCACATCCAGATGCCCCAAGAATCGCAAATACGCCACGCTCGGTCTCGAACGCGACGTCTAAATTAAAGTTCCCCAGCCTCTTTTTTATATTTACTTTCAGACTCATCACAGTCCTCCTGCCTCACCATCTGTCGCATATTTTATATGCTGCTTTCCTTTTTCCTCCTGACTGCCCTACCATCTGCTCACATGTTTCATATTTTTTGCCGTAATGATATTTAATAAAAATATGACCACAAATGCAATCACTAATATCACAATCACCCAGAATCCCGCTGTCGCATAGTCGCCGTCCTGGATGACCATTGCAATTTTCTGTGAGATCGTACTCGTTTTTTTCGGAATATTTCCCGCAAGCATTGAGGTTGCGCCATACTCACCGAGAGCCCTTGCAAACGTTAAAACGGTTCCGGATGCAATACCCGGTCCCGCTGCCGGAACGACCACTTTCCAGAAAATTTTAATTTCAGGCATCCCAAGTGTCCGTGCCGCATAGATCAGATTTACATCGATCTGCTCAAACGCTGCCCTGGCATTCCGGTACATGAGTGGAAATGCGATTACCGTCGCCGCGAGGATACAGCCAAGCCATGTCTGTACCACCTTAAAATCAAATCTATCGTAAAGATATGCTCCAAACGGTCTCCTGAGGCTGAACAGCAACAGCAGGAAAAACCCGGCTACCGTCGGTGGCAGCACCATCGGCAGTGTCAGAATTCCATCTGCAACCGCCTTAACACGCGGTCCTGCTTTCACAACTTTTCGCGCTGCATAGATTCCTAAAAAAAACGAAATAATGGTTGCTACAATTCCGGTCTTTAACGAGATCAAAAGCGGACTCCAGTCAAGTCCTCTTAAATATGCTGCCAACTGACTCATAACTGCCTCCTGTTTTCATTTTAAATTTTCAGACAGCCATTTATCATCCATCTTTTATCCTGATCATTTTTGCAGCATAAAATCTACTGTCTCAATCACTGTCTTTATTGGTTTGAAAATAAACGGCTGTTTAAAAAATTTAATCTTTATTCAACATCTGTATCAAAATAGTATTTCTGGAAGATCGTTTTTGCGTCGTCCGAAGTCAGGAAATTGATAAAATCCTCCGCAGCACTCTGCTCTAACTCATCTGCTTCTTTATTGATGATCTGTGCTACCGGATAAATAACATTTCCTGTCAGCTCATAAGGAACCACCTCTAAAATTTGAAGACGATCCTCAAAACCGTAAGTATCTGAATAATATGCGGTTCCGACTTCATTCGATCCCTCTGCAACCGCAGCCGTTACCGCACCTACATTGGCACACTCGTTAATTTCCACACCGCCAAGTGCTTCCTGGATTTCCGATGTCGTGATCTGTGAAACATCGTCCACTTTGTCCAGCATTCCTGCATTTACCATTGCCTGTCTGGTATATTTTCCAACCGGAACAGAACCGTCTGCAAGCGCAATGCTCTTTGCTTTTCCAATATCAGAAAGTCCGGTTACCTCCGTTCCACTGCCTTTCCATGTGACCACGCAGACCTGATTGTTTACAACGTTGTGTCTGGTTCCGTCAACAGCCAGTCCGTCCTCATCCTGAAGCTGATCCATCTGTTTCTGTGCTGCGGAAAAGAATACATCACAGGCTGCTCCCTCCTCGATCTGTGTCATCAGGGTACCTGAACTGTCATAACTTCCCACGATAGATACATTCGGCTGCGTTTTGTTATACTCTGCGATCAGCTCTTCCATAACCGTGTTTAAACTTTTCGCTGCAAATACCGTTACCGTGGTCGCCTCAAAAGGCTCTGCTGCAGTTGTTTCTGCTGCTTCTGAAGTTTCCTCTGCCGCCTCCGTTGCTGACATATCTGCGCCTGATGATTCGTCAGCATTTACTTCTGCGCCCTCTGTTTCAGAAGATTTTTCTGCATCTGCGGAAGCCACCGTATTAGTCTCACCTGCTGACGCCTGATCCTTGTTTCCGCATCCGGCAAACATGGTCATTGCCATCGCTGCAGAAAGTAATACACACACACATTTCTTCTTCATTTGTTTTTACTCTTTTCTTTTCATTTATTTTAAAAAGCTGCAAAAGCAACTTTTTAAATCTTTATTTATTTTTCCAATTTTAAATTTAGAATTATTTTTTGAATTATTTTAATTTGGAACTCATTATATATATTCTCATCATCATATAATTTATATTTTAAGTGCTATTAATATCATGTCTTTTTATAGATTTTAAATTTATTTTTAATTTTTTCATCTCTTTTTAGACCGCACCTCAATAAGCTGTGCTGCAATACTGATCGCGATCTCCGCCGGAGTTTCACTTCCGATTTCAATTCCAATCGGTGCTGTCACACGCGCAAGCTGTTCCTCGGTAAATCCTTCTGCCAGTAATTTATCGGTGACAAATTTTGTCTTTTTCCTGCTTCCTACAACACCAATGTACCCAGCAGGAGTCTTCAGTCCAAAGCGTTCTGCATCTGTATCACAGAGATGTCCTCTTGTAACGACCACAATGTAGTCCTCCGGGTGAATCGTAAATGTTTCTTCCAGTTTTCCAAAATCAATCAACCGTATCTCTTCCGCTCCCGGAAACAGTTCCGGCTTCGTAAATTCTTCCCTGTCATCTGAAACAATGCATCTGAAACCAAGATGTGACAACACCGGAACAAGTTCCTGCGCTAAATGCCCGCCCCCAAAAATGTATACTTTTCCATCATAAGAAAACTGTTCTGCATAGAAACGTGCTCCATCTATTTCTGTCACAGACTGATGCGCAAAAGTCTGAAACTCTGGCAGTATTTTTATTTTCCCTTCCTCTAACGGCATCAGGATCCAGAATGCTTCTCTTTTTTTTTCTGCCTCTTCCATCTGTCTGATCCATACGGCATCTTTCCGGGCATCCACAAAATAAAACAGCACTGTCGCATTTCCGCCGCATGCCATTCCAAGTTCTGCAGATTTTTCCTGACCAAGATTATACTCATGCAGATAATTTTTCTTTTCCGTAAGAAGTTTTTGTCCCATCAGCGTTGCCTGGTATTCCAGATTACCACCGCCGATCGTTCCGGTCACTCTGCCATCCTCTCCGACTACCATATAGGCACCTGCTTTTCGCGGGATTGAACCGCGTCCCGCTACCACAGTGACAAGCATACTGTTTTTATTTTCGCTGATCCTTTTCTTAAGAGCTTCCACAATTTCTTTCATAGGGCATTCTCCTTATATTGTATTTCTATCACATCACGATTCCTGCAACAGCAGTTCATCCCCAACATGAATCGTGCCGCCTTCTAACACAACTGCAAAAACACCTTCATGTGGCATGATACATTCTCCCATTCTCTGATAAATCTGGCAATGGGAGTGACATTCTTTTCCGATCTGTGTCATCTCAAGCAGCACCTTTCCGCAGCGAAATCTCGTACCGACCGGAAGATTCTTAAAATCATATCCCTCCACGATCAGATTTTCTCCAAATGCTCCGAACGCAACGTCTGCACCTTTTGCACGAAATTCTTCTATTTTTTCAAAGGAAAGCAGACTGACCTGTCTGTGCCATTTTCCTGCATGTGCATCGCCCTGGATGCCCCAGTCTTTGACAAACCCGGCTTCTTCCACCTCATGCTTTTCTGTTCCTCTTTCTTTGCTGATACAAATTCCTTTTATGATTCCCATGTATGATTGCTCCATTTTCTGATGTTTTTCATCCGTTTCATTGCAGGTATTTTCAATCCTTTATAAATACTTTGGAATTTTTGTTTCTCATATCAGTGATTGGGCGATTTCTCTATATTACTACATATTTCTACCCATTTTTGCTTACATATTCTGCTCATTTACGGTCGATTGGGCGAATGCAGTTCGTTCATGTATTTTTCGCCCATTTCAGCCATTTTCCACTCATTTCATTGCGTATTTTGGGTGTTTTTCATTTAATTATAATTAATTTCACCCATTCTCGTCAGAATTATATTTCTACCTGCATTTTCATTGTAAATCAATTCACTCCGTTGCATTATCCACCAATACGCACCATTGCATTGTGCTCTGTCATTTCAGAGACCTGTTCAAAACAATGCTCCGCCGGTTTTTCAAAAATTGCCTCTTTCATCACTTCCTGCAATGTCTGTTTTCTCCCCGGATCCCGGAGAACGGCTCTTAAATCAATGCCTTTTTCATAACAGAGGCATAGTTTTAAATATCCTTCCGAAGTGAGCCGGATGCGGTTGCAGGATCTACAGAATTTATGATGCATGGCACTGATAAAACCGACATCCATATTTAATCCCGGAAAACGGTAGTAAGCTGCAGGACCTGCGCCATGTTTTCCGGATTGCTGCTTCTCTTCCGTGTACGACAAATCCCGGATATCTGCACTATATTTTTTGCCTTCCCTGCTTCTCACAGTTCCGGCTTCTGATGCATTCCCATAGCACTCCTCGATCTGCCGAAACAATTCTTCATTGGAGCCTCCAGTATACGCTGCCCCATACCCGATCGGCATCATCTCGATAAAACGCACCGGAATCTGCACTCTATTTGTATAATCAAGAATAGATTTCCAGTCAAGATGCTGATAATGCACGGTATTAATCTTTACCGGAATTTGTGCTTCTTTTGCAGCATTGATTCCTGCCAACACTGCATTTAATTCATCCCGTCCCGTCAGTCTTTGAAATTCTGTTTCATCCAAAGTATCAAGACTGACATTCACACTGTCCAGTCCAGCCTCTTTCAAAGCCTTTGCATACTCTACAAGCAGAACCCCATTTGTGGTCATTCCAACCGTTTCAATGCCGGAAACATTTTTTATTTTTTCTACCAGATCCACACAGCCGCGGCGCACTAACGGTTCCCCGCCAGTCAGGCGGATATGCCGGATTCCAAGTGCTGCCGCCGTCTCTGTCACCTGAACGATCTCCTCGTAGGTCAGCAGATTTTCCATATCTGTCGTCTCTATATCACCCGGCATACAATACTTACAACGCAGATTGCAGCGGTCGGTAATGGAGATTCTCAAGTAGTCGATCTCCCTGCCTGCCTTATCTTTCATAGACTCATTTACCAGCCCTTTCCAAATCCACAATTCGGGTAAATACAGTGGTCACAGTTTAGGCAGAGTCCCCCTTCTCCAAGCGCTGCAAGCTCTTCTGCTGTCACTTTATCATCAGCCATAATGCGTGGCAGTACCAGATCAAAGATTGTGCGCTTTGCATACATCACGCAGCCCGGCAGACCAAGGATCGGAACATTTCCGTTGTAATAGGAAATCAGAAACATCGCTCCCGGCAGTACCGGTGCACCGTAAGAAATGATCTCTGCCCCCGTGTTTTTGATTGCAAGCGGGGTTTTATCATCCGGATCCACACTCATGCCTCCGGTACAGATCACAAGATCTGCCCCTGCCTCGATCGCCGCAAGACATCCATCCGTAATCTTTTGATTATCATCATCAAAAGTTTCATGAAAAATGACTTCTGTATCATATTCTGCCAGCTTTTCCCGGATGACCGGTGTAAAAGTATCTTCGATCCTTCCATGATAAACCTCATTTCCGGTCGTGATGATCGCAGCTTTTTTCTTATGGAATGGCTTTAATGTAAAAATCGGGGCATCCGCACAAATTGCTTTTACACGTTCCATTTTATCTTTTTTGATGACAAGTGGAATAATTCTGGTTCCTGCAAGCTTGTCCCCCGCCTTCACCGGTGTATTTCCGTGGCGGCTGGCGATCATCATTTCACCGAAGCTGTTCACCTTTTTCAATTTTTCTTTGTCAACTTTTAACAGTCCGTTGCAGTCTGCAATCAACTCAATTTTTCCCTCCTTAACATCTGACGGATGCATATGGTCGTTTTTACACATCTCATAAAGGATCTGCGCTGCTTCATTTTCATGAAGAATCGTGTCATCTTTTTCCCAGATGTAAATATGATCTTTTCCGACACTCAAAAGTACCGGGATATCTTCCTCCGTGATAATGTGCCCCTTGCGGAAAACCGCATCTTTTGTGACACCTTTAATGATCTGGGTAATGTCGTGGCAGAGAACCTGACCGACCGCATCTTCTGTTTTTATCAGTTTCATGAAGCGTATGCCCCTTTCTGTTTTTATGATAAAATATTACTGCCAAATGCGCAGACAACCTCAAGCACACTGCCCGCAATGCAGCGTGCTTTATCCGAAATGGTGAAACAATTTGACAGCTCACTTTTACGCGGATCAATGTCCGCGATCTTAAAGCCTTTTGTAACCGGGTATCCATCACGGATCAGTCCACGGATAATGCCGGGTATCGTGGCGGTCACGGAATATCTGCGGTTTTCTTTTTCATCCGCGATATAGGCGGTTTCTTCGCCCTGCTCCACGATATCACCGATCTTGTGCACATTATAAAGGATTCCTTCCGCTCCCGCATGAATCACACGCTCTGCCGTATAACCGCCAATATTGCCTGGGATTCCGGTATTTGGAATGGCTGATCCCTCACGGATAATTCGACCAAGGTTATGCCCACGCATGGTCTCGATGACGATATCGACATCTCCCCCCGCCGTAAATCCAGGACCTAATCCCACCGTGAGCGGTGCCATAGAACGGTTCGTTCCAAGATTTTTCTTGGCTAAGATCGCATCTACGACCACATCCGGTTTTAATGCCGTAATACTTGCTCCATCCGGATCTACAATCAATGGGACTTTCCCGGTATCGATCACTTTTTTTGTCTCTGCAGTATCTTTGATCAGCACTGCTTCCATGCCCTCTACCGTGGCGCTGCCCTCATAAACTGCCTCACAGACGGCTACCTGACGGCGGATCGCCGCCGGGTGGTCTGTCTCTAACACCAGTACCGGAAATCCTGCCGCCCAGAGTCTGTGAATGGTTCCGGTGGCAAGATCACCGCCGCCTCTTACTATGATGAATGGTTTCTGTCTCATGTATTTTCCCTCTTTTAAACACTCCTGTTTTCTCCGGCAATCCCTCAAATCACCAGTTCAACACTCTGATCTGTTTCGATTCCAAATGTATGGATCTGCTCTTTTTTCTGTTCATATTCTGCCGGTTCCATCCGCCACGCAAGACCGCAGTCTGCAGAAAGCTGCCTTGGCACGGGAATCAGACGTCCGTTGATATGATTTTCCCCGCAGTATTTTTCCATTGCCATCGCCGCTGAAGTTGTATGAAACGTAATAATCCTGTAATTTTTCTTTTCTCTCATATATTTATACCGGAATTTTTTCTCGATTTTTCAGAATAAAGAGTCGCTTGCGACTCTTTCGCGCTCGAGCGGTGCTGTTTACAGCTAACTTCTGCTCCGCGAAATGCGCATCCCGCCCGGAGGGCTTTTTACATAGGACGTAATTTCCTATGAATTAAAAATATTTTTTACAGCACACCAACATAAATTTCTTTTTCTGCTTTGGAAATGATCTCTCCAACAATGGCTGCCGGATGTCCCGCCTGTTTTAATTCCTCGAAAAGCGCTTCCGCCTGCTGGCTTTCCACCGCGATCAGAAGTCCTCCGGAAGTCTGCGGGTCAAACAGCACTTCCTCCATGGCAAACGATACATTTTCAAATGATACAAATTCGCCTACATGATTGCGGTTTTTCTGTCCTGCTGCCGTCAGTAAAAACTCATCTGCGTAATCGAGCGCTTCCTTTATGACCGGGATCTGATCTGCAAAAATACGGCAGGACAATTTTCCATCCATCATTTCATGCAGATGTCCTAAAAATCCAAATCCTGTCACATCCGTGCATGCGTGGATCTCATACGAATGGCAGATATGGGAAGCTGATTTATTTAACATAGTCATGGATGCAACCGCCTGTTCCATCGCCGCGTCCGATGCCTCTTTCACGCGGTTTGCAGTACAGACGATCCCGACGCCAAGCTTTTTGGTCAGGATCAGTTTATCCCCCGGTCTTCCCTGATTATTGGGATAAATCTTATCCGGGTGCACGGTTCCCATAACAGAAAGTCCGTATTTCACATCCGCATCAGCGATCGAATGACCACCCGCAAGCGTTCCACCAGCTTCAGTGACTTTCTCGGATCCCCCGCGCATGATCTCCCCCAAAACATTCAAATCCATGCTCTCAGGAAAACATACGATATTTAACGCCGTTTTTACCTCGCCGCCCATCGCATAGATATCACTGAGCGCATTTGCCGCAGCAATTTTACCAAAAGTGTATGGATCATCCACCATCGGCGGGAAAAAATCGAGCGTCTGTACGATCGCCGTATCATCAGAGATACGGTAAACTGCCGCATCATCCTTGCTATCGTAGCCGATCAACAGATTCTCATCCGCCGGTCCTTTAGGCAGACGCTCTAACACCCTGCTCAAAATCCCTGCTCCAAGCTTTGCGGTGCAGCCGCCACCCTTGCAAAATATGATTTTTTCGTCTTTCTGCTGTTCCATCTGCACGCCTCCAAAAAATTATTGCACTCAAAAATAAGTTCATCTTCACAGATACGCAATCCTGCCTGTCCATGCAGCTTTTTTCTTCAAAGCTTATCCCGCCGCGATCTCCCTCACAGCTTTCACTGCAGTATCCACTTCCTCTTCCGTATTTAAATGGGAAAAGCTGAACCTTACCGCCCCCTGCTCTTTTGTTCCAAGTGCTTCATGCATCAGTGGGGCACAGTGCGCACCGGCGCGGACGGCGATCTCATAGTCCTCCCAGAGCCAGTCGCTCACACTGCCGGAATCTATATCTCCGATATTTAATGTGACAACTGCCACTCTGTTTTTTGTTGTAAAATCTCCATAAATCTTTACCCCGGAAATGTCTTTGACGCCGTTATAAAAACGCTCTGCCAGCGCCATTTCACGCTCGTAGATCTTATCAATACCGGTCTTTTGCAGATATCCCAAAGCCGCATACAATCCGGCGATTCCATGTCCGTTTAAAGTTCCCGCTTCAAGCAGAGTCGGCATTTCTTTTGGCTGTGTTCTGCTGTAACTTTGGACTCCGGTTCCTCCTGCGAAAAGCGGCCGGATTTCCACACCTTTTCGCACATAAATGCCTCCGGTTCCCTGTGGACCAAATAATCCTTTATGACCGGTAAAACAGAGTACATCGATATTTTGTTTCTGCACATCGATTGGAAGGACTCCCGCCGTCTGGGCGGCATCAACGACAAACAGCAAATGATGCTTTTGTGTAAATGCTGCAATCTGCTCTAAATCTGTCACATTTCCAGTCAGATTTGACGCATGCATGATTACAACCGCTTTCGTTTCCGGCTCATATGCATTTTCCAGTTCATCGTATGCGATCCGCCCCTTAGAATCTGCCGGAAGATAGGTTACTTTCACACCGCGCTGCTCCATCAGATACAATGGACGCAATACCGAATTATGTTCACAGACTGACGTGATCACATGATCTCCCGGTTCAAACAATCCCTGGATTGCAATGTTTAACGACTCTGTCACATTGGCGGTAAACGCAATACGGGATGCATCCTCCGCATGAAATAACTCTGCAAGCCGCTCTCTGGTTCCATAAATGATCCTCGACGCATCCAGTGTTGCCGCATGCGCTCCTCTTCCTGCATTTCCAATTGTATGAAATGCCGCCATGACGGCATGTTCCACTTCCGGTGGTTTTGGAAATGTAGTTGCCGCATTATCCAGATAAATCATGGTTTTACAATGTTTCCTGCCTGTGTCATTTTTTCAGCGATGACATACATATTCGTTACACTTCCCACCTGAAGTTTGTCCGTAAGACCATAGTGATTCAGACATGTTCCACAGGTTAAAATCTCTACTCCCTGTGCCTCTAATGATTTTAAATCTTCTAACGTCGGCGACTCCTCACAGGTCAGCTTTGCACCTCCGTTATAAAAAAGTATTGTCTGTGGTAGCACATCCTGCTCTGTGAGTGCATAAATAAATCCTTTGATAAGTACTTTTCCAAGTTCTTCATCGCCCTCACCCATATGATCTGCGGAGATCACAACAACCGTGTTTCCATGGATCGCATTTGGAGCACAGTTTTCTTCTTTTTCTGTCTCTGCCGCATCGTTTGCCGACAGTGCTGTGTTCCCTGCTGCCGCCTCTTCCCCGATCTCCATCGTCACTTTGTACTGTCCGTCTGAAATCTTTTCTGACTTTACGCCATAACCTTTCTGGTTTGCCATCTTTGTCAGGTTCTGAACTGCGATCTCATTGTCCACCAGTGTCTCCACAACACCTGCACCATTAAGCTCTTTAATTGCATTTTTTGTTTTTACTACCGGAATCGGGCAGGTATCTCCCATTGCATTTACTGTAATCATAGTTATTTCCAGCCTTTCTGTTCTGATATTCCGTTCCACAAAAAAGGACATTACGGATCACTCCTGTAACGCCCTCGTTATTTTTTCTTAAGTATAACATTATTCCCAGAGAATGAAAAGATATTATTCAGCGAAGAACTCTATGCATTTCAGGTGCTTTCCAGCCTAAAGAGCGTTATCATCTCCGTGCACACTCCCCATCTCTCCCTAACAGGATATCCATCCCATGTTCCAACGAATCTAAGATATAAGTCAGGCTCTCCTCCACCGCCTTCGGACTGCCCGGCAGATTTACGATCAATGACTGTCCACGGATCGCACTCGCACCACGGCTTAACATGGCGCGTTTTGTGATCGTCATGCTGTAGGCGCGGATTGCCTCAGCAATTCCGGGTGCATTCCGGTCACAAACCGCAAGCGTTGCCTCCGGTGTCACATCCCGCATGGAAAATCCCGTCCCGCCTGTCGTTAAGATCAGATTGCATTTACATTCATCCGCAAGATGGATCATTTCCTGTTCCAGTTCTTCCTGCTCATCCGGCAGCACTTTATAGGATACAACCTCGTAGTTTTCTGCCGGAAGAGTCTCTCTGATCCTTCTTCCGCTGATATCCTCACGCTCTCCTTTGGAACCCTTATCGCTTGCTGTTATAATTCCTACTGTATATTTATTGTCCATATCATGTTTTCCTTTCGTCCTGTTCTAACACAACATTGTATATTTTGTCTTTCAGAAATCTTTGACACAGCTTTCAATCGCTGCATGATTCTTCACACACATAATGCCCGCTCTTGCCGCCATCCTTCTCCATCAGATGAATATCAGTAATCCGCATTCCACGGTCCATCGCCTTGCACATATCGTAAATGGTCAATAGCGTCACACTCACGCCTGTCATTGCCTCCATCTCCACACCGGTCTTCCCGATACAGGAAGTTTTACAAAATGCTTCGATCGAATGCTCCTCATCATGCATCTCATAGCGGATCTCACAGTCCGTCAATGCGATGATATGACACAAAGGGATCAGTTCCGAATTTTTCTTCGCCGCCATGATCCCGGCAATACGCGCCACTCCAAGGACGTCTCCTTTTTTTGCGGTGTGTCCCTTGATTGCCGCATATACCTCCTCATTGACATATATTTTCCCGGCTGCCACCGCCACACGGTAGGTGTCATCCTTCGCATGAACATCTACCATGACAGCATTTCCTTCCTTATTGAAATGTGTAAACTCACCCATACGCAGCGCTCCTTTCCCAATTCAACATTTTCCCACACTGCTGTCTCCACATGCCTGTACAGACAGCGTCTTCCTATATCTGTGACTGCTCTATTTATTTTCTTTCCTTATTATAAATAGAACTTCTGCACACATGCAATCCCTATTTTCTTCCTGTTTTTGCCTGTTTTGGACATATTTTGTTCATTTTTTATTCATATTCTATAGAAAAACACAGATTGTTCATTCTTTTTTATTCATCTTTCCGATTGATTTTTTACCTGAGAAGCGATATATTCTCTTAGTGTCAAAAATAAGATTTTTACACACCTTTTACAAAATACTGGAAATGACAGCATTTCCGTTTACAGATAGACAGTTTGATATTACATGAAACTTTGGGAGGTCACTATGAAAGAAAAATTACAGTTTTGTCTTGATAAGATTTCTCTTATCCGCTCAAAATTACCAAAGAAAAAACCGCACAGCGAAAAATATTATAAAATGATTGCATTTTTAAACAAATATTCCTTAGTATTTCATTTTATTTTAGCATGCGTGCTGACGTTCGCAATTGAAGTGATTTCAAGAAGAGATTTCCTTTCTACCATCTCTTTCTTACATAATCACACACTAGCTTACCTTTACAACGCATTTATCGTATTTGCTTCGCTCTCGATCGTATATCTGTTCCGGTGCAGGGCACAGCTGCGTGTACTGATCAGCGGTTTGTGGCTGTTCCTTGGTACGATCAACGGTCTGATTCTTTCAAACCGTGTTACACCTTTCAGCTATACTGATTTAAAATGTATCTCTGATCTGTTCGCAATGCAGAACACAAACTACTTTACCGCAGAAGAGGCAACTCTTGTCGTTGGCGTTGTCGTTGCATTTTTCGTATTTTTAGGTTTCTTTTTTGCAAAAGGGCCAAAATATCAGGGAAAACGTCATTTTGTATTAGGTCCGGTTTCGATTGCTGCTTTACTTTTAGTCGGACTCCCGATTACTACACAGGCTGCACAGGGTTCTAACATCCTTGCTTCCTATTTTTCCAATATCGCTCAGGGTTATGCCGATTATGGTTTTGTATACGGTTTTTCCACCAGTGTGGTTGGCCGTGGTATGAGCAAACCGGATGATTATTCTGAGGAAACGGTCGATGCGATCGAAACTCTGGTTAATTCTTCCAAAGAACAGACCACTGTTTCTAAAGGCAGCGAACCGAATATCATCTGTGTACTGTTAGAGTCATTCGCAGATCCTTACGAAGTAAACTTTTTAAATATGTCCGAAGATCCGATCCCGAATTTTCACAATTTAGAGAGCAATTACTCCACCGGATATCTCACTGTTCCGGTTGTCGGCGCAGGTACGGCAAACACAGAATTTGAAGTTTTAACCGGTATGAGCATGCAGTATTTCGGAACCGGTGAGTACCCTTACAAAACCATCTTAAAACAGACGGACTGTGAGAGTATCGCATCTGACCTGTCAAAGATCGGTTACGGCACACATGTAGTACACAACAATACCGCTACTTTCTACAGCAGAAACAATGCTTTTTCCATGATGGGATTTGATACTTTCACCAGTAAGGAGTTAATGAACATCACACAGTACACTCCAAATGGCAACTGGCCAACTGACGATATCTTAGTTCAGGAAACGGTAAAGGCTTTAGACTCCACAAAAGACCAGTCCGATTTTGTATACACGATCACTGTAGAAGGACACGGCGATTATCCGACCGAAAAGATCTTAACAGATCCGGCAATCAAAGTTTCCGGCGCAGCCACAGAGGAATCAAACAATCAGTGGGAATATTATGTAAATATGATCCATGAAGTAGATGATTTCATCGGTGACCTGATCACTGCTGTTGACCGCCGCGGTGAAGATACCATCGTTGTTATGTTCGGTGATCATCTTCCTACCATGGGACTTTCTGATTCTGATATGAAATCCGGTGATATTTTCAAGACAAAATACATCACCTGGAATAACATGGGACTTCCAAAAGAGGATGCTGATCTTACAGCATACCAGCTTCTCTCCCAGATCACAGATCAGGCTGGTATCCATGAAGGAACCATGTTTAACTATCATCAGACACAGCGCAATTCCGAGACATACTTAAATGGTCTTGAAAATCTGCAGTACGATTTACTTTACGGTAAAAGATATACCTACGGTGGCGAAGATCTCTATCCTGCTACCGACCTTCAGATGGATGTGGAGGATGTTACAATTTCCAATCTCCGCAAAAATTCTGACCGCAATATCCTGGCTGTTTACGGTTCAAGATTTACCAAGAATGCAAAGATATTTGTAAATGGTGAGAAAGTTCCTACTAACTATATTTCTTCTGCACTGGTAACAACAAGTCTGGATAACGTAAAAGATGGCGATACGATCAGTGTCAATGTCCTCGGTTCAAAAGGAATCCTGCTTCGTGCCGGAGCAGACGAGGTTGTCTATGAGGATCCGGATGTGATCCATGAGACAGAGACAGAAGATCCGACCGAAACAACCGAAGTACCAGTCCCTGCATCCACATGGAATCTGAACATGCCTTCTTCGGAAAAGACAGATATGAAATCTTCTGAAAGCACGGAAGTGAAATCTTCCGAAAATACGGAGGTGAAATCGTCCGAAAATACGGAGGTAAAATCGTCCGAAAATACGGAGGTAAAATCGTCTGAGAGTACTGAAGTGAAATCGTCTGAGAACACTGAGGTAAAATCCTCTGAAAGTACAGAAATGAAATCCTCTGAAAGTACTGAAGTGAAATCTTCCGAAAATATCTCTGACACACTTGGCAGATAGCTTTATTAAAAAATCAAAATAACAGACAAGTCCGATATGTGGCAAGATGCTGCTATTGGGCTTGTTTTTTTGCAAAATAATTTTGATTACATTATGTCCTGTGTTAAAATGGAATCAATAAATCGTTAAGGAAAGAATCGAAGGTGGTGCAAACGAAAAAGCAGTATTGAGACTTTTCATTAACTGCCCTTTCGTTTGCATCAATTTCGATTTTTTCTGGTTGAACAAAGCGCGTCAACTCTATATGGACTTTTAATTCTGACACTCTATTTATAATAGGATAGCGTGTACAGATAGAAATACATAGGATTTTTAATTCAGTCCTGTATTATGGCATCAGAAACAAGCCTCCTTAAGGAAGCTAAAAAAACATTCTGTTACGATTCATTAACAGAGCATATGTGGTTTTGGTTTTATAAAATGTTGTTCTGTAGGCAGAGGAATAATTTTACCACCACAGGAAGAGCACTTGCATATATCTTTATTATAAAGAAGACGGATAATGGCAGGTGCATCCATATCTTTCAGCTTGGAAATATATTTTTTGCAGCCAAGGATGTTTCTGCATAGGGTAATCTTTTTCTTCTTATTTCTGGATGAAAGAAGACCATAGTGCCTGATACGTACAAAACGTTTTGGAGGAACATGCATTAAAAATCGACGGATAAATTCCTCGCCGGATATGGTGATCTCTTTCCAAAGCCCTTGGTTTTTGTAATCTTTAGCAGAAAATGTAACTGTAGATTCTGTCATGTCTTTGATACGGTAGTTGCTGATAGCAATCCGGTGGGTGTATTTTCCAAGGTATCTGATGACAGATTCGGCACCGTCAAATGGTTTCTTGCAATAAGGAATCCATTCCTTTGCATAGCAAGTATTTAACAATTCCTTGAAAGTATAGTAGTTTTTGTAAGGTGCAGCCGATCCATGAAATTCAAGCCTGTCATTTTCCCAAAGCTGCTTAAGTTCAGCCATATATTTTCCACGAAA